>Ga0208357_1001067_pt1 | contig 20771 bp, 24 predicted proteins | sample NGESurdeep092012_6_FD_184487 | JGI IMG/M metagenome (GOLD analysis project Ga0208357, IMG submission 184487) | Arctic peat soil microbial communities from Barrow, Alaska - NGEE Surface sample F52-2 deep-092012 (SPAdes) | ecosystem: Environmental > Terrestrial > Soil > Wetlands > Peat ... | reverse complement strand
AGCCGACCCGCGGCAGACAACCTGGTAGTGAAGCAGCCGCGGTCATGGCCGCTGCCTGCACTATTGATCCACGGCACGAAGGATCCGCTTGTGCCTTATGGCGGCGGCATTGCGAGCCTGTGGGGGTTCCGGCCCCGTGGCGAGGTGATTTCGGCGCAGACATCCGCCGAATACGTAGCGCAGCGCAACGGATTCACGTCGGCTCCGACGATTCGCGCACTGGGGGCCGACGTTGAGTTGACGGAGTACCGCAGTGCGGGGCACCTGCCGGTGAGCTTGTACACGATCAACGACGGTGGGCATACAGTGCCCGGGCGAAGGACCTTTGCTCGGATGCTGGGGCGCACGTCGCACACGTTCGAAACGGCATCCGTTGTTGGGCAGTTCTTCGGGCTCGGGCCGGCGCCGATCAGTGGCTGAAGGCTCGCTTCGCTCCGCCGCTTCCGTTTCATTGTGCGCAAAACGCTCGAATCGAGCGATTTGCGCACATTGAATATTTCGGAGGGGAATTTCGGCGTGAGGGTTGCGGCATCCGTTAGCAGATACTAACGTTAGCGAAGTCAGACCGAATGCAGATGCGCACGCGGGCAAACACGCAGACAGCTACAAGACGCGCGCGCAGATAGGCGCGCAGACAGACCCGCGGACACACGCGCGGACAGACGCGCGGACACATAACAAACGAACGGAGAAGATCATGGGACAACCAGTGGCGATGTTCGAAGTCATCAGCGCCGATCCGGCGCGGGCACGTGCGTTCTATTCGCAGTTGTTCGACTGGACAACTCAGACGGCCGCCTCGATGGGCGACTACGCGATGGTCGACACGCAGGCCGGCGAGGGTGCGATTATCGGCGGAATCGGTCCGTCGGAAAGTGCAGGCGACACCGGCGTCAAGTTTTACGTGCGGGTCGACGACCTCGATGGGTACCTGACTCGCGCCGAAGAACTCGGCGGAACCCGTGTCGTGCCCCCGACGGATCTTCCTGAGGGCTATGGCAGGTTCGCGATCCTGGCCGATCCGGATGGCAACGCGGTCGGCCTGTGGGGCTGAGCGCGGCAGGGTTGAGTACGTCGAGTGCGACCGCCGTGCAACGCGCGGCAGCTCACGAGCGCGCCGACGACGCGGTGTGGCGGGCTCTCGCCGAACCGCGCCGTCGCGCCATCCTGCGGTTGGTCGCGCACGAGGAGCGGGCTGCAGGCGAGATCGCGAACGAATTCGAGGTCACGCGAACAGCTGTGAGCCAGCACCTCACCGCACTCAAGGAGGCCGGGTTGGTGACCGAGCGCCGCGACGGAACTCGGCGCCTCTACACGGCTCGGCACGAGGGGCTTGCGGCCTTACGAATCCTGTTGAACGATATCTGGGTGACCTCCCTCGATGCAGGCCGTGCCCTAGTCGAAGCGGATGCGCTCGCTCTCGATGAAGCGGATGATACGGAGGATGCGGATGGAGCGAAGGATGCAGATGACACCTGAGCAGCTCTCGAACGTTGTGGCGCTCGAGCGCCCTCCCGTTCGGCAGTCCACGCTCGTGCGCAGCGGCCTTGCGCACACCTTCGAGGTGTTCGTGCGCGAAATCGGTTCGTGGTGGCCGCTGCAGCCGTTCTCGATGGGTGAGGCGCGCATCCGTTCGGTCACGTTCGAGCGTGCGCTCGGCGGTCGCGTCTACGAAACGTGGGATGACGACAGCGAACACGACTGGGGAACCGTGCTGGGGTGGAACCCTCCGCACGGCTTCAGCATGACCTGGAACGTAACCGGTACGCCCACGGAGGTCGAGCTTCGATTCACTGCAGAAGCGGATGCCCGCACGCGCGTCGAGGTGGAGCATCGCGGATGGGACCGGCTCACGGAAGCTCAGCTCGCGCAGGCCTGCGCACTCCCCGGAGGTTACCTGGGTGGAAGCTTCAACGAGGGCTGGTCACGGATTCTGGCGCGATTCGCCGCATCTGCCGACGAAGCGTGACGGAGCTTTAGCACTTCTCCTCAACAGCGGGCTGATGCGCGAGTTCTCAACAGATTCCTGGCCCCGGGGCGTGCGCAATGCGCGGCAGCCATACTCTGGTAACGATCAGCACACACGCATGCGTTGCATGCATCCGCGTACCATGAAGGGATGGAGATCCTGACGATTCGCAATCTCGATCCGAGCGTGAAAGCCAAGCTGCGGGAGCGCGCGGCCGTTCACGGCCGCTCGATGGAGGCCGAAGTCCGCACAATTCTCACGGAGGTGGTTAGCACGCCCGACACCCACACCGATCTTGCTGAGAGCGTTATGCGCCATTTCTCAGAGACTCCCGTGCAGCTCGAGCTTCCCGATCGTACGCAAGCACGCCAGCGACCGATCGCCTTCGACTCATGATTGTGCTCGACACGAATGTCGTGTCGGCGCTGATGCATCCTGACGGAGTGAAGCAACTCTTGCCGTGGCTCGGCAGCGTCGCGCGGCACGACCTGTACACAACCACGATTACGCGCGCTGAGATCCGCTACGGGATCGCGCGGCTGCCGGACGGCGCTCGACGCACCCGCATCGAACAGGCGGCGGATGCTCTCTTCGCGGAGATCACCGATCGGATGCTCGTGTTCGACTCGGCTGCCGCGGACCGGTACGGGCAGTTGGTGGCACTGCGTGAGCGGCTCGGCCAGCCGATTTCAATTCCGGATGCGCAGATCGCCGCGATTGCATTCGCCAACCGTGCCGCGGTGGCGACTCGCGATCGTGACGGGTTCATCGATAGCGGCATCCAGGTAATCGACCCGTTCACCATGAAATAGCTGAACTCGATCCAACAGCTTGAAACGAGCTGGGGAATGCGCGGCAGCCGCGGCGGCGGGCCGACGCCCCTACTTGACGCTGCCGATGGCCTCGAGTTTGCCGCGCAACTGTGCATCCGTCGGCTCGACGAAGTGGGTGTTGTCGGGAAACACGATCACGGGGATGCTCGTGCGGCCGCTGATCGCGTGCGCTCGGTCGGCGCCGTCCTCGACGGCTTCCAGGTCGACATAGTCGTAAGCGACGCTGAGACCGTCGAGCACTGCCTTCGAGCGGCGGCAGTCGCCGCACCATGTTGCGCCGAACATGGTGATGCGGTCGAACGTCTCGCTCGACGACGATGGCAGGGCGGGCGCAGCGGCAGCGGGATCGGATGTAACGGGGCTGGTCATAGTTCCAGCTTACGAGCCTCGGCTGAATTGTGTCCGGCGCGCTTCGAACGAAAAGTCCGGCCCGATGCCGCCCGCCAGGCCCGCCGAGGCGACCTAAAACAATCCGGTCACCACTGCGCTCGAAACCCACGTAACGTTAACAACGCGGGGCCCGCACCCGACGCACCAAGTCTGGCCGGGGGCATCCGCAAGAGAGGTTGGTTTTGAGCGTCGACGAGTGCATCCACGGGATGGTGGGAGCCCAGTGCGCCATCTGCTACCCGAAACCGGCCCCGGCCGCTCCGCCGAAGGCGCCGGCAAGCCGTACCTCGCGCGCAAGCCGCTCTGCCGCAACGCCGCGTACGCCGGTCACCCGCCGTGCCGCCGGCGCGCCAGCCAAGGGGACCTCGACCGCTTCTTCACGCGCCGCGGAGGCCGCCCGCACGAAGGACATCGGTGAGCAGCGCATCTACCACGTCACCCATATCAACAATCTGCCGCTGATCCTCGAGGCGGGCCGGCTGCTCGCCGACGCGTCCGATGACTGGAAGACGCGCCCGGATGTCGACATCTCCTCTTCAGACAACCGCGCGTCGCGGCGCCGCATCCCGGTCGCCGGACGTAGAGAGCTCACGGTCGCGCACTACGTGCCGTTTTTCCTCTCGCCGAACGCGTTCGTGTGGGAAAGCATCCGGTCGCAGCACGCCGACCCGCGCCTGTCGACTGAGGCGTGCGGCGCCTCCGCCTACGACTTCGTCATCCTCGTGACCACGGTTAAGCAGGTCGCTGGCAGTGAGACGGACGACGCGGACACGCCGACCATCGTGGCGACAGATGGGGATGCAGTCGCCGCCTTGACACGGTTCGGCGCGGCCCGCGAAACTTCTGCCCGCATGCTGCGCACGATGCTGACCGATGACGAGTCGGACGCGACGTTGCGTGCTGAACTGCTTGTGCATCAGGCTGTGCCGTTCGATCAGGTCAGCCTCATCGGCGTTGCCAATGACAAAGTGCGCCAATCGGTCAAGACGATTCTCGGAAAAGCCCCGCACCGGCCCAAGGTGGCCGTGTATCCGCCCTGGTTCCAAGCGGGAGAGTAACCGGCCGGGCGGCTCGTCGGCCAGCCGTCCGAACGGCGGGCAACGTTGCCGCTCAGCGCTCGAGCGCGCCGGTGCGGTCAGGATGTGCTTCGAACCATTCCGCCACGTACCAGCACATCGGTACGATCCGGTAGGTCGTCGTGGCCTCAATGTCGTTCACCGCGTATTCGACCAGCTGCCCGGCATAACCGTTGCCGCGCTGTGCCGGCTGTGTGTACGTACGGATCAGCGAAATCGCATTGTTGTTGATGCGGTAGTCGAGAATGCACACCAACTGCCTGCCAAGGTGCATCGCATAGCGGCGTGCATCCGGCTCGTGGGCGAATTCGGGATGCATAACTTCAGCGTATGCGCTCATTCCGGTGGCGGACGGATGTCGGCCCGCGAGAATCCGCTCCAGTACCACCAAACAGGCCGCGACGGTGTGCACCTTCCTCATCATTGCGGGCCTCGCGTTCGTCGCCGCGTTGTTCACCGATTCGACCAAGTTCACCGGCCTCGATGGCGCCATGCGCTACCTCACCACGCTGCCGTCCGGCACAGTGCTGCTCGTTCTCATCGCAATCGGATTCATCGTGTACGGCCTGTATTTGATCGCGCGGGCGCGCTCTCTCCGTCGCTGAACGTCGAGCGGATGCCTGGCGCGGTGCAGGGAACGGATGTACGCGATCGAATGTCGGTGGTGTGGGGGAGGATGCGGACATGAGGCAATTACGACCACACATCGACGAAATTCTCTCCACATTCTTCCAAGGCCAGCTCGAGGGCAAGTCCGGGCTGCGTCGACGACGAATCGAGAGTGCGCAGGATCGCCTGCGTGCCTGTCTCGAGTCGGACGGCGAGCGCGTGCTCATCGACAGCGATTGCACGCTGTTGGCGGCCGAGCGCGAGTTCCATCCGACCGACGCGTTCGTTCGCACCATGCATGCGGACGACTTGATCTGCGCGCTGAACTCATTCGTTTCCGACAAGTGGATGCCTGCGGATCACGTCGACCGACGCGTTCAACTCCGGATTGCGGATGCCTTGGCCGGCTTCATCGTGGGCCGTCGCCTCGTCGATGCCCAAGACATGATGTGCTTCCTGTTGGAGCTTCGTTCTGGAATCGACACGAGCCTGCGCGCGCTCAAGCAGCTGGCGTGACCGAATCGAGCGACGCTTCGATGAGGCCGACGATCTCGGGCGCATCCGGGCGGGTGCGCGGACTGAACCGGTGCACTTCTCCTGCGGGTGTGACCACGAACTTTTCGAAGTTCCAGGTAATCCGTCCGGTCTTGCCGGCGGCATCCGGGGTCTTGGTCAGCCGCGTGTAGAGCGGATGCTGGTGGCGTCCGTTCACGTGAATCGTCTCGAACATCGGGAAGGTCACGCCCCACGTCGTCGAGCAATACGCCTTGATCGCTTCCTTGCTGCTGAGTTCTTGCAGGAACTGGTTGCTGGGGAATCCGAGCACGGTGAAGCCGCGATCGCCGTATGTCTTCTGCAACTCTTCAAGTTGCTCATACTGCGGCGCGAGGCCGCAGCGAGAAGCGACGTTGACGATCAGCAGGACCTCGCCGCCCCAGGCGGCCAGGGTCGTGGGGTCTCCTTCGATCGTCTTCAGCGGAATGTCTGCGAGCGCCAGCTCGCCAAGATTGCGCATATCAGAAGCAGGGTTGCGGTCATCAGAATTGGGCTCGGCCGGGGTCGGGTCGGGGTTTGTTAGGGCCATAACCCGAGCGTACGGCGCAATCACCGAAAAGCGCACGAAAACTTTGCCCGTTCAAAGCGAAGTGTGAGGCAAAGATAAGGCATCCGACCGATCCGCCATACCCGCCTTAGACGCGACCATTGAAAACGTAGGAAGCAGCGCCACAGGAAATCGCGGACTGAGAGGAATCACCATCATGTTCATCGACACATACGCGGCACAGCAATTGCACGAGCAGCAGGCAGATCGTGAGGCGTACTACCGATCGATCGCGCAACGCAGCCAGGGCGATCCGCGGGCCGAATTCTGGCGCACCGGGGTGGTCGGCCGACTCACCGGGGTGGTCGGCCGACTCATTGCCCGGGCACGGGCGCACGGACGTGTGACGGACTCTGCCGCTGCAATTCCGGGCGGGCAGGTGACGGAGCGGTTCGTCCAGGACGCCGCGGTGCGGGAGGCCGATCAGGTGCAGTCCGGCGAGTGCGTGGTGGTTTGATGGGAGCATGACCGTTGCCTCTGCATCCATCGACGACCTCGGCGCCTTCATCTCGGCGTCGCCGACGTCCTATCATGCGGCGGCCGAGGTCGGCCGGCGTCTCGACGCGGCAGGATTCGTCGCGTTGGACGAAACCGAGCACTGGGAGCTGGGTGCAGGCGGGTACTACGTGCTGCGAGACGGCGCGATCATCGCGTGGCTTCAACCGGCCGGTGCGACACCAACCACGCCGTTTCGCATCCTCGGCGCGCACACGGATTCTCCCGCGTTCAAGCTGAAACCGAAGCCGACCATCGGTGCATACGGCTGGTTGCAAGCCGGCGTCGAGGTCTACGGCGGGCCGCTCCTGAACTCGTGGCTCGATCGTGAACTCGAACTTGCCGGGCGCATCGTGACAACGGATGGCTCGGCTCGGCTCGTCCGCACCGGCCCGTTCCTGCGCATCCCGCAGCTCGCAATACACCTGGACCGCGAGGCCAACACCGCGCTCACCCTCGACCGACAACGGCAGCTCACCCCGGTTTTCGGCGTCGGGGATATCGACCACGCGGATCTGGTCGCTCACCTGGCCGGCCTTGCCGGCGTGACTGCAACGGATGTCGCGGGTTACGACATTCTGACCGCCGACACCCAGGCGCCGCGCCGGTTCGGTCTCGGCGGCGAGCTGTTCGCGGCCGGCCGGCTGGACAACCTGTCCTCCGTCTATGCCGGTGTTTGTGCACTGATCGCCACGGTTGACAATGGCGCACCGCAGATCAACGTGCTTGCGGCCTTCGATCACGAGGAGCTCGGCTCGGAATCACGGTCCGGCGCAAACGGGCCGCTACTGGAAGACATCCTGACGCGCATTGCAGCGGCGGCGGGTGCAAGCGCAGCCGATCGGCTGCGCGCGTTTGCGGCATCCTGGTGTGTCTCGGCGGATGCCGGCCACGCGATCCATCCGAACTATCCCGAGCGCCACGACCCGGTGAATCGACCGATCGCCGGCGGCGGGCCGTTGCTGAAGATCAACGCCAACCAGCGGTACGCCACGGATGCGCACGGCGGCGCCTTGTGGGCAGGGTTGTGCGCGCGGGCCGGCGTTCCGTATCAGGAGTTCGTGTCGAACAACACGGTGCCGTGTGGCACGACCATCGGCCCGTTGACGGCGACGCGGCTCGGGATCCGAACCGTTGATGTCGGTGTTCCGCTGTTGTCGATGCACTCCGCGCGCGAGTTGTGTCACGTCGACGACCCGCTGTTCTTGGCGGCGGCGATCACGGAGTTCTTCGTGCCGACCCAGTAGCCCGTTCCCTGAGCGGAGTCATTTCGTTCAGCGACCGGGGTTGACCGTTGCCGTTCACGGCAAACCGGAGATTTGACGACAACCCGGGCCGCAATGCAGGCAGCGTCCTGTCCAGCGCGTAACTTCCGGTCCAGCGTGCAGCTGCCGCTTCTGCTTCGGCTCAAGCGCGGTTCCTGAGCAGCGCAGTGGAGTTTGGGGGATCGCGAAGCGATCCGCGATCCCAGCGCCGAGCGAGCTTGCGAGTGAGGGGCGAAGCCCGCGGCCGTGTCGAAGGGCAGCGAACGGGGATCCAGCTCAGCCGCGGATCTCGAAATCGGTAGCGACCGCCCCCTCCGGGTCGCCTTCGTCCACCACCTCGACTGAGCGGACGCGCGCCCACGGCGGGCCGATGCGCATCCATTCGACGAGGGCATCGACATCCGGTTCTGCACCCTCGAAGAGCGCTTCGACGGCGCCGTCCGGTCGATTGCGCACCCAGCCGCCGACATTGTGTGCCTGGGCTTCGATCGCGCACGAGTAGCGGAATCCGACGCCCTGAACGCGCCCGCGCACGAGCACTCGCCGCCGAATCATGCAACTATTCTTGCCCCGCCGCCTCCCCAACTGGCGCATGCGCGTCGAAGCGTTGAAAATAGAACCGCACGGTCAGTACTGGCGATGAGGCCACGAACGCATGAAGGCGGGGCAGGCGAGCGATGAGCACGCACGAGGTAATCAATCAGGTTCCGCCGCGATCCGGCGTCGACGAGTTCGAGCTGAACACGGCCCTCGTCGACGCAGTTGCGCACTACGACGCCGGGTGGGCAAGCCCGCAGCTGCACACGGTCGGCCGCATCGTCGGCACCGCCGAATTCCAGCAGGATGCCGAGCGCGCCAACACGCTCAAACCCGTGTTACACACCCACGACCGCTACGGTCACCGCATCGACGAGGTCGAATACGACCCGTCATATCACCGCATTCTCGCCTCAGCGGTCGCGCATGGTGCGCACACGTCGGCGTGGGCAGAGCCGCGTCCCGGCGCGAACGTCGCGCGCGCTGCCACGTTCATGCTCTACGCGCAGGTCGAGCCCGGGCACGCGTGCCCGGTCTCGATGACGCACGCGGCGGTGCCTGCGCTGGAGACCACTCCGGAGCTCGCCGAACGCTGGCTGCCGCGCTTGCTCAGCCGCGAATATGACCCGAATCTGCGCGCGGGGGCGTCGTGGGGAACGGCATCCGCTCTGTTCGGGATGGCCATGACCGAAAAGCAGGGCGGATCGGATGTGCGCGCCGGCACGACCCGCGCGATTCGCGCCACCGACGCGGGTGATGGCAGTTGGCGGCTCACGGGCCACAAATGGTTCTGTAGTGCGCCAATGTCGGATGGCTTTCTGGTGCTCGCTCAGGCGCCCGCCGGGCTGAGCTGTTTTCTTGTGCCTCGCGTGCTCGACGACGGCATGCGCAACGTGTTCCGCATCCAACGGCTGAAGGACAAGCTCGGCAACCGGTCGAACGCATCCTGTGAGGTCGAGTTCGACGGCACGGTCGGGTACCTCGTCGGTAAAGAGGGTCGCGGTGTGCGCACCATCATCGAAATGGTTGCCCGCACCCGTCTGGACTGCATACTCGGCACCGCCGCGGGCATGCGCCAGGCGGTCGCCGAGGCCACCTGGCACGCGCGGCACCGGCGTGCATTCGGGGCGGAGTTGATCGACCAGCCGGTGATGGCATCCGTTCTGGCCGACTTGGCGCTCGAGTCGGAGGCGGCGACGGCAACGGGGATGCGCCTGGCACGCGCTCACGACGCGGATGCGAACGATCAGGAGCGCGCATTCCGCCGGCTCGCCACGGCCGTGTCAAAATACTGGATCTGCAAGCGCGGGCCGGAACATGCTTACGAAGCGCTCGAGTGTCTCGGCGGCAACGGCTACATCGAGGAGTTTCCGCTCGCGCGCCGCTATCGCGAACAGCCGGTGCTGGCCATCTGGGAGGGCTCCGGCAACGTGATCGCCCTGGACGTGCTGCGTGCGCTCGCCCGCGAGCCCGAAACGGCCGATGCGTTCGACCTCGAGGTCTCCCAAGCTGCCGGCGCCCATCCGGTTCTCGACGCACACCTGACGCAGACCCGGCGGCTTCTGCACGAGGTCGCCCAAGCGGATGCCGCGGGCGCGGCCCTCGCCGCTCGTCGCCTCGTCGAGGCGATGGCCCTCGCACTGCAGGCATCGCTGCTCGTGCGCACGGCTCCCGCTGCCGTGTCTGACGCGTTCATCCAGGCGCGCCTCGGACTCGACCGCGGCAGGCTCTACGGCACGCTCCCGCTCGGTGTCGATACGTCCGCGATCCTCGCCCGCGCGTGACGCCCGCTGAAGCCGTCGCGCCACTTTTGGCCGCGTGCGCCACTTGCACTGGCGCATCACACCCGAAGTGGCGCCGGCGGCCCGTTCGCGCTGTTCAGTACGCCAGATGGCGCGCGCGGCGCTCGGCGTCGCGGGTGTTCACGCGGGCGTTCTCAGCCCGAACTGCTGCCTGTGTTGCACGTTCGGCGACCAGCCACGCGGGTGGGGCCGCCAGAAGTTCCTGAATCTGCGCGGTGGTCAGCGCATCCGTCACGTCGGCACGGGCCAGCCCCGACACCGAAACGCCGAGCTTACGCGCGACGACATCGCGGGGGTGCGGGCCGTTCAGGCGCAGCGCCACCAGCCATGCCGGCGGATCCGACTGAAGTGCCGCGAACGCCGACCGGCTGATCGGTTCGGTCTGGAACGTCTCCGGGCATGCCGGCAGATACACGCCCAACTTCTTGGCAGCGGTCGCCGGCTTCATCAGCTGCGGCTGCTGCTGTTCTTTCGACTGTTGCTGTGCCGGCTGTGTAGCGTTCGGCGTCTCGTCGCTCATCGCTCCAGCGTATCCTGACATGAGCCGCACAGCAGGCGGGCGCCGCAGACAGGGGAGATGACGATGGCCGCGGATTCACATACCCGACCGAGACGCGAACCTGTCGAACCGTTCCGCGTCGGCTATGTGCGTGGTGTCACGCCTGCGAAATGGGCCAGGATCTGGGGGCAACGTCGGCCCGATCGCCCGCTCGAGCTCGTGCGCACCGACACGGACCAGACGGATGTCTTGCGCGACGGCCGCGCACAGATGGCGTTCGTGCGGCTGCCGATCGACCGCGACGGACTCAACGTCATTCCGCTCTACACCGAACTCGCCGTCGTCGTCGTGCCCAAGGATCACGCCATCGCCGCCGTCGACGAGATCAGCCGCGCGGACTTGCGCGACGAAACCGTGCACGACGCTTCAGGAGACATCGAAGAGACGATTCTCCTCGTCGCGGCCGGCGCCGGTGTGGTGATCGTGCCGCAGTCCATCGCCCGGCTGCACGCGCGGCGTGACGTGACGTATCGTCCGGTGACGGATGCGCCGTCCACCGACATCGCGCTGGCCTGGCCCGCGCACACCGCCGATTTCCACGATCGGGATGCCGACAGCGTCGCCGTCGACGACTTCATCGGGGTCGTCCGTGGTCGCACGGCGCACAGCTCACGCAGTGCCGCCGCCCGGCCAGCCAGCGCGGCGCAGAAGAAGGCGAACGCGAAGGCGGCCAAGGCTGCGAAGGCTGCTGGTGCCGCGAAAGGTGCCGGTGCTGCGAAGGCTGCCAGTGCTGCGAAAGGCGCCGGTGCCGCGAAAGGTGCCAAAGCGGGCAAACACGACACCGCAGGCAAGGGCGGCAAGAAGAGCACCGCGGCCAAGCGACCGAAACGGAAGTCATGACGACGATTGCGCTCACCGGTTCCACCGGACACATCGGCGGAATCGTGGCCCGCGCACTGGCGTTGGATGCTGCGCATCGAGGCCGACTCGTGGAGGTGGTGGAGCGGCCGTCGCTACGGCTCGTGGCCCGAGAGCTGTCGCGGGTGCCGCGCTTGGACGGCGTCGAGCTGGCTCGGGCGGACTATGCGGATGCCGCCGCCGTTCGGCAGGCGCTCGCCGGTGTCGACGTCGCATTCATGGTGTCGGCGACCGAGAGCGCTGATCGTCTCCAGGCGCATCGAAGCTTCGTTCATGCCGCAGCGCAAGCCGGCGTGCGGCACCTGGTCTACACATCCTTCGTCGGTGCGGGCAACACCGCGGGTTTCACGCTCGCCCGCGATCACGGTCTCACCGAGCAGGCGATCCGCGAGAGCGGCATGACATTCACTTTCCTGCGCGACAATTTCTATCTGGATCTCTTGCCGTTCTTCGCTGATGAGGCCGGAATCATCCGCGGGCCGGCCGGCGAGGGACGCACCGCTGCAGTCGCTCGAGCGGACGTCGCGGACGCGGTCGTCGCCATCCTGAACGAGCCGGCCGCGCACGAGAACGCCGTGTACGAGCTGACCGGGCGCGAGGCCCTCACGTTCGCCGAGCTGGCATGCAGGGTGAGCGTCGCGACCGGCCGCTCTGTGACGTTCCAGAACGAGATAGTGGCGGAGGCGTACGCATCTCGGCAGGCCACCTATCCGGACGCCGAGCAGTGGCAGCTGGACGCGTGGGTCAGCACCTACACCGCTATCGCCGACGGCGAGCTCGAACGTGTGACCGGCGATGTCCAGGCGCTTACCGGGCATCAGCCACGACTGCTCGAGGACGTGCTGTAACCGGTGCCAGTCGCAGAAACGACAGTTGGAAATGTTGCGGACGACGCTCGCCCGTCGTTGTTGAGCATGATCGCGGATGCCGGTGGTGCGGACACCGCGATCGCAGGCGCGATCGCGGGCTTGCCTGGCAGCGCGACCGGCGGGGCCAGCGCCGCGAGCCCGGATGCCGTCTTCGACGCGTTCAGCGCGTGGGTGACGGCTGGCGGGCTCACGCTCTACCCGGCGCAGGAAGAGGCGCTGATCGGCGTGGTTTCCGGCTCGAACGTCATCCTGAGCACGCCGACCGGAACCGGCAAATCGCTCGTGGCCGTCGGAGCACACGCCGCCGCGATTGCCGCCGGTCGCCGCACGTTTTACACGGCGCCGATCAAGGCGCTCGTCTCTGAGAAGTTCTTCGCACTCGTCGACACGTTCGGCGCAGAAAACGTCGGCATGATGACGGGAGACTCCTCGGTCAATTCGGATGCGCCGATCATCTGCTGCACCGCTGAGATCTTGGCGAATCTTGCCCTGCGGATGGGGCCGGCGACACCGGTCGGTCAGGTCGTCATGGACGAATTCCACTTCTACGGCGACCCGGATCGCGGTTGGGCGTGGCAGGTGCCGTTGCTGACGCTGCCGAACGTGCAGTTCATTCTGATGTCGGCGACGCTCGGCGACGTGACCGACCTCGCGAAAGATCTCAGCCATCGCACCGGGCGGGAGACAGCAGTCGTCACGGGCGTCGAGCGGCCAGTGCCGTTGCACTATTCGTATGCGCTCACGCCCACGCACGAGACCATCGAAGAACTGCTCGAGACCCACCAAGCGCCGATCTACGTCGTGCACTTCTCACAGTTGGCCGCGCTGGAACGCGCGCAGGCGTTGGCGAGTGCCCGCGTCGCATCCCGCGAGCAACGCGATGAGATCGCAGAGGCGATCGGCGACTTCCGCTTCGCGACCGGCTTCGGGAAAACCTTGTCGCGCCTGCTGCGACTGGGCATCGGCGTGCACCACGCCGGCATGTTGCCGAAGTATCGTCGCCTCGTCGAACAGCTCGCGCAACGCGGGCTGCTGCGTGTGATCTGCGGCACCGACACGCTCGGTGTCGGCATCAACGTGCCGATTCGTACGGTGCTGCTGACAGCGTTGACCAAATACGACGGCGTGCGGATGCGGCAACTCAACGCTCGCGAATTCCATCAGATCGCGGGCCGCGCGGGCCGCGCGGGCTACGACACCGCCGGAACGGTCGTTGCCCAGGCTCCCGAGCACGAGACCGAGAACCTCAAAGCCATCGAGAAAGCCGGCGACGACCCGAAGAAGCGCCGCAAGATCGTGCGCAAGAAGGCGCCGGACGGGTTCGTCTCGTGGGGGGAGCCGTCGTTCCGCAAGCTCATCGCTGCCGAACCGGAGACGTTGCGCTCCAGCATGCAGATGACCAGCTCAATGCTGATCAACGTGATCGGACGCGGCGGAGACGTGTATGAGCACGTGCATCAGCTCATCTTCGACAACCACGAACCGTGGAAGAATCAGCTTGCACTTGCCCGTCGCGCCCTAGGCATCTATCGCACCCTGGTGGCAGCGGGCATCGTCGAGCAGTTGCCCTACGGCGGTCGAGTATCGAGTGACGGTACCGGTGGTCGAGTAGCGAGCGCCAGCGAGCGTATCGAGACCCCCATCGAAACCTGCATGCAGATCCGACTCACCGTCGACCTGCAGCCGAACTTCGCACTCAATCAACCGCTGTCGCCATTTGCGCTCGCCGCGTTCGAGTTGCTTGAGCCGGACACTTCGGCACCCTCTGGCAGCGAGGGCATCGGCACCGGCAACTACGCGCTCGACCTCATCTCGGTGCTGGAAGCCACACTCGACGATCCGCGTCCGGTGTTGTCTGCGCAGCAATACCTCGCGCGCGGTGAAGCCGTTGCGGCCATGAAGGCGGAAGGGATCGAGTACGACCAGCGTATGGAACTGCTCGAACAGGTCACCCATCCGCAGCCTCTGGCAGAGCTTTTGGCGCAGTCGTTTGAGAGCTACAGTGCGCACCAGCCGTGGGTGCGCGACTTCGAGCTGAGTCCGAAATCGGTCGTGCGGGACATGTACGAACGCGCTATGTCGTTTGCGGAATATATCTCGTTTTACAAACTCACCCGATCCGAGGGGGTCGTGTTGCGTTACCTGTCGGACGCCTATCGCGCGGCCAGGCAGACGATTCCGGACGACTTGAAGAACGAGGAACTGCTCGACCTCATCGAGTGGCTCGGCGAGCTCGTGCGGCAGGTCGACTCGAGCCTGCTCGATGAGTGGGAAGAACTCATCCATCCCGACGCCCTGCTGCTCGACGCGCACGCGCGCGCACGCGGCGAAACGCCGATCGTGCCGCCGGCTCCGCGCAATGTCACGACCAACCGTCGCGCATTCACCGTGCTGGTACGCAATGAGTTGTTCCGTCGCGTGCAGCTGGCCGCGCTCGAGCACTACGACGAGCTCGGAGCTCTGCCCGATGACTACCCGGCGGATGCCTGGGCGAGCGATCTCGACGCATACTTCGCCGAGCATACGCAGATTCTCACCGACGCGGACGCACGCAATCCGGTGATGCTCGTCATCGACGACAGTGCAGCGGCAACCGATCACCTTTGGCGAGTGCGACAGGTGTTGGCCGACCCTGCCGGCGATCACGACTGGGGGATCGACGCGGTCGTGGACCTGGCCGCATCCGCGGAGGAGGGCGCCGCCGTTGTGCGGGTCAAAGGTGTGACGCGGCTCTGAGTTGCGGCGAGCGTATCGAGACCGCGTGAGGGGGTCTCGATACGCTCGTTCCTCGCTACTCGACCACCGGGTGCCGACGCGAGTCAGCCGAGAAGGCGCGCGCAGTCGATGCACAGTTCTGCGGCGGGCCGTGCCTGCAATCGTGCCGCGCCGATCGGGTTGCCACAGCGCGTGCAGCATCCGTAGGTGTGGTCGTCGATCCGTGCCAGCGCTGCGTCGATGGCCGCGCGGTCGACCGCGGCCGACGCGACGAGTCCGTCGAGACTCGACCATTCTTGCGACATGGTCGGGCCCTCCGGGTCGTGTTCATCATCGGCCGATCCGTCGGAGCGTGCGAGACGCACCTCGGTCATCGAGTCGGCGAGCCGCGCGAGGTGCTGGGCGGCATCCGCTCTGCTTGTCTGCAGGATCCCGCGAAAGCGCCGCAACTGCGCAGGGGACAATTCGCTCGAATGCATGGAGTCAGCTTGCCACGAATCCGGCCTTGCCCGGCCAGCAGGATGGATGGAGCATAGCTGTGCATGGACATTTCACAGCAAGGAGGCGGAGCAATGACGGTGGTAGCAGTCTTGGGAGCTGGGGCGCTTGGCTCGGCAATGGCCGAACGATTGGCTGAGAGCGGGGTACGCGTTCGACTCTGGAATCGCACGGCTCAGAAGGCCCGCGATACGGCCGAGAACTCGGACAACATCACGGCGGTCGATTCTGCGAAAGCGGCGGTGGCCGGCACGGACGCCGTGTTCACGGTGTTGCGAGATGGAGCCGCGGTGCACTCGACCGTGGCCCCGCTCATCGACGATTTCGGTCATGCAGTGTGGATCCAGGTCAGTACTGTCGGCGTGGAGTCGGCGGCGGAATTGCGGGGCCTGGCCGATGCGCACGGAGTCGCCTATCTGGATGCTCCGGTGTCCGGCAGCACGCAGCCGGCACGCGCCGGATCGCTCATCTGGTTGGTCGCCGGGGCGGACGATGTGCTCGAGCGGGCGCGTCCGGTGCTCCAATTCCTGGGGTCCTCAATCCAGCACGTCGGCACCGCAAATGAGGCAAGTGCATTGAAGCTCGCCGTCAACGCGTGGTTGGTCGCGACAACTGTGGCTCTCAGCGACGTTCTGGGATTGTGCGACGAGCTCGGGCTTGATCACGCGCTGTTCCGCGACGCGGTGAGAGGTGGCTCGCTCGCGATGCCGTATGCGCTCGCCAAGGCGGAACTGATGGAGCGCCGGGATTACACGCCCGGATTCACGGTGGAGCTCGCACTCAAAGACATTGAACTCGCGGAGCAGGCCACCGGAAGCAGCTCAGCGCTCATTGCGGATGCGCGGGATCGGCTCGAGCGCACAGTGAAAGCGGGGTATGGGCGCGAGGATCTCGGAGCCGTCGACGTGCTTCGTCCTTGAATGGTCGTCAGTTCGTCGGCTCTGGCCGATAGGTGGTGACCAACGGCGCGTCTTCGTCGAGTACCCACTCGTTGAGGGAACCGTCGTAGATCGCGACATCGGGATGCCCGAGCCGAGCGAAGGCGAGCGCGGCGGCGGCGGCAGCAAGCCCGCCGCTGCAATAGGTGACGATCTTGCGGTCGGGGATGTGGGCATCCGCGAAGAAGGTGCGCAGCTGGTCGAACTGCAGCAACTCGTTCGTGTCCCGGTTGATGAGGAACGTCGCCGGTGCGCTGAAACTGCCGGGGATGTGCCCGGCGCGAGCGCGATATGCAGTCTGCCCGGTGAACTCGTGGCGAGGCAGTGCGCAGACGAGTACGGCATCTGCGTCGCCGGCGACCACAGATTGCACGTATGCTTTGTCGACCCAGAACTGCGGCCGTTCTTCGGCGGTGAACGAGCCGACTTGACGCGGCGCCACATAGCCGAGATCAATCGGCCGTTCCTCGGCGCGCCACTTGCGTAAGCCGCCGTCGAGCACGGCGACGTTGTCATGTCCGAACGCGCGGAACAGCCACCAGAGGCGGGCGGCGCAGTGTCCAACGGAATTGTCGTAGACGACGACTGTCGTGCTGTTGTCCACCCCGACGGATGCCGCGGCCGCAGCGAATCGTTCAGCCGTCGGCTTGACGAATCCCAAGCGGCTGTCTGGATGGCTGAAGTCCGTGAGGAGGTCCGCGAACACAGCGCCTGGCACATGCCCGTGCACGAGGTATTCCTCGTCACCATTGACGTAAGAGGGCTTCTCGCCTGGGCCGCCGAGCTGTAAGACCGTGGCATCGAGAATGACGAGGTCATCGGACCCGACGTGATCAGCCAGCCACTGCGTCGACACGGTGTGCCCGACGAGTGCGGGATGCGCGGTCGCCGGTGCCGGTTGCGCGGGTGCCGGCGCGGGACTGGGCGCCGCCGCAGTGGCGCGCGAGGTCGCGGCTCCACCCGCGTTGTCGGGCGTCAGGGCGGTGGCGGTGGTGCTGGTCACGTGCACAACGCTAAGCCAGCCTGCGGATGCGCGCACTGCTTTCCGAAACACGCGGTAATACGCGCACCGAATTCAGGTTAGGCGGTCGGATAACACCGGGGCTGCGTCTTCCCCCGCCAGCCCAACCTGAATTCGGCTCGTCCGGCGCTCGGCGCGGCTTCCGTCAGCAGTCGGGCACGCTGACGGCGAGGCCGCCTTCGCTGGTCTCCTTGTACTTGGTGGACATATCCAACCCCGTGCGCCGCATCGTTTCGATCACCGTGTCAAGCGAAACGAGATGCGTGCCGTCGCCATGCAATGCCAGGCGCGCGGCCGAAACGGCTGTCGACGCAGCGATGGCGTTTCGCTCGATGCAGGGCACCTGCACGAGTCCGCCGACGGGATCGCAGGTCAGCCCAAGGTGGTGTTCCATGGCGATCTCGGCGGCATTCTCGACCTGTCGGGTGGTGCCGCCGAGCACAGCGCAGAGCCCGCCGGCCGCCATCGCGCATGCCGAGCCAACCTCGCCCTGACAGCCGGCCTCTGCGCCCGAGATCGACGCGTTGGCCTTGAACAGCGACCCGATCGCCGTCGCCGTGAGCAGATAGCGATGAATACCGTCCAGTGATGCGCCGCGCACGAATCGCAAGTAATAGTGCCCGACCGCCGGAATGATGCCGGCCGCCCCGTTGGTCGGCGCCGTCACAACGCGCCCGCCCGAGGCGTTCTCCTCGTTGACAGCCAGCGCGAACGCGTGCAGCCACTCGATCGATGTGTCGCGGCCCGGGTCGGCCGCGCACGCCTCCAATTGGTCGCGCACGGCGGCCGCACGACGCTTGACACCAAGACCGCCAGGCAGGATGCCGGTGCCCCCGAGCCCCGCGGTCACGCTGGCGGCCATCGCATCCCAGATCGCGTCGAGGCCGCTTCTGATGGAGTCTTCGCCGTGCAACGCGACCTCGTTGCCCAGAGCGATCTGGTCGATGGTCAGGTTGTTTTCGTCGCACAACTCAAGCAGGTGCGCCGATGTCGCAAACGGATAAGGATGCGCCGCGTTCGCGCCGAGCCGGGACGTCTCGCCGTCGCGCTTGATGAAGCCGCCGCCGATCGAGTAATAGGTGCGCTCGGCAATCGGCGCCGCGCTGTGATCGTTCCACGCGGTGAGCGTCAGCGCATTCGGATGCCCCGGCAGACGAGTGCGCGGCTCGAACACGATGTCGCCTTGCTCCATGGCGATCGGATGCGTGCCGTTCAGCAGCACGCGCCCGTCCCCTGAGTGGGCGGCGTTCCCTGAGCTCGCCTTGTTCCCTGAACTTGTCGAAGGGCCGCTCTCCGCCACTCGAACTGTTCCGACGGCACCGGGTGTCTCGGTAACCGAAGTCGAGATGCGCGACAGCCGCACCACGGGTAATGTCGCGTTCGATCGGCCGGGCAGGCTCGTCCAGGACCCGCGCACGTGCTGTGGCTCGCAGGTCTCTGGGCTGGAGCCGGAGAGTCCGGCGATGACCGCATCCGGAGTTCCGTGGCCGATCCCGGTCGAGCCGAGAGAACCGTAAAGCGTACAACGCACGCGATTGACGGAATCGACCAGCCCCTCTTGCGCAAGGAAGTCGGCGAACGCGCGTGCGGCCCGCATCGGTCCGACCGTATGCGAACTGGAGGGCCCGATCCCGATCGTGAAAAGGTCGAGGGCTGAGACGTACGCTGTCACAGACCCCAGCGTACGGCGGATGCGGCGCAAGAGTCTTGCGATTCGCGGCTCGTTCCTGCGTTGGCGTGCCTCGGGCCCTGAAACTACCCGCGACATATGCCCACTCCGCGCGGAGCGCTGGTTTGCCGAGTGGGAGCGTTTGGCGCGAGGCCCCATCGACACTTCTTCATCTGTCGTCGCGAACGCGACGTGCTGGTCATCGGCCGTTTGCTTCCCGACGCCATCGCACCGCCATGAGCGCTGGGGTGCGACGGTATTATTGTCGGACTCGTTACCGAGGAGGACTTCTGATGCGCAGCGTGACCTATTCGATGGCCGTCTCACTGGACGGCTACATCGTCGGGCCGGACGGCGAGTTCGACTGGACGGCGCCTGACGAGGATGTTTTCCGCCTCGCCACGGACGAGGTACGAGCGGTCGGCGTCCACCTGTTGGGACGACGGCTGTACGAGACCATGCTGTATTGGGAGACCGCCGACCAGAACCCGATGCTCGACTACTCGACGCTTGAATTCGCGGCGATCTGGAAGGCGCTCCCGAAGGTGGTATTTTCCACCACGCTGTCGGCGGTGCAAGGCAATGCCCGACTGGCGTCCGGCGGCCTGGCAGAAGAGATCGAGCGACTGCGGTCCGAGGGGGAGGGCGACATCGCGATCGGCGGCGCGACTCTCGCCGCCGACGCGGCCGCGTTGGGTCTGATCGATGAGTACCGGGCCAGGGTCTACCCGGTGCTACTTGGCGGTGGCACTTCGTTCTTTCCGCAACACCAGCGCCGGGTGGATCTCGAACTCGTTGAGACCCGAACCTTCAGCTCCAGAGTCGTGTACCTCCGCTATCGGGTAGCGCGCTAGCCGCACAGCGTCGGCTGCGGCGTGTTGCAGTTGAGGCGTCAGCGCGCCTGAGTTGCCGCGCCGTGCGAGATCGGTTCAAAGATTTGGACTACGGCATGTCGGTGCCAGCCATGGAGCGAATGTCACACGCGTGGGTTGGTCGGTGTCTTCATGTTGAAGCACTCGATCCATCGACGACATTGGAGCAGATATGACCAGCGAGACACGCATCCCCGCGACCGAGATCACCGGCGTGTACGGAGCGGTCGTGAAGTTCGCGGCCCGCAAGATGATGGGCCACGTACCCGACTCGGTAGGCGTGATGTGGCACAACCGGGCGGTCATGAAGGACGCGATGGGAATCGGGCGCAAGGTCGAGCGCTGGCGCGAGCTCAGGCCGGACCTCGCGTCGTACGCGGCTATGGCGTCGGCCGCCACGGTCGGCTGCAGTTTCTGCCTCGACTTGAACTACTTCATGGCGCACAATCATGGGCTTGACGAGACAAAGGTCCGCGAGGTGCCGCGCTGGCGGGAGTCATCCGTCTTTACGGCGCTTGAGCGCGGGGTCATGGAGTACGCAGAGGCGGCGAGCCAAACGCCGCCCGCCGTCACTGACGAGCTTTCGGCCATGCTCCTCGGCGAACTCGGGCCTGCAGCGCTTGTGGAACTCGCCGCCCGCGTGGCTTTCATGAATATGACGGCTCGCATGAACGTCGCGCTCGGCATCCACTCC
>Ga0208357_1001065_pt1 | contig 20785 bp, 21 predicted proteins | sample NGESurdeep092012_6_FD_184487 | JGI IMG/M metagenome (GOLD analysis project Ga0208357, IMG submission 184487) | Arctic peat soil microbial communities from Barrow, Alaska - NGEE Surface sample F52-2 deep-092012 (SPAdes) | ecosystem: Environmental > Terrestrial > Soil > Wetlands > Peat ... | reverse complement strand
CGGACAATCATTTGTCAGAACGTTTGTCCGAACGATTCAGGAGTATTTGTCCGAATCCCTGGGGTGGGGCTAGTAAGAATCGAACTTACGACCTCGTCATTATCAGTGACGCGCTCTAACCGACTGAGCTATAGCCCCGCAGGGGTTCCAATCTAGCCGACCGACGATTCGAACCTAGAGGGCGGACGGGTCCCACACTCTCGCCGCGATGGACTGACTCGCCGTGGCCAGCAGTGTTCCTGATTGACTCCACATGTAGGCCGTACCTTGTGCGAAACCACCGGCGAGCGCGTGCATGTGGATCTCGGTGAGTACCCACTCGGTCGGCTCGAGGGTCACGAGCCGAATCGTGTTGTCGAGGCTGCGGCCCATCGTCGAAAAACCAAGTGGCTGAGAAAGTCCACCCGCGACGTAGTCCCCGAAGATGGCGAGTGTCGCCGCAGAGAGATCGAAGTGACCGGGCACGCGTGACCACAGCGCTGAGACGGGCGAACCGGGGGTCCCGTCGATCTGTTCGAAAGGTCGGCCCAGCGCGATGCGGGCGTCGAGGTGATGGAAGATCGAGCGATTGAAACGCTCGGGCATGATGCGCTCCGGACACTCCTCCGGAGCCTTGACCTCGGGCATAGTGACCCACGGAGTCTTCGCGGACAGCTCACCCGTCCCGAAGGCGCCGTTGACGGTCAGTATCTCTCGACCTTCGGCATACGTCGTCGCACGGGCTTGGGTCACGTGTCCGCCGATGACGGCGAGATCGGTCTCCACGGTGACCGTGGTGCCAAGAGGCGCGTACGAGAGGTACTGAGCGGTCGCCCAGATCGTCGGTCGCGCGCTCGCCTCTTCGAGCGCGACGAGCGCGGAGGCCAGCCCGCATCCGCCGAAGAGAAAGTTGCCGGGCGTAATGACCCGTTCGGTGACTACGAAGGTCCACGTCGACTCTCCGGTTCGTTCCATTCCAAGAAATGTCCGTGCATCCACGAACGCCGAGGATAATGCAACGTTGCACCGCGCCAAAGTGAACTGGATTCACGACGAACAGTGCGAACGGGCAGACTTGTTCGGTGATCGATCCGCGTTTTGTCTATCTCGCCGCGGCGCTCTCGGTCGTGGGTGCCTACGGATATATTCGCGACACGCTTCGGGGCAATACGTCACCGAACCGGGTGACGTGGTCACTCTGGGGAGTCGAGGGTGTTCTCGCGTTCTCAGTCGAGATTCAACAACACGTGGGTCTCGCCGCGTTGATGACGCTGATGCTGGGACTCGTGCCGTGCGCGGTGGTGGTTGCGTCGTTTCGCAATCCCAATGGTGTGTGGAAGCTCGGTGTCTTCGACGTCGTCTGTGGAGCGGTCTCGGTCGGCGGTCTGATCTTCTGGGCGTTCATCAGTGAGCCCACCGTCGCGCTGGCCTCCTTCGTGATCGCCGATCAAATGGCGGCACTGCCCACGATTCGAAAGTCGTGGCTCGCGCCGAATTCGGAGTCGCCGCGACTCTTCTTCTTGGGATCGGCGAACTGCGCCATCACGTTGCTGACGCTCACGAAGCTGACCACGGCCGGGGCGCTTTTTCCCGGCTGTATCTTGGTGGCGGACCTGATTATGGGCCTGCTCATCGTGAGCAATGTCGGGCCGCGAGTGCGCGGCGAACACTACGGCGTGACGAATCCGAAAATGGCGTGACTATGTCAACGATTGAACCACTGACTCCTGCATCGCGAAAGACCCACGGACGGGCGCAGCGCGAATTGACGCCGCGCGGCGCGATGGCCAAAGTGAGCGACCGACCGGCCGACTACGACCCGGTGGCTCGATTGATATGGCAGGGCGAGACACGCCGCCCCGATCTATTGGCGCTGCGCTATTCACGCATGCTCAGTGACCCGCTGTCGTTCTATCGCGGGAACGCGCTCTTGATGGCCGAGGACTTGGCGAGAGGTTCCAGCACGTCACTCGAAGTGCAGATCTGCGGTGACGCACACCTCTCGAACTTCAACCTGTTCTCGTCGCCCGAGCGTCACTTGGTGTTCGACGTCAACGACTTTGACGAGACCGACCAGGGGCCGTTCGAGTGGGATCTCAAGCGTCTCGTCGCCTCCCTCACGATCGCCTCAATGCACCTCGGTCACACCGACGCTCAGCAAGAGCGCATCGCCTTGGCCGCCGCCCAGGAATATCGACTTTCGATTCGACGATTCGCCAATGAAGACCGGCTCGCCACGTGGTACTCAACGCTCGACATCGACGCGGTCATGGCCGACCTCGGTGGATTCTTCAATGTGAACGCGATCCACAAGATCGATCACGTCGTCGCCTACGCCAATGGACGAGATACGCGAAAGGCGTACGCGAAGATGATCGTCGACGGCAAGGACGGTCCGCGCATCGTCGCGAAACCTCCGCTACTCGTTCCGCTTTCGCAACTCAAAGAGAGCGGCTATCTGACGACGGCCGACCTCAGACACCTCGTCTCGGGCTACGCCACGACGTTGAGCAGCGATCGCCAAGTGTTGCTCTCGCAGTTCACGACCGTCGACGCCGCGCGCAAGGTCGTCGGTGTCGGATCCGTCGGTACCGAATGCTACGTACTGTTGCTCTTGGGTAGGGACGAATTCGATCCGTTCTTCTTGCAGGTGAAGCAGGCCGGCGCGTCGGTGATCGCCACCGCGACCGGTCGCGAGTCCACCACACCGGCGGGGGAGCGGGTGGTGCGGGGCCAGCGATTGATGCAAGCGACCCCCGACGTGTTCTTGGGTTGGCACTCGGTGAAGAAAGGTGCGTCAGCGCGGCACTATTACGTCCGTCAGCTCTACGACAACAAGGCCGCGATCGCTATTGACCGGCTCGACGAGTCACTCCTCGTGACCTACGGTCGAATCTGTGCGTGGACGCTGGCCAGGGCTCACGCTCGAGGCGGCGGCGGCGCAGAGGTCGCCGGTTACCTCGGTAAGACCGACGCGGCCGACCAGGCATTCGCCGCCTTCGCCCTGGCGTATCGAGACCGAACGTTGAGCGATTTCAAAGCACTCCAGAGCGCTGCGAAAGAGGGTCGCGTTCCGTTGGCGACGTGACCATCTAACCGCTCCCTTGAAACTTCGCAGAAAGTACTGCCGACGAAGCCGTCGCCATCGCAGTCCTCTTTCACGCGAAGTGACGAGACTCTTGCACTGGTTTACGTGGACGAACGTCGATGTGAGTCGAGCAACTGCGCGAGCGCTCCATTGGACGCCACCAAACTGAATAGCGACTCTTGGTAGGATGGAGCCCCCGGGGACGTAGCTCAGTTGGTAGAGCGCGGGCTTTGCAAGCCTGAGGTCGTGGGTTCGATCCCCATCGTCTCCACTTCACAGCAACAACCTGCCAGCAACAACCAGCCGGTTGTCAATCCAACGATTATTGGAAGTAGTGACCTTCGTTCAAATCGTCTAACAGACCTTGATGCGTCGGTTCCCAGTCGAGCAGTTCTCGCGTAATGGTGTTCGACGCCGCCGCGCCCGCGCCGAAGAAACGACCCATCCACCCGAAGTGGTCACTCGCCGCATCGGCCGGTATCGAGATGACCGGCAGTCCGAGTCCCTCGCCGATCGCCTCGGCGATGGCTTTGGTCGCGATACCGGGCTCCGCGACGGCGTGGACGGAGCATCCGGCCGGGGCGCTTTCGAGGGTCAGGCGTACGAGTCGCGCGGCGTCGAGCCGATGCACGGCCGACCAGCGGTTGGCGCCGACGTCGATGTAGCTCGAGTTCCCTTTCGCGCGCGCGATCGCGACGAGCGTCGCGATCAAGCCGTGGTCACCGTCGCCGTGGACCGTCGGGGCGAATCGTACGCACGACGATCGCACTCCGTTCTCGGCCAGCGCGAGCGCCAGAGCGACGTTCGCCACTCTCGGATGAACTGCCGGATCCGGCACGTCGTGCTCGGTCGCCATCCGTCCGGGGGTGAGTCCGAGCACTCCGCCTGCGACGACGAAGGGCCGATCGCTGTCCTTCAGCGCCGATCCGATGGCTTCGATGACGTGGTGGTCGGTCTTGGCCGCCTCTTCCATCTTCGAGAAGTCGTGGTTGTAGCCGAGGTGGACGACACCGTCACAGAGCGCGGCGCCGTCGCGAATACTCGCGGGGTCATCGAGTGATCCTCGAAAGACCCCGGCTCCGGCAGCCATGATGGCGGCGGCGGCCGCGTCCGATCGCGCCAGTCCCACGACTTCGTGGCCGGCACCAATAAGTTCCGGTACTACCGCCGAGCCAATCCAGCCCGAGGCTCCGGTGACGAATACTCGCATCTCTGATTCTCCTTTGTTTAGTTGACATCCACGCTCGAAGCGTTCTCTCAATGTCAGTTACTGTCATCACTATAGCCATGATGTCAGTGACTGCCAACACCGAATAGAGTGACCTCATGGTGCGTTGGGAACCGGACGGTCGCGGGCGACTCGCTCAGGCGGCAATGGAGCTCTACGGCGAGCGAGGATTCGATCAGACCACGGTCGCCGATATTGCGGCACGGGCGCGACTCACCGAACGAACTTTCTTTCGTCACTTCGCTGACAAACGCGAAGTCCTCTTTTCCGGGGCGCAGGCCCTCGAGGAGCTCCTGGTCAACACCGTCGCGAATGCGCCCGATTCCGCGACGCCCATGCAAGCTGTGTCGCTCGCTCTCGAAGCCGCGGGAGACGTGTTCAACGCGCATCGCGACTTCTCGGTCCAACGTCAGCGCATCATCGAAGGAAGCACCGAGCTTCAAGAACGCGAACTCATCAAACTCTCCTCGCTGGCCGCGGCACTCGCCGATGCGTTGCGCCAACGCGGGGTCGGCGATCCGACCGCGGGACTTACGGGTGAGGTCGCCATCGCACTGTTCAAGATCTCGTTCGAACGTTGGGTTTCGTCATCGGAGCCGTGTGACCTGGCCGAGGTACTGCTCGATTCGCTCGAAAAGTTGAGGGTCGTCACCGCGACGACGTGAATTCGCCTGACGATCGCTGGAATTGACCTACGGAACTGCGTTGATCGGTACAGCGGTGCGCTCGACGCGCCGGGTGCCCGGCTCACGGTCATGGGCCGTCTGCTTCAAGTGGAACTGGGTGACGCCGATCGTGAGCGACACCGCCCCCAAGATATGAAGTTCGACCAAGAGCGGCGGTACGTGCGTCAGGTACTGCGTGACGCCGATTGCCGCCTGCGCCAGTGCGATGAAGACGAGTCGGCGGACCCCGAATAGCAGCGCGCTCGGCGTGTCCTTCGTCCAGATGGCGAAGAGCAGTCCGGTGACGAGGCCGATGAACAGAACCGCGGCGAGCGAGTGAACCCACGCCGCGGACGAGAACGCGAACGGCAGTCGTCGAGCCACCAGTTGGCCCTGTGACGCACCCGCGTGTGGCCCCGTGCCGGTGGTCATGGTGCCCGTGATCAACAACACGACGAATGGAATCCAGAGCAGGCGCGCGATCAAGAGGAAGTGCCGGTCGCGGACGTCGCGACGCGCGGTCGGTCCGTAGACGTATTTGGATCGGTGATAGAGCACCGCGCTGATCACGACCATCGAGAGCGACAACAGCATGTGCAGAGAGACGAGCCAAGGGTTGAGCTTGCTGTACACGACGAAGGCGCCAAGAATCGCGTCGGCGACGACACCCGCGATCAACATTCCTGAGAGGATTATCAGGTCCGGGCGGCGAACCTCGCGAAATATCGCCGCCAACAGCGTCGCGATCGCGACGCAAATAAGCAGCAGCGTGACGACTCGGTTTCCGTATTCGATGAAGTGATGGATACCCCACGAGCCGGTGATTCGCCCCTTGAAGCACGTCGGCCAGTCCGGGCACCCTAAGCCAGAGCCGGTGAGGCGAACGGCGGCACCGCTCAGCACGATCACGATCATCGAAATGAACGACGCCAGGGCGAACCAACGAAACGTTGGACCGGGCACGACGCGGCGTGGGGAAGCGGTCACCCCATCAGGATAGGTAATTGGGTCTCCCGTAGAATGCATCCATGACGATTACGGCCCCCGCGCGCCACTCTTTGGGCGAAATACTGCGGGGCTACCTCGCGCTCACCAAGCCGCGAATCATCGAACTCTTGCTCGTGACGACGGTCCCCACCATGGTGGTCGCGGCGAACGGCATCCCGGGTCTGTGGTTGGTGGTGGCGACCCTCTGCGGCGGCACGCTCGCGGCGGGCGGCGCCAACACGTTCAACATGGTGATCGACCGCGACATCGACGCGATCATGGAACGCACGAAACGCCGTCCGCTGGTCACCGGCGTCATGTCCGCGCGCGACGCCACGTTGTTCGCAGTCGCGCTCGAAGTGGTCGCCTTCGTCGTCCTCGCGCTGTGGGTGAATCAACTCTCAGCGTGGCTCGCGATGTCGGCGACGGCCTTCTACGTTGGCATCTACACGATTTGGTTGAAGCGCCGTAGCAAGCAGAACATCGTGATCGGCGGCGCCGCCGGCGCCGTGCCCGCGTTGATCGGTTGGTCCGCGGTCACGAACTCACTCACGTGGACGCCGGTCCTGTTGTTCCTGGTGATCTTCATCTGGACCCCGCCGCACTTCTGGGCCCTCGCGGTGCGCTACCGCGACGACTACAAGGCGGCCCACGTGCCGATGATGCCCGTCGTGACGTCACTTCGTCACACGACGCTGGAGATCCTCATTTATTCCGTCGTGATGTGGGCGCTGACAATGCTGATCGGACCCACCGCACACCTCGGCGTCGTCTACGCCGTGTCGGCCACGGTGCTCGGCGGTCTGTTCACGTTCTATGCCGCGCGACTGTACCGACACGCGATGGCCGACAAGGCCGATGTCGCTGAAGCGATGCGACTGTTCCACTTCTCCATCACGTACCTGACGGCACTCTTCGTCTTGATGGCGGTTGACGTCCTTGTCCGTCACCACTAATTCGGATCGGCGATGGTCGCGAAAGAAGCGATTGACGATCGCCCTCGGTTCGGTGAGCGCCGTCATCGTCGTCGTCATCGTGTCGATCTTCACGGGTGGCCACGTGACCAACGGCAACGAACCCACGAGCAAACTCGTCGGCACGACCGTCGCGACCTTCTCCCTGGGCGGACTCAGGAGCGGCACAGTCGAAGCACCTTGGAAGAGTCATCACGCCGCGGTGCTGATCTTCTTCGCGAGTTTCTGTGGGCCGTGCAAGAGCGAAATGCCCAGGGTCGCGAACTACTTGCGACATCACAACGAGGGCTCGATCCGCGTCATCGGAATTGACGCACTCGACTCGCGGGGCCCGGCCAAGGCATTTGTGAAGAAGAGCGGCGTCACGTTTCCAATCGCTTTCGATCCCAACGGAACCGTGACGACGGGAATATTCCAATTCGCGTACGTCCCCGAGACGGTATTCGTGAGCGCCCAAGGCGTCCTGAAGCAGGTTTACTACGGGGCGATCCCGAAAAACGTCCTCGTAAGGGGAATCGCGGCGCTTCGCGCCTAGTCGAATCGAAAGGTCCGCGCCGCGACGAGCGGCGCGAGGATCGCCCAGATCCCGAGCACGAGCCAATCGGTGCCGCTCGGCATGAGACCTTGGCCGAGCACCCGATGAAGGCCTTCGGCCATCGCGCCGGGGGGCAGAGCAACCGCGACGCGCCCGATGAACGTCGGTAATGACGTCAATGGCACGACGATGCCCGAGAGCAACAACAGCACGAGGTAGAGACCGTTGCTGGCGGCGAGATTGACCTCCGCGCGCAGGCGTCCAGCGAGCGCGAGCCCGATCCCGGCGCAACCGGCCGATCCGAGCAACAAGAGCGCCGCGACTTCGAGTCCACCGCTCACGCCTCCGCGTGGGCGCCACGTCAACGTGAACGCGACGAGGGCGAGGATGATGACCTGCAAGGCCTCGGTCACCAGCACGCCGGCGATCTTGGCGCCGATCAGACGCCGCGTGCCGATCGGCGTCACGTAAAGTCGCCGCAGCACGCCGTAGCTGCGCTCGAAGCCGGTCGCGATTGACAACGCGACCAACGACGTCGAAAGCACGCAGAGCGCCAATACTCCCGGCGCGATGAAAGCGACTCGACTCTTCGTCGGCGTCGATACGACCTTGGTCAGCGAGAAGAACAGGAGCAAAAGCACCGGGATGCCGACGGTCAAGAGCAACGTTTCTCCCCGTCGCAACGTCATGCGAACCTCGGCTCGGCTCTGCGCCCACCACGCGTTCACGGCTGAACCTCGCGGCGTTCTTGTTCAATCAGTTCCATGTAGCGTTCTTCGAGTGACGCACGAGTGCGCAGTGAGAGCAGCGTGACGCCGACGGTCGTCAGGTAGTCGTTCAACACGGCGATTCGCTCGGGCGTGGATGCGGTCTCACAGCGAATTCGATTCGCACCGTTAGCGGTGACGCCACATTCCATTCTTCTCGCGAGCAGCGAAGCGTCGACGGGTCCGGAGAGTTCAACGATCATCTCCGGCGCGCCCGAGAGTTCGTCGAGCGTGCCGTGGATGACGACGTGACCGCGGTTCATGATCACGACCCGATCCGACGTGCGCTCGGCTTCGGTTAGTTCATGTGTCGTCACCAACAACGCACATCCCCGATCACGTTCGGAAGCGATGAGGTCGCGGATCACCTGACGGCCTTCGGGATCGACCGACGTGGTCGGCTCGTCCAGTACGAGGACTCGCGGTCGCCCGAGCAACGCGAGCGCCAACAGGGTTCGCTGCTGTTCACCGCCGCTGAGGCGTCGCCAGGCCGTGCGCGCACATCGCTGCAGGTCGAGCAGTGTGAGTAGTTCGTCGGTGTCTCGGGGCGCGTCGTAGTACGACGCGGTGAGATCGAGCACCTGGCGAGGTGACATGGGGAACCACACGCCGCCACGCTGTAGCAGTGCGCCGGTTCGTACGACGACCTCTCGATGATCGCGAAGGGGATTCAATCCGTGCAGGCGAACGGTCCCCGACGTCGGCGCGCGAAATCCGAGCAGTGTCTCGACGAGGGTGGTCTTACCAGCACCGTTAGGTCCGAGCAGCGTCACGACTTCGCCGTAGGCGACGTGGAGTGACGCGTCGTCGACGGCCGTCAAGGTGCCGAAGTCGACCGTTAGGTCGTTGACCTCAACCGCGTTGCTCACGACCACCGAACTTAGACGGTCCTTCGGGTTCCCTTTCACGTGCTGGGTAGGCTTGCCGTCATGATTGACCTCGTCCAACTACGTCGTGAACCAGATATCGTGAAGGCCGCACTGGCTCGTCGCGGCGTCTCGACCGCGACGATGGACGAAATCATCGCCCTGGACGTGGAGCACCGAGAGCTCCTGCAAGAGGCCGAACGGCTCCGCGCCGAAGTGAAGTTTCTCTCCCGATTGGTCGGTGAGGCCCGCCGCGACAAGGACACCGAGACCGCGGCCACGTTGAGCGAGAAGAGCCGGGCACTCGGCGAGGACGAGCGCGCGGCGACTGAGGCGATGGAGCGCGTCGGCACCACACTGCACGACGAACTCCTGATGATTCCCAACCTTCCGGACCCCGAGGTCCCCGACGGTGTGGACGAGAACGACAACGTCGAGTTGTGTCGATGGTGGCCCGGCATGGATGAGGGCCGTCCCTTTCCCGAGTTCGCCGATCACCAGAAGGTCCCGCATTGGGACGCGGGGCTCGAGCTGGGGATCCTCGATCTCGAAGCGGGCGCTCGAATCGCCGGATCGATGTTCCCTCTCTTTCGCGGAGCCGGGTCGCGACTGATTCGCGCGCTCAGTGCTCTCTCACTCGATCGAAACGCCGGTGCGTACGAGGAGATTCATCCGCCGACCTTCGCGCTGACGGCGACGATGATGTCGACCGGTCACCTGCCCAAGTCCGCGGACGACATGTACGGCGTCGAACGTGACGGGCTCTGGGCGATTCCCACCGCCGAAGTGCCGCTCACCTCAATGCGGGCCGGGGAGATTCTGGACGAGTCGAGTCTGCCGATTCGACTGTGCGCGGAGACGGCGTGCTTCCGTCGTGAGGCCGGTTCGGCGGGACGCGATACGCGCGGCGTGTTGCGGGTGCACGAATTCGACAAGGTCGAACTGTTCGCCTACTGCACGCCCGAACAGGGTCAGTCCGCGTTCGACGACATCCTGGCGCGCGCCGAGAGCCTCTTGCAAGAACTTGGTCTCACCTATCGACTCCTGAATCTCTGCACCGGCGACCTCGGTACGTCCTCAGCGCGCACGATCGACCTCGAAGTCTTCAGTCCGGGCGTGGACCGTTGGCTCGAGGTCTCGTCGGTCAGTTGGTTCCGCGACTACCAGGCCCGTCGAGCCCACGTGCGGTACCGAACGGCCGACGGTACGACCACGCTGGTACATACGGTGAACGGCTCAGCTCTCGGATGGGCACGGGTCTGGGCCGCGTTGATCGAAACGTATCGACAGAGCGACGGCTCGGTGGTGTTGCCTGAAGTACTCGCTCCCTACATGGGCGAACTGCGAACGATCAGGCCGAAGGCTTCGTAGCTTCGTACCGGTAGCCGACGCCGCGCACCGTCGTGATGTGTTCGGGGTTCTTCGGATTGTCCTCGATCAGGGTACGAAGTCGCTTGATGTGCACGTCGAGGGTCTTGGTGTCGCCCACGTAATCGCTGCCCCAGATCCGATCGATCAGGACTTCCCGAGTCAACACACGGCCGGGGTTCTCGAGTAGGAGTCGCAGCAGCGCGAACTCCTTCTTCCGTAATTTGATCTCTTCGCCGTCGACGTAGCACCGGCGCGCGTCGATGTCCATGCGAATCGGACCCAAGGTGATTTCGTCGTCTGACGCGACGACGTTCTCGTGGGTCTCTCGGCGCCGCAACACGGCGCGAATTCGAGCGACGAGTTCCCTGAGTCGATAGGGCTTCGTGACGTAGTCGTCGGCGCCGATTTCGAGCATCAGCACCATGTCGACCTCTTCGCCCTTGGCACTCACGATGATGATCGGCACCGCGCTGCTCGCGCGAATCTGACGACAGACGTCGAGCCCCGACATCTTGGGCAGCATGAGGTCGAGCAGCACGATGTCAAAGGTCTCTTTCGCGAAGAGCGCCACCGCCTGCTGGCCATCACGTGCGATGGCCACGTCGAAGCCTTCACGATCGAGCCCGATGGTCAACGCGTCGACGAACGATTCCTCGTCCTCGACGAGCAATATGTTGACGCGCTTGTCGTTGGAATGCTTCTTGGACATCAGTGCGTCATCGGAAGCTCGAGGGTGAACGTCGAACCTTCGCCCTCACGAGACTCCACGAGGACGTTGCCACCGTGATTATGTGCGACGTGGCGCACGATGCTCAGTCCGAGTCCGGTGCCACCGGTCTCGCGGGCCCGACCGGGATCGACGCGATAGAAGCGTTCGAAGATTCGTTCAAGGTCCTTCGCCGGTATGCCCACACCTTGGTCCCTGATCGCGATCAACGCGATCGGACCGACACTCTCGCCGTCGTCGGTGACCGTGGCCTCGATGCGGTCGATGTTGATGCTCACGAGTCCGCCCCTCGGGGAGTACACGACCGCGTTCTCGAGGAGCGCGTGAATGGCCGAGATCAACTGACGACGATCACCGACCACGACGAGGTTGGCTTCCGGTTCCACGAAGTCAACCTTGACGTCGTGCTGCTCGGCGGCGGTGCGAATCCGCTCGATCGCGTCCGCGACGATCAGGACGACGGGAATCGGTTCGCGCGTGGGGGACCCCTCACCTTCGATGCGCGAGAGGTCGAGAAGGTCTTCGATGATTCGATTCACGCGGAACGCCTCGTTGTTGATGCGCTCGGCCAATCGATGGGCGACTGCGGGGTCGGTCTCGAACATCAGGGTCTCGGCGAGCAGTCCGAGTGCCCCCATTGGGGTCTTCAATTCGTGCGAGACGTTGGCGATGAAGTCACGACGAATGTCTTCGAGACGACGTCGTTCCGAGACGTCCTCGATGATGGCCAGCACACCCAACGGCCTACGTCCGTCGTCGATGACGGCGGCGCGAATCGTGAGCGTCCGACGCGGCGGACCGTAGATGTCGACGGTGCGCTCAGCGACACCGTTGGACCAGCCTTCGGCCAGGACGTCGGTGACGGCCTGGGCCGCGATGGCGTCACCGTAGCGACTCGTCATCAGTGCTTCGGCCTGGGAGTTGCGAAAGATGACGCCGCCACTCTCGTCGCAGAGGACGAGCCCGAGGGGGAGCGAGTCCATGGATTGACGCAACCGTGACGCGTCGGCGCTGGACTCCGAGACCGCAGTGCTGGCGACGCCCGTGGCCTCTTCCAGGAAACTGAGCGCCGTTTCGACCTTGCCGTTGTCGTCGTGGGGTTCGACGCCGAGTCGAGAGGCCAGCGCCATGAGTCGTTGGGCGATGGCGCGATGCCCTCGTTGCCGATTGATCAGGACGCCCACGAGGAGTCCGACGAGCAAGACCCCGGCGCCGACTCCGTAGAGAGCGACCGGGGGCCATTTCGAAATCACGTTGTGGGCGAGCGCGACGAGCACGAGTCCATTCTCGCAGACAAAGCCTCGCCGGTCGCGCCAGCGACCGTTGGGCGCTCACCGTTTGAAAGCGAGAACAACATGATATTGGCCAATGTAAGTCTCACCCCGTCCACCACCGCTCTCCCGGGCAGCGCCGCGCTGCAGCAGATTGCGAACGGAATCGCCGCCTGGGCCCTGATCGGCGCCTTGGTCGCATTACTGCTGGGGGCCGCGCTGTGGGCCGTCGGCAGTCACACCCAGAACATGCATCAATCGTCACAGGGCCGCCGAGCAGTGATGACCTCGCTGGCCGCGGCGATCCTCATCGGCGCCGCTCCGACGTTGATCAACTTCTTCTTCAATACAGGTCTCAGCGTCCGCTGATGGGTCACTTTGGGTGCATCCTTCATCCGCTGAGCTGCGTGGCGCACGCCGCGGCCACGACGGTCGTGGGTGGTTTCTTCAACACCCTGACGAACTGGATCCTAAACAGCGTCGGATGGTTCCTCACCTCGGCGGGCGCCGTACTGAATTCGGCGAGCGAGCCTTCCACCATCATTCGTTCGGCGACGACGGAGTTCAATGTCCTGATCATTCTCTCGCCGGCGCTGTTGATGGTCGGGCTCTTAGTCGCGACACTGCAGGCGGTTCGTCACGGTGACTCCGCCTCACTGTGGCGCGTGTATCTCGGCGTGGCCCCGGCGTGTGTGCTGGGGATCTTTCTCGCGCGACCGTTCGCCTCGCTCATCCTCGAAACGGTGAATCAACTCTCGTCGAGTACGTCCAACGCGGTGCTTGATCATCAAGCGGAACTCACCAGCGCGTTGACCAGCGTGGCACCGGCGGCCCCGGCCTTCGCGCTCTTCGTGCTCGCCATCGCCGTCGTGATCGGGTCGTGGCTCTTGTGGTGTGAGTTGATAATCCGTGCCGTGATTCTGACGCTGTTGTTGGTGCTCGTTCCCGTCATCGTGCCACTCTCGACGTTCCCCGCTGGGCGGCGCCTGGGTTGCCGATTGGCCGAGACGTTCCTCGCCGTGGCCGTGAGCAAGTTCCTCATCGTGATCACACTGGTCCTGGGATTCGATGAACTGCTCGGTAACTCCGCGACCCAAGTGATCACCGGCGCACTCACGTTGATTCTCGCGAGCTTGTCCCCGTTCCTTCTGTTAAAGGTCATCCCGTTTGTTGAGACCGCCGCGCTGCACAACCTGGAGGGCGTCCGATCGCGCCTGACGAAGACCGTGACCAACGTTCCGTCGTCGCCGCTCGCCCAGGCGGCGCGCGCGCTGGTGCCCGAGGCACCCTTCCCCGGGCCAGAGGAGCGCCCCGAGGATTTGGGTCTCGCGATGTGGGAGAGCGGTCCCGAGACACCGATGCCCGTGGCCACCGGGGTGAAACTACCGCCGCCCGTGGGCACGCCAACGCCGCGAGGAGGTCACGCGGCGTACCGCACGGACGAGATGGGACCAGTCGTCGGATGGCACTTCGATGAGTGAGCACCTGGGTCTCGGCGTCGCCGATGGCGAAAGCCGTTGGATCGGCGTCCGACGGCATCAGGCGGGCCTCGTGATCGTCGGCGCCGGACTCATCGGCGAATGGATCACGCAAGTCCACGGAGCATTCATCGAACTCGCGGTCGGCGTTGCCCTGCTCTCGTGCGCGGCACCGACGCGTGACGCTCTCACCGTCGGTGAGCGAGTGCGCATCGGGGTCGACTTCGTGGTTCGATCACGGTGGACCTCGGTGCGAGTCACGAAGCGCGGCTCGGTCGTGAGCGTCGTCGCCCACGGCGCGGCGACGGTGCGGGGCTTTGAACTGCAGCACCGCGGCCGACTCGACCTCTCGGGTCGTGACCAACAAAATGCGCTGGCGCTGGTGGAGTTCGCCGACGCGCTCGCGACCTCAGATATCACGCGACACTTTTCGTTGCACGTGCGAACATCTCCGGAGCAAGTGGCGACACTATTGGCCGTGCCAATGGACGTGAGCGCGCCCTTGGGCTGGAAAGAGAACGTCGCTCTGGCGTTCGATGCCGCGACCGATGGTGGGGGCGAGGGCGCGGCGTGGCTATTGGAGCGTTGGACGTACGTGCGTCACGCGCGCGGAGTGTTACGCGTGTTACGCGTGCGCGACTTCAGTGCCGTGCCCGATGGTCGTGCGCTTCTCGAACGACTGCAGTTCGCATCGTCGACGTTGGACGTCGTGGTACACGTCGACGTTGTCGGAGGCGCCCGGGCGCATCGGCTGGCTGCGCGAGCCGTGCACCGTGTGGGGAGTGATGACGTGACGTCGCGGGCGGCCGGTTTCCGACGAACGGCGCAGTCGACGCGGACTCTCGAACGACTTCGTCAACGAGAGTCGATGGTCGCCGAGGGGACCGCACTACTTCGGATCGCCGTTTTCGTGGTCGTTCGAGCGGCGTCAGCGCAAACGCTCCGACACGACGTGAAAGCAGTCACCCGCTCGGCGTTCGAGTCGGGACTCCGTTGTGAGCAGGGATACGGACGACAGGCCCCGTGGTACTGCGCACAACTTCCGGGCGCTCCGGGATGGTGAGTCGTTCCTGGACCCACTGGGCAACGACGCGCGACCTCAACAGCCTCACGGTGCCGGCGCACGATGCGGGAACCGGACTCGATGGGCGTGGACTCGGCGAGACGCAGCGTGGTGGATCGTTCGTCCTAGATCCCTTTGACGCGTACGCGAAGGGCCTCTTGTCCAATCCGAACGTCATCGTCGCGGGATCGATCGGTGCCGGCAAGAGCACGGTAGTCAAGATGATGCTTGATCGCGCACTCGAGCGTGATCGCCGGGCCGTCATCCTGGACCCGAAGGGCGAGTACGCGCAGTTGGCGCGGGCGTACGGCGTCGACGTCGTCGCCCTGGGTCGCGACGGATGGTGCAGCCCCTTCCCCTCGAACGATCGAGAGAGTCGCGACCTACTTCGGGCGCTCGTCGCCAGTGCCCAAGGCACCGCCTTGAAGAGCGATCAGCATTACGTGATTGATGAACTGTGGCAGCAGTTGGACACTCCACGACCGCCGCGAGTGTTACGTGCTCTCTTCGAGTTGCTCCATTCACATTTGGACTCAGCGACGACGTCACCGGAGCGAAACTTGGCCTTGACGCTGTACCGATTCATCCACGGCGATCTCGCCGGACTCTTCGACGGCGACGACGAACCGATGGTCTTCGACGGCCAACTCGTTGTTCTGGACCTCTCGGCCCAGTGGTCGTCGAACTCATTTCCCGTGGCCGCGCTGAGTGCGATCGCCGCGGCGCAACAAGTGGTTGGCGTGGATCACGAACTCGGATATCTCGTGCTCGACGAGGCGTGGTCGGTACTGGCTGACCCGCACGCCTTGCGCTGGCTGCAGGGCTCTTGGAAGTTGGCCCGCGCGAAGGGCATTAGCCACGTGCTGGTCTTGCACCGTTGGAGTGACGTCGCCGCCGTTGGAGATGCGGGCTCGGCCCACCGCGAGCGAGCGCAGGGACTGCTTCGCGAGTGCGAGACGGCGTGGCTCTTTCGTCAACCTCCGGACGAAGCCCGAGAGATGGCCCTCGCGCTGGGGTTGCATCGGCGTGAGGAACGGTACCTCTCGGCATTGCCCAAGGGCGCGGCGCTCGTGCGCTACGGACCCCACCGTTCGGTCGTGCGAGTGTGCCCCGATCAACGAGACCGCGCCTTCATCGACACCGATCACGCAATGAGGATCGCCAGAGCCGATGAATGATCGCCCGTCGCTCGGTCGTCGCACGTACAACGGCGTCAGCTTCGGACCTCGAGTGCTACTCGCACCTCGCAGTTCGCTGCTCATCGTTGGTCCGACACAAGTCGGCAAGACGTCCTCGCTCGTGGTTCCCGCGCTGCTGCGCTGGGGCGACGCGCTCGTCGTCACCAGCGTGAAGAATGACGTCATCGCGACGACGAAGGATTGGCGCGCGGGTGTCGGTGAGGTGCAAGTTCTCGAGCCCGGACGCGATGGCGGGTTGACGTGGAACCCACTCGAGGGGGTTCGGACACTTCGCCACGCGCTTCGTGTCGCGCGCGACTTGACGGGCGCGCCGGCCGAGCGCAGCGAGACCGATTTCTGGAACTCGCTCGCGACGAAGGTGGTGGGGTCCTTGCTCATGTTGGCGTTCCAACGAACGCGCGACGTCTTTGACGTCGCGCACACGATCGAGAAACGAGACTTCGATCAGTGGCTCGACGACGTCGGACGTAGCGAGGCCGGCGACATTCTCGAGTTGTTCCTGACGCACGATCACAAGACCATTGACGGCGTGCTCACGACGGCCGAGACGATGTTGATGCCGTGGCGATTTCGTCAGCCGCTCGCGAGTGTGCGATCGGTGGTTAGCGGCCCCAATACTCTGTACCTCTGCAGTCCCCGAGGTGAGCAGCGCCACTACGAGGCGCTGTTTCGGGGCGCTCTTCGAATGGTGTTGGAAGAGCAACAGCGTTTGGTCGAGCTTCGATCCCAGCGACGACTGCTCCTCGTGCTCGATGAAGCGGCGACCGTTGCCTCACTCGACGAACTTGACCAGATGGCCGCGACAGTGAGCGGCCTCGATGTAACGCTGGTGACCGTGCTCCAAGATTTCTCTCAACTGAAGGCCCGATGGGGTCCGCGAGCCTCGACGATCGTGAATAACCATACGACGCGTTTGGTCTTGGGCGGTCTGGCCGATCCGACGGCGTCGCAGTTTCTCCCAGAACTCTTCGAGACACGAAAGGACGCTCCACCGTCGGTACCGCTTCGCCTGCGCCCGCCCGGAACGGGCACCGTGATTGCCGGTCATCGACCCGCGTATCCGGTGCGCCTGCAACCATGGTGGAACGATCGGCGGCTTCGCGTCAGAGGGGTACGCGAGCCTTAACTAGCATCTCTTGATGGCGCCACCACGAACACCCGTGCAGGATCAGATTTTGGCGGTCGATATTGGCGCCACGAACGTCAAGTTCTGTCATGTCGACATCCACGGCGAACTGCTCGAAGGAGTGCGCCGACGCCCGACGCCGTACCCGTGTTCGCCCGAGCGTCTCATCGAGGCACTGGACGAGAGGATCGAAGGAAGCGGGTGCCCGCGCGTCGGTATCGGCTTTCCCGGAGAATTCATCGACGGTCGCGTCGTGCGCCCGGGCAACCTTTCGAGGCCCGGGGGAGTGACTACGGAAGTCGATCCCGACCTCGAAGCGCAGTGGCAGGGATTCGCCCTCCAAGACGAACTCTGTAAAGCGACGGGCCGAGACGTGCGAATCGTGAACGACGCAACGTTGGCGGCGCTCGGTTCGATCGACGGCCAAGGTGTGGAACTGGTCCTCACCTTGGGTACCGGTCTCGGGATCGCCCTCGCCATCGACGGCACGTTGCGCAAGATCCGCGACGTCGGCGCCGAGGTGTTCGTGCGCGGCAAGACGTACGACCAGACGATCGGCGAGCACTCGAGGTCGTTGGACGAAGAGCACTGGGGAGAACTGCTGGTCATGGCCGTCGACGGATTCGTTCGAGAGTTCGGCGCGACGACCGTCCACTTGGCGGGGGGCAATGCCCGACGGGTGACGCCGGCACTGTTCGACGAGGCGGACTATCGCGTCGTGATTAATGGCAACCAGGCCTCCATCCGAGGCGCCGCCAAGCTCTTCTACGGCTGAGCGAGGTCGACGGCGCTTTGCGCGAGGACGCCCGCAAGTATCCGACAGGCGCCGTCTTGCACCTGGAAATCCGGACTGTGGTGCATGCCGCTCGACCCGTCGTCATTGGCGCCCCCGATGAACATGTAGCAGCCGGGCACGCGATTCAAGAACTCCGAGACGTCGTCACTCGGCGTAAACGGAGGAATGGTCATGACGCCGCTCGCGCCCACCACCTTGGTGGCCGATCTCATGACTTGTCCGTACACGTCAGCGTTGTTCACGACCGCCGGCGCGAGGTCGGTCAAATCGAGTGAGCACTCGACGACGAACATCGCCTCTAACTCGTGCAGCAACGAGCGCAGTCGCTCGAGCGCCTCGACGTGTTGCTCTGGCGTGAATGTTCGGAGCGTTCCACGCAGCACGGCGTGACGCGGAACGACGTTCATCGCGGTACCGGCGCTGATGACGCCGGCGGAGCACGCGCAGTTGGTCCCCTCGAAGGAGAGCCCGTCAACGACTTCGCCAAGCCGCGGCGCCAGGTGACTGACGGCGAGGATGACGTTGCCCTCGACGTTCGCCATCGCGCCGTGGCCGCCTTTGCCCTTGATGTGAATCGAGAGCGACGCGGCTTCACTCATCATGACGCCGGGCTTGGTCCCTACGAAACCGAGCGGGGCGAGTGACGACACGTGGGCACCGATGACGACGTCAACTGGATTGTTGGTCAGGACGCCGCCTTCAATCATCGCGACGGCACCGCCCAACGCCTCTTCGGCCGGTTGGAACAGCAAGGTGAACTCACCGGCCAGCTCCTCTTGGCGGCGAGAGAGCATGTCGGCGATGCCGAGTAATCCGGCGGTGTGCACGTCGTGGCCGCACGCGTGCATCACCCCATCGTTCACTGACGCGTAAGGGATCTGGTTTTCTTCGGTCACCGGCAATCCGTCGATGTCGGCACGGATCATTATCCGTCGCCCGGGCTTGGCGCCTCGAAGGACTGCCACCGCGCCGGTCGCCGTCGGACACGTCACGAGTTCCCAACCCAGCTCCACGAGCCGATCTCGCACAACGTCGGTCGTGCGATGCTCTTGAAACGCGAGTTCGGGGTGGGCGTGGAGGTCGTGCCGCAGCTCCACCATTGACCCGTCGACGTCGTCGAGAAGCCGGGAAAGATCGTCGGAAAATGTGCTGGTCATAGAGGCATGGTATCTAGGCGACCGAGTTCCGGCCGAAGGTCGTTCGACTACGATGGAAAGTCAGCAACTACGCGGCTGTAGCTCAGCGGATTAGAGCATCGGTCTACGGAACCGAGGGTCGGGGGTTCGAATCCCTCCAGCCGCACTGGCTTTTCAAGTATCGGGACAGTTCGTGTCCCGTATCTGCCCCGTAAATCCCCTAGGGACCGCCAGCAACGGTCAGTAGACGCGCGTGTGCGTTCTCTGGTCAAGTCGGCAGTATCTCCCCGCCTGGAAGTACCGGGCAAGGAGATTGAGATGGGAAACACAGTTACATGGATGACCGTCGCTGACGTTTGCAAAGCGTTGGACATATCCAAAGACACATTTCAGAAGTGGCGTACTAAGGGCACCACTCCGCCAGCGCGCCGACTTCCGAACGGTCAGTTGCGCTTTGACGCACGCGACGTCGTCGACTGGATGGACACGTTGCTGGTGAACGTATGACCCGCCCAGCACCGTCCATCCGAGTGTGGGACGTTAGTTATAGACGTGGCCGAGGACGTCCCTGGTATGTCCGCTGGTCGGTCAATGGCCAGGAAAAGGGTCCCAAGACCTTCCCCACTGAGGACGAGGCCCTGGACTACCAGGCTCGGCTACGCATTGCCGCCAGGGACGGGGAAAAGTGGGACCTCAACACCGGAGTGCCAGTCTCCTGGAATCCCGCCAGCACCCTCGACGTGGGCAGTTATTGCAGGCTCTACTGGCAACTACGCACCCGGGGCCTCAAAGCGCGGTCTCACGCTGCTTTGGCGGAGACGTTTAGCCGATTTGTAGTAGCTGCAGTCCCAAAACGGGCCGGAACGTGCCCAGTCTCTTACGCGGAGATCTCGAGATGGATTCAGGGTTCAACTGAATCCAAGAACTTTAAGAAGGCCGACGAATGGATAAGGCGCTGGTCGCCACAGATGTCAAACATGGACAAGAAAGAACTAGAGCGTGCGCGCGTTCTTTTGTTGCGAAGCGTAAACGGAACGCCCCTGGGTGCAAATGTCGTGCGACGGCGTTTCAATGACATTTCTGCACTCTTATCCCATGCAGTTTCTGAAGGTGTTTTGGAGGACAACGAACTAAAGATGCCCGAACGTCCTGAACTCAAAGAGCGCTCAACACCACTTTCGAAGGTCTATCCCAGCATGGACAAGATGATCGAGGTCATTCGAACCATGCAAAACAAGCAGTCCGCGTCGCGTCTCTATCGAGCCATGACCGCGGTGGGTGTTCTGGCCGGATGCAGGCCAAGTGAGATTGTCACGTTGGAAATAGGTGACGTGGTACTTCCTGAAGAGGGATGGGGGTCGCTAACGGTACAACGCGCGCGAACCGGTCTCAAGGGTTGGTCTGATGACCCCGACGAGATAGGAACACCTAAGACCGATGGAAGAAGTGTCCGCACCATACCAATTACATCGCTTCTAGTAGAAGAGTTACGCCAGTACATTGCGGCCGTGGGTATTGAAGGTGGTCCA
>Ga0208357_1001064_pt1 | contig 20785 bp, 20 predicted proteins | sample NGESurdeep092012_6_FD_184487 | JGI IMG/M metagenome (GOLD analysis project Ga0208357, IMG submission 184487) | Arctic peat soil microbial communities from Barrow, Alaska - NGEE Surface sample F52-2 deep-092012 (SPAdes) | ecosystem: Environmental > Terrestrial > Soil > Wetlands > Peat ... | reverse complement strand
CGGCGTGCCGGTCCGGCGATGAACCGGTCACGTGCTCGCAGCAACATGACCATGGGTTTTTGGTCTCCCAGTCCTTGAGAGGGTCCTCGGACGGATCGAGCGTGTTGCGGTGCGGTCCGCGGCGCCACGGCGAGAACGAGCAGCCACCGGCTTCGGCCGCAACTTTGATGGTCGGATCGCCCAGCACGTGCACCTGGTGGCCCCGGGCGATCAGTCGCCGGGCCACGCCCAGCTCGGGTGGGATATTGCCCCCGCCCTCCCACAACGCCAGCAAATATCGACGCGATCGTTTCTCCGTCATGTCTTGCCGTTCCCCTTTGCCGTCCCGGTGCCAGTGTGAGGCGGACCAGGGCCGAAGCCAAGGGGGTCAGCTTCTGTGTCACCCTCGTGCCAGCACCACTCTGGTGCACGAACGCCTGGGGGTGGCTCGGCCACCACCCATGACACGCTGCGCGGCCGACGGTCTGGTGCCTACCGATCGGTCGTCAAGGGATGAGCACGATCTTCCCCCGTGTGTGGCGCTGTTCGAGCTCGGCAAAGGCATCGACCACCCGCTCCAGTCGATAGGTCGCGGCGATAGGAATCTCGATTGCGCCCGACGCCACGAGGCCGGCCATTTCGGTGAGGACCTCGGCGGTCGAGGCACTGACGCTGCCCTCGGCCTTCGTCCCAAGTTCCGCCGCCTTGTCGGGTGAGGTGATCGTCTCGACGCGATCGCGGGGGATGCCCAGGTCGGCCGCCAGCTGGACGTAGTCCGGCCCGAAGAGATCAATGAAGGCATCGATGCCGTCCGGCGCCGCCGCCAGCAGGCGCTCGACCAGGCCGTCACCGTAGGCAACAGGGACGGCGCCGTGGGAGCTGAGCCATCCAGCGTTGGCGGGTGATGCGATACCGAGGACCTGCGCACCCCGGAGACCCAGGAGTTGCACGACGACGGTACCGACACCGCCGGCCGCCGCCGAGACGGCGACGGTGTCGCCCTCTTTGGCATCGACGGCCCGCACTGCGGCATAGGCCGTGCACCCGACGACGTACAGCGAGCCGGCGACCTCCCAACTCAGCCCTGCTGGCTTGGCGATCAGTTGGGCCTCCGGAACGGAGACATGAGTGGCGTGACTGGAGCGTCGCCAGGAGAAACCCAGTACCTCGTCGCCCACTGCGAAGCCATCGGCACCTTCGCCGAGGGCGGTCACCACTCCGGCCAGATCGCTGCCCTGGCCCGAGGGAAACGTCGCCGGGAATCGCTCGGCGAGCGCGCCGGAGCGGATCGCGGCTTCGCCTGGATTGATACCCGCGGCCTTGACCGCCACGACAACCTCTCCCGCCGCCGGTGTTGGCCTTGGCACGTCGGTGACATAGAGAACGTCCCGGCCACCGTAATGATCGAAGCGCACCGCACGTGATCCTGCCTCCGTCATCTCGCTCTCCTCTCGCTCAGACCCACGTCGCAATCGGGTGCATCCGGGTTCGCGCTCCTCCGACGCCGCCCCGCCGGAAGACGATCAATCACCTCGTCGCATAGACGGCGCAGCGACTGCGGCGCTCGGATCCGAGGGCGCCGCCTACCCACTGGTCGGGCCCACGACGACCCTACCGGCCACCCGTGGCCATCGAGTCGGCATCGGTGAGTGGCCCTCTAGGACAGGGCGACGACACGCCTGAGCGGGGCGATGAGCGAGGCGATCCAGCGTGTCGCTCCGTGGGGTTCGACTCGTGTCTTGGCGCCCCCGCTCCCGCCGGCGGCAGCCCCGGCTGTGGGTGTTGCCTCCCCGATCACGAACCGGACGAGGACATCCCCAAGGGCCGAGGCTCGTGGTCAGGGACGCCAGCCGGCCGTGCAGCCCATGGCGGCGTCTCCGCTGCAATGCGGTTCGGCCAGGTCCAAGGCGGCTGGCAGGCATTCGCCCCGAAAGAGGCCGGCGGCCGGTGTGGTGCTCGAGAGGGCGTCGGCCGCCAGAATCATGGCGGCAAAGGTGTAGGTCGTCCGCTCGCCCTCGGGGAACGTGACCTCCTCGGGGTAGACCATTCCGGTCCAGTAGGAACCGTCGGGAAGGCGGAGGTTCTGTCCCGCCACGAAGAGGTCGCGCGCGTGGCGGTCCATGCCGAGGCCGTCCAGGGCCAGGACGCATTCCGCCGTTTCGGCGGCCGTGACCCAATTGTTCGTGGAGACGCACCGCACGCCCAGCCCTTCCATGACAAAGGTGGACCATCCATCGGCCAGGCGCCGGCGGCCGGCTTCATCATCGAGGGCCCCCGACAGCATCGGGTAGTACCAGTCCATGGCGAACTCGACTTTGGGGGCGAAGGCATTGGGATGGTGGGCCACCGCATGACCGAGGCGACCGGCCGCCAACTCCCAGTCCGGCCGATCCTTGGCCAGGCACTCGGCCACGGCGACGGCGCAACGCAGTGAGTGGTAGATGGACGACGAGCCGGTCAAGAGGGCGTACTGCTCGGGCCGGCCGGCGGAATCGAGTGACCAGCGCACCGACCCGTCCGGCTGCTGATGACGGAGGATGAAGTCGATGCCGCCCTCAATGGCCGGCCACAGCTCACCCAGGAACTCGACGTCGCCGGTGATCAGGTGGTGGTGCCACGCGCCGGCGGCCAGGTAGGCGCAGACGTTGGTGTCGAGTCGCTGGTCCTTGACGCCGGCTCCCAAGTAGTAATTGAACCAACTCCCATCGGGGAGTTGTCGGTCGGCCAACCAGCGGTACGCGCTCATGGCTTCATCGACCAGGCCACACACGGTGAGCGCCATCGCTCCTTCGACGTGGTTCCAGGGATCACAGTGGCCACCGCGAAACCACGGGATCATCCCGTCGCTTTGTTGCAGGTCGGCAATGGCATGGGCGGTGGCCAGCACATCGGACGCGCTGAGCACGCCCGGGACGGCCGGAATCGTGCCCTCATGGATGCGGACTTCCTCGGTGGTCATGCTGCTGCACCTTGCTTTGGCGTCGTCGGCCCGCGTCGTCCCGGCACGCCGCGAGGGAGATTGGGCCTGGCATCGGACAGATCGGCGGCCTGGAGGGGCTTGGCCAGGTAGAGCACGAGGCTCTTGCCGATCAACGGATTCAAGAGGCGATCGGCGGTCCGAGTCACGAAGGGGGCCTTGACGATGTCCCACACCAGGACCTTGTGGTACGCCTCCACCGCCGGGTTGTGGTCGTTGCTCGGTCCAACGAGGCAGCGCAACCACCAATAGGGCGAATGGAGCCCGTGAGCGTGATGGAATCCGGTGGGCTGCAGTCCGGCCGAGCCCAACCGACGCTCGAGGGTCGAGCGTCGGTAGATTCGCACGTGGCCGCCCGGCGTGTCGTGATACTCGTCGGACAGTGCCCAATTGATGGCCTCGGGTCCACAGCGGGGAACGGTCACCGCCATGGTGCCCCCCGGCCGGAGGACGCGAGACAACTCGCTCATCGCAGCCACATCATCGGGAATGTGCTCAAGGACCTCCGAGGCGATGACGCGATCGAATCTGCCATCGGGGAACGGCAGCGCCAGCGCGTCGCCCTGCACGGCGGTGGCTGGATGATCGGCAGGCAGCTCTCCCGCCTCCACCATAGCGGCGAACGTGCCGCGCACCTGGGCCACTTCCTCGGGCCCCGCATCGAGTGCCACCACCTCGGCACCACGTCGAGCCGCCTCGAAGGCGTGGCGTCCGAAACCGCACCCGAGATCGAGCAGGTGATCTCCCGGCTGCACGCCGAGCTTGTCGTAGTCAACCGTCAACATACTGCTTCCCTCTTCGGTTCATCTGTGTCCATAGGCAACGGCGCGATGAGCGGCGCGCCCGGGAGCGGCCTTCCTTCCAACACGGCCTCGTAGCAGGCCGCCGTCCCGGCCGCGGTCACTTGCCAGGTGAAGCGGCTCATCACCCGCTCCCGACCGGCCGCCCCCAACGTGGCCCGCAACTCGGGGTCATCGAGGAGACGAGCGATGGCACCGGCCAAGGCGCTCGGATCGTCGGGGGCAACCAGCAGTCCGGTCTCGCCGTCGGTGCCGACCACCTCGGGCAGGGCACCTCCGGTCGTGGCCACTACCGCCACCCCACAGGACATGGCTTCGATGGCCGGCAGGGAGAACCCTTCATAGAGCGAGGGCACCACGGCGACTTCCGCTTCACCATAGAGGCGCGCCAAGGCATCGTCACTGATCCCACTGACGCAATGCACGGCATCGGAAAGGCCAAGGCGCGCGATTGCCTTGTCGACCCGTCCACCCTCGCGGGGCCGGCCGATGACCGTCAGCTGCACGTCTCGTTCGGTTCGTAGTTTGGCCACCGCCTCGAGCAGCGGGACCAGGCCCTTCATCGGGACGTCGCTCGACGAGGTGACCATGACCCGGCCCGGCTTGGGCGTCACGCCGTCACGGGGCCGGAAGACGGTGTGATCGACTCCGACCGGAACGACCGTCATCCTCTCGGGCCTCACTTGCATCTGCGCGGCAATGTCGCGGCGCGACGACTGCGACACCGTGAGCACAGCCGGGAGCGCTCGCGCCACCCTGACCTGCATGCCGAGGAATCCGAACCAGCGCTGGGTGGTGAATCGTTGCCACGGGTTCGTCGTGTGCGACAGGGCCAGCTGGCGGTCCACCGTGATCGGATGGTGCAAGGTCGTCAAGAGCGGCCAACCGTCCTCGACCATACCGAGCATGCCGGTACCGAGGCACTGGTTGTCATGCACGACATCAAAGTCTCCGCGGCGATCGGCCAAGATCTGCCGAGCCCGCCGCGAATAGGCCAGCGGCTCGCCGAATCCGGCCGTGCACATGATGCCGAATTCGACCCAGTCCTCCTGGCTCTTGAACTCCCGAGGATGCGGCACCCGGAACGGGTCGGGATCACGGTAGAGGTCGAGGCCGCCAACGGGGGTGAAGCCGACTCCCGGATCGAGCTCGGGCCAGGGCGCCCCCGCGAACACCTCGACCGAATGTCCCAGCGCAACCAGTTCGCGGGTCAGGTGACGGGTGTACACCCCTTGGCCACCACAACGGGGGTTGCCGCGATAAATCAGGAAGGCGATCCGCAAACCACCTGGTCGAGGGGGTGCAGCCGGGACAGCAGCAGGCACCTCGATGTGGCGAGAGCGCTCCCAGGACTCCTTCGTTTCGATCCACTTCTGGCGCGGAGATTTAGGCACTAAGTGTTCCGGGAGGACCAGCCATGGCCCCATAGCCTCCCCGAACCCCCTGGTCCGGCGCAAGCGGCTGCCTCGTCCGTGCCCCAGAACTGCACTCACGAGGGCCCGAACCAGCTCGATGCGGCCCCAGACACAAAGACGGCGGCCGCCTTGGCCACCGGGCCACCGACATAGCGAGCCACCCGCCGGGCAGAGACCGTGGGCCGTTGGCCGCCGACCCCAGCGCACAGTGTCGTTGTCGGCCGCGCGGAAAGGCTGATCCTTGTGGAGTGAACCCGGAGCCCGGCCGGCCCGACTCTGCTGGTTGCATCTCGGAGCGATTTACCGGCGGTGGTCTGAACCTCTTGGCCAGCGCGTCCGTTCGCCGAGCCGTCACCGTCGAGACGGCCGCACCGACGCAACTAGATACGCTGTGCTCGTGCATCTGTCCGGACTCTTGGGCCGCCAGTTGCTCTCGCCGACCGGTGAGGGTGTCGGCAAGGTCGACGACGTCATCGTCCGGCTGCGTGGGGATGACTACCCGGTGGTGATCGGGCTCGTGGCCAAGGTCGGCGGTCGCCGTGTCTTCGTGCACATCAGCGGGGTCGCCGAGCTGAGCGACAAGGGCGTCACCCTCTCGAAGCCCAAGGTCGACTTGCGCAGCTTCGAGCGGCGAGACGGCGAAGTCCTGTTGCGACAGGACATTCTGGGTCACCGCCTCATCGACGTGGCTGAAGCCGAACTGGTGCGGGCCTGGGACGTCGAAGTGACCGCCACGGACGAGGGCTGGGTCCTGTCGTGTCTGGACACTCGACGACCGGCGCGACTGTTCGGATTGATCCGGTCCACCGCCGGGAATCCCTGTCAGGACTGGAAGGCTTTCGAGCCCCTCATCGGCCATACTCCCAGCGTCCGGGCTCGATCCGGATTCGGGAGGGTCGTCAAGCTCAAGCCGGCCCAGATCGCCGATCTCTTGGAGGACGCGTCCCGCACCGAGGGCGAAGAGATCCTTGATGTGGTCCATGCCGACCCCGAATTGGAAGCTGATGTGTTCGAAGAGCTGGACCCAGACCTCGCCACCAGGCTTTTCGGGGACAAGACCGACGCCGAGGTTGCCGACGTCATCACCCACATGCGAGCCGATGACGCGGCCGACGCCGTGGCCGAGCTGCCACAGGCCCGCCGACAGAAGATCCTCGACCTGCTTCCGGCCGGCACCCGTGCCAAGGTCCTGACCCTGCTCGGATTCAATGCCACCAGCGCTGGAGGAATCATGGGCGTGGACTTTCTCGCCGCCCCGGCTGACGTCAGCGTCGACGAGGCGTTACGCCGTGTCCGCCAGTCCGAAAACCTCCAACAGGAAGCGCTGGTGACCATCCACGTCGTGGACGAGGCCAACCGCCTGGTGGGGACGGTCAGCATCATTGGGCTGCTCCACGCCGATCCGGGTGCCCGTCTGGGTGATGTCGACGACTCCGACCCGGTTCGGGTCACCACGGACGCTGACGTCGTCGACGTGACCTTGCTCATGGCCGACTACAACCTGTTGACCGTTCCCGTCGTCGACGCCGACGACCACCTCCTCGGCCTGATCACGGTCGACGATGTACTCGAGGCGACGATCCCTGATGACTGGCGCCGACGAGAACCTCCGGCCCATCCCGAGGTGGCCTATCCGGATCAGGACGCGGACCGGATGGCCATACATCACCCGGAGCAGCAGGGGTAACCGTGACGGAGCGACCAACCGCCACGGGTGCCCCCGGGGCGGACGATTCGCCACGCCCCGATGACACGCCGAGCTCGCAGCTTCAAGCGCCGGCAACTGCCGTCCTCGACGAAGCCCACCTGGGCGATATCGAGGGTGCCTTCGGGCGGGTCAGGGTCGGTGACATCGGTGAACGGCACAGTTGGCGGAGACGGCTGCTCACCTTCGCCGCCATCGCGGGTCCGGGCCTCATCGTCATGGTCGGGGACAACGACGCCGGAGGTGTGTCCACCTACGCTCAGGCCGGTCAGAACTACCACACCAGCCTGTTGTGGACCCTGCTGCTGCTCATCCCGGTCCTCATTGTGAATCAGGAGATGGTGGTCCGACTGGGGGCCGTTACCGGCGTCGGTCACGCCAAACTCATCAACGAACGGTTCGGCAGAGCATGGGGCTGGTTCAGCGTTGGTGACCTGTTCGTCCTCAACTTCCTGACCATCGTCACTGAGTTCATCGGTATCTCCCTCGCCGCCTCGTACGCCGGAATCTCCGAGTATTTCGCCGTTCCCACCGCCGCGGTGGCGCTGGTAGCCATCATGGCCTCGGGAAGCTTCCGACGCTGGGAGCGGGCCATGTTCGTCTTCATCGGCATCTCCCTCATTCAGGTGCCGATCTTCTTCCTCTCTGATCCGCATTGGGGAACCATCGGCCACAACTTCATCGTGCCGGGCATCTCCGGCGGCGCCTCATCGGCGGCCGTGCTCCTCATCATCGCCATCGTCGGTACCACCGTCGCCCCGTGGCAGCTGTTCTTCCAGCAGTCCAACGTGGTCGACAAACGCATCACGCCCCGGTTCATCAGCTACGAACGAGCAGATACCGTCCTTGGATCGTTCGTCGTGGTGATCGGCGCCACCTGCATCATGGTGGCCGGCAACTATGCCGCTCAGGGCACCAACCAATTCGGAAAGTTCACCAACGCGGCCGGTGTCGCCCACCTCCTTGCTGGCCACAGCCACGCCCTGGGCGACATGTTCGCCATCGTCCTGTTCGACGCCAGCATTCTCGGTGCGGCCGCAGTGACCCTGTCCACCAGCTATGCCTTCGGCGATATCTTCGGCATCCGGCACAGCCTCCACCGCGGCTTCAAGGACGCCAAGCCCTTCTACCTGAGTTACACCGCCATGGTCGTCGTGGCCGCCTCCATCGTGCTCATCCCCCATGCGCCCCTCGGCCTGATCACCACCAGCGTCCAGGCCCTGGCCGGCCTTCTCCTCCCGTCGGCCGCCGTCTTCCTCCTGCTGTTGTGCAATGACCGAGAAGTGCTCGGGCCCTGGGTGAACCCACAGTGGCTCAACGTCGTCGCTTCCATCATCATCGGTGTGCTGCTGATCCTCTCGGGCACCCTCATGGCCACCACGCTCTTCCCCAGCATCAATGTGGTGCGCGTCTTCATCGACCTCACGATCGCCCTCGCCGCCGGGGGCATCATCGTCATGGCTGTGCTCTGGATACTGACCAAGCGGAGCGGCCGAGCCAGGGTCCCCCCGGTGCCGCAGATGAGCCACATCGAACAACTCTCGTGGCGGATGCCACCTCTCGCCCTGCTCAAACCCGTCAAGTGGTCTCCAGGACTGAGGGTCGGCATTCTCTCCTTGCGCGCCTATCTGGTCATCAGCGCGGTGCTCTTGATCGTCAAGGCCGTCCAGCTCGGAGGGGGATGATCGCCGGGCGCCGATGAGCGCCGGGCTCGAGAGCTCGTGCTGGCGCATCGTGCACGGCCCAACCCCCCGGGCCCTCCCCAGGTCAGGGCCTCGGAGCCGGCCGGAGTGTGTCGAGCCACCCGCGCCCCCGGACCTTCCCGGCGGGACGGCTTTCCACCGTCCCGACCTGGTCGCCGTGCCGTACGGATACCGTTGACCCATGGATCTGGCGTATCCCCCCGAAGCAGAGGAATTCCGCGGCGTGATCCGGGACTGGCTGAGCGAGAACCTTCCCGACGGCTGGGGCCAGCCGGGGTTCTCCATGATCCCCGAGGAGCGCACGACCTTCAATCAGGAGTGGACGGCCAAGCTCTTCGCCGGAGGCTGGATCTGCGCCAGCTGGCCCGCCGAATACGGCGGTAAGGGGCTGAGCCTCCTTCAGCAGGTGGTGCTCAACGAGGAGTTCGCTCGAGCCGGTGCTCCTCTGCGAGCTGACTTTTTCGGCGACACTCTCGTCGGACCCACCCTTTTGCAATGGGGCACCGAGGAACAGAAGCAGCGATTCATTCCGGGCATCCTCAAAGGTGAGATCGCCTGGTGCCAGGGATTCAGCGAACCTGATGCCGGGTCGGACCTCGCCGGGCTCAAGACGAAAGCGGAATTGGACGGCGACGAATGGATCGTCAACGGCCAGAAGGTCTGGACGACCCAAGCACGCTATGCCGACTACATCTTCCTGCTGGCCCGCACCGACCCCGAGGCGCCCAAGCACGCGGGCATCTCCTATTTGCTCGTCCCCATGAAGCAGGCCGGGGTCGAGGTCCGTCCCATCGAACAGGTCGACGGATCGGCTGAGTTCAATGAGGTGTTCTTCACCAATGTCCGCTGCCCCAAAGACAACGTCATCGGCGGGGTCAACAACGGTTGGAAGGTCGCCATGACCACGCTGGGATTTGAGCGCGGGACCTCATCGACCACGGGCTATCGCCGCTTTCTCAAAGAGTTCAACCACATTCTGGGCTTGGCTCAAGAACGCGGCCGCACCGGCGACCCCCTCATTCGACAGCGGTTGGCGCAGTCATGGACGAAGATCAAAATCATGGAGATCAACGGCTTTCGCACGCTGACCGACGTGTTGGCCGGGACACACACGACCGCCGCGTTGAGCGCGTGCAACAAGATGTTCTGGTCCGAAGCCCATCAGCAGACCATGCTGCTGGCCATGGATATCCTGGGCCTGGACAGTCAGATCCTGTTGGGCAGCGGGGACCAGGAATCACTGCTCCCCGGAGGCCGGCGAGCGCGGGCGCGCAACTACCCCGTCAACGACCTGCAAGCGCTCTTCTTCTTCTCGCGATCAGAAACCATCTGGGGCGGCACTGCAGAAATTCAGCGCAACATCGTCGGTGAGCGCATCCTCGGACTACCCAAGGAACCCAAGCCCGCTTAAGTCCGCCCTTCCCCGAGGGTCCGGCCGGTCACCAAGGTCGTTTCGTAGCGGACCGGAACCCGTCCACCGCACTGGTCGATCTCGGTGCGCAACCCGGCAAGGAGTTCGGCCAGCTGGTCGGGCGGTAGGGTCCGGTGATCGCTGTGGGTCGCCGAGAGTTCGAGCCATGTCTCGGTCGGGTACGTGGCCTCGTGGTCAAACCAGAGCATCGATACGATCTCGAATCGGCTGGTGGCGCGGACGGCATCGGCAATCGCCGCGTAGAGCGACCGATCCCGCTGGCCCAGCAACACCGAATGCTTCGCCAGCTCAGGAGCGCAGCGCAGATAGGCCCTGCGCAGTGCTTCGTTGATCTCCGGAGTGGGATTCGACTGGTTCCAGAAGAGGCCGATCCGGCCACCGGGATGCAGTACCTCGGCCGCCTTGGACGCGCCCACGTGCGGATCGACCCAGTGCCAGGCCTGGCCCGCAGTCAGGAGATCGAATTTCCGGGACCCGGCGTCCCAGTTTTCAAATGTGGCGCTCTCGACCGCCGTGCCATGCCGGCGAGCCACGGACGCCATGCGGGCGTCGGGCTCCAATCCCAAGACATCACATCCGCGGGCTTCCAACAGCCTCGAGGTGATGCCCGTACCGCACCCGACGTCGAGGACCGTGGTGGGCCGTTCCGTCATGAGATGGTCAATCAAGGCGCTGGGATAGGACGGCCGGACCCGGTCATACTGTTCGGCATCGTCGCCAAAAGAGCTGGCCCGGCGGCGGTCGCCAAAGAGATACGGACTCTCGCTGGCCATTACCGATCAACCAAGACGGCGCTGTCCAGAAAGAGGGAGCTGCTCAGGTAAGGGCAGGGCCACCACCTCGCCCCCCTCTTCGGCCACCATCTCTTCATCGACCGCGACCGCGGCTCCGCGTATCCGGTCACCCCTGGTGGCATAGAGCACCAGGGGAATGCTGGCCGCCAGGGTGGCCATGCCTCCGACCAACAGCGCCACCCGGGGAGTGGTGGCATCGCTGATCCACCCCAGCAGCGGAGCGCCGATGGGGGTGCTGCCCAAGAAGGCGATGGCGTTGAGGGACATGACCCGACCTCGCATCGACGGCTCGGACCGCAACTGCAAGATGGCGTTGTTGGTGGCGATGAAGGCAATGCTGGCCGCACCCATCGGCACCAGGAAGAGGACGGCCACGGTCTTGGTGGGTGCGAACCCGACCGCCAAAATCAATGACCCGAAAATCACCCCAATGAGGGCGAGGAGCTTCTGGGACGGCCGGCTGCGGTGTGCGGTGAACAAGCCGCCGCCGACCGCGCCAATGCCCATGGCGGCCAGAAAGGCGCTGTACAAACCCGCTCCCCCGTTGAAGGTGAATTTGGCCAGGAGAGGGAGAGTGACGGTGAAGTTGAAGGCAAAGACGCCGACCACAGCCATGGAGAGCAATGGATTTCTCAAGTCGGGTGTGGCCCATACGTAGCGCAGGCCCTCGCGCACTTGGCCTTTTGCCCGGGCCACCGCTCGGGTCGGATGGAGCTCCGACGTGCGCATCAGGGTGAGCGCGACCAGAACGGCAACATAGGACGCCGCGTTGACCATGAAGCAGGTGGACACACCCAGGGTCAGGATCAGGACACCACCGATGCCGGGTCCGATCACCCGGGCCCCGTTCATCACCACGCTGTTCAGGCTCACGGCGTTGGGGAGGAGATCGAGCCCGACCATTTCGGGGACGAAGGTCTGGCGGGCCGGGTTGTCGAAAAGATTCACCACGCCGAGCAGCCCGGCCAGCACGTACACATAGGTCAGTTGGGCCGACCCGGTCACCACCAAGAGGCCGAAGGCCAGGGCCAGCACGGCGGCGGAACCCTGGGTGGCATAGAGCATCTTTCTTTTGTCGACGCGGTCGGCGATCAGGCCACCGAACGTGCCGAAGAACAGCATGGGCAAGAACTGCAGCCCGGTCGCGATCGCCACATCGACACCGGTCCCGTGCAGAATGAAGAGGATCAGGTAGGTCTGCGCCACCATCTGCATCCAGGTGCCGGAGACCGAAATGACCTGGCCGGTGAAATAGAGTCGGTAATTGCGCACCGACAAGGCGACGAATGTCTTGCGGGTCGCTCTCCGGAGCCGGGTCATTGCTCGCCCAACAGGTGTTCGAGCAGGGCGATCAGTTCGGTCGCGCGGGCTTGCTCGGCGGGACTCAGGTCAGCCAACCGGCGGGTGAGAAAGGCATTCTTCAGCGTGCGGATCCGCTCGAGAGACCGCTTGCCCGCCGGTGTAATGCGCACCCGGGCGCTTCGCCGGTCGGCGACATCGGTCACTCGGGTCACCATGCCCGAGTCCGTCAAGGTCGCCACAATGCGGGTCATGGTCGGCGGCTGGACCTGCTCGATGGCCGCCAACTCCCCCAGGGTGGGACTGCCCAAGCGGTTCACCGCACCCAGGGCGGACGCCTGGGCCGGAGAGAGACCGGCCAGCGACTCTTGCCGCAGGCGCCGGTGCAACCGGTTGATGTTGAGTCGAAGGCGGCTGGCCAATTCCTCGTTGTCCACCGCCCCCCGTGTCCCCGGAGCAGTGGTGGGGGTAGGAACCATGCCCCCATTATAGTTAGTTTTGCTAACTAATGAGCCGGTCCGGTCCGGACGTCAAAAACTGGGTACGTACCCGCCGCTGCCGAGGGCCGAGCTCTCGTCTTCGGTGAGCGCATCATCGAGACCACCGATCACGTCGGTTACCCAGGGCAGACGGTCGCGGAGTATGCGCTCGACGCCGCCCGAGAGCGTGGCCTCGCTCACGGCGCACGAGCTACAGGCGCCCTGCAGCTGCACTTCGACGACGCCGCTCTCGACGTCCGCCCTGACCAGCACCAGGTCTCCCCCGTCGGCCTGGACGGCCGGTCGCATGAGGTCGATAATGCCGCGCAACTTGGTCAATCGGTCGGCCCGTTCGTCGTCGGTGAGGTCGGTCTGGGTCTCGGTCACCCCACCATTGTGCCGTGCCAGGAGCCATCCGTGACCCCGGTGTGCCTGGTCAGGCCCAGCGGAGCCCTGATCCGTACCCCGCACGAGCCGATTGGGCAGCTTCGCCCGTTCCCCTCGAAGTCGATCCGGTCCAGCCGAGCCGGTCCACGTCCACCGGCGCCGGGAAGGCCGTGCTTCACGCTCAACGCCCATCCGGCCGGCGTCGCTGTAGCGATGATGGTGCCGACCTCGAGCAAGAAGCCCGGCTTGCTTGGCCAATCCCGCCGAGGTGCAGCTCCGCTATCGGTTGACCTGTGCCTTCAGCGATTCCCAATCTCGCACGGCGTGGCGAGCGGAAAAGGCGCCGACGATCTCAATGACACCAAAGAGGATCGCCCAGATCCCGAGCAGGACCACAATCCCAGTGAGGGTGCCCCCGGGGTGCCGAATGACCAGGAAGGCGATCACCACAGAGGCAACGCCTCGGATCAGTTGGACCCACCAATAGGGCAGGTGACGGCGTTCCAACGAATGCACGATGTCGACGACACCGAAGACCAGGAACGACCATCCGATCAGGAGGGCGATGACGTAGATGGTGATATGCGGCCAGACAAAGCCGATGACACCGGCTGCGATCCACAAAACGCCCATGACGGCGAGGAGCCAACGCTGCTTGAGCATCCCCAGCGATCCCACCAGCAGGAAGAGCCCGACGGCGATGAAATACGCACTAGCGAAATAGATCAGGACATTGACACTGACGTGCTTGTAGCTGATGACCACAAAACCGAAGATCACAGAAAGGATGCCCCCGGCGAGGTACCAGGCCCACAGTTTCTGCATCCTGTCCGTGACGACATCGCCCACTGCGATCTCGTCGGCCGTCAATAAGCTCGGCATACGTCTCTCCTTGGCGAGGGGGATACCGGTCGTCCCGGTTTGGCGAGTGTAACGCCGGGTCTGGCCAGTTCAGGGGATACGCATCAGGAGATGCAGGCGGACATGGCGCCCATGGCTCGCTGGCCCCAGGAGAGGCCGACCTCGGCCCACCGGTCCGGTCGCTCCCTGACCGCGTCGGCCTCGGCCCACAGTTCGTCCTCCACCGGAGCGAGACACTGGCGCACGGCGCTGATCGATGCCGGATTGGCCTCAACCTGCACGCGAAGCGCGTCGGCGGTCCGCCACATCTCCTCGCGCCAGAGTTCACGTGGCACGAACGACGGCAGCCCGGCCACCGTGCTCGGAAAGGCGGGAACGAAGATGCTGACACACGGGCTCCCCAGCGCCACGTAGGCCTGCACGGGTGCGCCAGCGCTCAAGTCGGCGGGCAGCACAGCGATCAGCGAAGCCGCCGTCACACTGAGTCCGCTCACGTGCATGCACACGCTGATTCCCGTGAAGTCGGCCCGCACCTCAGTGGGGGGCGGTGAGGCCGGCCCGCCCACGCCGGGCTCGCCCCACGGCCCCTGACCGTGGTCCCGCAGGTGAGCCGCCATGGCGGCCGGGGTCAGTCCGCCGCGAGGGTGTCCGGCGAGGAAGCTGCGGCTGGCAGACAGGCGGACATCGGCGAAGCCGGTGCGTTTCGAACGATCGCGGAAGCGTTCGAAGTCCTCACCCGGAAGGAGGTCGTTCGACCCCTTTGTCCAATTCGAGCCAAGCGTGATCCGGTTGCTGATGGCCGTGCCGTTGGGAAAAGGGGCGGCGGCGAAGCTGGTGCCCGACGTATCGAGCACGAAGGCCTGCCCCGCATCGGCGATGAGGAACGAGGAGTCGTAGGCCTCCTGGCGTACCGCATCGGCAATCCCCCCCTGCCCGTGGGTGGTGAGAAGGTCGGTCATGATGCCGACGGCTTCGTCGGCGCTGCGGGCCCGTTCGAGGCCGAGGCGCACCAGATCCATGCCCGTCAGGGCGGGCCGGGCCTCGGCCACCCGATGCACGGTGCTGACGCGTTCGTTGCCGATGGCCACCCCGAATTCATTGACCCCGTGCTCGGCACCCCACAGCCAGGTAGGACACGACAGCAGGGCGGCGTGGGCGCCCGTGTCCCCGATGGAGAGGTACTGCGTGCGCAGCGTGCAGCCCGCCGACGCCCGGCGACCGAACGGAACGGCCAGTTGGACCTCTCCGATCGGGCGGTCGGAGTTCTTGGCGAAGACCATGCCGTTCGGCCCGAGGCCGCACAGGGCGTCACACATATAGAACGAGCTTAGGGAGGCTGGCTAGGGTGACACGTGTGCGACCGCAGCCAGTGCTCACCCTTGATGAAATAGACCTCTCGGACATCGAATTTTGGGCTCGCCCTTGGGCCGAGCGGGAGGGCGCCTTTCAGCTCCTGCGACGGGAGCGGCCCATGCCGTTCTTCGAGGAACCCGAGATACCGTCGGAAATGGCAGCACTGTTGCCTCGAGGTCCGGGATATCGCGCCCTGACTCGACACGCCGACATTTCCGAGGCGAGCCGGCATCCGGAGATCTACCTGTCGGGTCCAGGTGCCACCACCATTCCCGACATGCCGGAGGAGATGCTCGAGTTCTTCGGCTCCATGATCAACACGGACAACCCGCGGCACGCCCGCCTTCGCCGCATCGTCTCGGCCGCCTTCAACCCGAGGATGATCAAGAACATCGAAGATCGCATTGAGTTCGTGGCCAACGACGTCATCAATCGGGTGGCCGGATCCGGCGGTTGTGACTTTGTGGTCGACGTGGCGGCCCGGCTCCCCCTCGAGATCATCTGCGACATGATGGGGATCGGTGCGTCCGACTACGACGCCGTGTTCAACGCGTCCAATGTGATCCTCAGCAACGGCGACCCGGAGTACGTCGCCGAAGGCAGCGATCCGCTGGCCGCCTTCTTGATGGCGGCCCAGGAGTTGAACCTGCTCATGACCGGGTTGGCCGAATCCCGCCGGGGTAATCCCACCGACGACGTGACCTCGGCACTCATCAACACCAACATCGACGGCGAGGCGCTCAGCCCATCGGAAGTGGCGTCCTTCTTCATCCTGCTGGTGGTGGCCGGGAACGAGACCACCCGCAACGCCATCAGCCACGGTCTCCTCGCTTTGACCGAGCATCCCGATCAGCGTGCACTCTGGCAGGCCGATCCGTCCGGCATCGGCGCCTCCGGGGTCGACGAGATCGTGCGGTGGGGCACTCCGGTCATCTGGATGCGCCGCACCGTCGCCCAGGACACCACGCTCGGTGGCGAAGAGCTGAAGGTGGGCGACAAGGTCATTATGTTCTACAACTCGGCCAACCGGGACGAGGACGTGTTCAAGGATCCCTACACCTTTGATGTACGTCGCAGTCCCAATCCGCACATCGGGTTCGGAGCGGCGGGACCACACTTCTGTCTGGGTGCCCACCTGGCCCGCCAGGAGATCGCCGTGATGTTCCGCCAACTCTTCGAGCGTCTCCCCGACATCGTCGCCAGCGGCGAGCCCGATCGACTTCGCTCCCCGTTCATCAACGGGATCAAGCACCTCGACTGCCAGTTCACGCCGGTGGCTGTCGCACGCTGACTCTCTGGCGGCGCTTCCTCCGACGTCTCGATCACCTCCAGCGCGCCTGGTCGCCGTCGGCCGTCGCCGTCGCGGTGGTCAAGAAGTACGGCGACGACAGGGGTGGCCAGATGGCCGCGCTGATCACCTTCTACGGATTCCTGGCCGTGTTCCCTCTCCTCCTCCTCCTGGTCACCATCGTCGGCCTGATCGTCGGTCACGACAGCCGGGCGGAGCATGAGATCGTCAACTCAGCCCTGTCACAATTCCCCGTGATCGGCCAGGATCTGGGGTCGAGCATCAAGGCTCTGCACAAACCGTCCACGCTGGCCTTCGTGGTGAGCGCCCTGGGCCTGTTGTGGGGCTCGTTGGGCGTGACCAACACCATTCAGCGGGCCAGCGAAACCATGTGGGAGGTGCCGCGCCACCGGGAAGCCGCGCTCTTCAGGCGCGTGCGGCGCGGCCTCATGCTGCTGGGGACGATTGCCGTGGCGGTGGTGGGCAGCGCCTTTCTGGCCGGCCTCTCAACGGTCGGGGGCGGCAAACTCAGCTCCTACCCGGCCGCCTACTGGTCGTACACCTTGATCGGCGCCGGGGCGGTCAACCTCGGCGCCTACCTCTTGGCCTTTCGCATCCTGGCGCCGTCGGGCACTAGCTGGCGCTCCCTGCTTCCCGGCACGCTCATCGGCGGAGTGGGATGGACTGCTCTCGAGACCCTGGGGGGCTTGTTGGTCAGTCACGCCTTGCGGCACACCAGCCAGCTCTACGGCTTCTTCGCCGTTGTCCTGGGGTTGATCTTCTGGCTCTCCCTCGGCTCGCAACTCTTCGTCTATGCCGGCCAAGCCAACGTGGTCTTGGCCAAGCACCTGTGGCCCCGGCATCTGTCCGACCCGTCGCCGGACGCCGGCCATCCGGCGACTCAGGCCGGATCGGCGAATTCCTGAAAAGCGGCGAGCGCCCGGGGGCCCCACACCGTTCCGGGGCCCCCGTTCATTGAGATGGCGACCCCAATCATTTCGGTGACCTCGCTCACCGTGGCCCCACGCATGACGGCACCTCGGGCATGGGCCGAGACACAGCCATCGCACTCCCGGGTAATGGCAATGGCGAGCGCGATGAGCTCCTTCGTGCTGGCCGACAATGTGCCGTCGGCCATGGCCGCTGTCTGGAGGGCGCGGTAGCCGGCCATGACGTCGGGAATGGCCTCGGTGAGGGCGCGGTACGGAGCCCGCAATTCGTCAGTTACCTGGTGAAAATGTTCCATAGGGCATCGTAAGCCCTCACGGAGTTGTCGCAGCCAGGGCACCCAGAACGGCCCCGTCCACTACGTCCAGGAGCCGGGCGAAGTCGGCATCGAGCTGCTCGGGCGAGAGGGCGGCGAAACGACCACCGGCCTCACTCGCCGCGAAACCGAGGATGGTTGTGGAGAGGAGCCGCTCCAGCTGCGCCGAGTCGCCTTCGGGCAACCCGGCCTGGCGCAGCGCGGTGCAGACGATGTCACGAGTGCGGCTGTCCCCCGGCGTGGCCGCCGCTCGTTGCAGGAGAAGCGGAAAGACCCCGGGGTGACGCAGGGCGGCGATCCGGGTCCCCCGGGCCATGGCGGCCAGTCGATCGGGCCAAGGGTCATTCGGGTCCGGCAGGGGAACTTCCAGCAGAATGCTCTCCACCAAGCCGTCGAGCAGATCCGCTTTGTTCTTGACGTGCCGGTAGAGCGCCATGGGCGTGACGCCCATTCGGTCGGCCACGGCCTGCATGGTCATGGCAGCCAAACCTTGCTCGTCAACCAGCTGCAGGCTGACGGACAGCACGGCAGCTCTGTCTATTTGGGCTGGTCTTCCCACATCGGCCAGTTCGCCCAGCCGCCGATCAGGCCGGGCCGGCACCTTGCGGTCCGCGGGAGCGAACCTCCTCGACCGACGTCATGGCGTCACGCAATTCTTGAATCCAGTCGGCTTCATGCTCGGCCACCAGGCGCACGCACCAGGCCAACGCCTCGCTCCGGCTACGAGCAACCCCGGCATCGATCAACGTGTCCAGCACTCGACGGTCCGCCAGTCGCAGTCTCGTCATGACCGGGACGCCGGCGGTGGTGAAGAGGACCCGGCTGCCACCACACTGAGCTCCCCACGACACGGAGCGCCGGAAGGACGGCTGCGCTTCGTCGGCAATCCGCATGCGGGTCTCTCGGGTTTCCTCTCGGTGCCCGCTGATGCGGGCGAGTTCGGCCACCTGCACTTCGTCGTCGCTTGACCCGTCGGGAAGTTCGGGCGCCGGAAGCGTGCCCACCACCTGCACCTCGTCGGGGTCGATCTCGACCGTGGCCGGGCCGAGGAACCACCCTTGGGGGATGCGGCCGGCAAACCAGGCGCCGATCAACCGTTCTTGTTCGGGACTCGTCGGAGGATTCTGTCCACCTCGACGGCCGCCGCCCCTTCGTCCGCCTCGGTGCCCGCCCCTGGGTCCTGGGAAATCTTGTGAGTTGGTTGTCATAATTACAAGATTACATGATTACAACATATCCCGCTACGCCGCTGACCTCGATATCTGTTTGTTATCTCCATATGCTTACGGCAGCGCCAGCTTGAATCCTCGGTGCGATGGCGAAAATCCCAATGCCGCGTAGAAACGATGGGCGTCGGGGCGGGCCAGATTGCTGGTGAGCTGTACTCGGTAACACCCCAAATGGCGCGCCCGCTCGATGGCCGCCTCCATCAGGATGTGGCCGACACCGTGACCTCGCTGGTCGGGGTGCACGTGGACGGACTCGATCTCGGCGCAGAGCGCTCCGTGGGACTGGATGTGGCGGAACACAATCAGCTGGCAGACGCCGACCACGCGTCCCTCCCAGTCGGCGACCAGAACCCCACCCGGCTGCCGCCTGATCTCGGCCAGAGCTGCCACGTACGGGGCCCGGTCGAGGGGGTCCTCCTTGCCTTCGGCCAATGAGCCGAGATCGAGGAGCTCCACAATCCGACCGACGTCACGGTCCATGGCGTCTCGCACCGTGACGTCATCGGCCGAGACGAAAGCCGTCACGACTGGCCCAGGATCCGGTCGACGTCATGTCGGTGATGGAGCACCTCGTGCGCGGCCACCAAGGCGCGTCCCGGTAGGGCTCCGTAGCTGAACTGGCAAACGGGACGCGTGGTCATGGACCAACAGTGTGGCCCAGCGCGTCAATCGGGTCTCTTGGTCTCTCGCAGGGTGAGAGCGCGGCGGGGGCAGTCGCGAGCAGCCCGCCTGGCCAGGGCCAGCAACTCGGGGGGAAGGCACTTGCCGTCGAGCATAGGGTAGCCCCACTCGTCGAGAGTGATGGCTTCGGGCAGGAGTTCGGCGCAGTAGCCATAGGCGTCGCAGGCCACCGGATCGATGGAGAGTTGCAGTCGGGTCACGTCACACCTCGATGGGCACTGGGAGCTGGAGTTGGGTCGGCCGGCCACGATGGTCACAGGGTTCGCCCCGCAGGTGGGCGGACACATCCATGGCGAAGACCTCGAGCGCGCTGCGTACCATCCCGACGGCGCCGTCGGGATGTCGGCAGGCACCGCGACCATTGATCTGCTCCAGCCTGCGCGAGAGCCGGGTCATCAGCGGCGGGTCCGGGCTGCCCTTCGCGAGTCGGGAGAGATCCTCGGCCAGGGCGGGCAGACCGAACACGCACGGTCCGCACTGGCCCGAGCTCTGGAGAGAGGCATACCGAGCCATCCGAGCGGTCTCAACCAGGCCGCAGGCCGGCGCACCGAGGACGACGATGATGCCGACTCCCGCTGACGCGCCGATGGTGCGAAGAGGGATGGAGGCGTACGGCGTATCAAAGTGGCGCGGCCCGATCCACGTGCCGCCGTAACCACCCACCAAGAGGGCGGCAATGGCAGTGGTCGGTGTCGCCCTGGCCACGATGTCGACCAGCGGGGTGCCGCGCTCGATTTCGACCACGCCGGGGCGGGCCACTGCACCGGTGACCGTCACCAATGAGGTTCCGGGCTCTTCGGGCATCCCGTGGGCCCGGAACGCACCTGGCCCGAGTCGGGCGATCAACGCCACGTGGGCCAGCGTCTCGGCGTTGTGGACCAGGGCCGAGCGCCGGCCGATACGGAGACGAACCGACTTGTCGGGCCGGAACGACGGCAGCGAGCGCCCGTCATCGATCCACTGCGCCAGGGCGGACTCCTCTCCGGCCACGAAATGATCAGGGGGTCGGACCACTTCTTCGAACGTGTGGGCATGCCCTCCCGCCGACCGCTCGGCCATGGCGGAGACCACGGCGGCGGCGACCGCGTCCCGACCGACCGGGATGCACACCACGATCCGATCCGCCCCGCCCGAGGCCG
>Ga0208357_1001063_pt1 | contig 20800 bp, 22 predicted proteins | sample NGESurdeep092012_6_FD_184487 | JGI IMG/M metagenome (GOLD analysis project Ga0208357, IMG submission 184487) | Arctic peat soil microbial communities from Barrow, Alaska - NGEE Surface sample F52-2 deep-092012 (SPAdes) | ecosystem: Environmental > Terrestrial > Soil > Wetlands > Peat ... | reverse complement strand
GCGGCCTCTTTCGAAAAAGGATACTGCTTTAGGGAACTCAAGCTGCGCTAAGCGGAATGGCCCGGTTTCTAGAAAATAGGTTGATCGGCGTGGATGCAAAAAGAAAGTCAGTACGAAACACATCTGCAGGCACTGGGGCAGATACGAGATAACCTTGCATGGCGTCACACCCCTGCTCAACGAGGAAGTCCAGTTGCGCCTGGGTCTCGACCCCTTCTGCGACGACTTCCAAATTGAGCGCGCGCGCCATACGAACGATCGCTTCTACGAGTGCGCGCGAGAGCTGGGTTCGCTCAATAGCCTGCACAAAGGACTGGTCTATTTTCAAAGTGCCGATCGGGAAGCGTTGGATATACGACAAATTCGAGTATCCGGTTCCAAAGTCGTCCAGCGCAACCGAGACGCCCATCGTTTGCAATTTCCAGAGTACTCGTGCGGCCACGTCCATATCCGCCGTCAGCATGCTTTCCGTAATCTCCAAACCGATAGCATCCGCCTCTAATCCGTGGCGTAACAGGGTCGATGCGACCGTTTCAGGCAAACGCAGGTCGACGAGTTGGCGTGCTGAAAGATTGACGTCGATTCGTGGCACGCCTTGAGGACAAATCGTCCGCCAGGACGCGACTTGAGCGCACGTGCGCTCAAGTACCCAGCCACCGATTTCGACAATCAACTGCGATCGCTCAGCAATGTCGATGAAGGCTGCCGGGCCCAGGCGGCCCCGGTTAGGATGGTTCCAGCGTATCAACGCTTCTGCGCCACTCAACAATCCTGAATTTAGATCGAACTTGGGCTGGTAAAATAGCTCGAACTGACCCAAGCGCAGCGCATCGTGCATATCGTGGAGGACAACGAGCTTATCGGCCTGGGCGCGCGCCATATCGTCGGTAAAAAGCCGGATGGCATTGCGGCCAGCATCCTTGGCCGCATACATGGCGGCGTCGGAATTGCGGAGCAGTTGGTCGACCTGCTGCCCAGCTTGCGGGAACATTGCAATACCAATGCTGGCTCCAATGGTGACGTCTTGCTCCCCCACGATGAATGGCGTACCTATGATTTCTATAAGACGCTGGGCAAATCTCATGGCCATGACATCGTTGTGTCGCTCAAGTGCGAGAACGAACTCATCACCGCTTATACGCCCAGCAAAGCCACCCTCGGGCAATTCTGAAGAAATACGTCGAGCCACTTCAGCTAAAACGGTGTCGCCCGCCGCGTGACCAGCCGTGTCATTGATTTCCTTGAAGCAGTCCAGATCTAGAAAAAGCACGGCTAGAGAACCTACGAAAGAGGAATCCTCTCCTGTCGGAGGCGCGTCAATCGAATTCTCATCTACGAAGCGCTGCAGATGCGCCAAGCATGAATTGCGATTCGGCAATCCGGTAAGCGTATCGTGTGTGGCCAGATAAGAGAGGTGGGCCTGCGCTTGACGCTCCTCAGTTGCGTCTTGAAACAGGAGAGCGAGCCCCTCAGGATGTGGAAAGCAGCGCACTTCAAACCAGCAGTCTAGCGGGGCATAATATTCGCTAAAAGTACGCGGTTCACCGGTGGCAACAGCGGCCTGATATTCTTTGTAAAAGTTCGAGTCAACGGCCTCCGGGAACACATCCCAAATTGAGCGGCCGACGAGTTCCTCGCGGCTCTTGCAGAGCAAGTCTTCGGCTCTGCGGTTCATGTATACATAGCGCCAGTCACGATCCAGACTCAAAAACGCATCGGTCACGCTATCCAGAATTCCTTGGTTGCGCCGGGTCATGACTTCGAACTGGCGCTTCATATCCTGCTCGCTGATATCGAGCCCAATGAGAAGAATGTCTCGGCCCTCGACAGCTGATACCGACCACTGAATTATTTTTTTCGACGCGTGGCCGTGCTGGGTACGAATAGTGTAAACCGCGTTGTCACGGGTTGGCGCATCGATCATGCGGCCCACGAGTTCGGCCATACTCTGCGGCAAAACACTGCGAAAACCACTTCCGAGAGCAGATCCCGAACCCAAGACTTCGGCGGCCGCCGGATTCATGCGCTTGATGATTCCTTGGCGACCCACGGTTACCCGCGAACCCGGATATGTAGAGACGCCAACACTTCCCTTCCTGCTCAGGGTAGGAATCTTTATCGCTTAGTCGCATTCGACCGTCATCGCATCGCGCTTGGAACCTTAGGCTTCTTAACGCTTGAACACGCACGCGCCGTGACCGCGACCTGGCGCCGGGACTACAATGAAACCCGGCCGCACAGCGCCCTCGGATATATATGACGCCGGCGGAGTACGCCGCGCGTCGTCGAGGCCTGCGGCGGTCCACTGAAATGGATCAACAACCCGGACTTTACTAAACACCCTTGGCACTGTTTAAAGGGAGCAGGTCAGTACGACCTCAATTGCCGCCGACATGCGACAGTTCTAAGCCTGGGAATTCAGGGAAGCTCAAACAGGGGGCAAGTCGGTAAGCTACAATCCGGCGCATAACCTTGGACGAGCACAATCCCAATAGCTGCGAGCAGCACATGTTAGGGAGAAAGAAATACATGCCGCCAAGGACCACAGCGGCCATACCATACTTTTCGAGATGGCCCGGTGTAAGAACCACCCTTCTCAATGACCAAGCCAAAGATAGTTATGAACCGAAGTCGCATCAATATAGGCTCGCGTCACGCCGATCGCGTCACCAGAAAGGAAGATGAACGTGACGGGTTAAACCTGCTGCAGCTTTCGATCCTCGCGCTCGTTCTCGGAATCGTCACTGGATTGGGTGCGGTCCTGTTTCGCGACCTTATCGGGTTGCTCCACAATATTTTTTTCGCAGGACGCTTCGCGTTGCACTACGACGCCAATGTCTTCACATCACCAAGCCGATGGGGTGCGTTCGTTATTCTGGCTCCTGTTATCGGCGCGGTGATCGTCACCTTCCTGGTCAGCAACTTTGCACCCGAAGCAAAGGGCCATGGCGTTCCTGAAGTAATGGATGCCATCTATTACAAAGAAGGGGTGATTCGGCCAATTGTCGCCTTGGTGAAATCCCTCGCGTCGGCCGTTGCTATCGGGAGCGGTTCGTCAGTAGGACGTGAGGGTCCTATCATTCAGATTGGCTCTGCGTTGGGATCGACCTTGGGTCAGATCATCCGCATGCCGATAGGGCAGCGCATCGCGCTGGTCGCAGCCGGTGCCGGGGCCGGAATCGCCGCGACGTTCAATACCCCGATCGGCGGCGTAATGTTCGCCATCGAGCTGATGCTGCCAGAGGTAAGTGTTAGCACTTTTTTGCCGGTGGCCATCGCAACGGGCGCGGCGACTTTTGTCGGACGCTGGTTCTTCGGCCAGCAGTCGGCGTTCCTAGTCCCTCCAATGGAGCCATTGACCGCCAACGCCAGTGCCGCGGGACTGCTGGTGCTCTATGCCATCCTGGGCGCTGTTACGGGGGTGGCTGCAGCGGCCTTCATCCGCGGTCTGCATCTGACCGAGGATCTGTTCGACAGGATCCCATGGCGATACGCACGACATATGGCAGGCATGCTGTTCGTGGGCGTTCTGATGTATGTCCTTTATCGCACGCTTGGACAATACTATGTCGACGGAGTCGGCTACGCGACGATCGAGAGCATTCTGGTCGGTGGTACGTCTGCGGTTTGGCTGTTGGGGCTGTTGTTTGTCTGCAAAGCGTTGGCGACATCCACTAGCCTTGGGTCGGGCTCATCGGGCGGTATTTTCTCGCCATCCCTATTCATGGGCGCAACCCTCGGCGGTGGCTTTGCTGCCCTGCTGTCAGCGGTCGGTGTACCTATTCCGCTCAGCATTCCTGCCTTCGCTATGGTCGGCATGGGTGCCATGGTTGGCGGGGGTACCGGCGCGGTTATGACCGCTATCACAATGACCTTCGAGATGACCCGTGACTACGACATCGTCATGCCGATGATCCTGGCCGTCGCGACCAGCGTCGGGGTGCGTCGGTTGCTATCGCAGGAGAATATTTACACGCTCAAACTGGTCCGACGCGGACGTGCTATCCCCAAAGCGCTCCATGCCAATATGTTTTTGGTCCGGCATGTCGGCGAGGTGATGGACTCTGACATGCTGGTTTTGCCGGCGGAGGACAGTTTCGATACCTTTCTGCGGGAGCACGAAGCGGAGGGGCGGTTACGCCACGTCGTGGTCACTCGAAAGGGCCGACTCTACGGCGTGATCCGTGTCAACACTGGACTGAGACGCGGTCTTGAGGGTGCTCATACCGGTGCCACTCTCGGTGACGTCTCCAGCCGCGACTTTACCATTGTGCGTGAGGACACGATCGCGTCCGATGCTATCGAACGGATGTGGCGGAAAAATGCTTTCATGGCGGTTGTCGTACGTGGACTCGGGGTGCCGAGAGGCGATGATGTCGTCGGCATCATGACCAAGGAACATGTCGCCGACTCTGTGGCTAGCAGTATAAAGATTTACCCGCATTGAGCCGGTTGTTCCTTAGTCCCACTCGGTGCAAAAAGAGCGTTTCGCGAACGAGTACGAAAGCGCAATGCCAAGCAGGAAGGTAGGAGTCAATCTATCATCCCTGCAGACCAATAGTATTTTCCAATCGTAAGATGCGTCTGAAACGGTTGAAGTGCTAGGCGGCGATGTTGGATCGGCGGTTAAAGGACTGGAAGAGGCGTGAACGCGCCTGCTGAAGCTGTTTTGCAGCCTGATTGTCGCTCAAAGTGATGGAGCGTTGATGCAGACTTTCGACGGTCAGATCGGGGCGAAGATAGAGTGGGTAATCGGGAAGGGACCTTAATCGGTCGTAGGGGGTCATGATCTGGTCCTGAGGGTAGGTTTTTTTGATTTTGCCTTTGGCGTCGATGGATTCGACAGCGAAGTAGCAGGGGCGGTGGAAGTTGAGGTAGGGATTGAGGATGTAGCAATAGAATTGGTTGATGGCAGAAGCGTGCTTTTGGGCGATGTGGGCATAGCCCATCGTCTTGCGGATGACGGAACCATTCTTGGATTCGGCGAAGGCGTTGTCGTTGCAGTGACGCGGGCGTGATTTGGTGAATTCGACGTTCAACTTGTTGAGTAGCCGAGCGACGTCCTGGTTGACATACTCCGAGCCCGAATCGGAATGAAAGCCGCGCACCGCGAATGGGAAGCTGTCGAGCATGAGAGCGATGACCGGCAGTAGATAGGCCTCGCTGATGCGTTCGACTGCGGCCACCACTTCCCACTGAGTGATGATATCGACGGCGTTGACGTGATAGACGCCCTTGGCGCCATCCTGATCGCCCTGATGCACGGTATCGATGCGGATATAGCCGGGAAACCCTTGAGGCGCAGGCGCCTTGCGGATACCAATCTTGACGGGTGACGGCCGGGTTCGGCTCCAGACTCTGCGTTGCTTGCGGTAACTGTCGCTGGCGCGCAGGTTGTAGAGATGCGAGACGGAGATGCTGGCGAGTTTGGCATAGCGTTCGTCGCCAAAGGACTGCCAGGCGCGCTTGAGCAGAACCTTGGTGGCCGGCCCCGACAGGGTGTCATGCAGGCTGTCGAGTTCGGCGAGCAAGGCCACGTCTTCGGCACCGAAGCGATTGCTAAAGCTGGTCCGACTGGCGTGGCTGACCGGCTGCAGGTGTCGCTGGTTGCGGTATTGCGCCACCAGCTTGGTCAGATGTTGGCGCGTATATCCGGTGAGCCGCTGCATGTAGGCCAATAGCACCCCGCGCTGACCTTTGGCAAGCCTGAAATACCGGTACCGTTTCAGGACCGTCGCGATGAACCTGTGGCGCGCCTGTTGATCTTCGGGATTCGAGAATGCGACGTCTGCCGTGCCCACCAAGAATTCCCGGATTTGCTCGATCGTGTCGAGCCTTGCATCGTTCATATCGATTACCATTTCTGGATAATCGATCCAAAATCGTCTTTTCAGACGCCTATGCCGTTGGAAACACGGGAACCCTTTCAGACGCATATGCCATTGGAAGAGGCTCCAATTAGACACACAAGGTCAACGCGGTTAAACTTCACGTCTTGCTGTGCGATCTTTGATCGCGTTGTTCGTCACGATGACTCATTTTTTGCATCGCCTCTTGTTTTTCGGCCTACTCATTCTCACGGCCTGCAGTCAAACGGCACATTGGCGATTGAACGATGTGAGCGGTCATTTGCCCGATCTGCAATTCACTCTGACCTCCGATAGCGGCAGGCCGGTCACCGCCGCTGACTTCCGCGGCAAATTCGTGGTGATGTACTTCGGCTACACGCATTGCCCTGACGTATGTCCGTTGACCCTGGCGCATTTGCATAGCGTGATGCAGAAGTTGGGCAACGTGGCAGATGAGATACGCATCCTGTTCGTCAGTGTCGATCCGGCGCGTGACACGCCCGCAATACTGCGCCAGTACGTTACGGCGTTCGATCCAAATGTTACCGGGCTAACCGGCACGCCAGCGCAGATCGCGGTGATTGCCAAGCGCTATCGCGTCGTGTTCAATCCCGATGCCCCCCATTCCGGTGACGATTACGAAGTCAGCCACAGCTCCGGTATCTACATCTTCGATCGAGCAGGTCATGCGCGCCTGTTGGCGACCTCAGCGGATACGGTCGACGCGATCACCCACGACCTAAAATTACTGACGGGAGGCGGCCCATGAGAATCGCCTCCGCTCTGCTAGGGCTCATGCTGTACACCATTGCTAACGCAGCCCCCCCTTTGGCTTCGACATTGCGCATCGACCACGCTTGGGTGCGTTGGTTGCCAGCCGGCCTACCCGCGGCCGGCTATGTTGTCATCCACAATGAGGGCAACGCCCCGCAACGTCTCGCTAGCATCGACAGCCCAGATTACGCCAGAGTGATGCTACATCGTTCCGTGCAAAAGAAGGGGGTCGAGGAAATGCAGATGGTCGATGGCCTCGACATTCCGGCGCACGGCACCACAACGCTGGCGCCAGGTGGTTATCACCTAATGTTGATGCAGCCCGTGCATGCCGTCAAACCGGGCGATATCGTGCGTTTGCAACTTCATTTCGCCGATGGTGAGATTCTGCGGGCAAACCTGAGGGTGCGGCCGGCCAACGCAGGAAGTTAAAAGCTTTGAGCGAGTCTTCCCAGACTTATACGCGGATGTCAATCCAACACGTGTCGGCGTTCAATTTGGCCAAAATGATGGCCCGCACAATCGTTCTGAAGCGAACCATCCGCGCGTCAAGGGGCGCTGGACCGTTGAGAAGATGCTTAGCGCGGAACAGTACTCGTGAGGCCGTTTGTGGCGACATCAGGCCGTATCGCATGGCGTACGCGTTGTCGCGTGTCTTCACCTCGTTCGATGACACGCTGTCTGCGTGTCGACAGTTTGAGCCAGTTGCGAAACGCGAGCAACGCACCGATTACGCTCATCATCGCACTGGGAATCCACACGATGAGCCCCCCGAGGGCTTGATCGGTCGCTTGCGTGATGCCACCGAACGCGCGTCCACATAGTGCATAGATGGGATATAAATCGTGTTGCGAGAAAGTGATATAAGCGCCAATCAAGATCTCCGGAAACATCACCGCGATCACGATCGCCACGCGAAAACCGGGCGCCACCCGAGCCGGTGGCCGTGGCCTCGAATCCAGGATCAGCCACCAGAACATCAAACCGTCGATGGTCATGCTCCAGTTCATCACCCGGTACAGACGCCAATCCAGCATCGCATCAAAGTGGACAGCCGGCCAAAGCCAGAAATAGATCAGACCAAAAAATAGCAACGCTGCGACTACTGGATTTAGCAGAAAGTTGAGCGCCCAGCGCACTGGCAAGCTATTGCGCAACGGCACGAGCACGTGCGTACGCCAGCGCAGCGGCAAACCACGCCGTAAAGTGGCCCCGGGATAGGCTAGTGCAATGAGGAACGGGCCGAGATGATGCAAAGCCAAATGCTGTAGGCGATGTACAAAGAACTCGTGCTCGGCGTAGTAGTCAAGCCGCGTATGCAGTCCTATATAGATCACAGCCAGACCGAGCCAGAACGCGAGTTGCCGCGGCCACGGCGCGGTCATCGGCGAGCGCACGGCGCCACGCAGGTACAGCCCCGTAGTGAGCACAAAACAGAGCACCACTGTCGGTGATGGCTCCCAGGGCACTAGCCATGCCAACAGATTCATTGTCGTTGGCCGACCCATCGCAAGATGTGCGTCAAAGACAGTACTGATATTCCCCAGAGAAGATACAACAGCAATATTTCGAAAAACGTCATCGGATCAACGATTGTTTGAGTAACGAGCCTGATGATAGTAACCGGTTCCCATGAAACGCAAACCTTTACAAATCGCATCAATCCAAGTTCGTCTTTCAAAATCCATAAGAGTTGCTGGGCGCGTTGCCTCCTTGCAGTCAGATGATTTACTCGGCGATTAATTCGCCAACCCAAAACGTATCGCCACTCTAGAGATTCGTATTACACTTTTGACGTGACAAATCTCATGCGACGTTTGGCGGCCTTCGCAGCTCTCTTCGCAGTGCTGTTAGGAGCGGTCGCCCCTACGGTCACGCACTTGTTGGCGACAGAACGTGGGGTTCCCGCATTCCTGAGCGAGATATGTACTGCGACCGGAATTCGTCCGTCGAAGAAACCAACGACTCCAATTCAGTCGCATGACGACTGCTGCCCATTCTGCTTAAGTCACGCCGGTGCGCACACCCTGCCGCCCTCCGATTTCTTGTGGCGTTTCGTCGTCGTTGGCTCATTCGCTGCGGCGGCGGAACCCAACAGCTCGCGGGTACGAGGTGCAATCTGGCTTGCGGCTCAGCCTCGCGGACCCCCCATCTTTTCCTGAATCTGCGTTCGTCGTTCGGCCACCGCTTTAATCTGGGGCGCGTGGCCGAGGCTCTATGGCACACATTTCAGGAAATTTTCCATGATTGCTTACCAAGGCCGCCTTGCGTGGCTCGCTCTTACATCGTCCGTTGCCTTGTCGCCGTCAATTGCGGTCGCCTGCGCTACATGTGGTTGCTCGCTCAGTACCGATGCCGCAATGGGCTACTCCGCCATGCCGGGCTGGCGAATTAATCTAGACTACGATTTCATCGATCAGAATCAGTTACGTAGCGGCACAGGGTCGATTTCTGTGCCACAAGTTGCGGGCATCAATGATGCTGGCGGCAATCAAGAGGTGGAGCATAAGACGATCAATCGTTACGTCAACCTGGGCATCAGCTACAGCCCCAGAGCCAACTGGAACTTTAGCGCCATTCTTCCGTTTTTAAACCGCGACCACACGACTTACGGCAACGCCACCTCGGATCAACTCAGGCCCGATCATCTCAGTGGCGCAACCAGCCGTGGCCTGGGAGACATCAAATTCATCGGCAGCTATCAAGGCTTTCTAGCGACGCATAATCTTGGGCTGCAACTCGGCGTCAAATTACCGACGGGTAACTACGGCGGCCAAAATGTCGCGACCGGTGCTACGGTAGGCCGCGATCCGGTCTTCTTTTCGAGTGGCCCCAACGGCGCCTCAGGCCAGGCGCTCGATACCAGTTTGAACCCAGGTACGGGCAGTACAGACTTGATTGTTGGAGCGTACTACTACCAGGCGGTTAGCCAGAACGTCGACGCGTTTATTAACAGCCAATTTCAGTCGGCAGTTATGGAAAAGCTCAACCAACCTGGCGGGAATTACCGCCCAGGGAACAATGCTACGGCGAGCGTTGGCCTACGCTATGAAGATAACCCGAAGGTGATACCCCAATTGCAGGTCAACATTTATCGTAAGAGCCATGACCAAGGTGCCTTAGCCGACACAACAGATACGGCGGGCACGGTGGCCTACTTGAGTCCGGGTGTTAGTGTCAGTGTTTGGATGAACTTTCAGGTTTATGCCTTTTTGCAAAAGGCGGTCTACAGTAACCTTGCCGGATATCAACTATTTCCGCGTTGGACAGGTGATGTCGGGGTGAGCTATGCGTTCTAGTCAGCCACCTCGTTCGCGTGTCTTAACTGACCCCAAGATTCCGGCATTAGTTGCACGCCGTGCTTGCCTGCGTACCGTCCTAGCGTTTGCCTTCGGGGGTGGTATCTCGAGTTGGCCGAGGGCGGCACTCGCCACCAGTCTGGCCGTCGGTCAACCGGCACCGCCGCTTGTGCTACACACTCTCGATGGACGCAACATCGCCACGCAAGAACTGCATGGCAAAGTCGTTATCCTCACTTTCTGGGCGACCTGGTGCGAACCCTGCCGAAAGGAGCTTCCTCTTTTGTCCGACTATGCCAAACGTCACGCAAGCCAGGGTCTAGAAGTGCTAGGTTTTAGCCTTGATGAACCCAGTGACTTGCCGACCGTAAGGCAGGTCGCCGCAAGCTTGAGTTTCCCAGTTGGCCTTCTGGGGACTGCCTGGGCCGGCGAGTATGGACGTATGTGGCGCATTCCGGTGAGTTTTACTATCGATCGCCGGGGTCTCTTGGCCGACAACGGATGGGATGATAAGTCTCCGGCTTGGACGACTGAGCGTCTGGAACGAATCGTCACACCACTGCTACAGAAATAGCTACAGAAAGGACGTGAGAATCAGCATCCGGCGGCGTGGATCGAATCTGAATCGCCCCCTGTTTGAACTGGCCCCTAGATGTTGGACAAGTCCAACCCTGAAGGAACTACGTGGCAAAGTACGATGAACGGTTCAAGCGAAATCTGGTTCGCGAATACATTGCGGGAAAGGGCGGATTCAAGTTGCTCCTTAGTGCGAGTTTGTAACCGCGTCCTAATACCCAGCGGAAGTGTATGAGCATCTTGCCCGTGTTTGCAATTTCTCTTGCACCTTCTGCTATCCCCAAAATCGACCATCGCTGTGTCCCTGCTCCGTCCGAAAATTTCCCTGATCGCGCCCTGTTCCACCCGCAAGAATTCCCTGTTAGTTTTTACCGCCTTTAGCCTCACGTTGCGGAGAAACGTAATGGTCGTACAGGGTCTGGTCGACTTCTCTCGCGCGCCGATGTTATAAAACTACGAATCTTCCCTGTAATTTTCCCTGTTACAGGGAAATTGCCCCTGAGACAGGTTCGCGCTAGACTGCGCCCACCGCCAGAACCCTTCCAGGATGCCCAGCAGGCCGTAGCCTAAGCTTGGGCCTTTTGCCTCCGCGAATTGAGCCCTGCGCGCAGACGCTCCCGGGGCACCGAGAGACGAACGGATTTCGCCTTCTTCTTGGGAGGAACGCTTCGCGCAAGAGCTCTCGGAACAAAGGAAACTACTCTTTCTTCTCCCGTGTTCAAATTGAGCAATGCGGCAGCCACGCTCGAGGAGCTGACCGCATCCTTCATGGTCAATCCATCCAACTCCTGCATGAATGCGTCGAGTGCCCTGCGAAAACCTCGCTTCAGGTTGCAGGCCTGCGAGACTACACAGTTCAACTCCTTTCCTTCTTCGTGGCATTCCACGAGGGCAAAGTCCGGCTCTGCAATACGTACAATCTCCCCGACAGAAATTGCATTGGGTGCCCGGGCGAGCCAAGCACCGCCTGCCCGTCCACGCGCGGTTTCAATAATGCCGTGTTGGCTCAGTTCATGGACGATTTTCATCAGGTGATTGCGCGAAATGCCATACGCCGTCGCCATCTCTGGGATCGTCGACTTTTCCCCAGACTCGTACTTCAACGTCAGATAGATCAAGACTCGAAGGGCGTAATCCGTATACATAGTCAAGCGCATGTCAACTCCACACTTAAGATGGGCCTCATAGGCACTACTCCACTTCCTGTTCCCGCCATCCCGCTTTGTGGAGGCATCTAGCGCCGTGCATTCGCGGTACTAAAAGGGCGTCAGAGGCAAATCATGTCAGGCCGCTCCGTACAGTTGGCCGTGACGAGGGGCCATAAACAGATGGCCGTTTCCGTTCTGTTCTGACTACCGAGGCGCCACGCACCGGCTCGTTTAGCTCTTTGGCGGAACATGTGATAACGGAAATCGAGCAGCAAGTTAACGCGCAGACCCCTCGCTCGAGGTTACTGCGCTGTAATATTCATTTATTGTACATGTTTCTGTGCCGTCATGAACGCATCGCGTAAGCCTAGGTCAAGCGAGGTTGGATCTCCGCAAAGCGAATTACACCTCTCCACAAATAGATTGCATTTCGGGGTCAGCCGCGATTACGCGGACGGTGCCTGTGATCAATGAGTACCTTCTGACAGGGATCGCCGAGGGCTTTCATGACAGCCGTTCCCGCGCGTCACGCAAAATGTGGTTTTACGGATTGGAAGGCTCTCTTTGGACCTGCGGTCATTGCGCGAGAGTTGGTCGCATTTCCTCAGTCGATAGCGATCATTGAGAGCGTCAATGCTCCCTACGGGGTAGGTTTCAATCGTTGAGAGCGCCACATTCTAGCGCTTAGCCCCGAAACTTTCATTTGCCGCATTTGTAGGGGCGTGCGTCGAGATGTCATCGGAAATAATCGCCGCGACTGGCCTTGTGCTTGCGATGACTTTAAGTGTCGTCTATCAATACCCCGGGGCCGGCGAACCCTGCAAATTCTCCATCTGCACCTAAATTAGATTGCGCTTCAGGTCCATGCAACGCAAGGCGCTGCCGGGCAGCGTGATGTGTCTATGCAGAATATCGAGAATTCGTTATATAATGTACATGAGATACATCTTATAAGACGGATTCGAGAGAGTTGTGTCAATGATGATCGGATCGGGGGTTTCACGCTGGACGATGGTGCACTTCGGATGCGCCATAGCTGCCCTTCTGGTAGCAGAGGTGCTGCTCGCTACGGGATATGCCGATCCGCTAACGGGGTTACGTGCCTCCGGAATGCTGATTTGCACACATCTTGTCACGATCGGTTGGCTTAGCCTGTTGATGCTTGGCGCGCTCTATCAATTTGTCCCTGTCATCACCAATACGCCGCTGTACAGCCAGCGACTGCCGCTATATTCGCTGATCGTGATTGTCTTGGGTCTGACGGCGATGCTGGCTGGCTTCCTGGCATTGGGCGGGGCAGGTTTTCTGACAACCGCGTGGCTACCGATCGGCGGTAGCTTAGTACTGACGGGCTTCATGCTTGGAGCTATCAACCTCGCGGCCACGCTCTGGCGCGTTCGGCCGCTACCGCTACCAGCAGGCTTTGTCGTATTCGGCCTTGGTTTCTTGTTGCTGACCGGCCTGATGGGCTTGGGCTTTGCATTTACTTTTGCGTTGCCGCGGCCGCCAAGCTTTCTGGGCGCACTGACCGGCACGGGCCTGAGCCTTCACATCGCTGCGGGACTGGGTGGCTGGTTCACTCTGACGGTGATGGGTGTCAGTTACCGGCTTTTGTCGATGTTCATGCTGGCCCCCGATGAGCCGCGCCAGAGCACTTATGCAGCGCTGATTCTGACCGTAACGGGGCTGGTGTTGCTGCTTGCGGCAGGGTTGGGCGAGATCTGGGCCGGAATCAGCCTTGGCTGGAGCAAACCGATCGGTGCCACACTGACAGGCCTTGGTGTGCTTTTCTACCTCGCGGACATCGTGCAATTCTACCGCACGCGTAATCGGCGGCATCTGGAGTTGAATAGCTTGGCGGCCATGGTGGCACTTAGTCTATTTACCCTGGCTCTGGTCGCAGGTGCGCTGGCGACGGCGGGCGCCCTCGATCGCTTGGCTGGTGCGATCGGCTATCTGTTTGTTTTCGGTGGTTTAACAGGGCTTGGCCTCAGCCAGCTCTATAAGATTATTCCATTTCTTACCTGGCTCGAGATCTTCGGCTCGAAGCTCGGCAAAGGCCCGGTCCCGCGGGTCCAGGATTTGGTCAACGAGCGCCGTGCCAAGCCGATGTTCGCGCTTTATTTCGTTACCACGATGTTGGCAAGCGGTGCGCTGGCGATCGGACGCACCGAGCTTTGGCGAATCACCGCGCTTTTGCACTTGGCGGCAACAGTGCTGATCGCTGTCGAGCTCTGGCGTGCACGCCATCCGGACCCGAACGCCAAGCCGACTGCCTCCCGGCCTCCCGGGACGCCCTCGCCATTGGCCAAGCCATCAACGCTTGCTGCCCCTTCTTTCCATCCCATTCAAGGAGATTGACGTGAACATTTTGATTCAGACACTGGACGTGCGCCCGACCTTGCGGGCCGGAGGTGAGCCTTTTGCGGAAATCATGCAGGCGGTCGCAAAACTCGAGAGCGGGCAGGGTTTGCGCCTGCTCGCAACTTTTAAACCGGTTCCATTGTTTTCCGTAATGCAGAAAAAGGGCTTCGCACACCACGAGAAAGAGCTGGATGGCGGTGACTGGGAGATCGAGTTCAAACCAGATATCGCCGCCGCCGTGGCAGCAACCGCTATACAGAGTGCCGCTGGCGCTGCGACTGCCAAACCCGGGCAGCACGATGCCAGTGGCTGGCCCGCGCCGACCCGCTCGCTCGATAACCGCGGCATGATGCCACCCGAGCCGCTGGTCGTCACGCTGGAGGCCATCGAGAACATGGCTACGGGTGAAGTGCTGGAAGGCTGGTACGACCGCGATCCACTACTGCTCTATCCCGAACTTCAATCCCGCGGCCATCTGGCGCATTGCGAAAAACGCGGCCCTAGCGAATATCGCGTGTTGATCCGTCATGGTGCGAAACCCGAGAATGCATTATGAGCGCGCCGACCAGCGAAGAGATGCGCGAGGCGTTGAAGGATGTGTTCGATCCCGAGCTCGGCTACAACATCGTTGATCTCGGCCTCGTCTACAAGATCGAGATCGCGGATGCTGTGGTGAGGGTGACCATGACGCTGACCACTCCCGGCTGTCCGGCATCGGACATGATCACGGGTGGTGTCAAGCAGCGTCTCGAAATGGTGGACGGCGTGGACGACATCGACATCGACCTGGTGTGGGAGCCGCGTTGGAGCCCGCAAGCGATGAGCCCCGTGGCCAAGGAACACTTTGGTGTTGCCGGCTGACCTCGCATGGATCCAACCGCCCCTGTCGCGCCCCTTAACCGTCTCTTCATGCAGGCACTTTTGCGCATGGGGGACGCCGGAGACATCGATGCCGCCTGCCGTCTGGCCGCGCAAGGTTGGTCGTTGCTGCGGCACGACCAACCGAAGGAAGCCGAGCGGCTAAACGGCGTCATGCACAACCTCACTAACCCCAGACGCAGGCGTAGTAAGGAATCCCGCCTCGACGATAACCTCGCTTTATCAACCCACCACCCAACCAGAAAGTAAGCACAATTATGAGCGATAGCGAAAACCTCGATGTCCGTCAGCTTGTCCCCATGCAGCGGCATAGCACCATCTTTAGCACCTGGCAGAATTTGAAACCCGATACAAGTTTCGTTTTGGTGAATGATCATGATCCGAAGCCCCTGTATTACCAATTCGATGCAGAGCATTCAGGGGCGTTTACGTGGGACTATCTCGAATCGGGCCCTGAGACCTGGCGCGTGCGGATCGGCAAGACTTCGACGGCTTAATCAGTGGCGGCTTGAATACGCGTCGCATTCGGTGGCAAACGGGATCCCGGTGACAATGCGCTCCTTTTCGCGTATTGCGCTGGGTCTCATCAATGTGGAACCCATACGGTTTACCGCGTCCTCTACCTCGAAGTCAGCTTACTCACGACGTATAATATACGGGCCAAAATAGAAGAGCCCCGGAGTGCGTCGACCGAGTGTAGTCGTCCAGAACCTGGAAGGAGTATGGTGCATGTGCGCATTAGTTGCGAGCACTCATGGACGTCAAACCCGACGGCTCCCTCTATGCACTGAATCGAAATCATACTGCCTCCTGATATTGAGGGAATTTTCCCCCTGACCCTTTCGCGGTTGGTGATCGTGCCATCGGCCACCGTCTCGGACTTGTAAGCGAGTCCATTGACATTCTCGGGGTGGCCGTATCAGATAGATGGTGACAGTCGAGGCGCTTCCCAGTCTTCCCCTCAAATCAAAACAAAACTTAGGCAGGCTTGGATTGCTCATCGCCGATAAGTGTTTCAAGACCCGCTGAGCGCGCGCCTGCAGCGTGCGGTCGGTGCGCTCCGATTCCCGCTCGTGCGGCGTCGTACACGCAAGCTGGCGTATTAGCGCGACCAAGGCCTCGCTCTGCTAGCGAACAAGTCCCAACTGCGCGAGTACCTCATCGTAGTCAGAGGCGTAGACGAAATCCGTCCTGCGGTCCTGACAAATTCCAACACAGGGCTGCGGACTCTCAATCCATCCACAGCCGACGCATTGCCTTGCGGTCATCCGTTCGGTCATTGTCAAAGAACGCCGTCATTAATCCCGTCCTTAGGGCTATGTCCGTAGCATGCTACGGGCAAAAAAAGCATAATCGTGGCCCACACTGGGAACCGCAAGGACAGCACACACACGGGGTGCATCTCGTACCTCCATCCACGCGCGATATGCGTTCCTAACGTGACAGAAAATCGGCACCATACCTGCCGCAATGCAAACAGGCCAAGCGAGGAATTTAATCCATACCACGAATGTCACGAAGTTGTCCGCTGAACGGGCCGCCTCAACGCCGCCGAACAATACGCTAGCACCAACCTTGATGGTAGCAAAGCCAAAAATAATGGCGATCACGACCACCATCGCAACCGTAACCACAACGGACTGACAATACAGACTTCGCATTATCCATTCCTTATCATGATGCAGCCGGACGGTTATAACATTCGGTAAAGCCACGCTGCGCATGGACGGCCCCCTCGACGCCATAGGCATCAATCCACTGCGCACTCGCATCCTGCAACTCGGGCGATCTGCTGGTGGATCACGCGAAAGCGTTCCTCGACTTGTGGTCCAAACAGCGGGTCCTCCGTGGAGTGGATCGCGACATCGATTTGGGCCCAATCGTCATCGCGAAGGAGTGTCCGCGCAACGGGAAACAGTTCGCGCTCCTCCATTTTCATGTGGCTGCGGTAGAACGTAACGTATTCGACTCCCGGGATCTCCACCGATTCCCGCGTGAGTACCGCTCCGGCAAGTGCGGCGTTCAGATTGTCGAGAAACCGGGAACCGCTGGCCGCGATGACCCGATGCTGTCGTGCCAATTCTTCCACGGCAGGCCTGGTACTCGAATCGCGCTCCGTAAGTTTGGCAAATGCCAAATCTTCCTTCGGATGATGAAAGCGATCCGGATAGTGCGTCATGTAGTAAAAAATATCGACCATCAGGTTATAGTCCAACTCTTCTCCGCGATGGAACAACCCGATTTGAGCTTCCAGCAAATCAAGAAGCTTCGCGAAATCGATGTGCTCCGACTGGAGCTTGTCAATGTCGTTCGTCATGACGGTCCTCTCAAACAGAGTGATTCGAAATAATCCATGAATTTGCTTCTTCCGCATGCCGCTGCACCCTCGGCAACAGCGAATTTTCATAGAGAATCAAAGTGTACGCCGAGGCGGAAACGGAATCCCTGAGCTTGAGCAACAATGTCTCAGAACTTCTTCGATGATTGACGTACGTTTGCTGTCACGCGATGTCCGTCTAAGGCCCTGGATCAGCCTGTGCGTTCATTTCGAGCCCCAGATCAGCCCCGGACCATCGCCACTATTGATTAAGATAAACTTTGCCGTATCAGTATTTTCCAATCGTAAGATGCGCCTGAAACGGTTGAAGCATTACGATCACCCTCTCTGGATAATCGATCCAATATCGCCGTCTCCGATACATATCCCGCTGGAATACCCTGTGGGTGCAGGAACTCTAATATTCGCTATATAATGCACGTATAACATATCTTATAAGCCGCGACCGGCAGAGATGTGTCGATGATGATCGGATCGGGAGTTTTACGCTGGATGATGGTGCACTTTGGATACACCATTGCTTTCGCCAATGGGCCAAAGCGGCGTCAGTCCGCGTGGGCACCTACTCAAGGTCATGCGGGCTCCCTATCTCGCGGAGGCCAATGCACTGGGTAAGCGCCACATCAACCAAGCTCCGCTTAGAAGCCGCAAAGACTGTCTCTTCTTATGTTCACCTCCGGTTTTCTCCGACGAATGCCTTGTTAATTGACTTGACTAATTGAACTTGAACGAGGGATAAAAGACTATGGAATCACTTAAATTCACGGATGGGTTCCATCTTGTGGTAGAGGCTCTGAAACTCAATGGAATTGACACCATTTATGGTGTCGCCGGCATCCCGATCACCGATTTGGCCCGCTTGGCACAGGCCGAAGGACTGCGCTACATAGGGTTTCGCCACGAACAGAGCGCAGGCAATGCAGCCGCGATCGCCGGATATTTGACCCAGAAACCGGGAATATGTCTCACGGTCTCCGCGCCAGGATTCCTGAACGGACTGACGGCCGTTGCTAATGCCACCACCAATTGTTTCCCGATGATCCTGATTAGCGGATCGAGTGACCGGGCGATCGTGGATCTTGAGCAGGGCGACTATGAAGAACTCGACCAGATGAACGCCGCAAAGCGTTATGCCAAGGCGGCATTCCGCATCAGCAGGCCGCAAGATATTGGCATCGGAGTTGCGCGCGCAATCCACGCCGCCGCATCTGGGCGACCAGGTGGCGTTTACCTCGACCTAACTGCAGAGACGCTCGGTGCGGTTCTCGACATAGAAACAGCGAAGAAATCGCTGGTCAAGGTTATCGATCCAGCGCCAAGTCAGATTCCGGCCCCCGAATCCATCACACGCGCTCTCGATCTGCTGGCGACAGCCAAGCGACCGCTCATCATCCTTGGCAAAGGCGCCGCATACGCACAAGCGGACAAGGACATCCGGTCTTTCATCGAGACTACCGGTATTCCGTTTCTACCCATGTCTATGGCGAAAGGGCTTCTTCCCGACAATCATTCACAATCGGCGGCCGCCGCCCGCTCTTTTGCTATTGGTCAGGCCGATGTCGTCATGCTGATTGGTGCACGGCTGAACTGGCTTCTGGCGCATGGTAAAGGCCCGCTCTGGCCGGAAAGTACGCAGTACATACAGGTAGATATCTCGCCGACTGAAATTGACAGTAACCGTCCAATTGCCGCGCCCGTCGTCGGCGACATCAAATCGGCCATTTTGGCCTTTCTTGCGGCACTCAAACCCAACCAGATCCAGCCGAGCGCTCAATGGCTTGGGGAGATCGCTCAGCGCAAGCAGAAAAATATCGAGCGCATGTCGGTACGCGTCAATGCCGATCCAAATCCCATGAGCTTCTCCAGCGCACTGCGCGCTGTCCGCGCTGCTCTTGCTGATAAGCCCGACGTCTACGTCGTCAATGACGGGGCCAATACGCTCGATTTCACTCGAAACATTATCGACATGTATGAACCCCGGAAACGTCTTGATAGCGGGACGTGGGGGGTGATGGGTATAAGCATGGGATACGCCATCGGTGCTACTGTCGTGAGCGGCAAGCGTGCACTCGCTATTGTTGGCGACAGCGCCTTTGGTTTCTGCGGAATGGAAATCGAGACTATCTGCCGTTACCAGCTGCCGATCGTTACTTTGATCTTTAACAATAATGGTATCTATAGGGGCGACGAGATCGGCAGCACTCCCTCGCCGACTGGCCTTATCCCGAACGCACGCTACGACAAAATCATTGAGGCGTTCGGCGGCACTGGGTATCACGTGACCGATACGACGAGTCTCGCCAAAGCGCTAATCGGCGCCCTTGCAGCCGGGAAACCTGCACTCATCAACTGCGTTATCGATCCAATGGCGGGCACCGAAAGCGGCCATATTCAGAACCTCAACCCGAAAAGCGCGCTGACTAACCCAGCGTGAGGAGGGGCTTTTTAATGCCTGCTCGTTGCAATATGTGGGGCATTCGCCAAAGCGAATGAGTTTAGAACTACGGTAGCCCCGGCTTCGGCGGTGGTCAGACCGTTCCCGAGCCAGCCACGCTGGCGCTGCTGGGGCTGGGATTCGCTGGACTTGGTTTTAGTCGACGTCGTCACGGTTGATATAATCGGTCCACCACGACAAGCCCTGCTTCGGCAGGGTTTGTCGTTTGGGGGTAAACGTCCGGTGGATACCGCCTAAACTGCTTTCCTGAGCTTTGCCAGGCGTTGGTTTGCCGCATTCACGTCGAATCCCTCGGAGTCGTAGACTCCACCAATCCATCGTACGTAGTCTGGATCGTTCTCATCGCTGGTGCCGCTTTGGTCCGCCAAATCCTTCACGAACTGCTGGTATCCGGGTACGCTACCCACGTCCTCAGGGGGGCAGGCGCGTTCCCCGGCAACGCACGCCGGGTATAGCCACCTTGGTCTGGCAGTGGCCAAGTCTTCCACGATGAGGCGATGTTCCCAGTTGTCACCGAAGTCATAGACGTATCTGAACTCACGGATGGACGGGCCCAGTGCCCGATCCAATCGCTGACCGCGCTCATCGGTAAATTTACGACCGAAGTCTTGATCGCTTGGAACTTCATACCGCTTGCCAGCGATTTCAAACTCGTGGAGATGGTGGTCGCCCCACCCCATGGCGGCTTGGATGATCTTGTGGAGTCGCTGCAAGACGGTCCCCGCAGGAATCCAGACGCGTCGCCAAATCAGCGGTTCGATTTGCAGCAATTCGATACGCAGGCAATAGACGATCTTGGATGACGAGCTCATCAGTGCATTTTGCCCGAATCACGGACGCCTAGCCACTTTCAAGCCGCGAGGCACTCGTTAGATTTCGAGGAGATGGGCGCCTCGAGGCGCAAGGCCATCTCAGGCGAAATCGCGGCGTGACCATGCAGCACACGAGAGGCTGTGCACCCCGCCATTGAGTCTGGACTCTTTTCAGCGAAGGACTCTCTCTGTGGCAAAGGCCCGCGCTACGCGGGCTTCCGGCCGATAGAGACATTCTCTAGTCGACCATCAGAGTCCGAATTTCGCGAGGATCGCCCCGTTTCGAGGCGGCATTCTCTGTCGTTC
>Ga0208357_1001062_pt1 | contig 20816 bp, 18 predicted proteins | sample NGESurdeep092012_6_FD_184487 | JGI IMG/M metagenome (GOLD analysis project Ga0208357, IMG submission 184487) | Arctic peat soil microbial communities from Barrow, Alaska - NGEE Surface sample F52-2 deep-092012 (SPAdes) | ecosystem: Environmental > Terrestrial > Soil > Wetlands > Peat ... | reverse complement strand
CGCTCGGCAGCCATGGGGTCGTCATCACGCACGACCATGGGCGTGAGGATGGGGCCGGGGACGATGGCGTTGACCCGTATGCCGTCGACCGCGAATTCGAGCGCGGCGACCTTGGTCAGCCCGCGTAGCGCTGCCTTGGATGAGGCGTAGGCGGCATGCTCGGTCCAGGCGGTGATGGCAGCCGTGGACAATGTATTGACCACGGCGCCGGCGCCACTGGCGCGGAGATACGGGAGAGTCGTCTGGATCCCGAGGAACGCTCCGAGGCAGTTCACTCGCCAGAGCCGCTCCAACTGCTCAGCGGTCTCGGATTCGATCGGCGCCCGCCGTAGGACACCGGCATTGTTGACCAGTGAGTCCAGCCGGCCGAACCGCTCGACCCCGGCCTCGACCAGACGCCGCCACGACCGGGCATCGGTAACGTCCAGGTCTCCGGCATGGACCTGGTCGGGCCGCGCCGCCGCCAGCTCCTCGACTGCACCGAGCACGTCGCCTGCGATCACGCTGGCTCCGGCACTGGCCACACACTCGACGATGGCACGCCCTTGACCACGCGCCGCACCGGTGACCAGCACCACGCGGCCATCGAGTTCGCCGCTCCCGGTCACGATCGAGGAGCCACTGCTGCCGCCGCGGCGCGCAGATAGTGCCAGGCGCGCTCGGGGGGCAGGCCACCGCACAGCGGCTCGAGGGGGAGCACCTGTCCCGAGGAGGCCAGGTCGGCCGCCTCGGCCGGTGTATAGATCCGGTAGCCGCCCTGTTCGGCTCGGAGATCCTCGACGGTGTCGGCCTCCGACAGCGAGGCAATGCCGCTTTTGCCCGCCACTCGGTTCCACTCCCGGTAGAGGCGGATCTCGTTCAGCATTCGAGGGCCCAGCTCGTCCCAGGCGGCATCGAGATCATCGGAGACGAATACCGTCGTAGCCGTGCCCGCATCAGTGAGCTGACAACCGGGTGCATCGACCTCCAACCGCGCCGCCTCGTCCTCGTAGGCCTGACGCAGATGGTCTCCGCCCGCCTCGGCCAGGAACAAGAGGCCATGCCGAGCCGCCCTCCGGGCTGCGGCCAGTGAATGGCCCCCGTAGGCCAGAGAGGGTCCACCGGAAGCGACCGGAGTGGGTGTGACCCGGATGGTCCCCCGCGTGGGATGGTCGAAGGGCTCACCGGTCCAAGCCCGCCTCAGCGTGACCAGTAGCTCTTCCATCTGCTCCGCCCGGGTGTCGGGGTCGACCCCGAAGAGCCGGTACTCCTCGTCCCGGTAACCCATGCCCAGGATGCACATCACCCGCCCGGCACTCACGTGATCCAGTACAGCCAAGTCCTCGGCCAAACGAACCGGGTCGTAGAGAAGGCCGAGCAGCGCGGCCACGACAATGATGGTGGATTGGGTTCGGGCGGCCATAGCCGACGCCAAGATCAACGGCGACGGAAGGTAGCCATCGGGGGATGCGTGATGTTCGGAGATGGCCGCCGCGAGGTTGCCGTTCGCCTCGCCCCAGGCCACCATGTCGATGGCCGCCTGATAGGCCGCGGTTCGGGCCGCAGCTTCCTCGGCCGGTGACCGGCCTTCGTCGGGGGTTCGCATCGAAAATCGGAGTTGGTACACGGCCCTCCTCGGGTCGAATGGCACGCACCACACCACATCGTTTGGGTAGACGCTGTGACGATACTGGCCACAAGAACACTCACGAAACTGACGTCGACGTCAGCTACTATCGACTGAGCGTAGACAGATTGGAGCCCGCACATGGAAGCTGGACCGAGCGTCTTCCCGGGCCGGATCCGCCAGTTTGGTTTCATCGTCGGGGACATTAACGCCGCCATCGCCCAATGGGTGGCCCTCGGCGTCGCCCCGTGGCTGGTCATGCGGGACGTGGCTATGGAAGGTTGCCAGTATCGGGGAGAGCTCTCGGAGCCGGTGATCTCGATTGCGCTGGCCAATTCTGGCGACATGCAGATAGAGCTCATCCAGCAACATGGCGAGACTCCCAGCATCTATCAGGAGTTCATCAAGGCCACGGGAGGCGGCCTCAATCAAGTCGCCTACTGGGTCGAGGATCTCGACGCAGTACGAGCCGACGCCGTGGCCGCCGGATGGACCGAGGTCTGGCGCGGTGCCGAGGACAGCCCCACTGGGTTCTCCTACCTCGAACACCCAGACGCTCCCCTCGCCATCGTGGAGCTGATGGAGCTCAATGACGGGACGCGCGCCCTCGGGTCGGCCATTCAAGCGGCGGCCGAAGCCTGGACCCCCGGACAGCCGATATTCATGAGCTGAACGAGGCAAGCACCTCTGGCACCGCCGTCTCCCACCAGTGTCATCGTCGACGTCGATGTTATAGTTTGGCCTGATGCCAGCCGTTGACGACAAGGGGGGTGCGGCATGACCACCGTCGCCAACGAGCGCGCGATCAACGTCCTCGACCCGCAGTTCTACGTCGATCCGTGGGATGCCTACCGCTGGCTCCAGGACGAGGCGCCGTTCTACTGGGACCCCGTCCAGCAGCTCTGGGCCGTTTCCCGCTACGACGACATTCGCGCCATCGAGAAGGACGGCGAGCGCTTTACCTCGTTCGATGGTTCGCGGCCGCATATTGACCTGCGCCACGACCTGTCCATGATCAATATGGACGATCCGGCGCACCAGACCCAGCGCAGCCTCGTTCTGCGGCGGTTCACGCCCCGCGCCATTCGTAACCATGAGGATCGGGTACGCGACGTCGTCACCCAGATCCTCGACGACATCGTGCCCCTCGGTGAATGCGAGGCCATCGAAGCGATCGCCTCGCGGCTGCCGGCGATGATGATCGGTGACCTTCTGGGCTATCCACCCGAGCTCTGGCAACGCGTTCGGTACTGGTCCGAGCAGATCATGTTGCTCGCCGGCCAGACGTCACCGGACGGTCCGCCACACATCACCCACCCGGGGATCATCCCGGTCATCACGGAGTTCGCCGAGGTCACGACGGAGCTCATCATTGCTCGCCGGGCCGAGCCTGGCGATGACCTGATCTCTGTGTGGACCAACACCGAAGGCTGGGACACCAAGCACGTCCTGGACGAGACGCTCCTCCTCTTGGACGGAGGCGCAGAGACCACTCGCACGGTGATCGGATCGATGATCCACGACCTCGCCCTCCAACCCGGGCAGCGACAGATCCTCCTCGATCATCCCGAGCTGCTGCCGACGACAGCGGTCGAGGAGTTCATTCGGTGGGTTTCACCTGTCCTGAACATGAGTCGGACGGCGACCGTCGACCTCGAGTGGCATGGCCAGCACATCAGCGCCGGTGACCAGATCCTTCTGCTCTACGGCGCCGCCAATCGCGATCCACGTGCGTTCAGCGATCCGGACATGCTCGACGTGACCAGATCACACAACCGGCATGTCGCCTTCGGCTTCGGCACCCACGTCTGCCTGGGAGCGCATCTGGCCCGGCTTGAGATCTCCGTCATGTTCGACGAGCTCCTGCGACGGATGCCGGACTGGGAGCTGATCGACCCGGACGAGCCAACCATCATGCCGGCCACCTTTGCCCGCGCCTACGACCGAATCCGCATCCGGTTCACCCCGACGCGCCCGTGACGTCGGGTGATGGACTAGGCGGTGCTGGCGATCGCGCCATCGGTCCGAGCTCGTGACCGCAGCCAGGCTGCCGTCCGACGACGAAGTCCTCCAATCCTTCGGATTGATCGACTCGCGACGTGGTGCCGGCACCGGACGAAGTCTTCTGCTCATTCTCCGCGACCGCCTGGCCGGCGAGTTGCTCGGGGACGCCGACCGTGTCGGCGCAACCCTGGCCGATGAGTTCGAGCTGGTGACGCTGGCCAATGGGGCAAGGACTGTTACTGGCCGGGATCAATTGGTCGGGAGCATTCGCGCCCAGAGCGAGCTTGTTGGTGGTGCTTTGATGTGGATGGATCTCGAGGATCTCGTCGTCGACACCAGCGCCATCGCCGGGCGGGGCAGGTTGCAGACGCTGCTGACCGCAGCGGGAGCGGCTGCTCGGGGCCACGACGACATCGGGCAGGGCGACCTGTGCGTTACGTCGCTCCCGTTGGCGTTCTTCCTCCGCTTTGACCGCGGGCTGATGGCCAGCGAGGTCATCTATGTGGACCCGGCTTCGACCGAGGTAGCGGTGGTGCCCGGTGGTGCCATGCCCTCCGTCAATCGACTGCGCACCCTGGTCGACGAGGCATGACGCCAGCAATGGAGCTGGCCGGCAGATCGGCAATCGTCACCGGGGGCGGAGGGGGGCTGGGAGGGGCGACTACCCGGCACTTGGTGCAGTTGGGCGTGGGTGTGGTGGTCTTCGACCGCGACGGTGAGCGTGCGCAGGCCCTGGCGTCCGAGCTCGGTACCGGCGTCGTCTCGGTGCGAGGTGATGTCAATGATGACGGCGACGTCTCGGCCGCGACCCGAGCGGCGCAGTCAGTTGGCACACTGTCGATCGTGGTCAATGTGGCCGGCGGTGGCGTCGGGCGGCCGACCCGGACAGTGGGCCGTGACGGTACCCCGCACGACCAACAAGTCTTCGTCGACACCATGGCCAAGAACACCTTCGGGACGTTCAACGTCACCCGGCTCACCGCCCAGGCCATGGCCGCGAACGAACCCGACGAAGACGGCCAGCGCGGTGTGATCGTCAATACCGGTTCCATCGCTGCGTACGACGGTCAGGTCGGGCAGGTTCCCTACGCCGGGGCCAAGGCGGCCATCCTCGGGATGACCCTGCCCCTCGCCCGCGACTTGGCGCCGCTCGGGATACGGGTGTGCGCCATCGCACCGGGCACGATGGGCACTGAGATCATGCGCAACGCCTCTCCAGCGATCCTCGACCCGCTGCTGGCCACGATCGTGTTCCCGAATCGCATGGGGCGTCCGGCAGAATTCGCTCATCTGGTGGAGACCATCATCAAGAATCCGTACCTCAACGGTGAGAACATCCGGCTCGATGGCGCCCAGCGCTTTCCACCCAAGTAACGGTGTCGGGACCATGCCGTCCACCTCCGTGCATCGCTCCGACCGCCTCAACGAACTGGGATCACGCGCATCCCTCTCTCTGCTTCAAGACAGACGAAAGGGCTGATCACCAGTGAGTAACCCTCAGCCGGCACCAGACCTGAATCGGGGTATTTTCCTCCCAGACCTTCTGGTCTGGGCCCTCCGCCGAGATCCGGACCGCCCGGCGATCTTCCTCGGCGAGGACGTGCTGTCCGTCGGTGGGCTCTCGGCAGAGATCAGCCGCTATGGCCAGGCCTACGCAGCGCAAGGCATTTCGCCGGGGAGTGGCGTGGCCATGTTGTCCATCAACCGACCCGAGGTACTCTTCGCTATCGGTGCATACATGGTTTCGGGCTGTCGGAACACCCCGTTGCACCCGCTCGGATCACTCGACGACCACGTCTACGTACTCAATGACGCGGCCATCGACACGCTGGTGTTCGACCCGAGCTTCGCCGAACGAGCCGAACAGTTGCGCGACCGCGTACCGAGCCTGACGCGGCTGCTGTCATTCGGTCCATCCGAGGCCGGCGTCGACCTGTGCTCGCTGGCCGCGGAGTTCGAGCCCCGTGCCCTGGTTGCCCCCACCGTTGATCCCGAGGACATTTCGGCCATGGCCTACACCGGTGGCACCACCGGAGCCCCGAAAGGAGTCATGAACACCTACCGCGGCAGTGCGGCCATGGCTCAGATCATGCTGACCGAGTGGCAGTGGCCCGACGATCTACGCCACCTCGTGTGCACGCCGCTCAGCCACGCCGGCTCGGCGTTCGTCGTGCCGGTCCTGGTCCGTGGCGGGTCCGTCGTAGTTCTCCCACGCTTCGACCTCGGCATGGTGCTCGAGGCGATCCAGCGCTATCGCATTACCTCGGTGATGTTGGTGCCGTCGATGATCTACGCATTGCTCGATCATCCCGACTTCGCCGAGACCGACCTGTCCAGCCTTCAGACCGTCTTCTATGGTGCCTCGCCGATGTCGCCGACCCGGCTCCAAGAGGCGATAGGCAAGATGGGCCGGATCTTCTTCCAGTTCTACGGACAGACCGAAGCCCCACAGTCGGTGTGCCTCCTGCGCAAGGAGGAGCACGACCCCGACGACCTCGCTCGCTTGGCCACCTGCGGCCGCCCGGTCCCGTGGATCCATATCGCCCTCCTCGACGACAACGGGAACGAGGTCCCACAGGGCCAGCCGGGCGAGATCTGCGTACGCGGACCACTGGTCATGAAGGGGTACCGCAACAAGCCCGACGAGACGGCGGCAGCCTTCGAGCACGGTTGGCTGCACACGGGCGACGTCGCCCGTGAGGACGAGCACGGGTTCTTCACCATCGTCGACCGGAAGAAGGACATGATCGTGAGCGGCGGGTTCAACGTCTTCCCCCGCGAGATCGAGGACGTGCTGTCGTCCCATCCGGCGGTGGCGTCGGCTGCGGTGATCGGCGTGCCCGACGAGACATGGGGTGAGGCGGTCAAGGCGGTCGTCGTGCTCCGAGCCGGCGCGTCGGCGTCGCCCGAGGAGCTCATGGCTCTGGTCAAACAGCGCAAGGGCTCCCACTATGCGCCCAAGAGCGTTGACTTCACCGACACCATCCCGCTCACCGCGGTAGGCAAACCGGACAAGAAAGTATTGCGGGCTCGGTATTGGTCTGATATCGAGCGTCAGGTCGGATAACCATTGCGGCCACGGCATCAATCCGTGCCGATCAACCAGGCCCGCGGTTACCGGCCGACCTCGCCACCACCATTATCGACGTCGACATCGAGTTCGTAGTCCGACTATTCTCCCCTTGTTTGCCCAGCCCGAGGAGGAAACATGGCCATGAAGGACATTGGGGCGCTCCGGGGCGCCGACGAAAGCCTGAACCACCAGATCGTCGACACATTCGCCACCGTCGGCGAGTCGGACATGGCCTGGACGGAGAAGATCTGGGCGTCGATCGCCCGCACCGACGGTACCTTGCAGCTCGACTTCGGTCTCGGTCAGTACCACAACCGCGGCGTCGTCGACGGGTTCGCCGGCATCTCCCGCTGTCGTGAACAATGGACGGTTCGCGGCAGCCGCGAGCTCAGGTCTGACCCCGAGCTCGCAGGCGTTGGCCCCATCCAATACGAGATCGTCGAGCCGCTGAAGCGGGTGCGAGTCAGACTTGAACCGAATGACGTGTTGCCCATCTCCTTTGATGTGGAGCTGGCCGCCGTCACTCCCCCGTTCTTCGAGGATCGCAATCTGGTCCGCAACCCGAGGACTGGTCGGATCGACGTCGACGTCATCCGCTATCACCAGGGCGGATGGGCATCGGGAACAGTCACGGTCGACGGTCAGACCCACGAGGTGCGTCCGGAAGAGTGGTTCGGATTCCGTGATCACTCGTGGGGCGTCCGCCAGAGCGTCGGCCATCCGCCCACCGACCTCATCCAGGCCACGAACCCGACGGTGAACGCGACTGGCCGAGGTGGGATGAAGTGGACACCGTCGTTTCTCCGGCGGCCCGATGGCACGTACTACGAGACCGCGATCTTCCTGTCCGAAGGCGAGTGGGCATATGCCTCGGCCTACCTCAACGAGGGCGACGGCAGCCAGGCTCTCGTTCGTTCCGTTGAGCCGCACATCAGCTACGACCCTCGCACCCGTTTCGTCCGTGGTGGGGAGCTACACCTCACGATGGACTCCGGTGAACAGCGCGTCATCGAAGTAGAAACCCTCGGCCAGTCCGGCTTCTTCCTGAAGACGGCCGGCTATGGCCAATGGAAGGGTCACGTCCACGGCTCGTGGCAAGGCAAATTGCAGGTCGATGGTGAGCACATACCCGACTGCTGGGACGACGAGCACCTGCGGACGCTCGGTCAGTTCCGTGATACTCCGATCCGAGTCCGCGAAGGCGACGCGGTTGGCTACGGGATCATGGAGAGCATTCTCCGAGGTATCTGGCCCGAGCTCGGGCTGGGCGCCGAGTCCGATCACAACGTGCGGTACGCATGACCGTGAGTGGGTCCCACTCGGTGGAGGATTTCCGACCTTGAGCGGCGATGACGTGGGTTCCCGGCTCACGACCTGGTTGGAGTGGCAACTACCCGACGCCGAAGCCGTCCTGATCGAAGGACTCAGCCATGTCGAGTTCGGCCACTCGGCCGAGATGTTGGTGCTCACCGTCACCTGGCGGTCGAACGCGGGCGACCAGCGCCAGGACGTCGTCGTACGCATCCGACCTCCGGCACCAGGGCTGCTCGAGCCTTACAATCTGCGGCGCCAGTTCGACATCCTGCGCGCCCTCGAGGCAACACCCGTTCGGGCCCCACGCGCTCTGTGGATCGACGAGACCGGTGATGTCCTCGGCCGTCCGTTCTACGTCATGGAGCGCCTCGAAGGATCGGTGTACGAGCGGACGATCCCGAAAGAGCTCGCCAATGCACCGGACCGGATCCACCGCATGTCGGAGGGCGTCATCGAGCAGATGGCGGCGATCCATCGGGTTGACTTGCGGGCGACGGGGCTCGATGTCCTCGATGACGGTCGTGACTTCCTCGACCAGGAGCTCGACCATTGGGAAGGCGAGATGTGCCGGGTCCGGCGCGGGCCACTGCCGGCCCTGGAGCGACTGGCGGCCACTCTCCGCGATCAGCGTCCCGAACCAACCGCCCACAGCACCCTTGTCCACGGTGATACCAAGGCCGGCAACTTTGCCTTCGTCGGCGATGACGTGAGCGGGGTGTTCGATTGGGAGATGGCGTCGATCGGTGACCCCATGGCCGACATCGGCTGGGCCGAGGTGACGTGGCGATTGACAGCGCCCTTCTCCGCGTTGTCCGCGTCCGACATGGACCGGCTCCTGGTGCACTACGAGCTGCTCACCGGCATTGCCGTCCATGACCGGCCCTGGCACCGCGCTCTTCAGGCCTTCAAGATGGCGGTCATCATGCTGGTCGGCGCCATGCTCTTCGATGGCGGGTTCAGCGACGACATCCGGTTGGCCGACATGGGGCTGGCTGTCCCGGTAGTCACGCAGCTGGGACTGCACGACCTCGGTATCGAGGACCAGCTCGAGTCGGGGCCGGTGACACCACGCCCGGAGCGCCTCCAGGCCGTCCGGAACGCGAGGCCAGCGGCTGGCTGACCGCTGTTACTTCCACCCTCATGCCTGGGGCACACCCCGGTCCGATGGAGCACGTGCAAGCAGGTCGTCGTCGCTCAGTCCCGTATATGACCGCCAATCCGGACCGGCTCGCAGGTGGTGACCACCGTCCACCGCGATGGACTCTCCGGTGACTGCTCGGGACTCCGTGCCGATCAGGAACCTGACCACGTCGGCCACTTCGGCCGGCTCAGCGATCTTCCCCAAGGGGGTATTGGCCACATAGCTTTCGAAGACGGCGCCATCGCGTGGGACCCCCTCCATGATCTCCGTGGCAACGAAGCCAGGTTGCACGGAGTTGAACCGGATCCCAACCGGTCCATATTCGTCTGCCGCATTGCGCATCATGTGATCGATGGCCGCTTTCGCCACCGGGTACGCCCCGAAGACCCGATGGGTCAACGTGCCGGCTACGGACGACACTCCAACGAAGGACCCTCCTCCCGCTGACACCATCTGGGGCACAGAATGCTTGATGCAGAGCATCGTCCCGATGACATTCAGCTCCAGGACCCGGCGGTACTCGGCAACGTCTTGGCGATGGTATGGACCAAGACCGCCTCCGCCACCGGCATTGGCCACCACGCCCTTCAACGTTCCCGTCACCGACTGTGCAGCAGCAATGGCATTGATGACGTCTTCTTCCCGCGTGACGTCAGCGACGACGTGGCGGACGGGACCGGCCAAGCCCTCGAGCTCCTCGGCCGCCGACTGCAGTCGGGACTCAGTCCGTCCGCAGATGGTCACGGTGGCTCCGTCAGCGGCGAGTCGCCGTGCACAGGCCTGGCCAATGCCGGTACCGCCGCCGGTCACCAGTAGTCCCCAGCCGACCAGTGGCAAGGCGGATTCGACCATGGCACTTTCCTCCCTCGTGCGGCTGTCCCCTATGGCACCGGATTCGCCGACTAGTACTAGATTCTAGATTCAATGCTGGAGGTGCGCCTGACGTTCATTCTCTTGGTCGCCACACGGATCTGAACTGGTGAATGAATGCTGATGCGGAAACGGAGGAACGAGTGAAGAGCACGGCCGCAATTTTGTGGGGGGTCGGTCAGACCTGGTCTGTCGAGGAGATCGAGATCTCGCCTCCCACCACCGGAGAGGTTCTCGTCGAGTGGAAAGCGGCAGGACTCTGCCATTCAGAAGAGCACTTCGTCACCGGAGACTTCGTCCTCCCCGAGGAGACCCGGATCCAGGCCGGCGTGCCCAGTCCCTTCCCCATGATCGGTGGCCACGAAGGGGCGGGCATTGTCGTAGAGGTCGGACCCGGGGTTCGTGATCTCGAGCCCGGCGATCTCGTGGCTGCCTCGTTCATTCCCTCCTGTGGCCGCTGTCGCTATTGCTCCACCGGTCGCCAGAGCCTGTGCCAGCAAGGAGCGCAATTGATGCTGCCCGGACAGATGACCGACGGCGTGGTGCGGCACTTCTGCCGCGGTGAGCCCCTGAACCTCTACTCGAAATGCGGGACTTTCTCTCGACATTCGCTGCTGTCCGAGCAATCCCTGATCAAGGTCGACGCCAACCTCTCCCCTGCTGCCGTGGCCCTCGTGTCCTGCGGTGTTGCCACCGGGTGGGGAGCAGCGGTGTATCGGGCCGGGACGGTGGCAGGAGATGTCGTGGTCGTTGTGGGCTGCGGAGGCGTCGGCATCAACGCTGTTCAGGGGGCGGTGATGGCCGGCGCCAAGGTGATCGTGGCCGTTGATCCCGTTGCCCTCAAGCAAGACGTGGCCCTCCAGTTCGGGGCGACGCATTCCTATGCCACCATGACAGAGGCGATCGAATTTGTGCGCGCCGCGACGTGGGGGCAAATGGCCGACCGGGTGATCATGGCCCCCAGCGTGATGTACGGGGACCTCATGGCCGATGCGATGACCCTCATCGGGAAGGATGGCACCTGCGTGGTAGTCGGAGTGGCGCCGATGTTGCAGGCGGAGTCGTCCATCAACCTGATGCAACTGGCCATGTCCAACAAGGAGGTCAAGGGCACACTGTTCGGGTCGGGGAACCCCCGATTCGACGTCCCCAATCTCCTGTCCATGTACACAGCAGGGAAGCTGAAGCTCGACCAGCTCGTGACCCGCACGTATCCCCTGGAGGCCATCAATCAGGGCTACCAAGACATGAGAGATGGGCTCAACATTCGCGGCGTGATCACGTTCGAGTAGGGCGGCCATGCCAGTTTCCCGACCGTACTCGGTCGCCTCCGTCACCGGCGCCCCATCTCGCCGAGCGGCCCCTCCGGATCCGAAGGACCTCACCCCGCAGGAACACGCGAGGCGAGAGAGGATCATCCAGGCCGGTCTTTCCTTGCTCATCGAGCGCCCCTACGAACAGGTACAGGTCCGTGACGTCGCCGATGGTGCCGGACTGGCACTGGGCACCGTCTACCGGTACTTCGCATCCAAGGAGCATCTCTTTACCGCCGTCCACCTGGCCTGGCAGGATCGCTTCCGACGACAGCTGCGGGCACGTCCGCCGAAAGCCGTTGACAACCGGTCCCTTCTCACCGAGATCGCCATCCGGGCAATCCGGTCGTTTCAAAGGCAGCCGAACTTCTACGCAACCATGGTGATGGCATCGCGTACGACAGACCCGCACGCCCGAGCGCTGGCGCAAGGGGAGCTGTGGCGCCACAGTGAAGACATCTTCGCCGTGCCACTCTCCGGCCTGACCGCGGACGACCGGAGAGCGATCGTCATGCTCATCGGCGCCATGCTCGATTGGACCATCGGAGCCTGGCTGGCCGGCGGGACAACCATCGATGAGGTCTACCGGGGCATGGAGAGGATGATCGGCCTCCTGAAGCTTCCTGACTGACGACAGCCCGTCAGTCAGGATCATCGGCCGACATCGTCCATCATCTCCGCCCCAGCCAGAGGAGTTCGGATTGATAGGCGCCTGAGGGATTGAGCTCTGGACAGACGCGATCATGACGTCTATGTTGATAATCGGTTAATGTCTACATCGACGTCAAGATTGGGTTCGGCACCGGTAGGGGCTGAGGACCGGGCTCGCCAGACGGGCCAGGGGGAGGAACGACCATGAGGTTGCCAGTCACGCGGATTGCACTCACGATGGCCTTGGCCACGGTTCTGAGCTTTGCCGGCACCGTTGGAATGGCCACGGAATCGGCGAGCGCCGCGGCCACGGGGTCGCCCATCACCATCGCCTTCATCTGCTCGTGCACTGGGGCCGCCGGACCGGAGTACCAAGGAGCGGTCGGTGCGTTTCGGGCCCGGGTCGACGCACAGAACGCAATCGGCGGAGTCAACGGGCACAAGATCTCGACGCTCGTCCTCGACGACCAGACCAGCCCCAGCCAAGACCCCACCGCCGTCCAAGAAGCAGTGTCGCACGGGGTTATCGGCATCGTCGCGGTCAGCGCTCTCTTCTTCGAGGGCGCGAAGTACGCAAACCAGGCCGGCATCCCGGTGACCGGCAGCTCCTCAGACGGACCGGAGTGGGGCACTCCGCCCTATACCAACATGTTCGCCTCCGACACCGGGAGCATCAACCCCAAGTACCCGGTCCAGACTGGGGTTGGGAACTTTCTCGTCTCCAAGGGTGGCAAGGTCGTCGGTTCCTACGGGTACGGAATTTCGCCGTCTTCTACCCGCTCGGCAGCCGGTATCGTCCAGGCCGTCATTCACGCCGGTGGCAAGAAAGGTGTTCTCGACACCTCGGTTCCCTTCGGCGGTACGGACTTCACTACCGCCTCGCTCGTGGCCAAGTCGAAGAATGTGACCGATCTGTACGGCGCCATGGACGACAACTCGAACTTCGCCATGGCCACCGCCATGAAGCAGGCCGGTGTCAAGGTGAAGGCAGTCGTGTTCCCGACGGGCTACGAGCCATCCGCCGTCACATCCCCGGCCTGGCCAGACCTCAAAGGGGATTATTTCGCTTCCGAGTTTCGACCCTTCGCGCTGCCCAATGCCGGTACGGCCCAGATGCAAACCGCGCTGCAGAAGTACGACGGCTACACCAAGACCCAGTTTCCTGCCTTCGACGAGTACGAAGCGTGGTTGGGCGCTGACCTGATGATCAAGGGCATACAGCTGGCAGGTAAGAACCCGACGTCATCTGCCGTCATCAAGTCCCTCCGCGGTGTCACGTCCTACGATGGCAACGGCATCTTGCCCAAGCCCATCAACTACTCGACCATCTTCGGGCACGATCTTCCCCAAACCTGCGGCTGGTACCTGCAGGCCCAAACCAAAGGCTTCGTACCCGTTACCAGCCAGCCCGCGTGCGGCAGGGACCTCCCGGGAACTACGACCGTTACCTCGAGCTGACCCTCTGGTAGGCGTCGGTCAGAATGCCGATGATTCATCCAGTCGACTCGGCAATGATGTTGGTGTCGATCGAGAGGAGAGCTTGATGGCAGACAAGACGAAGCCCCAACCCGACAGCGACAGCGCTGACGGGACAGCCCCCGGGGGGCAGCGGCGGGGCATCAAGCTCTTCCGGGCCAAGGACGCTGTTGCCCTAGCCGATTCAGGGGCTATGTCGGCTCCGGTCCTCGACTCAGAGGACATGAAGACCCTGGCCGCCGACGGGCCCCGCCCTCCGACGGTGGCGCTGGGCATCCAGGACACCCTTGTCTTCCGAGGTGAAGGTCCAGACGGCAGCAGTCTGGTGCGGGCCTGGCTGGGACCCCACTATGTGCTCCCCCGCCACAGCCATAGCAGTGACTGCCTGTACTACATCGTCGAGGGAACCATCATCATGGGAGCGCGGCAACTGGGAACAGGCGACGGGTTCTTCGTGCCCTCCGATGCGCCGTACGCCTACGAGGCGGGGCCCGAGGGTGCCGTGGTCCTTGAGTTCCGGACCCAGACCTCCTTCGACATGCAGATCCCCGGCGGCCAGTTGGAGCGGTGGCGGCGCATGGCCACGGTCGCCGAGGAGCACGGTGAGCGCTGGATGGAACTGCGCTCCACCGCCACAGCCTGACCATTCGATGCCGACGAGGGCGACCGGTGGACAGCAGGCAATGATGACATTATGGTGACAATCGGACAGTAAATCTGCGTCGATGTCAAAATTGGATCCGTCACCCCGGGGGGGCTGAGGGTAAATGGCTCGCCTGGCGGGCCAGGGGGAGGAACAACCATGAGGTTCCGGGTCACACGAGTCACGCTCACCCTTGCCGTCGCCGCCATGCTGAGCTTCGCCGGCACCGTTGCGCTCACACCGGCATCGGCCAGCGCGGCCACCAATGCACCCATCTCCATCGCGCTGGTCTGTACGTGCTCGGGAGCGGGTGGACCTGAGTACCAAGGGGTCCCCGGTGCATTTCGCGCCCGCATCGACCTGCAGAACGCCAACGGTGGCGTCAACGGTCACAAGATCTCGACCATCGTTTTCGACGACCAGACCAGTCCCACCCAAGCTTCCACTGCCGTCCAAGAAGCGGTGTCGCACGGCGTCCTGGGCATCGTCTCGATCAGTGCTCTGTTCTTTGAGGGCGCAAAGTACGCCCAACAGGCTGGCATCCCGGTGACGGGCAGCTTTCAAGATGGACCGGAGTGGGGCCAGCAGCCCTACACGAACATGTTCGCCGCAGACAACGGAAGTATCGATCCCAAGTACCCGGTGAACACGGGCATCGGGAAGTTTCTCCTCTCCAGGGGTGGCAACGTCGTGGCCGCCTATGGGTACGGGATCTCGCCGTCGTCCACCCGCTCGGCTATTGGTACCGTCCAGTCGGTGATTCATGCCGGCGGCAAGCAAGGCGTCCTCGACACCTCGGTTCCCTTCGGCGGATCAGACTTCACCACCGCCGCCCTGGTGGCAAAATCGAAGAACGTGAACAGCCTCTACGCAGCTATGGATGACAACTCGAACTTCGCCTTGGCCACCGCCATGAAGCAGGCCGGGGTCAAGATGAAGGCGGTCGTGTTCCCCACTGGCTACGAGCCGTCCGCCATCACCTCGCCCGCCTGGACCGACCTGCAAGGCGACTACTTCGCCTCCTTGTTCCGGCCTTTCCAGTTGCCCAACGCCGCCACCAACGAGATGAAGGCTGCGCTGCAGAAGTACGACGGCTTCTCCAAGACGCAGTTCCCCACCTTCGAGCAATATGAGGCATGGGTGGGAGCGGACCTGATGATCAAGGGCATGCAGCTGTCGGGGAAGAATCCGACGTCGGCTGGGGTCATCACATCCCTCCGCAATCTCAAGTCCTACAACGCCGGCGGCCTCATGCCCAACTCCATCAACTTCTCGACCATCTTCGGGAAGGATCCGGCCAAGACCTGTGAGTATTACTTGCAGGCCAAAACCAAGGGCTTCGTTCCCGTCTCGAGCCAGCCCCTCTGCGGCACGGATATCCCAGGAACGACAACCGTTACCGGGAGCTGACGCACAGGTCGTCGATGGCATGGAGCGCAACGGATGCCACCGCTATCGATGACCTCGGGCTCCGCAGAACTGGCGTGACCATGGATGACACCCAGCTGAGCCTGCACGTCCCGGCCCGGGAGATCCCCGTTCCGACCTTCCTGAGCCCCGAGGCGCAGGCTGTCCTGGGGATGGGACGGTTCGAGGAGGCCGAGTACCCGGCGCTCGATGATCTCGGCGCCTGGCGAGCCATGATCGAAACGAGGGACGCACAGGTATTGGCCATGGTGGAGCCACGAGCGGCGCTGGTCCAGGCCGCAGTGGTTGAAACCGATCTCGACGGCGTCAAGACGTTCCTGATCACTCCACAAGGGGTGCGGGAAGACGACCCCCGCGTATCGCTCGAGATTCACGGCGGCGGCTTGATCATGGGCGGCGGTGCGTGCTGTCGAGCCATGGGCATGAACAGCACAGATGCGAGCGGCGCCCGCACCTGGGCCATCGACTACCGGATGCCGCCCGATGATCCGTATCCCGCACCCCTCGACGACTGCCTTACCGCCTATCGGGCTCTGCTCCGAGTGCACCGCCCCGAGGACATCATCGTGCGTGGTGGGTCGGCTGGCGGCAACCTGGCCGCCGCTCTCATCCTCCGAGCCCGGGACGAGGGACTGCCCTTACCCGCGGCCGCGGTGCTCATGACGCCCGAACTTGATCTCACCGAGTCCGGGGATTCGTTCCACACCAACCTGGGCGTGGACTCGGTGCTGACCCAGAGCCTCATGCCGGCGAACCTCCTCTATGCGGGCGGCCACGATCTCGCCCATCCCTATCTTTCACCGCTGTTCGGTGACTTCACCAAGGGCTTCCCGCCTACTTTCCTGGCCACGGGTACCCGGGACCTGTTCCTCTCGAACACCGTCCGCATGCACCGGGCCTTGCGCGCTGCGGACATCTCGGCCGAGCTTCACGTCCTCGAGTCGGCCCCCCATGGCGGGTTCTTCGGGGCCGCGCCCGAAGACGCCGCCCTCGTCTGGGAGATCCGTCGCTTCTGCGACACCCATTGGACAGGCTGACCGATACCTACGGGCGCATCCATCTGCCCGTAGGTCATACCGAGAAACGTTGAAATATCAGGTTGCGCTCGGCCTCAGGGCACGGGCGAGAGCCGCCCATCTCAAGTTCCAGGCCACCTGACCGATCGCCGAGTCCGCAGCGATGAGATCGAATCCGTGGAACGCCCCTGGATAGACGTGCAGTTCGGTGGGGACGCCCGTCGCGAACAACCTTCGGGCGTATTCGATGCACTCGTCTCGGAAGGTCTCGACCTCGCCCACGTCGATGAATGTTGGCGGGAGCCCGGACAGGCCGGTGGCCCGAGCCGGAGCGGCATACGGGGAGACCGAGTCGCCGCCGACCCGATCACCCAACAGGGATGACCATCCCTGGGCGTTGTCATTGCGGTCCCAGACCGTGGTGCCGTCGTACTGGGTGGAGGACGAGGTCAACGAGCGATCATCGAGCATCGGCTCCAAGAGGAGCTGGAACGCCACTTGCGGCCCTCCCCGGTCCCGAGCAAGCAGGGCGGTGCCCGCCGCCAGCCCACCCCCGGCACTGGGGCCACCGACGGCGATGCGGGTGCCGTCGATGCCATAGTCGGACGCGTGCGCCGCGGTCCACACCAGGCCGGCGTAACAATCCTCGACCGGGGCCGGGTCGGGGTGTTCGGGAGCCAGCCGGTACTCGACCGAGACGATGGCAATACCGAACTTCTCGACCGCACCGACCAAGAGGGCATCGTCCATGTCCATGGACCCGATCATCATTCCGCCCCCGTGCATCCAGTACAGCGCGGCGATCGGGTCGGGGGCCGTGATCGGCCGGTAGATGCGCATGGTCACGTCCGGGTCGCCGGACGGTCCGGGCACGGTGACGTCTTCAACTTGCACCGTATCCGGACGAACCAGCGGCGTTGTATCGATGACGGTACGGAGGCCGGCTCGCAGCTCGCCGAGCCTCTCAGCCTCATATCCGGGGATGAGTTCCAGCACCACATCCAGGAATGGGCGCAGCTCGGGATCGAGGTTGTCAATCGACATGGTTCACGACCCTAACCGAGCGACCTATCCCTTCCTGCCGTGCGACCCACCGGTCACGAGGTGGCGGTGGCGGTGGAGGTCCCGGGAAGGTCCTTCCCGCAGAAGGGCTGCGAAGAGACAGGGACGAATCCCGTCTTGTTGGCCTGCATGAACCACGCGCACGTCTGCACCGGGTCGTGGCCGAAGATGGTGGTGAAGTTGATCGGGTTGGGCAGGAGTCCATTGACGTTGTAGGACTTGAGGCCCCGGAGCTTCTTGATGACGTTCGCACGCGTGGGGTTCTTCCCCGCCAACTGAAGGCCCTTGATCATGAGGTCCGCTCCCGCCCAGGACTCGTACTGGCTGTAGGTGGGGAACTGGCTCTTGGAGAAGCCGGCGTACTTCTGCAGCGCCGCGGCCATCTGCACCGTGCCGGCATTGGGCAAGGAGAACGGACGGAAGAACGAAAGGAAGTAGGCGCCCTGCACGTCCTTCCAGGCCGGGGAGTTGATCACGTCGGGCTCGAAACCGGTGGCGTAGACGACGGACTTGAGCTTCACGCCCGCTTGTTGGAGTGCCGTAGCCAGAGCGAAGTTCGAATTGTTGTCGAGGGAAGGGACCATGGCGTTCACCCCGTTCTGCTTAGCCGTCAGGGCGGCAGTGGTGAAGTCGACGCCCCCAAAGGGAACGGTGGTGTCCAACACGCCAACCTTGCCTCCCAGATGGGTGAAGGCCCGGGAAATCCCGATGGCCGAACGGCTGGACGACGGGGAAATGCCGTAGCCGTAGGCCCCGAGCACCGTGCCGCCATGTGACCTGAGGAAGCCGCCGATCAGGGTGTTGACCGGGTACTTCGGGTCGACACTGCCCAAGTCAGAGGCGAACATGTTGGTGTAGGGCTGCTGTCCCCACTCCGGTCCGTCGTTATAGGCGCCAGTGACAGGGATGCCCGCCTGTTGAGGGTACTTGGCCGCCTCGAAGAACAGCGGGCTTTCGGAGACGATGCCGAATGCCCCTTTCGAGATGGCATTCTGCACGGCGGTCACGACCAGCGTGGGACTTGTTTGATCGTCGATGACCAGGGGCACGATCTTGTGGCCGTTCACGCCTCCTTGGGCGTTTTGCAGTGCAATGCGAGCCTTGAATCCGGCTGGCGCCGTCGAGTTCTGGGAAGCACCCGGGCCGGTGAGGTCGGTGACGAAGGCAATGGTGATTGGTGCCGGAGCAGCCGCTGCCGGTTGGGCGGACGCCCCCACGAGAAGGAGCGGCAGCGTGGCGGTAGCGGCCAGAAGGATGGAGGCCACCCTTCGATGTGACCGCATCCAGTGACCACCGATGGCATGGAAAACCAACGCCCGCAGTCGACCGAGCCCTGTGATCGTCCGCGCTGATGAAGACACGACTTCCATACTTCCCCCCTACGGTCTCGATCGCTCAGTGTTGCTGAGCGATCTTCTTTCTATTGATTCCCAACAGGAACTGTAACCGATATCAATATCGGTTTTTTGCCCTTCCAATCGATGCGTTCACACCGACACCGGCGCCTTGAACCCCAGGATCTCGCCCAGGGTGCCACCCAGGATGGGCGCCCGCTCGTCATCAGGAACGCCGGCGAACTGGTCGGCGATCAGCTCCTGACTGTGTCGGAACGTCCCTTCGGCATGGGGGTAGTCGTTCCCCCAGATGATGGTGGAAAGGCCGGTGATGTTCCGGGCGGCCACGGCGGTGGGGTCATCCTGGAACGACACATGGAACTGACGGTGGACGTACTCGCTCGGCTTCAGTGGATACGGCCACCTGTCGTTCAGGCGGAACAACCTCGCCATCGCCGGCTGGTCGTCGGTGGTGGCGGGACGATCGCTGTCCCAGTAACCGAGCCACCAATCGGGGTCCTGTCCGATTCCGGTGACCCAGGCCTTGTCCATGGAGCCGATCAACGACACCAGCCAGTGGGCGTTGAACTCGATCAGACCGAAGTGGAGGTCCGGGAACCGCTCGGGAACTCCCCCACCGATCAGCTGGGCCATGATCTGCTGCGGGACGATCGGTCCCATGATCGCCTGCTCGACCATCCGGTCAGAGGCGATCTTCTCGGTCATCGGTTGATTGACCTTCTGGGACATCCTGGCCACGGTTTTCATGGTCGTGGACTCGGGATCGTCCACCTTCACCCCACCGGTGGCGCAGTGGAAGAACACGTGCGTGTGGTTGGCCTGAGCTGCCTCCCACACCCGATCGAACTCCCTCGAGTAGTACGGCTTCGGCGGTATGGCCGGCAGCAGGATGGCACCCAGCCCGGCCTGAGCGATCCGCTCGATCTCGGCCACCGCGTCATCGATATCGGTGATGGGGACAGGACAGGTCGGGCGGATCCTGGCCGAGTAGGGAAGGAACCGCTCGATCAGGTAGTCGTTGTACACCCGAGCATGGGCCATCGACAGCTCGTGATCGTCCGAGTACAGCCCGAACAGCGACAGGTTGGGATGCATCAAACTGGCCGCCACGCCGTCCTCGGTCATGTCGTCGAGGATCCGGTCGGGATCACCAGTAGGCGCCGGCCCGTCGGATTGGCGGTATCGGGAGATCGTCCAGCCTTCGAACCCCGGCGTGTGCAGCCGTCGGAAGTGCCGGACACCACCTTCCACCAGGGGCTCGATCTCGAAGTCCTCTTCCCAGACGGCTCGATCCCGTAGGTGCTTGGGAAGGCGGGTCAGGAACAGATCGCTTGGTTCCAAGATGTGTCCATCTGCGGAAACAATGAAGTCCTGTGTCATTCCCTCACCCTCCCATTCTGGCGGCATCAAACGGGCCCAGACGCTGACCGACCGGTCGGTCCAAGAACCGTACCCCAACCACCCGGAGGTGTCAACGGAGCCAGAGAACCAGGGCTTTCCATCCCTGCGTCCCAGAAGAAGATGCTCACCGGTCCAGTCATAGTTGGTTCTCTTGTTCATCATAGATAGTTCTCTTGTGCCGGTGCTGGCGGTTGCCGTACCGCTCCTCCACCGTTAGCTTTCTTTCGCGGAAGCACACCGGTACCGCCCGGTTGCCTGTTCGCCCTGAAGGAGGTACACCATGACGTCGCCCACGGTGTCGATAAGGCCGAAGCCCTTCCCCGCTCTCGACGTCACTCCCCGGCAGGAACTTGCGCTGCTGGCCCGGATCCTGCACACCGAGGGATACGACGACCACCTGGCCGGCCATATCACCAGCCGGCAGCCGGACGGTACCTTCTTGGTGAACCCGTTGGGCCTCGCC
>Ga0208357_1001061_pt1 | contig 20820 bp, 15 predicted proteins | sample NGESurdeep092012_6_FD_184487 | JGI IMG/M metagenome (GOLD analysis project Ga0208357, IMG submission 184487) | Arctic peat soil microbial communities from Barrow, Alaska - NGEE Surface sample F52-2 deep-092012 (SPAdes) | ecosystem: Environmental > Terrestrial > Soil > Wetlands > Peat ... | reverse complement strand
ACTCTACTATTAATCCTTCGGATGTCGGCGAGCGAGTGAGCCCCCGCCTGAGCAACATTTGCGGCTGTCGTCTGGATGAGATCGAGGATCAGAGTCTTCTGCATTGCTTGTAGAGCATCGTGGAAGATGTACTTTTCCTCGGCGTTCGGGTGCGCTCGCTCTACGGCAAGGTAGCTGCGACGAAGTATGCTTACGTGTTCTCGAATATGACCAATTTCGAGTAGGCCGGACTCTACTCCGTCATCGAGATCAGCGGTGAGGTACGCTATCTCATCCGCCAGATCAATTAACTGAGCCTCGATAGGGGGACGCAAACCCAGAAAATGCTCAGCCAGTTCTGGATGCTCCTCCGCGCTGTAATCACGGGAGTGCTTCACGATACCCTCCCGGGATGCCAACGTCAGATTCAAGCCGCGATGCCCCGCGTAGCGTTGCTCGAAGCGCTCAACGATGCGGAGGGCATGAAGATTGTGGTCAAAACGCAGGCCATAGCGCTGAAGACAACTATCCAGCGCGCGTTCGCCTGCATGGCCGAAGGGCGGATGCCCAATGTCGTGGACGAGGGCCAGCGTCTCCGCTAGATCGACATTGAGACTGAGTGCAGAAGCTACGTGGCGCGCGACCTGTGCGACTTCGATGGTATGGGTCAATCGGCTCCGAAAATGATCCGAAGCGCGACTTGTAAACACCTGGGTCTTGCCTGCGAGTCGACGAAATGCCCGAGCTTGTATGACGCGATCGCGGTCACGCTCGAAGGCAGTACGATCATCGCTCGTGGGTGCGGGAAAATCACGCACCGATAGTGCGCGTTCATCTTCACCGAACACCCCGCAGGAGTGCAGGTTGTAAGCCATCGACTTCGAGTTTAGCCTGACTCTCTCGGCTTGAGCCACCGTCTGTGCACCGCGATCGATATTTCCCCTTACTTAGCTGGCGCATTGCCTGCGTGAGCTAGGCGAACGCGGGCACCCTCCAGCTTGCGCTGAACCTTCGCGACGTCGTTCGGATCTGCCTCGGGTGCGAGTGATGTGGAGTATTGCTTCAACGATTTTTGCCAGTCTTCAATTGCCTGCTGCAACTTTCCGTTTTTCGCTTCAATCTCTCCCAGATGATCAAGTACCGTGGGGTCGCCGGACATGCGAAGCGCTGCTTTGGTCTCGTAGTCTTCCGCCATAGCATACTGTCCCTGCTTGTAATAGGCCCAGGCCAGAGAATCGAGGAACGCATAGTTCTGTGGATCGGAGGCAACAGCCTTCTTCAGCATGGCTACAGCATCGTCAAGCTTGATGCCGCGGTCAGCATACATGTAGCCCAGATCATTCTGGATGGATGCGTTTTTGGGGTCGATCGCGAGCCCTTTGCGAAACTCCAACTCTGCTTCATCGTAGAGCTTCTCACGCAGAGCTGCATCACCACGGAAGTAATAGAGCAGGACTTTGTCTTCCGGTCTGGTGGTGAGGGCCTCGGCCTTGTCAAACGCAAGCGAGGCGTCCTTCCAGCGTTTGGCGCGCACATCCATGTCCGCTAGATCGAAGTAGACTTCGCGATCATCTGGAGTTCCTGTCAACTGCGCCTGGGCTAGCTTCAGACCATCATCAACCTTGCCCGAGTCCGCCAGTTGACGCGCATAGGTTAGCTGCACATCGTGATTCGAGGGCATCGCCTTGGCAGCGTCCGATGCAACCTCCAAGGCCTTGGCCCATTGATGCGCGTCGCGATAGGTCTCCACCTCTGCATCACTCGCACGCGATGCAAAATCGCCGCCCAGATCCGCCATCTGCCGATAGGCGGCAATCGCTTGTCCGGTGTTCCCGGACAGGCGTGAAACGCTCCCGAGCAAATCGAGGAAGAGGGCCCGGTTGCTCTGTGCTCCGCCCGCATACTTGCCATCGGGAGAGGCGGTGGACATGAGCAAATTCTTCAACGTCGTTGCGGCATCATCGAAACGTCCAAGACCGTCGTAAACCAGCGCTTCGTTATACGTCAGTTCCTGGTCGCTGCCATTCGCGACAAGAGCCTCAGCCCTCTTCAGGGTCGCCAGAGCCTGCTCAAATTCGCCTTTTCCTCTCTGAATCTCTGCCTCGCGAACCAATGCTTGAGGGTCCTGCGGGTCGGTCTTCAGGATCTCCGCGTTGATCTTCCCTGCCGCCTCCATCTGCCCCGATGCCGAGAGGGCAGCCGCGAGACCAAGCTTGGCATCCGTATTATCTGGATCATGGTCGATCGAGAACTGGTAAGCGATGGCCGCATCTTTGGGGCGTTTCAACTGGTCATAAATCCCCGCCAGGGCAAAGTCCATGCGGCCGGTGCGGTCGCTCTCAGGCACATTGGAGATCACCCTTGCGGCCCGATCGAGATCGCCCTGCTCCGAGTATTGGCGCGCAATGCTCAGGACAACTTCCTCATTGTTGCCATCAATTTTCTGGGCTGCCTTGAACTGCTCCTCGGCCTTGGCTGAGTCATGATTCAGCCCGTACAACTGACCCAGAAGCAATCTGTTCTCGAGATCGCCGGGTTTCAGTTGCACAATGGTTTCGTATTCCTTGATTGCCGCCTGCAGGATCTGTGCGGCCTGCGGTCCTTGCCCATCTCCAAGCGTCCTGAGATACACGCGACCGAGTAGCAAATGGGCATTCAGGTCATCCGGGTGTTTGGCTAGCTGGTCCTGTGCCGCTGCAACTGCTTCGCGGATTCTACCCAGCCGAAAATACAGATTTGAGATGCCGTCCTGCAGGATGAGCGAAGTTGGATCCGCATCGAGAGCGAGCTTGTACTGCTCGATGGCTTGTGTTGCCACATCCTGCCGGCCCGACGCTTCCGCCTGGTTCTCATAGAGCTTTGCCAAGCCATAGTGGTAATAGGACGCGGCATGATCGACAGTCGGAGCAGGAGGAACGGACTGCGCACTCCCGCTCTTCGGGGCACAGAAGGCCGCGATCGCAAGAGGAAGGAGAGTGGCACGGAGGATTCGGCTCATGGGTAGGTCCTGAAAAGACACGTTATGCATCGGTCGCTCTATACACCTTAGACGGTACTTTACAGGGTTTGGTGGTGACCCAACAATCCCTCCATGAGCTATCCGTGCCGAAAGTGACGAATCCCGGTAAATACCATGGCGATGCCAAGCCGGTCCGCAGCTGCAATCACCTCAGCATCCCGAACCGATCCGCCGGGCTGGATAATGGCCGTTGCCCCAGCATTGGCAATGACTTCGAGGCCATCCGGGAACGGGAAAAAGGCGTCCGACGCGGCCACAGTGCCAGCCAGCGGGAGGGCTGCTTTCATCGCACCAAAGCGAGCTGCATCGACCCGGCTCATCTGGCCGGCCCCCATGCCGACGGTCTGCCCGAATCCTTCCTCGAGCCTCGCGTACACGATGGCATTCGACTTCACATGCTTGCAAACCTTCCAGGCAAAGAGCAGCACTGCGGTCTCTTCCGGTGTCGGCTTGCGAGCGGTGGGACAGATAAGCGTCTCAGCTGTGACGACCGCGCGATCCTCATCCTGAAGCAGAAAGCCGCCCGATATCTGCTTGATTACCCTGGCCGAGGCGATGGCCTCGATGCGCAGAACACGCAGATTCTTCTTTGCGCTGAGAGCTGTCAGGGCCTCGGGCGTAAAGCCCGGAGCAACAATGGCCTCCACAAATAACTTGGCCATCGCAGTAGCGGCAGGGCCGTCGACAACACGATTTACGCCAATGACACCGCCAAACGCAGAGATTGGATCAGCTTCTAACGCGCGAATATAGGCCTGTTCCACGGTATTGCCGAGAGCAACGCCACACGGATTGGTGTGTTTGACGATTACGACGGCCGTCTGTTCGAACTCGTTCACCATCGACCAGCAGGCGTCGAGGTCGACAAGGTTGTTGTAACTCAACTCCTTGCCCTGCAGCTGGTCGGCATTCGCGATGCCGTTCTTCGAGCCGTCGGTGTACACCGCGGCTGCCTGATGAGGGTTTTCTCCATAGCGCAGGGAGTTTTTGAGCTCCGCCGAGATACGCAGCACGGGCGGCAAGGACGTCTCTGCCATCGCAACCTTGGGGTCCGAGGGCAGCGTCTCGAGGGTCGTCGCAATCGCGGAGTCGTAGGCTGCGGTCGTTGCAAAGGCAGCCCGGGCAAGCCGCCACCGGGTTTCGAGGCTCAGTTGGCCAGCGTTTGCACGGAGTTCTTCGGTGAGTGCGGGATAATCCGCTGCGTTGGAGACGACGGCAACGTCCGCAAAATTCTTCGCTGCAGAGCGGAGCATCGAGGGGCCGCCGATATCGATGTTCTCAATCAGCTCTGCGGTCGTCACACCGGCCCGTGCGGCGGTCTTCTCAAACGCATAGAGGTTCACTACGACCATATCGATAGGAGCAATGCCGTGCTCGGCAACAGCGGCCACATGGTCCGGATGGTCGCGACGGTACAGAATGCCGCCGTGGACGCCCGGATGAAGCGTCTTCACGCGGCCATCGAGCATCTCCGGAAAGCCCGTAAGTTCGGCAACATCGAGCACCGAAAGGCCGGCATCGCGCAACATCTTGGCGGTCCCGCCGGTTGAAACGAGTTCCACTCCCAGGCCAGCCAGTACTGCTGCAAACTCCACCACCCCGGTCTTGTCGGTTACGGATAACAGGGCACGTCGAACGGTCTTCAAATCACTCATATTCTTACGATTTTACGCGCATCTCCTGTGGACAGCCGGACTCCCGCCTAGCGAGGCCCGGATCGTGAAGCTACCGCTTTCTGCGGTTTCAGAGCCTCTGTCAACACGTGCCCAACACAGGCCGAGGGCTGGTTCACCCCCAAAAGCGCTGCGAACGTTGCGGCAATATCCACCGGAGCCGTTCGTTCGAGATAGGTTCCCGGCACAAACGGTGTGCCGAAGAAGGCCAGCGGGACGTGGCGATCGTACGAGTACGGCGTGTAGTGAGTGGTCCCCGAGGACGCGAAGCCAGACATCTGGTACATCCCCGGCGTGACCATCACCCACCAGCCTCCGTTGGTGGAGTAGCTGTGCAGAATGAGCTGTCCTTCCTCGGTATTGGGCACATTGCCGGCGGCAATCTGCACCTTGGTATAGACCCGGCGCAAGGTCGCCGGCCTAAGCGAATGGCTATTGGGAGCGGCCTTCAGTACGGCGGCCTGGGTAGCGTCGAGCGCTCCAGGCAAAATCTTCGCGACTAGCGCCTCGGCGTCAGCCTCATTCACCGAAAATCGTGCAAAGGCCCGCTCATCGAGCTGGATATACGGCAGTTCACCGCCGAGGATGAACTTTACGGGCTCATTTGGCGACAGCTTTGCGCTCAGCTCACGATCGAGCTCGGCTTCCACCGCACTCACGGAAAACGTGGCCGCAGGCATCCCTTCCTTCGCGGCCACCGAGGGAGAAGGAGCAACCCCGTGATCGCCGGTCAATGACACCCAGACGTTATCAAGGCCCCCGTCCACGTGGCTCTGCAGAAAATCGAAGAAGCTGTTCAGGTCCACATCCACAGCGTCGATCATCGCGCGCTGGCGGGGGGAGTCCGGCCCAACCTGGTGGCCAAGGATATCGGTCGACGAGATGCTGATGGTCAGGACATCGGTGACATCATCCTTGCCCAGGCCTTCATGAGCGATGAGGGCCTTCGCAAAGTCCAGTTCATAGCCGACGGCGGCGGGCGAGGCCCCTACCTTGCTATAAAAATCCCCTGCCTCAGCTCCAGCCTCCTTACGCGCCTGCTCGGGGCGTCCCTTGCTATTAAAATCGTTCACCCACGCCGGAAGTGCCTGCATGTAATACGTCGAAGTCTCGAAGTGGCCGTTAGCGTGGTCGATCCAGTACGCCCCCCGCGAGGCATGGCCGGAGGTAAGGATGGCTGCGCGGTCCTTTAAGGAGATGCCAAACAGCTTGGCTTTACCGCCAGTGCCAAGCACCACCTCATCGCCTATCGTAGAGGCCAGTTCGTTCCGCGGGGAGGCTCCAGCCTCGGCATCACTGGATGCGCCGACTAACGGATAGTAGGGATCATCGACCGAGGAAAACTCATGTTTAGTCGACCGCGTCAGGTCCCACCACTCGTTGACCGCAATATTGTGTCCGTTGCTATAGGCGCCTGTACCGATGGTCGAGTGGCCAGGGGCGGTCATAGTGTTGGCGTAGTCGTAGTAGCACTCGGGAAAGTAGGCGCCGCGCCTCAGAAAGAGGTTGAAACCGTTCGGGGTCTTGAAGTCGGCGCGAAATCGATCCAGATAATCGCCTCGAAACTGGTCGAGAACGAGGATCACCAGGAGCTTGGGCTTCGCGTTGTACGCACTTGCGAAGGCTACAGGAGTGAAGGCAGTCGCAGCCAGGGCCGCGGTAAGGACGAGCGAGAGAAAGCGCTTGCACATGCCGAAGAGTATATCTGCGAAATATGACAAGAGCGTCTTAAGGGCTCCTGCCAAGCTAAAATAGCGGAGTATGCACGATTTAGCATTTGTGCGGGCCAATCTCCCGCTGGTTGAAGAGAAACTCCGTCTCCGCGCTGCGGACCTGTCGCTACTCAGCGGATTCTCCACCCTTGACACCGAGCGCCGTTCCGCAATCACCGAGGCTGAAACCCTCAAGGCCCAGCGCAACGCTCTGTCCGCGGAGTTCGGACGGCTGAAACGCGAGGGAGGCGACGTCGCGCTTGTCGGTGCGCAGACCTCCGCGCTGAAGGAGAAGACCGAGCAACTCGAAGCGCTCGCTGCGTCCGCTGATCTCAAGCTGCGCGCGTTGCTGGAGGCGCTTCCAAACCTTCCCCACGATTCAGTTCCTGCGGGAACCTCAGAGCACGACAACGTCTGCCAGAAGACCTGGGGCGAGCCCACCCGGTTCGACTTCCCTGCAAAGCCGCATTGGGAGATTGGCGAAGAGTTAGGCATTCTGGACTTTGAGCGCGCGGCCAAAATCTCCGGCGCACGCTTCGTCCTGCAGTTTGGTTCGGGCGCGAGACTGGAACGCGCTCTGGCAAACTTCATGCTCGACCTGCACACCCGTGAGCACGGATACGTCGAGGTGCTGCCCCCCAGCTTGGTGAACTCTCGCTCCCTCTTCGGCACCGGACAGTTGCCGAAGTTCGCCGAAGACCTCTTCCACTGCGACGACAAAGGCGCTTATGTCCCCGGCCAACTGCAGGAGAGCGACCACTGGCTGATTCCAACCGCCGAAGTCCCTGTCACAAATATTTTCCGGGACGAAGTCATCGACCTCTCGTCCGGCCCGATCTCCTTCGCCGCGCATACCTCCTGCTTCCGCTCCGAGGCTGGGTCGCACGGCAAGGACACGCGCGGCATGATTCGCCAGCACCAGTTTCAAAAGGTCGAACTGGTAAAGTTCGCGCGCCCCGAAGACTCCTACGAACAGCACGAGCAACTCACGCGCCACGCCGAAACGGTACTCGAGAGGCTTGGGCTTCCCTACCGCCGGATGCTGCTCTGCACAGGCGACATGGGCTTCAGCGCAGCGAAGACCTATGACCTTGAAGTCTGGGTTCCCGGCCAACAGACCTACCGCGAGATCTCTTCGTGCTCAAATTTTGAGAGCTTCCAGGCGCGCCGCGCAAATATCCGCTACAAGCCAGAAGGCGCTAAGAAGGCGGAGTTCGTCCACACGCTCAATGGCAGCGGATTAGCGGTCGGACGCACCTACCTTGCAGTCCTGGAAAACTACCAGCAGCCAGACGGCTCAGTGCGCATTCCGGTGGCATTACAGCCGTACATGAACGGAGAAACGGTGATTACAAAGCAGTCACTGGGGCGGACGCTATGAAGCTTTTGAAGAATTACATCTTCTGGAACTACGAACGAGGCAGCTTTCACTACGACATCATGGTGACGCTTATCCTGCTGTTCCTCTTCGTTTCGCCGCGATTCATCGACTTCGCAGATAAGCCCGTTACAAATATTCCGTTTCAACATAGCGAGGTGCTCGTCAAGGCGCAGGGCGGTTCGAGCAGCGAGGCGCGGTTCGTCTATGAAATTCGCCTAGATGACCTGCACGGCGCGAAGACTGACAGCGAAATCAAGGACGCCATTCTCAACATCGTCGAACCCATAGCAGGAGACGTCACGCTCGAGAAATACACCCCTGTGCTGGACACAAAAGGCCACATCGTTGCCTACGATGCCGTAGTTCTTCGCTAGCGCGACTACCTCATGCGACGGAAGTGGAACGGCACCATCTAATCAAGTGTAAGCAGGAGTTCTGTTCCATGAAGCATCATCGCACCGCCTTGTTCGCAATCCTATCCATCGCAACTCTGCCGCTCAGCATGTCGGCGCAGGCGAGTTCGCCCCAACTCGCGAGCGTCCAGAAGCAGATGGATGCGGCCAGCAGAAACTTCAAGAGCGCGCGGGCAGACTTCAGTTGCGCCTACTATGAACGCGTCGTGCGAGATACGACCATGCAGAACGGCCCCATCTACTTTCTACGCCAGGGAAACACCACGCAGATGGGCCTAGTAGTGAATGGGCCACAGGGCAAGCCAGAGAAGGTTGTGCAGTATAAGGATGGGATTCTGCAGATGTTCGACCCTGGCGTAGATCAAATCACCGTCATGCACGCGGGTGCCGACCAGTCTCAGTACGAGGGTTACTTTACGTTAGGCTTTGGTGGAAGTGGGACCGATCTGGCTCACTCATGGAACATCACCGATCAGGGTCCGGAGACGGTCAACGATGGCCGCCAACCGGTCAAGACCGAAAAGCTGGATCTGGTGAGTAAAGACCCGGCTTCAAAGGCGTTCACCCACATCACGATCTGGGTGGACCCGACGCGCTCCCTGTCCCTTCGCCAGATCTTTTATCTCCCCAATCATGACACGAGAACCTGCAACTACTCGGACGTTAACCTCAACGGGAAGCTGGACATGAAGACCTTTGAAATCAGGAAAAATTCGCACACCACCGTGGTTAATCACTAAGCGCTATTGATTGGCGGAGGAGTGCAAGGCTGGCCAGCAAAATCACAATCGGGAAGCACTCCAACGTGTACCGCGGCTCCGAATTGTCGATCGTCAATAACAACAGACAGCGTGTAACCACTAAGCTGAGCATCGCAAATGCCAGCGCACCGCGCCCGCCCCATCGGCGAGTTCGCCAGCAGAAGATTCCCGCGATCGCCAGTCCGAGATAGGCTGCATTCAGCAACCCATAGGCTATCTCCGCCGCAGATTCGGCAGGATGTGATTCAATTGCCCACCATTGAATCGGCAGTTGCATCAATTCCGTCCGAGGTCGCAGCCACATATTCAACTCGCGCGCAACGGGCATGACCACGTAGTAACGCAATGGGTGAGCGGCGATCCGCTCCGCAGCTATTCTTGCAAAGGCCTGGTCAAACTCCGGCGTTGCGGAGGTGACCTTGTTATATTGCGTAAAAAGTGCACGCGTCTGCGCAAGTTGCTCGGCATTGTCGAAAGCGCGGCCCGGCAGATCCGAGAGATTCAATTGCGCGTCGTCGTAGTTCCAATAGACGTCGAATGTGGATTTGTAGTCGATTGCCCAAGTGCGATACCAGCGCTGGAATCCCACCGGGACGTCCTCTCCAGGATCGTTAGCATAGCGCGGAGCAAGCGGCTGAATGACATGAAAAGTGCGCCAGTTTCGCGCCGTCCATGCCAACAGCGGCAACACCATGATCAGAGTTGCTACCGCGGCTGGCAGGAGCCGGCGCACCAACTTTTGGCCTTTACGCTTGAGGCCCACCCACAACATTGCCGGGACGATCGCCGCAGCCAATAATCCCTGGTCGGGTCTCACCAGGACCGCAAAGGATAGGGCGCAGCCCGTCACGATAGCCCATCTGAGTCCCGACTTTCGGATTCGCCAGTCCGCATCCCATCGCTCGAGCGCAAAGAATCCGAGTGCGACGCAAAACAGACTCATCGTCTCAGTGAGCGGTATGACAGAGTAATTTGCGGTGAACGGGCAAAGCGCCGCAAGCCACAAGGCAATCAGCCCAGCGCGCCTCCCCCAGAGCCTCCCGGCCAGTCCACCCAGCAGGGCGCAACCTGCAAGATCGATCACCATCTGAATCAAAATGACGGCGAGGTAGTTACCATTACCGAACGCCAGGAAGCAAGCGGCGAGGAACAGGGGGTATCCAGGCAGGCGAATCAATGTCGGGAGGAGAGTCGTCTCGGAAAAGCCATAGACGTGATGTGCAAGCATGTTGTGCGCAAGCTCGCCATACATCTGGGAGTCACCCGAGAGATGCGGGCGGAAGTGAAAAAATATCAGGCGCAGAACCGCTCCGGCCACCAATGCACTACCCCAGCGGTACCAGTTGTGACGTTCTTGCATTTCACTGCATCATACGAGGCATCGGGGCTTGCATACTACGGGTCCTGCCTTAACGTCATCATCACAGGGGTAGTATCATGGGGAGTACGCCTAAGACTCGATGAGCAAACAAGTTTTCTACGATCCACAGCGCAAACGTTGGAAGCGGCTGCGGCGAATATTCGACGTGTTGGCTCTGTTGGGTGCGCTCGTAGGCGTGTTTTTCGTCGTTGGTTTGGTCCGGATGAAGCCCATGCAGGGCCTCGATCTGCGTTCCGCGACGAAGCGCTACAGGGCCCTCTCGAATCCTCCTGCACCCGAACTCAGCTCGCGCGAAAAGCTAAACCGCTCCGCCCACCGCAAGACGGACCTCAAGCCCTCCGACGTTGTTCTGAACCGGGGAGAAGGACTTCGCGCGGCCTTTTATACCGATCTTGACCCGGCCAGTTATGCCTCGTTCAAGCAACATGTGAAGCAGATCGATCTACTCTTTCCGGAGTGGCTGCACATAGTAACGCCCAATGGATCCTTAACCGCCTACACCTCGGACAATATTCCGTTCGCCGTCATTGATTCGACGGGTGTACACGGCGTCGACCGGCAAAACAAAATCATCCGCACCATCACCGAAGCCAAGGAGGATACAGAAATCTTCCCGATGGTGAATAACTACAGCCCCACGGACGGCGTCTTTGAGCCGAATGTCGAGCAGTTCATGCTCAGCGCAACGTCGCGCGCAAATTTTGTGCGACAGGTGGATCAGTTTCTGGGCGCCAATACACGCTACCGTGGGCTGACACTCGATTTTCAGGCTCTCCCTCCAGACGCTCAGGTTGCATACAGCCAGCTCGTCCAGGCTCTCTACGACGACTTCCATCCGCGAAATCTGAGACTGTATATCAATGTTCCGGTGACTCTCGGCAGCCTCGACCTGAAGTTCCTTGCTGAACATTCCGACGGCCTTGTGCTGATGAATTATGGAGAACATCAGACTGAGAGCCAGCCGGGACCGATCGCAGGCCAGGACTGGTTTGAGAACAACCTGCGCACGGTCATGAAGATCGTCCCGCGCGAAAAGATCATTTGCTCCATCGGCAGTTATGGCTATGACTGGACCACGTCACTCCCCCCAACGCCGCCGGTAAGGCGCAAAGGACATCGCGCTCCGAAGCCGACTACCCCGCAGGTTCTGAACACGACCATGCTTTCTACCCAGGAGGCCTGGCAGGAGGCCTCTGATGCGGAAGCCAAGATCAGCCTTGACAGCGACTCGCTGAACCCGCATTTCGCCTATGACGATGATGATGCGAAGCTCCGTCATCAAGTTTGGTTTCTCGACGCAGTGACGGCGATAAACCAGATGCGCGTTGCGCGTGCTCTCGGAATCGAGACCTTCGCACTGTGGCGACTAGGGCTGGAAGACGATTCGTTATGGAAGATGTGGGATCGTCCGCTGCAAGCCAATCCGGTGAAGGAACTCGCGGAGGTCTCACCAGGCCAGGATGTGGATACCGAGGGAGATGGCGACATCCTTCGTGTCACTGGCCAGCCGCAGAATGGTCATCGAACCCTGGAGATGGACGACGACACGACGATTCCGCCGCAGTATCTCAGTGTAATCTCCGAGTCGATGGATTCCTATCCCCTGCCCTACACCCTCTCCCAGTATGGCTATCACCCTAATGAGGTAGCGCTCAGCTTCGATGACGGCCCGGATCCCGAGTGGACACCGAAGATCCTCGACCTTCTGAAACAGTACAACGTGAAGGGCACCTTCTTCATGATCGGCGAGGAGGCACAGGACAACGTCGGCATGATGAAGCGGGTCTATCGCGAGGGCAACGAGATTGGTAATCACACCTTCACACACCCGGATATCTCGGAAATCTCCGAGCGCCAGGTGGACCTCCAGCTTAATCTCACCGAGCGGTTGTTTGCAGCGGAACTGGGTGTCCAGCCCGTGTATTTCCGGCCGCCTTACTCCATTGATCAGGAACCGGACACCAACGACCAGGCTGCTCCTGTCGACCACATTCAGCACCTCGGCTACGTCATCGTCGGCGACAAGATCGATACCAATGACTGGGATGAGCATCCGCGCAAGTCGCCACAGGAGATCGTCAACAGCGTATTCGACCAGATAGCTTTAGCGAAGACAAAGCCATGGATGAAGGGTTCCATCATCCTGATGCACGACGGTGGTGGCGACCGCTCGGCAACGGTCGCGGCTTTGCCTGTATTGATCAAGGCTCTGCGCGCACATGGATATAAGATCGTCCCCGTATCTGAGCTCATCGGGAAGACGCGAGACCAGGTCATGCCTCCGATCAAGGGACGGCAGCGCTACTACGCGGCCATCGACTCGATTGCGTTTTTCCTGATTTCCTTCTTCAACCACTTCGTGATCGGCGTCTTCTTTATCGGCGACGTTCTGATGAGTGGCCGCCTGATCATCATCGGTCTATTCGCAACGATCGATCGGTTCCGCCGCCGCAAAAGCTTCGCCACGCCTGACTACCAGCCACGCGTAGCCGTCCTTATACCCGCCTACAACGAAGAGAAGGTCATCGCCAGAACCATCCGGTCGGTGCTGATGTCCAATTACAAAAACATCCGCATCATCGTGATCGATGATGGCTCCTCGGACAAGACCTTCCAAATCGCGTCCGAGACTTATGCAAAGGAGATTGCCGCCGGTCGGGTGACGGTGCTGACGAAGCCCAACGGCGGCAAGGCCGATGCACTGAATTTTGCCCTCAACCAGACCGACGAGGCTATTTACGTTGGCATCGATGCCGATGGAGTCATCGCTCACGATGCCATCGCGCGACTCGTCTGCCACTTCGCCAATCCTCATATCGGTGCGGTTGCAGGCAACGCGAAGGTAGGCAACCGCGTCAACTTGTGGACTCGCTGGCAGGCACTTGAGTACATCACCAGCCAGAATTTTGAGCGCAGAGCCCTTGATTTGTTCGATGTCGTCATGGTCGTTCCAGGGGCCATCGGCGCGTGGCGAACAGCAGCAGTCAAAGCCGGTGGCGGCTATCATCCCGACACAGTAGCCGAAGACGCTGACCTCACCATGAATCTGCTCGAGCAGGGATACGCGGTCATCTACGAAGATCAGGCGCTCGCCTTCACGGAGGCTCCCGTCAATGCCAATGGTCTGGCACGGCAACGCTTTCGTTGGTCCTTTGGCATTTTGCAGGCCATCTTCAAACACCGCGGAGCTATCGTCAACCGGCGCGCTATGGGGCTGTTTGCGCTGCCCAATATTCTGGTCTTCCAGATTCTTCTTCCGCTCGTCTCTCCACTCATCGACCTCATGTTCGTCGCGGGAGTCATTCACTACTTTGTCGACAAGCACTTCCATCCGGATACGACCAGCCCATCCGACCTCTACAAGCTTCTAACGTTCTTCCTGGCGTTCTTGCTCATAGACTTCGCTGCGTCCGCACTCGCCTTCATGCTGGAGCGGAAACATCCCGCCAACAAAGGCGATGCGTGGTTGCTCTGGCACATTTGGGTACAACGTTTTACCTATCGCCAACTATTCTCCTGGGTCCTCATTCGGACGGTGAAGCGAGCCATCGACGGCAAGAGCTTCAGCTGGGACAAGCTCGAGCGTACAGCTCAGATGTCCAAGTCCACCGAACGTCTCACCGAAGATTAGCCCCACCCACGTGCCCGACGTACTGGGCCTAAAATGAATGCAAGAGGATTCCATGAGCCCAAACACCACTAATCTCTCACCCTTTCGCAATGAGCCGTTCACTGATTTTTCTACACCGGAAAACAAGCGTGCCATGCATGAGGCTCTTGAACGCGCCCGCGCAGAACTCGGCCAGACCTATGATCTGATCATCTCGGGCAGCGCTGTACATACGTCGACGACATTCCATTCCGTCAACCCGGCAAACCCATCCGAGGTCATCGGAATCCACTACGCTGCAGATGCCGAGCAAGCCAATGAAGCTGTCGACGCCGCCCAACGTGCGTTTCCTCTATGGAAGAAGGTCCGCGTTGCCGAGCGCGTTACTCTGCTCGTTCGCGCCGCCAACCTCATTCGCCAGCGCCATTTTGACTTCTGCGCATGGCTGACGCTCGAGGTGGGAAAGAACTGGGCTGAATCCGACGCCGATGTCGGTGAGACCATCGACTTCCTCGAGTTCTATGCACGCGAAGCCCTGCATCTCGATGCGGCAACACCGCCAATCCAATATCCGGGCGAGCGCAACCTGCTCCGCTACGTTCCGCTTGGCGTCGGAGCCGTCATCCCTCCCTGGAACTTCCCGCTCGCCATCATGGCCGGCATGACCGCCGCCTCCATCGTCTCCGGCAACACCGTTGTACTCAAGCCCTCGCCAGAAGGTCCTACCATCGCCGCACGATTTCTTGCGCTAATGGAGGAGGCTGGCCTTCCCGATGGCGTCGTCAACCTGGTGCAAGGCGGCCCCGAAGTGGGACGCACCCTCGTAGAGCATCCCCAGGTCCGCTTTATTGCGTTCACGGGCTCGAAGAAAGTAGGCCTCGAGATTCACGAGCGTGCAGCGCGCACCCAACCTGGCCAACACTTCCTCAAGCGCACCATTCTCGAACTCGGTGGCAAGGACACCATCATAGTCGACGCCGACGGCGACCTCGATGCCGCGGTTGACGGCGTAACCGCATCGGCCTTCGGATTCAACGGCCAAAAGTGCTCGGCCTGCTCCCGCGTGATTGTCGAGTCTTCGATCTACGATACCTTTTGCGACCGCTTGAAGGAGCGCGTGGAGAAGCTCACCATCGGCACCCCCGCTGACAACTTCCAGACCGGACCTGTGATCAACGAGGTTGCCAGAAAACGAGTGCTGGAGTACATAGCCATTGGCAAGAGCGAGGGGAAGCTCCTAACGGGTGGGTCTGCGATCGAGACGGCTGCTGGCGGCTACTACATCGCCCCGACCGTCTTCACCGATATCTCACCCACGGCAAGGCTCGCGCAGGAAGAAGTCTTCGGACCGGTACTCGCGGTGATCCGGTCGGAGAATTTCGACGAGGCTCTCGCGATTGCAAACAACACAGAGTACGGCCTTACCGGAGCGCTCTACTCCGGCTCACGCGAGAAGCTGGATCGTGCGCGCGACGAGTTCCATGTAGGCAATCTCTATTTCAATCGCAAGTGCACAGGAGCCATGGTAGGAGCACATCCATTCGGTGGATTTAACTTGAGCGGCACAGATTCCAAGGCTGGAGGCCCGGATTATCTAACGCTGTTTACTCAAGCGAAATCAATCGCGGAGAAGCGCGGCACGGTGACTGACGCCTCTGGCGAATAGCAAGCGCTCAACAGCATCTGCCGTTTACCCCGTGCGGACGAGCGCAAGGCGCGTGCTCTCTACGACCTTGGCAAGTGCCTCGTGGTGAACCGTGAAGAGGGCAAGCTCCAGACGGTCTGAGACTCCTGTCTTGCCATAGATGCTGCGCAGGTAGTTCTTCACGACCTGTTCCTTGGTCCCAAGTTGGTTAGCGATCTCTCTGTTCTTGCGACCCTCGGAGATGAGCGCAACAATCTGGAGCTCCTTTGGCGTCAGCCGCCGAGCCGCCTTAGCCCCCGCATGATCAGGAAACGGCATCGCCTTCACAAATGCGCGTTGCGCGTACCGGTCGCCAGCGCTGACGCGGTAAAGACAATCTACCAGCTGCGGGCCCGCCACCGACCGCAGAACCACACCTTCCACCCTCTTTGCCACAGAGTCATCGAGCGTTGCTTCATGCTCCAGAATCATCACTGACCGGCTCTCTGCGTTTTGGATATGGTCGAGTAGGCCGTGTACATCACTCGTCATACTTGAAGGAAAGATGACAATGGAATGCTGTTGTGAGCCAACCGCCTCCAGAAGATGTTCCATATCCTCGCACTGCGCCACCACGCGAATCGCCGTGTCAGTCAAGAGCACACGTACGACGCCAGTGCAAAAAATTGCCTGATTATCTGCCAGAATGACCTGCATAGTTAAGCTTCCTCCACGCCTCCAACGATTTCGGCAAAGCGCACCTTCATGGCTTATCGGCATTGCGGAGTAATTCCATGTATGTTCTGTATCGGGGCATGTATGCGACGCTGCAAAGGGGGTTCCCTCCAACCCCCTTCGCTGGGTATCATCAGGCATGATCCTGCGACCGTTTCACATCGCCTTTCCAGTCGACGACCTCGACGCAGCGCGTCACTTCTACGGCACTGTTCTGGGGTGTCCAGAAGGCCGCAGCGCAGAACACTGGATCGACTTCAATCTCTTTGGTCATCAAATTGTCGCGCACTACAAGCCTGGCGCCGCACCACGCAACCGAGTGGATTTTGATAGCAACCCCGTGGATGGTCATGATGTGCCAATTCCGCACTTCGGCGTCGTGCTCACGCAGGAGCAGTGGAAGAAGCTTGCCGAGCGGGTTCGCACTGCTGGCGTGCACTTCATCATCGAGCCCTACACCCGCTTTGAAGGCCAGGTTGGTGAGCAGTCGACCATGTTCTTTCTGGATCCCGCAGGTAACGCACTCGAGTTCAAGGCCTTCGCCGACCTGGGACAACTCTTCGCCAAGTAACCAGATTGCTCCGTGCCTAGAAGTTCTTCAATGCCAGGTACTGGTGAACGAAGGCGATCGCCATACTTCCCTCACCCACACCGCTCGATACCCTCTTAATCGAGTCGTGGCGCACGTCCCCCGCGCAAAATACACCCGGCAAATTTGTCTCCAGCGGAAAGGGTGGGCGCTCCAGGGGCCACGTAGTCAGATCACGCCCCGTGCAGATGTAACCTGCGTCGTCCCGTTCCAGATGTTTCGGCAGCCATGCCGTGCTCGCATTCGCTCCGATCATCACAAAAAGCGCGTCGGCAGCCCGCGTCTGTACCCTTTCCTCTCCATCGGCAACGCGCATTCTTGTCACGATGCGTTCCAGATGATCCTCACCCTCCGCTCTCAAGACCTCCGTAAACGGCTCAACCTGAATATTCTTCTTTGCAGCGATCTGCTCAATCAAATACTGCGACATCGTCAACTCCAGCCCTTTCCCCCGAGCCAGGATGGTGACTTCCGCAGCATAGTTCGCAAAAAAAACAGCCGCCTGTCCCGCAGAGTTTCCGCCACCCACCAGGAACACGCGCCGTCCGATCACGTTGCTGGACTCGTTGCGCGACGCACCATAGAGCACGCCCCGCCCCTGTAAACTATCCACTCCTTCCGCACCGAGCATCCGCCAGTCCACGCCCGTTGCCAGCAGGACCACGCATGCCGAAACCCGTTGGCCGCCATCCAACTCAACGCAGTACCGGCCATCGTCAAGCGGCTGCAATGCCTCCACCCAGCGCGTCATCACGATCTCCGCTCCGAACCGCGCCCCCTGCTTCAAAGCCCGTTCGCTCAAGTCATCCCCTGAAATGCCGTTAGGAAACCCGAGATAATTCTCAATGCGCGACGAAGTTCCTGCCTGTCCACCGGCAGCCGACCGCTCAACGATCAAAACCTTTAGACCCTCGGACGCACCATACACTCCCGCTGCCAGACCTGCAGGCCCGCCTCCCGCAATCACAACGTCATAGTCTTCGTACCTGGGAGTTGTCCGAATCCCCAACGCCTGTGCCACATTTCGGACCGTGGGCTCGTCAACACAGTAATTACGGTCGATGATCACCGACGGCCCCGCATAAACGCCCGCCATGCATGGTGGAATTCGCCCTGGCTCGCGCTCCGCATCCACCCACTCATAGGGAATCCGGTTGGCCGAGAGGAACAGGCGAATATCGCGGCAGTCATTGTCATATTGTGTGCCGACCAGCAGCACCCGAGAACCCGGTATCTCCTTGGCAAACTTCGTTACCGACATCATCCGATCGGTCATCGTCTGTAAAATCAAGGCACTGCACGCCGCAGACGTTTGGATCAGCTCGAAGACCTCCTGTGCATCGAACCGCGCCACCCGAGCTCTGGAGTTCGCCCGGATCGACGCAAAGGCAGGCGCCCCCAACAAGATCGGAACCTCTCCGAAAAAATCTCCCACCTTATATTCGTGAAGGTCTTTTGACGCACCCAGAACATCCTTGAGCAACTGAAGTCGGCCCTCGATCAGGACGAAGAAGTAGGACAATTCGCCTTCGCGAATCAACCACTCTCCGGGTTCCAGCCGCACATCCGCTGCCCGCTCCGCCAACCGCTGGCGTTCCGGCTCATCAAGGCACGCAAAGATGGGGATCTCCCGCAATTCACTAGCAGCAATCATGTTGAGATTGTCCCATGTTCAACCGCGTTCAGGGCGGCCTGACCATGGGTTCACACAAAGACTACTGGCGACTGGCGTGAATTTGGGTGTTCTGGACGCCGTCGAAGAAGTGATGCCGATTCATGCTCAGCGCCAGAAGAAAAAACATGACTGTCAACATAACGACAAACACAAACTGAATATATACAGTCCAAGGTGACTTCCGTCCGTTCGTGCCGGCTGCATTACCTTTCAATGCCATTGGAAATACCTCCCGATAACGTGTCCACTCGGTGTCTTGGTATGATCATGCGGTTCTCATTGTGCCTCCGTCAATCTATATCTCGTCGTTGCACCAGATATATCGATACGATCCAGAGCGGACCATGGAACCCAAACTGGGCCTGAAACCTACCGCTGGGATCATGAACGCCCCCGGCGAGGCAATGAAGCTTGCACGCTCCCGGGCTCACGCCCCCATCAAGCCCCACTAACCCTTCTTCACTACCCGAAATTCGCGGGGCCGCGGATCATCGGTCCGCGTCTTCGTTGTTCAGTCCAACGTCTATAGTTTCATGTGTATACTTATGGCCTGATCCAACAGTGGTCAGACCACATCTCCACGCATCGAAAGTGTAGAGCCCACGTCATGCTGATCCATGAAAATCGTCTTTTTCCGGCAGATCCAGACACACGAAAGATTGCAAAGGCCCTCTATGCGCAGGTGCGATCACTTCCAATCATCAGCCCACACGGGCATACGCAAGCGTCTTGGTTTGCTACAAATGAGCCATTTCCGGACCCGGCTAAGCTCTTTGTCCAGCCTGACCACTACGTCTATCGCATGCTCTACAGTCAGGGCGTCTCCCTCGAAGACCTCGAAATCGGGCAGGCAGAGCTGAAAGACCCGCGCAAGGTGTGGGGTATCTTTGCGCGTCACTACTACCTGTTTCGCGGTACTCCGACACGTATGTGGCTGGATTTTGCCTTCCAGGAACTTTTTGGCCTGGAAGAGCGCCTTTCGGATAAGAATGCTGACCACTATTTCGATGTCATTTCTGAGAAGCTGCGGACACCAGGGTTTCTGCCTCGTGCACTCTATAAACGCTTCAATCTAGAGGTACTTGCGACTACGGATTCAGCGCTCGACTCACTTGCCGATCATCGCGCGATTCGGGATTCGAACTGGAAGGCAAGGATTGTGCCTACGTTCCGGCCTGATTCAGTGGTTGATCCAGATTTCAACGGATTTGCCGGGAATATTGCCAAACTGGGCGAACAGACGGGCGAAGACTGTTCGATCTGGCCTGGCTATTTGAAGGCTTTACGCGCGACTCGGTTGCGATTCAAGGAGCTTGGCTGCACGGCGACAGATCATGGGCATCCGACTGCTCAAACCGCGAATCTGTCCCCTGCTGAAGCCGCAAAACTATTCCAGCGAGTTATCGCAGGCAACACGGAACCCGCACAGAATGAGCTATTTCGAGCGCAGATGCTCACGGAGATGGCACGGATGAGCATCGAGGATGGGCTGGTGATGCAGATCCATCCGGGCAGCGTGCGCAATCACAACCACGCGATTTTCGAGCGTTATGGGCGGGATACGGGTGCGGATATTCCTCGCGCCACCAATTATGTGGATGCTTTACGGCCTTTGCTCGATCAGTTTGGGAACGAAACCGGCCTGACTATCATCCTTTTTACGCTGGACGAATCGACGTATAGTCGTGAATTGGCGCCACTTGCGGGACATTATCCTTGTTTGAGGTTGGGGCCGCCTTGGTGGTTTCATGACAGTCCTGAGGGGATGATGCGGTTTCGGGAGCGGGTGACGGAGACGGCTGGCTTCTACAATACGGTTGGGTTTAATGACGACACACGGGCGTTTTTGTCCATTCCTGCGCGGCATGATATGGCGCGGCGCGTGGATTGTGCCTTTCTGGCTAAGTTGGTCAGCGACCACAGGTTAGAAGAGGATGAGGCGATGGAATTAGCCCACGACCTGGCCTACGGACTGGTCAAAAAGGCGTACCGACTGTAAGCAGGAAGACACAGGCGAAAACCATCATTTTAGAGCGAAAAATAGTGCAGATCTCGAGGCTGAGACCTGCACTCTTTCGTTTGAGGGACCCAAAAGCGGGTGTTTTTGTGCTGCTTAAGCACCTCTACAAGCTGTAAATCGACTGTTTAAGCAAACTTTCGAGAGGCGGGGAGAAATTCGAGACTTACCGACCGCCCCGAGGTGGAACCCAGGGTGGTCAGGTGGGTTGCTAGCGCAGGGTGAGCTTGACTCCGGCACCCTTGGTGATG
>Ga0208357_1001060_pt1 | contig 20826 bp, 19 predicted proteins | sample NGESurdeep092012_6_FD_184487 | JGI IMG/M metagenome (GOLD analysis project Ga0208357, IMG submission 184487) | Arctic peat soil microbial communities from Barrow, Alaska - NGEE Surface sample F52-2 deep-092012 (SPAdes) | ecosystem: Environmental > Terrestrial > Soil > Wetlands > Peat ... | reverse complement strand
CCTGAATGAAAGGTTACTTTCCGTACAAATTGAATTGAAAGATATTTCATCCGAAGTAGATGATCTGAATCAAAGGGTAAATTATGATGAGGAAAAGATTAATACGCTCAATGAGCGTATGGCCGTGGGTTATGGACTTCTGAAAAAACATAACGCAACCAATACTTTCCAATTGATTGAGATAAAAGAACATCTTCAGAAAGAGTTACAAAAGATAACGAACCTTGCACAGGCTATAGATGAAAAAGAAAAAGAATCACATGAATATCATTATGATTCATTAAAAATTGCAAAAGCTATTTCTGAAAACAGGAAAAAAGAAGTAAGGCCATTTGAAGAAAAAGTAAATGCACTTTTATCACAGATGGGAATGCCTAATGCAAAAATAAAAGTTGATATAAAAGAATCTGAAACTTTAAATTTTTTTGGAATTGACATGATCGAATTTTTATTCAATGCCAATTTATCATCAACAAATAAACAATACGAGCTTTTGCGCAAAGTAGCCAGTGGCGGTGAATTAAGCCGTTTAATGCTAAGTATAAAATCACTGGTTGCCAAAAGAGTGCAGCTTCCTACATTAATTTTTGATGAGATAGATTCAGGTATCAGCGGCGAAGCAGCAAAACAGGTTGGTATCATTTTAAAAGATCTTTCGGAAGCGCACCAGGTCATTTCTATTACACACCAGCCCCAGATCGCTGCGAAAGCCAATACACATTTCTTTGTATACAAAGAAATCAAAGATGATAAAATAATTACGGCAATAAAAATATTAAACAAGGATGAAAGAATTACGGCAATTGCAACCATGCTTAGTGGCAAAAGGCCTACTGCTGCTGCATTTGAGAATGCAAGGGAGATGATGGGGAATTAGACCGGTTTATTGGCAAATGAGATTCTTGGTTATTTGTTTATTTACTGCATTTATAAATGTGTAAATGAAATTCTTAATTATTAGTTTGTTTACTGTTGTAGTTAATTGGCATCAACAATTCAACAATCAACCAATTTAAAATCCTTAATTTGTAAAAAAAATAAAACTATGTCGTACAACTTATTGAAAGGGAAAAAAGGAATCATTTTCGGAGCACTGGATGAAAGATCCATTGCTTGGATCACAGCATTGAAATGCCATGAAGAGGGTGCTGAAATTTTATTGACCAATGCGCCAATAGCCATGCGTATGGGAGAAATTAATAAACTCGCTGAAAAAATAAATGCACCAATGGTTCCCTGCGATGTAACAAGTAATGATGATATGCTGAACCTGATAACAAAAGCCAAAGAGCATTTTGGGGGAAGTTTTGATTTTATATTGCATTCAGTGGGAATGAGCATAAACATGCGAAAAAGTAAACCTTATACTGAAATTGATTATGGATTCAATCAAAAAACCCTGGATATTTCAGCCACAAGTTTGCATCGTTTATTGGCAACCACTTATAAATCAGACGCACTGAATAAATGGGGAAGTGTGGTGGCACTTACTTATATCGCAGCCCAGCGAGTGTTTCCCGACTACAGTGAAATGGCAGATGCCAAAGCATTATTAGAAAGTATCGCACGTAGTTTTGGTTATCATTATGCAATAAAAAATAAAGTAAGAATAAATACAGTTTCTCAATCGCCCACAAGAACAACAGCGGGCAGCGGAGTAAAAGGATTTGACGGGTTTATTAATTACGCTGAAAAAATGAGTCCCTTAGGAAATGCGACAGGTGAAGATTGTGCTAATTATGTTGTCACACTCTTCAGTGATCTTACCAAATATGTTACGATGCAAAATCTTTTTCACGATGGTGGATTTTCATCTACGGGCGTTACGCATGAAATAATAGAGCAGATGGAAAAATAATTTGCCCCGAGCACTAAAGGGTATAAAAAAATAAAAACCGCTCCATTCTACGGGCGGTTTTTTTAAAATCTTTTGAAATTGTCTAAAACTTTAAACGATGAACTATAAACTAAAATCTAATATTCATCCTCATTAAAAAAGAAATCTTCCTGGCTGGGATAGTCGGGCCAAATGTCTTCCAGGCTTTCATAAATATCACCGCCGCCCTCGTCTTCCAACTCCTGCAAATTCTCCACTACTTCTATCGGGGCGCCACTTCGTATAGCATAATCAATCAATTCATCTTTGGTAGCAGGCCAAGGGGCTTCTTCAAGATGTGAGGCAAGTTCGAGTGTCCAAAACATATTTAACTTCGTTTATTTTATATATAAAACAGAAAAAAGGGTTTTCTAATTTTCCGCAAATGTATAAGTTATATTTAAAAAACCAATTATTGTTTTTTAATGGGCTTTTTCTCGTTAAATGACGGTTTTTTTTGATTTATATTGTATCAATTATCTTTAATGTTTTTATTTTTCAATTTCAATTTTACCCTTACATTTAAAGATGTTAAAAGCTACAGGTATTTATAAAAATTATGGCCCTTTGCAAGTGCTGAAAGGCGTAGATATTGAAATTACTAAAGGTGAAATAGTGAGTATTGCAGGCTCTTCCGGTGCCGGCAAAAGTACCTTGCTGCACATTCTCGGCACTTTAGATAAGGCAGATAAAGGAACTATGCTTATTGATAATGTAAATGTAAACCAGCTAAAAGGAAAAAAATTAGCAGCCTTTAGAAACCATCATATTGGCTTTGTTTTTCAGTTTCATCATTTATTACCCGAGTTTTCTGCTTTGGAAAATATTTGTATCCCGGGCTGGATCGCAGGGAAAAAGAATAAAGAAGTGGAAAGCCGGGCAAAAGAATTATTAGAATTATTGAACCTTAAAGATCGTGGAGAACATAAGCCCGGCGAGCTTTCAGGCGGTGAGCAGCAACGCGTGGCTGTAGCCCGTGCTTTGATCAATAATCCCTCAATAGTGATGGCTGATGAGCCAACAGGCAATCTTGACTCTGCTAATGCAAAAGAATTACACAATTTATTCATTGACCTGCGTAATCGCTTTCAGCAAACTTTTTTAATTGTCACTCATAATGAAGAACTGGCGCAATTAAGCGACAGGCTCTTGCACATGAAAGATGGAAAAATAATTAGTTAGTTTCATCTTAAAACCTGATACCTAAAACCTAATACCTAAAACTTTAAAAAAATGATCAAAGAAAAAATATTGGTAATTGGCGCCTGCGGCCAAATAGGCGTGGAACTTACGTTGGAACTTCGCAAAATATATGGAGGAGCCAATGTGGTGGCCTCAGATTTAAGAGAAGAAAATCCGCTATTAAAAGGTACCGGCCCTTATGTGAGCCTCGACGTTATGAACAAAGAAATGCTCCATGTACAGGTAATCAGGCAAAATATTACACAGATATACTTACTTGCTGCCATATTATCTGCTACCGGCGAAAAAAACCCAAATCTTGCATGGCATTTGAATATGCAAAGCCTTCTAAATGTATTGGAAATAGCCAAAGATGAAAACATACATAAAATCTACTGGCCCAGCAGCATAGCAGTTTTTGGGCCCACGTCACCAAAAAAGAATTGCCCTCAGCAAACAATAATAGAACCCTCTACCGTGTATGGTATAAGTAAATACGCTGGCGAATTCTGGTGTAATTATTTTAATCATCGCTATGCCGTGGATGTACGCAGTTTGCGTTATCCCGGTTTAATAAGTTATAAAAGCCAACCTGGAGGCGGAACCACAGATTATGCAATAGAAATCTTTCATAATGCGATAGAGGAAAATAAATACACTTGCTTTTTGAAAGAAGATACTTACCTGCCCATGATGTATATGCCTGATGCCATAAGGGCTACCATAGAAGTGATGGAAGCTGAAGCTGATAAAATTACAGTACGCACTTCCTATAATATTTCCGGAATGAGTTTTTCTCCAAAAGAAATTGCGGCTGAGATCAGAAAACATATACCCGGTTTTACCATAAGTTACGAGCCTGATTACAGGTTGCCAATTGCCGAAAGCTGGCCGCAAAGTATTGATGATTCCGTAGCTAATAAAGATTGGGGCTGGAAGCCAAAATACGATCTGGCTGAAATGACAAAGGATATGATACAAAATCTTAAAGAAGTGTAAAATAAATTTTAAGAAGAACCGTTTTGAGATAGAATTTATAAAATAGTCATATTTTTGTCTTATTATATAAATTTGATATTAGTAACCTTATTAAAGAAAACAAACAAAATTAACATGAAAAAATTATTTTTAGCAATTACCGTTGTTGCATTTTCAGCGGTTACAACTCAAGCTCAAACTACTTCTTTTGGTTTAAAAGGAGGAATGACATCTGCAAACATTACAGAGAAGTTTGAAAGCGTAAGTGTTTCTTTATCTTCTAAAATTGGATTTTATGCCGGTGCCTTTGCAGATATTGGAGTATCTGAAAATTTTGGAATTCAACCCGAATTATTTTATTCTTTGCTTGGCGCTAAACTGAAAGGTACTGATGGCGATCCAGACGCGTCCTTAGATCTTGGTTATATCAACTTGCCTGTACTTGCAAAATATAAGAAAGACGGATTTTCCGCTTTTTTAGGTCCTCAAATAGGCTATTTACTTTCTGCAAAATCTAAAAGCGGTAGCGATACAGAAGACGAAAAAGATCAATTAAAAAGCACCGATTTTTCAGGAGTAATTGGTGTAGGATATACTTTGACAAACGGGTTTGGTTTCGATGCACGTTATCAATTGGGCTTTACCAATATTTCCAAAGATGCCACAGACCAGGGTTCTGTTAAAAACAGCGCATTTATGATAGGTATTCATTACGTGTTCAATAGTAATAATTAATAATAAAAAAATAATTCAGTTTAAACTGTTTCAAAATTACAATGGTGTACTTTTGAAACAGTTTTTTATTTATGGAATTCTTTATTATGAAATTTAAATGTATCTAATCATCTTTTTATAAAATAAATGAAAATATTTTTTTCAATCTTTTTTTTACTTCTGTTCGCTAATCTTAGCGCCCAGCAAAAAAACAATAAATTTTATAAAATCCTTTCTGTAAATGCAGGAATACCAACCGGTATTTTCAGTTCAGTTTACGGTTTTACTGCCGGAGCAAATGCAGGAGTTGGATATTCTGTTTCGCAACAAACTGATTTTACAGGAACTGTAGGATATTTAAAATTTTTTGAAAAAGGAAGTGGCGAAGGAATTTCGTTTGTTCCCATTCTCGCAGGGTTTCAATATCATTTTATTCCTGAAGTATTTATTTCAATAGAAGGTGGCGTAGCCATACCTACTTATGCACACGGAGGAATTCTTGCCTGTATGGTGCCTGCTGCAGGTTACCAAATCAATCGCAAACTAAGCGCCAGTCTCAATTATACCGGCGTAGCTCAATACGGTCTGCTGGTAGGTGGAGTAAATGTACGTTTGTCTTATTCTTTTTAATCGGCTTATAAAATAGAATTTTACAAAAAATTATCTTCTTGCACGGAGGAGATGCAAAAAAGTTCTTACAAAAAAGTCACATAGGAAATAAAATCATCTGAAAGGTTAAGTAACTAAGGTGAGGATACAAGGATTTAGCTTCAAATTCCCAAATCCTTAATTCCAAATATTCCTGCCCGAATGGCGATCAGACGGATATTTGTTTACGCAAAAAATTAAAAACCCAAAACATCTTTCATAGAAAAAATTCCTTTTTTACCAGAAATAAATTCTGCAGCCAGCACAGCACCTTCTGCAAATCCTTTACGATTATGAGCCGTATGTATTATTTCAATATCGTCTATGGGTGAAAAATATTTTACAGAATGAGTGCCCGGAACTTCATCTATTCTTTTGCTGATTATAGAAAGTTCAATTTCATTTTTTGCATCGCTGTTTACCCATTTCTTTTTTTTGTGAGATGTTTCAATGATTTGTTCTGCCAGTGTTATTGCTGTTCCGCTTGGGGCATCCTTTTTTTGTGTGTGATGTATTTCTTCTATGGTTACATCATAAGCCGGATGCGGTTTGACAAGAGTTGCCAATTTTTTATTTAATTCAAAGAAAATATTAACCCCTATACTGAAATTACTTGCATAAAGAAAAGTACCCTTTAATTCTTTACATTTTTTTTCAACACTTTTTAATTGTAATAACCATCCTGTAGTACCACAAACAACAGGAATATTGCAATTCAAACAAAATAAAACATTGTTAACAGCGCTTTGCGGATTGGTGAATTCGATAGCCACATCCGAATTTTGAATATTTTCTTTGGTAAGATCTTCAAGATTTTCATCATTGATACGTAACATAATTTGATGGCCTCTTTGTAAAGCAGTTTCTTCAATGATGTGTCCCATTTTACCGTATCCTAATAAAGCAATTTTCATAATGAAATAATAATTAATGAATAAAAAATAAGGAATACGTATGGATGTAAAATTCGTACATTCATTTTGTTGGTAAAATAAATCTTTATGGAAGCGGCATTTTGGGTTGATTGCTTTTTTCCTTGAAAAAAAATACCAGCGAAACTCCAGGATTAAAATTATTATTGAGTCCTGGTTGAATTCTCATTCCGATATCTGGACTGACATTAAAAGCTTTTAAATTGGCATCCACATCTGCATCAATGATATTAAGAACCCAAAAACCCATAAAAACAAGAACCGAATAATCTATATTTTGGCGAAAGATATCCCTATTTTGTTGAAGAAAATTCGTAGGCAAATCCTGGAATTCAGGAGCTACACGCGAACTATCTCCAGCAAACCTGTAAATAACTGCATCCCGCAAAAGTTTATAATTTTTTAGGTTGTAAAAAAAAACCCCTGCCGTAATTCCCAACGCTGCATAAATAATCGGAATTTTCCAATATTTTTTATTGTAAAATTGTCCCCATCCCGGCAAAACGGCAGAACGAAACAAAGCTTTCCTTGGATTAAATCTTCTTTCGATGCTGCTATCTTTGGAAATTGCTCTCTTTTTCGAATGAATAGCGGTGTCCTTTGCTACTATAATAACAGTACTATTTTTTTTTATCAAAGCGGTATCTTCCGTATTTATTGCAGTACTATCTTCCTTATATGTATGAACAGTTATAGTATCTACTTTTTGCTGCGCTAAAGTGGTTATTCCGGTTAATATAAAAAGCTGGGAAAGTATTAAATAAATAAATAAACGTGCTGCCATAGTTTAATCTACTGAAACCTGCATCTTATCTAACAGCGAACTTAATTCTTCTATCGAAAAATAATCGAAAATGATGGTGCCGGTTCCTTTTTTATTGTGAGTCATTTTCACTTTGGTGCTGAAATGAGATGCTAAAGTATCTTCAATTTTCTTCAAAGACGGCGGTAGCGTGGTTTTTATCGAATTATTAACAGCAGTTTTGCCGGGGGAATATATTTTTCTTACAAGGTCTTCTGTTTGTCTTACAGAAAGATCTTTATTTTTGATCTCATTAAAAATATACAATTGTTTATCTATCACATCTACATTTACGAGCGCTCTTGCATGTCCCATAGTTATATTTCCATTTCTTACTGCAGCCTGAATATCCGGCGGCAATTTTAAAAGCCTTAGGTAATTGGTAACAGTGCTTCTTTCCTTGCCCATGCGCTCTGCCAATTGCTCTTGTGTGTAATCCATTTCTTCAATTAATTGCTTATAACTGAGCGCTATTTCTATGGCATTCAAATCTTCTCTTTGTAAATTTTCGAGCAGCGCAAGTTCCAGTATTCTGGAATCTTTGGTATCCCTGATATAAACAGGAACATTCGCAAGGCCAGCAATTTTAGCCGCGCGAAATCTTCGTTCCCCGGCAATGATGCGGTATTTACCTTTCGAAGTTTTGGTAACGGTAATAGGTTGAATGATATCGTGCATTTTTACAGAGGCGGCTAATTCGCTTAAAGCAATTTCATCAAAATCGTGGCGTGGCTGCTCTGGGTTGGCTTCTATTAAATTCAACGGTATCCTCATATTGACAGTATTCGGTTTTTCCGGTGATTCTTTGATCAGGTTTTTTTCGGTAAATGAGAGATCAGAGTCAATATTTTGCAGTAGCGAACGGATTCCTTTTCCTAATGCATCTTTTCTATTGGGTGTGCTCATTTGTTGATTACTTCTAAAATTTTTTGATAATAATTTCCTATGGATGTTCCATAACTTTTTCTTTTTGAGTCATTTTTGTCATATTGTTTTTTTGCAAAACTTCTTTGGCAAGATTCAAATAATTGATAGCACCCTTACTGTCAGCATCATAAAGTATAGCAGGTTTTCCAAAACTGGGAGCCTCGCTCAGCCGCGTGTTGCGATGAATGATGCTGTCAAAAACAATATCCTCGAAATGGTTTCTTACTTCGTTAACTACCTGGTTGCATAAACGCAAACGCCCATCATACATCGTCATTAAAAGACCTTCTATTTGTAATTCGGTATTGAGCCTGCTTTGTACTATTTTAATAGTATTGAGCAATTTCCCCAATCCTTCCAAAGCGAAAAATTCTGCCTGCACGGGCACGATCACACTATCAGCCGCTACCAGCGCATTCACTGTTATCAGGCCCAAGGAGGGCGAGCAATCAATTATAATAAAATCGTATTGATCGCGTATTTGTTTCAGGATTTTTTTTAAAACAGTTTCACGGTCAGGATAATTGATCATTTCTATTTCGGCGCCTACAAGATCTATATGTGAAGGCATCAAATCGAGATGAGGAATTTCTGTTTTTAAGATCACATCTTTTGCAGGGGTTTCATTTACCATGCAATCATATACTCCTGTGGTCACATTATGCAAGTCGAAGCCCACGCCAGTAGTACTGTTTGCCTGTGGGTCAGCATCTACTAATAAGGTTTTAAACTCAAGCACAGCAAGGCTTGCAGCCAGGTTGATTGCTGTAGTGGTTTTCCCTACGCCGCCTTTTTGATTGGCAATTCCTATTATTTTCGCCATAATTTCTTTAGTTGTTCTTTATCTTTTTCCACTTCAATTTTGTTCTTAATTCTTGCTATCTGCTACTTACTTCCTGTTTCTTTGTAAATTAATCAGTCATATTGGCAAATTTAATTATTAGGCATAATATTAACGCATAATCTCCGGGAAAATGGATTTATTAATCCCCTATCTTCTCACATTTTATATTTTATATAAATGAAAAGGGAAAAAGAAATTAATTTTATACAATGTACACTATTATCAGCGGAACAAACAGAATTGGAAGTCATACAGAAAAAGTAGCAGAGGAATATCGCCTGATTTTAAAAGAAAAAAATATAGATGCAAAAATTTTGACTTTAAAAAATTTTGATGTCCTTCACAGATCACCCCAATTTTTGAAATATGAAACAGAGATCTTAATTCCCACACAAAAATTTATTTTTATTATTCCTGAATATAATGGCTCCTACCCTGGAGTGCTGAAAGCAATGATTGATAATAGCGATATAAAGAACGACTGGAATTTTAAAAAAGCCCTTTTAACAGGAGTGGCTACAGGAAGGGCAGGAAATTTGCGGGGTATGGATCACCTGTCAGATACTTTGCATTATATGAAAATGAATGTTTTTTACAATAAACTACCTATTTCTGTGATTGATAAAGTAATGGACGGACAGGGGCATTTGAATGAAGACACCCTGCGGGCTATCAATGACCAATTGGATGAATTCATTTTATTTTAATTATTAAAAAGAGCAAATACTATAAAAATGAGAACACCTATCGGATCTTTTATTGTGATATTAATAATGATACTGCTGGATATTTACGTCTTTATGGCGATAAGATCTGTAAGTCATTCAACAAATTCCAAAATAAGGGTTTTTATTTTTTCTGCGTATTGGATCATCGCTATTGCTGCTATTTTGGGGCTTTTGATTTTTATATTTACAGGACCGGAATTTTTACCAAAAAAAGTAAGGACTTATTTATTTGCTACGGTTCTCGCATTTGTATTTGCCCAATTAATTGCTTCCGTTTTTTTCCTGATAGATGATATAAGGCGATTGATACAATGGGCAGCCGGAAAAGTTTTTTTTAGAAATACAGAAATTGCCACTATGAGTGGAGATGGAATTAGCCGTTCTGTATTCCTTAACTGGCTTGGGTTAGCCGCCGGAACCACACTTTTTGGAAGTTTGATCTATGGTTTCTCTAATAAATATAATTATAAATTAAAAAGAATAAAACTAGCTTATGATAATCTGCCTCCTGGATTTAAAGGTCTAAAAATTGTACATTTCAGCGATGTTCATTCCGGAAGTTTTATGAATAAAAAAGCAGTGATACATGGCGTGGAAAAGATCATTGCAGAAAACGGGGACCTGGTTATTTTTAGTGGTGACCTTGTAAATGACCGTGCTACAGAAATGAAAGATTACATGGATGTGTTTAACAAAGTAAAAGCACCTATGGGCGTTTATTCTACTTTTGGAAATCATGATTATGGCGACTATTCAAAATGGCCTTACGAAGGAGTAACCAAAGAACAGAATTTAAAAAATCTTGAAAAAGTACATGCTGAACTCGGTTGGCGCTTATTGATGGATGAGCATGTAGAACTTGAAAAAAACGGTGATAAAATTGCTTTAATCGGAATACAAAACTGGAGTGCAAAGGCCCGGTTTCCGAAATACGGGAATATGAAAAAAGCCTATGCAGGATGTGAGCAATATCCTTTTAAAATATTAATAAGCCATGATCCCAGCCATTGGGACGCGCAGGTTCGTCCTGAATATGGTGATGTGGATCTTACGCTCAGCGGACATACGCACGGAATGCAGTTTGGCGTAGAAATTCCCGGCTTTAAATGGAGCCCGGTTCAATATATTTATAAAGAATGGGATGGATTATATGAAGAAGGAAAACAAAAATTGTATGTAAATCCCGGTTTTGGCTTTATCGGGTACCCTGGCAGGGTAGGTATTTTGGCGGAGATAACAGTCATTGAGTTGGTGTAATAAAAAAAACAATTTATTTCAAATAATTTTCACGATAAAAAATCTGATATAGTTATGGCAACGAAAATATATACAAAAACCGGCGATGCCGGAAAGACAGGTCTCATCGGTGGTACGAGAGTCATAAAAAACGATCCTCGAATTGAAGCCTACGGCACTGTGGATGAACTGAATTCCCACATCGGGCTCGTCTCAGATTATTGCAATGACGAAGCAGCAAAAATTATTTTAAAAGAAATCCAGGACCGCTTGTTCACTATCGGTTCTGAACTGGCTTGTGACCCTAAAAAAGATACCAAAATGCCTATTCCGGATCTTCACGATAGTGATGTGGAATTGCTCGAAAAAGAAATGGATAAAATGGATGCAGAACTTCCGCGCATGAGAAATTTTATTTTGCCGGGTGGCTCTCCTTCAGTTTCCTTTATGCACGTAGCACGATGTGTATGCAGGCGCGCAGAAAGATGTTGTGTAAATTTGAATGAGAACGAGGGCAACATAAATCCTTTGATCATAAAATATATCAACCGGCTGAGCGATTATTTATTTATTCTTGCGCGATATTACGGAATGAAAAATAATATTCTTGAAATAGCATGGAAGGCCAGGGTGTAAAAAAATTTCATCCTTAGAAATATTTAAAATGTACTATTAGCTAAAAGGATCAAATTTGTTCGTTTACTGAAAAATATTTTGAACTTTTTTCAAAATCATGATGAGTTTGTTATAAGATTCAGCCAGTTTAAATTGAACAAAAACTATACTTTCAAAGAAACACTTTCTGATTTAATCAATACCTGCTAATTTTATAGAAAAATTAATCTGCGACATTCACGTCTTTATAAGATTGCACATTATTCAATACTGCTCTGTATCTCTTTTACAGCAGGCAATTCTTTGGATGCACAAAAAGCGCAAAACAATTTTCATCCTTTCTTCGATCATATCAGCACTATAAATGGTTTGTCCGGCAACCACGTTAACTGCATGTACCGCGATCACAGGGGGTTTCTATGGATAGGTACCTTAAACGGACTCAATGAATATGATGGAAGAAACATTTCTATCTTTAGGCACAACCGGTCCGACAAACACTCTATTGTTGATAATAATATATTGAGCATTACCGAAGATGACAGTGGATATTTATGGCTGGGCACCATAAATGGAATCAGCCGGTTCAATCCGTATAATCAAAGAAGTATAAATTACCAGAATGAGGCAGGAAATCCTTTTTCGCTGAATGATAATTATAAATGCATTGTTTACTTTGATAAAAATAAAACTTGTTGGATCGGTAATGAATCAGGGCTTTCTTACTTTGATAAAAAAACAAACCATTTTATCAATCTGCAAATATTACCAAACGATTTGAATAAAAGAACACTCACTGCGGTAGGGGCCTTCCTGGAAGATAATAAGGATCAGTTCTGGCTCGGTACTTATTCCGGATTGGTACTTTATGACAGGAAAACACATACTTCCCAAAGATTTTTATTTAATCCTAAAACTAAAACCGGAGGGGGGAATGCAATCACAGCTTTATATTGTGATCATGCGGGGCGCATCTGGGTGGGCACCTGGGGCGATGGCATTAATGAATTTGACCCCGCTACCAAAACATTTCACGCTTATTTATGGAATAAAAATAATCGTTTTGCCGGCACTGCAAATATTGTCACTTGTATCAACGAAATCCTATCCGAAGATGGGGATTATATTCTTTGGGCAGGTACCACCGAAGGGTTACTTAAAATTGATAGTTTGCCACTTTCTGACAAAACAGTAGATCATATTTTTCCTGATCTCTCCAATCCGCACTCTTTAAACAGCGCAGAAATTTCCTGCATGCTTACTGATGAAAAAAATATTTTATGGATAGGTACTGCTAATGGAATCAACCAATATATTTCGCGCAACCAGCTTTTTTCAAATACTTTCCCGTTTAAGGGAAGCCCGACAAAAATAATTGCCGATAAAAACGAAGGGTCTATTCAATATTATATAAGCGCCTGGTATGGAAATGGCCTTACTCAACTGGACTCCAATTTTAAAACTCTTCACACCTGGAACAAGATTCCTCCTGAGGCTAACAATCCTGATAACAGGCAGGTAAGTGATATTCTAAAATCAAAAGACGGAACTTTTTGGGTTGCCACTTTCAATGGCCTTTTCCAATTTGATAAAAAGACAAACAAAGTTACATCTTACATGCATAGAATCGGAGATTCCAATTCACTATCCGACGATCAAACTACTGCGATCGCAGAAGATAAGAATGGGAATTTATGGATAGGCACTTATGGTGGGGGCCTTGACAAGTTCGATCCAAAAACAAAATCGTTTACTCATTTTCTTCACAAAATCTCTGATACAACAAGTATTAACGACGATTTAATCTGGGGTATTTATATTGACAAGCAACAAAAAATATGGATTTTAACGGATCGTGGTTTGAGCATCTACAATGAGGATGCGAAAAAATCTTCAGATTATCGAGATAATGAAAAAAACCAAAATACATTAACAGGCAATAGTGTCAATGGAATGCTGGAAGATAGCAAAGGAATCTATTGGATAATTACGGATAAAGGATTGAACCGTTTTGATCTGCAAAAAAAACAATTTACTTTGTACGGTTCTGAAGAAGGGCTTAATGATGATAATATTTTAGCTTTCACAGCGGATGATCATGGAATATTATGGATGTGCACACCCGGGGGTATTTCCAGTTTTAATCCACGCACAAAAAACTTCATTAATTACGATGAGCAAAACGGCCTTCCGAAAGGAATGAATGGCCCAATGATAAGGCTGAACAATGGCGATATTATGGCCGGAGGCAGTGGCTTAATGCTAAAATTTGATCCCTCTCAATTTAAAATTTCCTCTACTCCGCCTCATGTTTATATTACGCAAATGTCAGTATCTGGAAGCCCTCTTTCTTTTCAAAAACCTTTGGAACAAAGCGGTACAATAGTTTTGCATTATCCGCAAAATTCATTTGCATGTAGTTTTAGCGCACCCGATTTTTTTAATGGCCGTGCAGTTAAATATGCCTATCGTTTAACAGGAGTCGATGCAGATTGGGTACAATCCGGAAGCAGAAACTTTTTATCGTATTCTAACCTGGGTGCCGGCAAATATGTTTTACACATTAAAGCAGCCAACAGTGATGGTGTATGGAACGAAAAAGGAATTGAATTAAAAATAACAGTATTGCCACCATTTTGGAAAACAGCGTGGTTTCAAATAGGTCTTTTATTACTCCTTGCTTTGTGTATTTATTCTTTATTTATTTATCGTGTCAGATCCATACGGAAAAAGGAAGCGCTCAAAACAGCCATCAATAAACAAATGGCAGACATGAGGTTAAAAGTACTGCGTACGAGGATCAATCCTCATTTTATGTTTAATGCACTTAACTCTATCCAGGAATGTATTTTCACTCAAAAAACGGATACCGCGTCAAAATACCTTTCCAAATTTTCACGGCTGCTTCGTCTTATTCTTGAACAATCAGAAAATACATTTATCACGATAAGTGAAGAGATTGAAATCCTGAAATTATATCTCGAGCTGGAATCGCTGCGTTTTGATGACGGCTTTACTTACAGGATACAAGAAAAAAATATTGAAAGTGATTTGCTCGAAATACCTCCGATGCTGATACAACCATTTGTGGAAAACGGCCTGTGGCACGGCCTCCGTCATAAAGATGGATTAAAAGAATTATTCATCAACTTTAGCTCCGATGATCAACACATCTTTGTAATTATTGAAGACAATGGAATTGGCAGAGGAGCAGCGAAATCGTTTAACCATAATAGTGATGTAAAAAAACAATCACTCGGGATAAAAATTAGTGAAGAACAATTGCAAATGGTAAGTTCATTGTCTGAGCAAAAATCGGATATAAAAATAGAAGATCTCTTTTCGGTTACAGGAGCGCCGGCCGGAACAAGGGTTACTTTAACTATTCCTATATTGGAAAGAATTAGCCGGTTTTAGCACCTCTCCCAAAGGATACCGTTGTGGCGAAGGTCATTTTTTTACCGCTTATTAAGCCGAAACGTTCAGCCATTAAGCCAAATACAACATTTGTTAACTTTATAAAAGAAATCAATTTTCAAAGTAGGATCTTTCGCCCAAAAAAAAATTTTAAAATCCAGCCATGATCAATGCAATAATAGTAGATGATGAGTTGAAAGGAAGAAACCTGCTCAATGAGCTAATTACCAACCGGTTTCCCGAAATCAATATTGTAGCGCTTGCCAAAGATGCTGATGAAGGGATTGAAAATATCTTAAAATATAGGCCTGGCGTTGTTTTCCTCGATATCAATATGCCCAGAAAAAGCGGGTTTGATATGTTACAGGAAATAAAGCCGGTTTTTTTTGAAATCATTTTTATTACAGCCTATGATAAATATGCTATTCGAGCATTCAGGTACCATGCATTCGATTATTTACTGAAACCTATTGACGCAGAAGAATTATCAAATTGTATAGAAAGGCTGAAAGAAAAACAATTGCAACTTGATTTCAAGGGACGTCTAGAATCGCTGATGACTCAAATACACCAGCCTCTGCAAATACCTGATCGAATCACCATACATTCTTTAGATGGTATTACAGTAATTCCTATTTCCGATATTGTCTATTTGGAAGCTGCCGGAACCTACACTCTTTTTTACATGAAAAACAAAGAGAAAATCGTTTCTTCCCTTAACCTGAAAGAATATGAAGAATTACTCACCGACCATCATTTCTTTCGCATACACAATTCATTTCTTATCAACCTGGCAGAAGTAAAAAAATATATTAAAACTGAGGGCGGCAGCGTATTGATGACTAATGAAAATGAAGTATCAATTAGCAAACGACGCAGAGATGAATTTTTAAAATTGCTTGGCGCTAATAAAGTAAGCCTGTAAAAATTAATCAACAACAAATTGATAGCAAACGAACAAATAATAGCAATTTCAATTTGACTTTACAAATTTTAAAAACCCGGTGAGATTTTCTTCAATACCATCTGTTGCCCCTGATCGGTCATCCGTTAAGCCAAACCGATATTTCATTAATCTTGCAATCTTTTTCCATCAGTATTATAGAAGTTAGCTTTTATAAAAACTTCTCAGTCATGAAAAAAATTATATTAATGGCAGCAACTGCTATGATAACTTTCCCGGTTTTTGCCAAAATATGGCGGGTAAATAATAACCTTGGCATTGCTGCTGATTTTACGGATTTACCCACTGCTGTAACGGCTGCTGCTGCCGGCGATACTATAATGGTAGAAGCTTCGGCGGCTTCTTACTCTGCGCCAACGCTCTCCAAGAAATTAATAATTATTGGTACAGGATATTATTTAACAGAAACCTCCCCGGCAATTGCTAACCCGAAAACTCAGGCTAATACCAACGTAAGTAATATTGGTTTACCCACTTTTAATGCAGGCAGCGCAGGAAGTGTTATAGAAGGCTGTACTATGAGTGGTATCTTTTTAAACGAAAGCAATATAACTATTGAAAGAAATAATATCACCACCTATTTATATATTGCATATACCGCCAACTCGGTTTGTAATAATGATACCATCCGGCAAAATGAAATTTATGGTTTAGTTGCTGGAGATAATACCGGCAAAGCAAGTAACTTGCTTGTTTATAACAATATTTTCAATGGTCCGCCTATTCAGTTTTCGACTAACTTAAACAATATTTCAGGGTATTTTATTAATAATGATTTTATCTATTACAATTTGATATCATGTGCCAACTTTACCTTCCAAAATAATATTTTTAATAGCGCTAATTTTGGAAGCAATCTTTCTTCAAACTCTTTTTTTAACAACATTACCAATAATACCGGCCTGCCCACGGGTAATGGGAATCAGTTGAGTGTAAATCTTGATGATGTATTTAATGGTTATTCAAGCGGAACTGGCTTTTCTTCTGACGGCCGATATGAATTAAAAGCAGGCTCACCCGCTATAGGCGCTGGCTCATTAAATAGTGTAACGGTGGACTGTGGCGTTTTTGGCGGCCCAGCGCCTTATGTACTTTCGGGGATGCCTTCCATTCCATCTATCTATGTACTTACAGTCCCTTCGTCTGTGCCGAGCGGCGCTACGAATATGAATATTACTATTAGCTCAACTATGGTACATTAAATTCAATCTGACCGTCGGAGTTTGATTGAACTGATTGGGTTTAATATTCCAGCATGAAACAATGCTTCGTGCCTTTACAAACTGGAGTAATAAAAATGAGAATCATAAATAAAAGTTGATTTATTGCAAGCATTTTACAAATAATAACCATGTTACGAAAAATATTTTTTACAACCGTTTTGCTTCTTACTTTTTCGGAAATAATACAGGCACAGGCAAGTTTTAATTTGCCTGCAAATGCTACGCCAGCCAATATTAATTATGCGGAGTATTTTATAGATACCGATCCCGGTATTGGAAACGGAATATCTATCCCTGTTACCTCATCAACGGATGTAACAGTCAATAATTATCCGGTAAATCTCAGTTCAGTAAATTCGGGTGTGCATCGCATTTATGTTCGCACAAGAGATACAAAAGGAGCGTGGAGCCTTACCAATGCGCAAACATTTTTTAAACTATTCACTAATGCCATTATTCCTTCAAACTCTGTAGCATCCGGTATTACAAAGGTTGAATATTTTATAGATACTGATCCCGGTTTTGGAAAAGGAATCTCAATTCCAATTACTTCTTCGAATGATATTACTGCTTCCAATGTAGCCATTGATTTAAGTGCATTAAGCAACGGGGCACATCGAATTTATTTCCGCTCGCAGAATGCCAATGGAAGCTGGAGCGAAACGAATGTACAGACTTTCAATATTCTTTTGGCCAACGTGATTATCCCTCCTAATCCTACCGCAGCCAATATTACCAGGTTCGAATACTTCTTTGATGTAGATCCAGGATTTGGAAATGGAACAACGATAACTATTCCCTCCACTACAGATTTAAGTAATTATACTTTCACTGCCGATCTTACCGGTTTAAAAAATGATACTACCCACACTTTATACATTCGTACTTATGATAACTGGTCACTAACCAATACAAGAACTTTTTTAATAGGAACTGCATTGCCTGTAACCTGGATTTCTTTTAATGGAAACTGGGAAAACAGTTCACACAATTGGGTTCTATTAAACTGGCAAACCGCTAATGAGGAGAACAATGTGCAGTATGAAGTCCAGCGTAGCGAAGATGGCATCCATTTTGAAAATGTAGGTAATGTAGATGGAAACGGCACCACCACTATATCACACAATTATTCATTCACAGATGATTTGCAAAACGCTTCACAGGAGGTAGCTGCATCACCAGTATTATATTATCGTATCAGGCAAACAGATGTTGATGGTCATTTCACTTATTCAGTAGTCATTTCTTTAAGAAATCCAATCATGCCTCGTGTGGAGGTTTCTCCTAACCCGAATATAGGATTTTTTAATTTACTTCTTGCTAAAAAACCCGTTGAACCGGTTCTTCTTTCTGTTTACGACAGTAAAGGAACTTTAATTGAAAAAAAGAAAATAACTGATGTGGAAACAAATATAAGTCTCAGTGGCAACGCAAAAGGAATTTATTGGCTACGGCTTCAATATAAAGACGGTAGTAATAAAACGGTAAGTGTGGAATTGCAATAGTGCTCCGTCAAAACTTCCACATTAAGCCTTCCATGTTTTCAAAACCTGGAAGGTTTTTTTTACAATCCACACATTGCCTCAAACCGTTCATCCGTTAAGCCAAACCATTCATCCGTTAATCTTGCAATTTTCTTTCATAGATATTTTAGAAGTTAGCCTTTATTAAAACATCTCAATTATGAAAAAGAAATTATTTTTCCCAATCGTTTTTCTTACTATTATCAATATTGCTTTTTTTGTTCTACCCTGCCAGGCACAATTTTTAAAAAGGTTAAAAGATAAAGTAACTCAAACTGCCGCAGACCATGTAACCAATGATGCCGGTAATGCTACAGATAAAACAATTGATAAAACAGAAAATTCTGCAAGCAATGCGGCTACAGGAAATAATAGCGGAAATAGCAGTAGTCAATCTTCAAATAGTAATTCAGCACAATCTTCTGGTGCACCTAATGCAGCGCCACAGTCCATTGCCGCCTACAACAACTATGATTTTGTGCCCGGTGATACTGTTCTCTTTGCCGATGATTTTACAGAAGATAAAAACGGCGAATTTCCATCTCACTGGGGCCTTACAAAAGGACAGGCTGTTGTAAATACCGTTGCCGGTAAAACCGCGTTTGCCCTTACCGACGGTAACTATTGTGAGGTTTATCCGCGTATGAAAACCCAATCTTACCTAACTGACCCTTTTACGATTGAGTTTGATACCTATTGTGAAACAGATGGCAACCAGGGAAGCCCTTACATAGCGTTAGCATACACCAATAAAGATGAAAATGCTGATGAGGGAACCATTTATTTTAATAAAGGAGATAATGGAGGCAGAGGTGACGTATCTATTAGTGGTTTTGGCAACGACCTTTCCCGGGATTTACCTGATAAATTAAAAAACAGCTACCAAAATCATTGGCATCATGGCGCTATTATTTATAAAAATGGCGAACTAAAATGTTATGTAGATCAATACCGTGTATTAGTTGTACCCAGTTTAGGTGTTGTTCCCACGTCTTTTTATTTTGAAACTATAGGCAACCAGGATCATCCTACCATAATTACCAATGTACGCTTAGCCTCCGGCGGTAATATGAATATGATTGGCAAAAAATTCACTGAAGCTAAAATCATTACTCACGGCATCACTTTCGATATTGATAAATCGGATCTCAAACCAGAAAGTATGGGCACGCTAAATATGATCGTGGGTGTTTTAAAAAGTAATCCTGATTTGAAATTTGAAATAGATGGCCACACCGATAATACCGGCCAGTCTGCACACAATCTTACACTATCACAGCAACGCGCAGACGCAGTAAAAGCGCAATTGGTAAAAATGGGAATTGATGGATCACGACTCACTACCAAAGGATTTGGTGATACCAAACCTATCAGTGATAATTCTACACTAGAAGGCAAAGCTAACAATAGAAGGGTAGAATTTGTGAGGATGTAGAATGATAAAAATCCCACACAAACCTGCCAGGTTTTAAAAACCCGGCAGGTTTAAATAAATGAAAAAATGAAAAAAATCTACATACTATTTCTCTTCAATACAGCGGTACAATTTGCAACTGCGCAGCCAACTATTTCTACAATACCTCAAATTGGTGATGTGGTCACCAGCGAATATGCACATACTACAGGCATTCTGCCTGGCGCCGCAGGCGCCAATATTACATGGGATTATAGTAACCTTATGGACAGCGCAACCGCGGGTACCGTAGATTTTGTCAGCCCCGCAAGCACGCTTTATACTGCTGATTTCCCTGGCGCTGACATTGCTGCAAATCTTGGTGATACCCTGTTTAGTTATTATAAAACGGTTGCCGGCACTACTTCTGCTTTAGGTGTTGAAACCGCTTCTGATTTGTTCGTTTACGCACATCCGTTTAGCACATTGCAATATCCTTTTACCTATCCTGATTCTTTTACCGATTCCGTCACGCTGTTTCTATACAAGCCTGTCACAGGCTCTTCAAAGCTCTTAGATACTACACTTGTTACAGGATATGGCACACTAAAACTTCCCGGACAGACATACAATAATGTTCTGCAAACAAGGGAAATCAGTGCGTCCTCTGGTAGCATAACTATAGGAGGCATCACATATCCCGTACCGCCAACTTTAGATACTATGTGTTTGTTAAATAATAAGTAGTACATTTGAAGCTAAATTAAATATTATGTTTAGCGATGAAGTGTTACAAAAAAAATTTAAAACAATCCTTCCGCATT
>Ga0208357_1001057_pt1 | contig 20840 bp, 16 predicted proteins | sample NGESurdeep092012_6_FD_184487 | JGI IMG/M metagenome (GOLD analysis project Ga0208357, IMG submission 184487) | Arctic peat soil microbial communities from Barrow, Alaska - NGEE Surface sample F52-2 deep-092012 (SPAdes) | ecosystem: Environmental > Terrestrial > Soil > Wetlands > Peat ... | reverse complement strand
CCGATCGATCGTCCCGGCTTCTTCTACGAGCCGACGATCGTCGCGGGCGTCGAACCCGGCATGCCGATGTTCGATCAAGAGGTCTTCGGCCCGGCCGCCGCCGTCGCGATTGCCGACGATGAAGACGACGCCATCCGTTTAGCCAACGCCTCGACCTTCGGCCTGGGCGCCTCGCTCTGGACGCGCGACGTCGCCCGCGCCCAGCGCCTTGCCGCTCGCGTGCAAGCGGGTAGCGTCTTCATCAACGGCATCGTCGCCAGCGATCCCCGCCTCCCATTCGGCGGCATCAAGAAAAGTGGCCACGGTCGAGAACTCTCCGCCTTCGGCATCGCCGAGTTCACCAACATCCAAACCATTTGGATCGGCCCCGCAAAGTAAGCGGTGCCACTATGTTAAGGTGACACGTCAGCGCGATTGGAGGGCGGCTATTCGGTGGAGGCCTTCTTGGAAGCGGTCGAGCGGTGCGACCCAACTCAGGCGCAGCCAGGATTCGAAGTTGGGGCCGAACGCGATGCCGGGGATCGTGAGCACGTCGTCCCGTTCGATCAAACGCATCGCGGCATCGAGCGAGTCCGTGCCCGGCGCGAGTTGGACGCAGGCGTAGAAGCTGCCATCGATCGGAAGCGCGCGCAGGCCGCTGGCATCCAGGGCCTGCAGAACGCCCGAGCGCCGCTGCGCGTACCAGGCGCGGTGCTCGGCGATCGCGTCCGGCGTCGTGAAGATGCTGTAGGCCACGGCCTGAGCGAACGCGTCGGCGCACGACGTCATGTATGCGTGCGCCTTGATCGCTTGCTCGATAAACCGTTCCGGGGCGATCGTCCACCCCAAACGCAGACCCGTCAGCGCGTTGCTCTTGCTGATCGAGTTGGCGACGATCGTATGCGGATAGATGCGTGCGAAATCGACCGCATCGTCGATGAACACCTGCTCGCGATAGATCTCGTCGTGAATCACCCAAATCGGTTCGCCCGGTCGCTGGGCTAAAGCGGCGGCCAGTTGCAGCCCCTGCTCGCGCGTCATCGCTCGGCCCGTGGGGTTGCACGGCGAGCAGAGCAAAATCGCCCGCGTGCGGTCGGTCAGCGCGTCGACGATCGCCTCGACGTCAAAGCCGAAATCGTCCTCGTCCCGCGTGCGCACGATCTGCAGGCCGATGCCTTCCAGTCGCGCCATCTTGACGTAGGATGGGAAGGTCGGTTCGACGATCAGCAGCTCGTCGCGTGCCGGATCGAAGAGCGCCTTGAAGATCGCGTACATCGCTTCTTGCGAACCCACGGTCACGCAGACGTTCGCAGCCTCGCCCATCTGCGGATAGTTATAGTGGCGCGCGATCGCTTCGCGCAAGCGCGGTTCGCCGGCATTGGGCGAGTAGCGCAGACCGTGTTGGGCGATGTAGGCCGCACCAGCATCGAGATGACGCTGCGTCGGCCGCAGCGACGGTTCGCCCATGCCCAAGTCGATCGAGGTCGGGCGCTTTTTCGCGGCGACCTGACGGATCAGCGAGACGGAGATTTCCTCGACGCGCGGATTCATGCTAGTGTGGTGAGTCATAAGTTCGGTGCAAAAGATCGTGAAGGACTTTTGGCCGAATCGAGGAGCGATGAGGGAGCAACGCCGTTGCGTTGTGACCGAAGAGCGACGATGAGTCGGGCGAAAGGGCGAGCGAGATTTTGTGCATGAACTTATGACTCACCGCACTAGACGGCCACGTTGAACTCGCGCAGGGCGGCGTTGAGCGAGGTCTTTCGATCGGTCGACTCGTTGCGCGTGCCGACGAGCAGCGCGCAGGGGACGTTGAACTCGCCGGCCGGGAACGCTTTGGGGATCGACCCGGGAATCACGACCGCACGCGCGGGAATCGCTCCGCGCGTGGTGACCCTCTCCGCGCCGCGCACGTCGACGATGGGTGTAGAAGACGTCAGCACGACGCCGGCGCCCAGCACCGCCTCGCGCCCGACCCGCACGCCCTCGACGACGATGCAGCGCGATCCGACGAACGCGCCGTCTTCGATAATGACCGGGGCAGCCTGCGGGGGCTCGAGCACGCCGCCGATGCCCACGCCCCCCGAAAGGTGGACGCCCTTGCCGACTTGCGCGCAGGAGCCGACCGTCGCCCAGGTGTCGACCATCGTGCCCTCGTCCACGTACGCCCCGATGTTGACGTAGCCGGGCATCAAAATGACCCCACGCCCCAAGAAACTGCCGTAGCGCGCGACGCCGGGCGGCACGCAGCGCACCCCGGCGGCGTCATAGTTCTTCTTGATGGGCAGTTTATCGAAATACGCCGGCACGTCGCTCGCCGGATTGCCCATCCAGGCGACCTCGCGGCGCGTAAAGTAGAGCATGATCGCTCGTTTGATCCACGCGTGGGTGACCCAGGTTCCATTTTCGCTTGGCTCGGCGACTCGCAGCCGTCCGTCGTCGAGCGCCGCGATGGTTCGATCGACGGCGCGCCCGGCGTCGCCCTTGAGGCCCGACGGGTCGGCGACCAGCGCGTCGATCGCCGCTTCCAAATCTTCGTTCACCGCCGGGCCGTTCGACGCGCTCGCACGGCGCCCTTACCCCCTGAGAACTGCCTTAGCGCCATCGAGGGATTCCTGGGGTAAGAGAAGAGAGGCCGCGCGCTGAAAAGAGCCGCTCGCCTCTCCTACGCCCAACCGTAAAGGAAAGACCGTGCCGAATACCCCGGCTGACGAGCAGCGCATCAATGCCATTCGATTTCTCAGCGTCGACGCCGTCGAGAAGGCCAAATCCGGTCATCCGGGCTTGCCGTTAGGCGCGGCCGCGCAAGGCTTTGCGATCTTTACGCGCCACCTGCGCTTTAATCCCAAGGATCCGCAGTGGTTCGATCGCGATCGGTTCGTGCTCTCGGCCGGGCACGGTTCGGCAATGCTCTACTCCCTGCTCTACTTGACCGGCTACAAGGTCACGATGGACGATCTGCGGGCCTTTCGGCAGTGGGGCAGCATCACGCCCGGGCATCCCGAGTACGGGCACACGCCCGGGGTCGAAGCCACCACCGGACCGCTGGGGCAAGGCTTTGCCAATGCCGTCGGCATGGCGCTCGCCGAAGCCCATCTGGCCGCGACCTACAATCGCGGCGACAACACGATCGTCGACCACTACACCTACTGCATCTGCGGTGATGGCGACTTAATGGAAGGCATCAGCCAAGAAGCGCTCTCGCTGGCCGGACATCTCAAGCTCGGCAAACTGATCGTGCTCTACGACGACAACCGCGTGTCGTTAGCGGGTCCGACCGACGTGACGTTGACCGACGACGCCGTCGCGCGTTTTGAAGCCAGCGGCTGGCACACGCAGTTCGTCGACGTCGCGCACGGCAACGACGCCGACGCGCTCGACGAAGCGATCCACGTTGCCAAGAACGTCAGCGATCGACCATCGTTGATCGCGGTTCGTTCGCACATCGGCTACGGTTCGCCCAAGCAAGATTCGTTCAAGGCCCACGGCGACCCGCTCGGTCCCGAAGACACCAAGAAAACCAAAGAGCGCCTGAACTGGCCGCTCGAGCCGCCGTTCTTCGTTCCCGACGACGTGCTGACGTTTTACCGCGGCATCGGCGACAAGGGCGCGCAACTGCAAGCCGACTGGCGGCAGCGTTACGACGCCTGGAAAACCGAGAACCCCGATTTGGCCGCGCAGTTCGAACGGATCGGTGCTAGAAAACTACCCGACGATCTGGCGTGGCCCTCGTTCGATGCGAGCAATGGCGCGGTCGCTACCCGCGATGCCGGCGGCGCGGTGATGAACGCGATCGCCGGCGCGCTGCCCGAGCTGTTCGGCGGTTCGGCCGATCTGGACCCGTCAACCAAGACGTATTTAAAAAACCAAGGCGATTGCGAACCGGGAAGCTACGCGGGACGTAACGTGCACTACGGCGTGCGCGAGCACGGCATGGCCTCGGTCAACAACGGCGTCGCCTACCACGGCGGCCTGCTGCCGTTCGCGGCGACCTTCTTCAACTTCGCCGACTATCTCAAACCCGGTTTGCGTCTGGCCGCGCTGGCCAAGCTGCACGCGCTGTTCGTCTTCACGCACGACTCGGTGTTTCTGGGCGAGGACGGCCCGACGCATCAGCCGATCGAACAACTGGCGATGCTGCGTGCGATGCCCAACCTGCATACGATTCGACCGGCCGACGCGATTGAAACGCGCGAGGCCTGGAAGCTGATGGTGCAACCCAAGACTGGCCCCTGGACGTTGGTGCTCACGCGCCAGAAAGTGCCGTTCTTAGGCGAGCGAGCCGCGCCGGTCGACAAGGGCGCCTACGTTTTGACCGACAGCAAGGGCGCGCCCGATCTGATCCTGATCGCCACGGGTTCCGAGGTCGCTCTGGCGGTCGATGCCGCCAAACTGCTCGAAGCCGACGGCATCGCGACGCGCGTCGTGTCGATGCCGTGCACGACGCTGTTTGCCGCGCAGCCGCAAGCGTATCGCGACGAGGTTCTGCCCCCCAACGTAAAAGCGCGCCTGTCGATCGAAGCAGGCGCGACCTTGGGTTGGCGCGAGTGGGTCGGCGATGCGGGCGTTACCTTCGGCCTCGATCACTTCGGAACGTCGGCACCGGCTGCCGAGATCGCGACGCACTACGGTTTCACGGCCGAAAACATCGCGAAGCTCGCACGAAACTCTTTTGCCTTCACCTTAGGGAGCCACCAGTGAGTAACCAACTCGTCGAACTGCTCGATGCCGGACAGAGCGTCTGGATCGATAACCTGCGCCGCAGCATGTTTGCTTCGGGCGAGCTCAAGCGCCTGATCGATAAGGGCTTGCGCGGCATGACCAGCAACCCGACGATCTTCGAAAAAGCGATCGGCGCCGGCGACGATTACGACGAACAGTTGAAATCGCTGATCGGCAAACAGCACGATGCCGATGCGCTGTTCTGGGATCTCGCCGTTCAAGACATTCAGAACGCCTGCGACGCGTTTCGCGCGGTCTACGACTCATCCGGCGGAAACGACGGCTTCGTGAGCCTCGAAGTGTCGCCGTTGCTGGCCCACGACACCGACGGCACGGTCGCGATGGCCAAAGCGCTGTGGAAGCGCGTCGCGCGGCCCAACCTGATGGTGAAGATCCCCGGGACGCCCGAGGGCGTGCCCGCCATCGAAGCCTGCATTCGAGCGGGCATCAACATCAACGTCACGCTCATCTTCTCCCTGGACGCATACGAAGCGACGGCGCGCGCGTACATCCGCGGCATCGAAGGACGCATCGCGGACGGCCTGGATGTCAAGACCATTCGATCGGTGAATAGCGTCTTCGTCTCGCGCATCGACGTCGCGATCGACAAGTTGCTCCAGGACAAGATCACCAAGGGCGAGGCGACGCTCTCGGGATTGCTCGGCAAGACCGGCATCGCCAACCTTAAACTGACCTATAAGAAGTTCACGGAACTCTTCGGCGGCGAGACGTTCGCGCGCGCTAGCGCCGCGGGTGCCGCGGTCCAGCGTCCCCTGTGGGCCAGCACCTCCACGAAAAATCCGACCTACCCGGACTTGATGTACGTCGAAACCGTCGTCGGCCCGAATACCGTCAACACGATGCCGCCCGCAACCATCGAGGCGCTGCTCGATCACGGGACGGTCGTTCCGGACACCGTCGAAACCGACGTCGACCGCGCTCGAGCGACGCTCGAAGCGTTGCAAGACGCCGGGATCTCACTCTTCGACGTCACCCAGAAGCTGCTCGCCGACGGCGTCACGTCGTTTTCAGACTCGTTTGCCGCGCTCTTGGGCGCGATCGTCTACAAGCAGAAACAGTTAGCCGGCGGCGCTCGTCGCGTGGCACTGGAGGCCAAGGACGCGACGACCTTCGACGGCGCGCTGGCCACGCTGAGCGAGAACGATTTTCTCAAGCGCTTGTGGGCCAAAGATGCGACGCTCTGGACCGACGACCCGGCCGCCGTCGACATCATCACGCACGCGCTGGGCTGGCTGGATATTCCCCAGCATCTGCTCGAATCCGTGCCCAATCTGACGACCTTTGCGCGCGACGCCAAGGAGCAGTTCACGCACGCGGCGGTGCTGGGTATGGGCGGCAGTTCCCTCGCACCCGACATCCTGCACGACACGTTCGGACACATCCACGGTTTTCCGCGTTTGCACGTGTTGGATTCGACCGATCCCGTGCAGATCGCGCAACTCGAAGCCAAGCTCGACATCGCGCGCACGCTGTTCGTCGTCGCCTCCAAGAGCGGCACGACCACCGAGCCCAACGCGTACTACGCATACTTTCACGAGAAGGTCGCTAAGGCGATCGGCTCGGAGAAGGCCGGCTCGCATTTTATCGCGATCACCGATCCGGGAACGACCCTGGACGCCGAATCCAAGACCGAGCATTTCCGCGACTGCTTCCGCAACGACCCCAACATCGGCGGCCGCTATTCGGCGCTCTCCTTCTTCGGCATGGTGCCCGCCGCGATTGCGGGATACAACGTCAACACGTTGCTGGATCGCGGGCTCGGGTCGATGCACGCCAACGATAAGACCGTCGACACCAAGCACGCTCCGGGCGTATGCTTTGGCGCGTCGATCGGCGGCTACGCGCTGGCCGGGCGCGATAAGCTCACGATCGTAACGCATCCGTCGGTTCGCGCCTTCGGCGCGTGGGCCGAACAGTTGATCGCCGAATCGACCGGGAAACTCGGCAAAGGCATCGTTCCCATCGAAGGCGAGCCGCTGGGTTCGCCCGACGTCTACGGCGACGACCGTCTGTTCGTGTACGTGGGCGCGAATCTTCCCAATCCCGACGCCGGAGACGATGCGAAGTTACAGGCACTCAACGCCGCCGGACATCCGGTCGTGCGCTTGGCGATGAACGACGCCTACGACGTCGGCGAGCAGTTCTATATGTGGGAGATCGCGACCGCTGCGGCCGGCTCGCTGCTGCGCATCGATGCGTTCGATCAGCCCAACGTTCAGGAATCCAAGGACAATACCAAAACCTTGCTGGCCGTTTATGCCAAGGAAGGCGCGATTCCCGAACCCTCGCCTAACGTCGAAAGCGCGTCGTTCGACATCACGTTTCTCAAGGGCAGCAAGGGCGACACCGCATCGGTCAACGCAGCGCTGGCCGCCATCTTGGCACAGGTGCGACCCCACGACTACGTAGCGCTGACCGCCTACGTCGCGCGCAACGACGATCACGAAGCGCTGCTGCGCGACCTGCGCGTGAAGATCCGCGACGCGCGCAAGGTCGCGACCACGGTCGGGTTCGGACCTCGCTTCCTCCACTCCACCGGCCAACTGCATAAGGGCGGCCCGGATACGATCGTCGCGATTCAGATTACCGCCGACCCGCCCGACGACCCCGCGATCCCCGGCATGAACGTCGGCTTCCGCACGCTGTTGGCCGCGCAAGCACTTGGCGATTGGCAGTCGCTCGATAAACGCGACCGCCGCGGCGTTCGCATCCATCTCAAGGGCAAGGTCGACGACGGGCTGCGCGCGCTCATCGCCGCCGTCGACGCAGCCCTTACCGCTCGCACGTAAGTAAGGACAGTTCATGCAACTCGGAATGATCGGCCTGGGAAAGATGGGCGCAAACATGACCACGCGCCTACAGAATGCCGGACACGGCGTCGTCGCTTACGATCGAAGCCCCGACGCGGTCAAGGCCGCAACCGGCGCGAACGGGGCGACCGGCGCGTCGTCGCTAAGCGACCTGGTCGCACGGCTAACCGGCGCTCCCAAGGTCGTGTGGATGATGGTGCCGTCGGGGAAACCAACCGACGATACCGTCGATGCGCTCTGCGGATTGTTGGGCAAGGGCGACGTGATCGTCGACGGGGGCAACACCAACTACAAGGAGGGCTTGGCCGCCTACGACCGCTGCAAAGCCAAGGGCATCTCGCTGGTCGATGCCGGCACTAGCGGCGGCGTATGGGGGCTCAAAGAAGGCTACTGTCTGATGGTGGGCGGCGACGTTGCCGCGGTCAAAGCCTGCGAACCGGCGTTCCTCGCGCTCGCCCCGGAAAAGGGCTACGCGCACGTCGGCCCGGCCGGCGCCGGGCACTTTTCGAAGATGGTCCACAACGGCATCGAGTACGGCTTACTGCAAGCCTACGGCGAAGGCTTTGAAATTCTCGAGAAGTCGTCGTTCGATTTCGATTTGGAACAACTCGCCGAGCTGTGGTGCCACGCTTCGGTCGTGCGTTCGTGGCTGTTGGAACTCGCCGTGCTGGCCTTCAAAGAAGATCCGGGGCTCAAAGATATTCGCGGCTACGTGGACGATACGGGCGAAGGTCGCTGGACGGTGCAAGCCGCGATCGACGAAAACGTTCCAGCTCCGGTCATCACGCTTTCGTTGCTCGCGCGCTTCGTATCGCGCCAAGACGAATCGTTTAGTGCCAAGGTCATCGCCGCACTGCGCAATCAGTTCGGCGGACACGCGGTGAAGAAAGAAGGCACGAATGCCTGACGCGACGGCAACGGCGACGCTCTCCCGCACCGACGGCGCGACCAATCCGCTGCGCGAAGGCGTTCAGACCGACCGCATCAAGGACTCGTGTTCGATCGTTTTCTTCGGCGCCAGCGGCGACCTGTTCAAACGGATGCTGCTTCCGGCCGTGTACGAACTGCGTCGGCGCGGGACGCTGCCAACGGGCTTTAGCCTCATTGGGTTCGCGCGTTCCAAATATAGCGACGACGAGTTCCGGGCATACTGCAAGCGGGAGCTCGACGAGTTCGCCTACGGTGCCAAACCCGAGGGCGCGATGTGGGACGACTTCGCTAAGTCGATCCGTTACATGACCGCCAACTTCGACGACACCCAGCACTTCGTCGCTCTCAAACACATCCTCGAAGAAAACGACGAGAAGTTCAAGACCGCCGGCAACCGGCTCTTTTACCTCGCGACGCCGCCGTCGGTCTTTCCCAAGATCATCGAGCAGCTCGCGGCCGCCGGCCTGGACCCCGCGGGAAACACCAAGGGCTGGACGCGCATCGTCGTCGAGAAGCCGTTCGGCACTGATCTGCCGTCGGCGCGCGCCCTGCAAACCGAGGTCGAGAAAGTCTTCAACGAGCGCCAGGTCTACCGGATCGATCACTATCTGGGCAAAGAGCCCGTCCAAGACATCATGGCGCTGCGCTTTGCCAACGTCATCTTCGAGCCGATTTGGAATCGCAACTACGTGGATTCCGTGCAGATTACCTCGGCGGAAACGCTCGGAGTCGAAGAGCGCGGGGGGTACTACGACAACGCCGGCGCGCTGCGCGATATGATCCAAAATCACGTGATGAACTTGATGGCGCTGGTCGCGATGGAACCGCCGGCTACCGCCGACGCCGATGCGATCCGCACCGAAAAGTTCAAGGTCTTCGCGGCGATCACACCGCCGACGCTCGACGCGATCAAGTCGATGTCCGCACGCGGTCAATACGACGCCGGCACGATCGACGGCAACCCGGTGATCCCCTATCGCAAAGAGCCCGACGTCGAACCTAGTTCCAACACCGAAACCTACGCCGCAGTCAAACTCTTTATCGATAACTGGCGCTGGGCGGGCGTACCGTTCTACCTGCGCTCGGGCAAACGCCTGGCGCGCAAGGTCTCCGAAATCGCCGTGACCTTCCGCTCGATTCCGCATCGCCTCTACGGCGAGAAGACCGACGCCATCGAGCCCAACGTGCTCGTCGTGAAGATCCAACCCGACGAAGGCGTCTCGCTACGCTTCGACGCCAAAGTTCCCGGGCCCAAACAGCACATTCGCGCAGTCTCGATGGATTTCAACTACGGCGCCGGGTTCGGCGTGCAATCGCCGCCGGCATACGAACGCCTGATCTCCGACGCGATGCGCGGCGACCAAACGCTGTTCACGCGCTGGGATGCCGTCGAGCGCGCCTGGGAAATCGTCATGCCGATCCTGCAGACCTGGCAAAACGAGCGCGATCGTTCGTTTCCCAATTATGCGGCCGGCGGCCAGGGCCCGCAGTCCGCACGCGAGATCTTCGATCAATGGCGCATTCTGTGACCGTCGTCGACGTCGCCTCGATCCTGGACGAACTCAAACACGAGCACGACGACGATCCCTCGGCGGTGGCGACGACCATGACGTTCCTGGCTTACGTCGACGACCCGGCCATCGTGACGTGGATGCGCGAACGGTCGCGTGCGATCGTCGAGAAGGTCCCCTCACGGCTCGTCCTGCTCGACGGAACGCTCGACCCGAGTTCGCACGAAACGCACACCATCGCGCAAGCGGAATGGGTGCTTATCGGCACGCGCGGCTGTAACCCCGAGGCGATCGGATCGATCGCGCACGCGTTCACGCGGCCGGGCGTTCCGACGGTCTTGTTGTGGGCCGGCCAGCGCATCGCCGACGACCCGGTCTTTTCCGCGCTCAACGGCACGGCCGATAGCTTGATCCTCGACTCGTCGCGCATCGATTCCGGCGTCGCCCAACTCGCCGAACTCACCGAATATTTTGCGCGCGACCGGCGCTTTGCCGTGCAGGACCTCGCATATCTGCGCCTAGCGCCGTGGCAAGAGATGATCGCGCAGTTCTTCGACGATCCGGCGCTCACCGAAGAACTGCAGTTGCTCGTCAGCGTCACCATCACGTCGGGCTCGCAGGCCGAAGCCGAATATCTGCTCGGCTGGCTGGCCAGCCGGCTGGGCTGGAAGCCCGGCCCCGCGCATCGCTTCTCGAGCGGCCGCGGCCAAGCCGTGACGTTCGAGATCCACCACGAGGGCGGCCCGCGCCGCGTCCGCCGCATCGAGTTGCGCTCGCCATCGGCGATGTTTCGCGCCCAACTCGAATCCGACGACGCGACCGTCTGCCTGACGGTCGAGGGCGCCAATGCCCAACCGGTTCGCTGCGAGCCCCTGCACGATATCGCGATCGTCGACTTGCTCGAGCGCGCGATCCTGGAGCCCAACACGTCGGACGTCTATCGCGCGACGATCGAAATGGTGCGGGCGCTGTTGGCAACGGACGCATAGGCGATGCAGCGAAATGTCGGCCGCATAGACGTCTTCTCCGATCCGGCGCACATCGCGCGCGCGCTGGCGGATCTCTTCTCCAACTGCGCCCAGACCGCGCTGGGCGATCGCGGCGCGTTCTACGTCGCGCTGGCCGGTGGTTCGACGCCGCGCGCCGCCTACGAACTTCTGGCCGCCCAACCGTTGGTTGACGCCATCTCGTGGAGCGACGTGTTCGTCTACTTCGGCGACGAACGCTGCGTCTTCCCCGACGATCCGCGCTCGAACTATCGTATGGCGCAAGACGCCTTCCTGAGCACCGTGCCGATTCCGCCCAAGAACGTCCATCGCATGCCGGGCGAACTACCACCCAAAGATGGCGCGGGGCAATACGCCCAGGCGATCCGCGCGGACCTGGGCGACATGCCGCAATTCGATTTGGTGATGCTGGGCATCGGCAAAGACGGACATACGGCCTCGCTCTTCCCCGGCACCGATCCGACGACGGACGATGCGGCGCTCGTTCGCGCGACCTATTCCGAAGAAACCGGGACGGATCGACTCTCGATCACGCCGCGCGTTATCAATAATGCTCGCACCGTCGTCATCTGCGCCGAAGGCATCGAAAAAGCGCCGGCCGTCGCCGCCGCTCGCGAGGGCGACTACGATCCGACGAAAACACCCGTCCAAATCGTCTCGCCAATCAACGGCGAACTCATTTGGCTTCTCGATCGTCTCGCCGCCGGCATGCTCAAACACAAATAGTGCGCCAATAAAACGCGATGTTAGATTCCCGCCGGACGCGTCCTCTCCCGCAATGTCATGGCGAGACACCGTGTTGCCGGTCGAGCGGGTGGGTGTCATGGTGAGCGTAGGCCCGCAGGGCCGAAAACGAACTGCAATGAACGAGCGCGTAAAGTGGCTGGTTTACGTTGCCGGCGTCGCGCTGGTCGCCACCGCATGGGATCACCTGCACGGACACGTCGCCCACTTTCTTCTGTTCCTGCCGCCGGTTCGTGCCTTCGCACTAGACGGTGCTTCGTCCGTTTCGTTTGTGCTTGCCGTCTTCTATCTCGTGCGCGACCTGGGCTACGTGCTGATCGTTATGGAAGGCTTTCGCTTCCTGCGAGAGCCGCTGAAACGGCTTGGCCTAACGCGTTTCGTGTGGTGGCACGTCCCGCTCGGCATTGCCGCGGCTTTCGCCTTCGATTTCGCCTTTGAGATTCTCAGGCTATATGTGCCCTTGCATCAGTCGTCGGTCGCAAACTGGACCGCCTACCACCAGGGAGCTGCGCGCGGGCTGGCGGCGGTCTTGCTGGTCCTCATCGTCGGCATCATTTCGCCCATCGTCCAAGAGATTTACTTCCGCGGCGCACTGATTCGCGCGTTCAACGGCGTGATGCCGGCGATCGTTTCGATCGTGATTAGCTCGCTCCTCTTTGGACTCTGGCATCACACCGGCGGCACCGATCAAATGGCGTTTGCGTTTCTCAGCGGAATCGTGCAGGCCGTATTGTACGTTCGCACGCGCAGTTTGACGGCGCCGTGCGCGATGCATATTGCGATCAATCTTTACGCGCTATTTTTTGTCATGGCGCGCTACTAGTCGGCGCTTAGGCTTCGGCGAGCGGTTTGCTCGTTGGTTGCGCGGGCGGCGTTTTGGATGGCGAAGTCGAGGTCGAAGAGGAGCGTGCGTTCGCCGTCGTCGCGGATCACGCTTTGGATCCAGAAAAACGGTGCGAGACGCGACTTTCTTAGGGCGTCGCCTTGGAGCCCAAGGTCGTGAGGTCGACGCCGTTGGCGGCCAGGATATCGCCGCTGACGCGCTGGAGTTCGACCACGGCTTTGTTGAGGTTGGTTTGCGCCTGCAGTTCGCGACCGCGGCTTTGCGCCAGTTCGACCTGGCGCTGGAGTACTAGGAACGTCGTCGACTCGCCGTTGCGAAACTTGCGCGTCTCGCTGGCAAAGACTTGCTCGTCGTCTTGCCGAGCGATGCGCGCCGAGTGCAGCTGCGCCAACGCCGACTGGTAGCCTTGCAATGCGTTGCGCGCCTCGGCCTGGATACGCGCGTACAACCCACTACCCTGGATCGCGGCGATCTGCTCTTGCTCCTGGGCGATGGCGATGTTGGCCTTCCCGGTGTGGTTCCCAATGGGCTCGCTGAACAGCACGCCGATATTGTAGGTTGGAAACTTGCTGCTGAAGGTGTTGCTCAACGACTGACCCGCGTTACCGATGAGATAGGGCGGGATCGTCGGCGCCGGCCCGAAGCCGGCCAGCGCCGACGAGTCGGTCGGCTGGCCTGCAAAACCGTTGCTGGAGTAGCCCAACTGCAGATCGACTTTGGGAAGCGCCTGATTCTTCGCGAACTTGAGATCGAGCTCGGCTTGACGCTGCGCGTCGGCGACTTGACGTACTTCGGGACGCTGTTTGATTGCCGTCGCGACCAACGCATCGAGGGAGGGCTGCGCGGGCAACGCAAGCACGGAACTGGTCGGCACGAGGTTCGCGCGCCAAATCGGATCGGCCGGGTCGTTGACGACCAGGCTCTTGAGTTGGTTCTGCAACTGCGCGACGGTCTGCAGCGATGAGTACACGTCTTGCTGGAAGGTCGCCACTTGACCGGACGATTCGATCGCATCGACGTTCGCGGCGGCACCTTGCTTGGCCAAGCGCACCTCGCTGCCTTGCTGAGCGACTGCCTCGCGCAGCGCTTCTTCTTGAATCGCGACGTTGCGCCAGGCGGCCACGAGATCCCAGTATGCGTCAGAGACCTGCGAGAGCGTCTGCGAAGCGTTTGCGAGCGCGCTGGCTTGCGACACGTCGGCGTTCACGACCGCCAGTTCCAACTGATGCTTGGCCGCGTTTTCTCCGTTATCGCGCAGCAGCGGTTGGCTCACCTGCAACTGCAGCGTCGACGGATAGTAGGGATCGAACGAGTTGATCAAGGTGTTGTCGTCGGTCTTCGACGACGACAGGCTGGCGCTGTACTGCGTGCCCGACGGCAGTTGGCCCGAGACCCCTGCCTGAAGCTTCGCGGTATTCTGCACGATCGGGCCGAAGTTCGGGCCGGCAAAAACCGCGTTCTGCGGAGCTTGCGTCACGTGCGTGAACGACGGCTCCAGCATAAACTGCGTATCGAACGCGCCCTTGGCCGCTACGATTTGATACCCGGCGATGCGCGCGTTGGAAGCCGCGACGGCGAGGCTGGGATTCTTGATCAGCGCCATGCCGATCGCATCTTGCAGGGTGATGCCGACAAACGGCTGCGCCGTAACGCCGACCAGATCGGGGTTGGCGGGCGCGATATCGGGCCCGGCGTAACCCGGAGCGACCGAAGGGACCACCGGCAGATGCGGGCTGGGTACGGGCGTCGGAACCGCGGCGGAACGCGGCGCTGCCGTGCGCGGCGCGGCGAGCGCCGGCGCGAGGAATCCGCTCGCACATACGGCAAGCGCGAGCGACGCCGTCAGATGTTTTCTCACGTTGCTAACGAACCTTGACCGACGCCTCGACGCTCATGCCGGGGCGCATCGGATAGTGCTTTGCATCGTAGTTGTCAAAGACGATCTTCACCGGAACGCGCTGGGTGACTTTCACAAAGTTCCCCGTCGCGTTCTGCGCGGGCACTAACGCGTAGGTGTTTTGCGAAGCGGGGTTGATCGAGTCGACGTGGCCGGTGAACTTCACGCCCTTGTAAGCATCGACGCTCAGGTCGACCTCTTGACCCGGGCGCATGTCGCCCAATTGCGTTTCTTTGAAGTTCGCGGTGACGAAGATCTTGTCGGGAATCACGGTCAGCAAGGTCATGCCCGTGCCGACGGTTTGTCCGATATCGACGCTCTTCTCACCGATCGACCCGTCGATGGGCGAGACGATCTTCGTGTAGCCCAGCGTTTGTAACGCCTGATCGTACGACGCTTTCGCCGCTTCGACTTGGCTGGGATCGGTGGCCTGCGCCAGCTTCCCTTGCGCGGCCTCTAACGCACCTTGCTGGGCGCCGACCTGCTCTTGCGCGGCATTCAGGTTGGAGCCCGACGAGCCGACTTGCGTTTGCGCGGTCTGCAGCTGCGCGTAGGCCGCAGCGGCCGTGGCGCGAGCCGCATCGAGTTGCGCGCGCGGAATGTCGCCGGTGGACACCAGCGACTGCGTTCGAGCCAGATCGGCCTGGGCTTTCGCATAGGCGGCCCGCGCGGACGGTACGGTCTCGAGGGCCGTGGCCACTTGCCCCGAAACCGCGTTCGCCGCGGCTTGCGAACCCGAAACGGCGGCTTGCGCTTGCGCGACGCCGCCGCGACCCTGCTCGCTCAGCGTGCGCTGGTTGGCCAGCGCTAGATCGTAGTTGGCTTTGGCTTGGGCGACCTTAGCGGTTTCGTCGGCGTTGTCCAGGATGACCAAGACTTGGCCCTTCTTGACCGCGTCATCGGTATCGACGAGGATCGAATCGACGCGTTCGGTGATCTTACTGTTGATCTGCACGACGCTGGCATCGATGCGCGCGTCGTCGGTCGATTGGTGCACGCGTGCGTAAAGGAACCACTTTCCGCCATAAAAGATAATGACAATTGCGGCGATGACACCCAGAACGCCGAAAATGACGCGCTTGCGCGGGCCCGTTCGTTCCTCCTCCACGTCGACAGGAACCTCGCCCGCGGCGCCGTTGGTCGGCGTTGCCGTGGGAATGGTTTGCTGCCGCGACTCACGCGAGTCCATTTATGTTCTGCTCCTTACACCATTCAAAAAGACGTTAATATACACCCGCAGGGCCAGTTCGGGATCTTGGTAGATCCGCTCTTCGGGAAACTTCTTGCGCGCCAGGACGTGCGCAAAGATGAAACCCATAAACACCAAGGCGAGTTTCCCCGGATCGCCGTGCAATTCACCCGAATCGACGAATCGCTTCATAAAGGCCAGGATCACCTGGTGGATGGCCTCCTGAGGCCGCCAGGTGGTCAGGGCGAAGCCGTCGTCCTCTTCGACCAACGACCAGCGCATCATGTCGCGGACCGACTCCATGCGTTCGAGCATCGTGCGGGCGACGATCAGCAGGTCGGCATCCAGGTCTCCCGAGAGGCTCTCGACCACGCTCTTGAGTTCCACGATGCCGCAAAACCGCTGTGCGGTGGCGATGAGAAGCGCTTCCTTGCTTCCGAAATGACGGAAGAGCGTGGCTTCGTTCACGTTGGCGACGTCGGCGATCTCGCGGGTCGTTGCGCCGCGCTTGCCCTTGTGGGCGATGGAATCGCGCGCGGCCAGCAAGATACGCTCGCGCGTTTCCTCGGGGGACTTGGGTTCGCGCTTGGTATCTTGATGAATCATCGGCTTGCAAAGACCGTGTCGTTCAGAGCGACGTTGGTTTCGTATGGACCGTAGGTAGAATCGGCGACCGCGCGGATGTGCGGAATATCGATCGTCGCGTGCTGGCTATCCAATACGGCGTAGCTGCCCTGACTGCGGTAGGTTTGGATCATCACGATCGTTCCGCCGCTGGTGTAATGCCACTCCATGCGCTTGAGATCGTAGGTCTGCGCGTCCACCAACGCCAGCGAATACGCAAGGATCGAGCTGGGAATCTTCTTGGTGAGGCGCAGGACGAGCATGGGGCGGCCGTCGAGCGTACTGCGACCGTCGAGCACGACGTTCTGATCCTTCGACCATGCCGCGGGATCGCCGACAGCGTCGAACAGGGTGGAAAAGCCCTTGGCGTAACCGGGAACGCGATCGAATTCGACCACATAGTTATCCGGCCGCTTGAAGTACGACGTACCATCGAGCTTCGGGGCTAAGTATGGAAAACTCAACATTCGAAGGCTGACGTGTACGCGCGATCGATAGGAATGCAGCGAAGGATTTCGATCGAGCATCTTTTGGATGATCTCATGCGCTTGGGATGCTGGAGAGGCGGCAGGCGACGGCGAGGCGCCCAGCGTGCAAGCGATCAGCGCGGCCATAGCAAGAGCGCGGCGCATCAGGCAGCCTCCGTGTTGACGACCTTAAAAATACGGTCGAGGGCCGTGACGCTGAGCGTGCGCAAAATGTCCGGGCGTCCGACACGCAAGGCAACGTCGCCGCCGTGCTCGCGCGCCCGGCGCAGCAGCCCGATGAGGCCGCGCACCGCCGACGCATCGAGGCTGGCGATCGAGTCGAGATCCAGCACGACGCATTCCGCGCCCGAGGCAAACGCGGCGATCGCCGCGGCTTCGGTCGCCGCTAGACTATCGGGATGGTATTCAACGACGAGGCTATTCACGCGAGAATCCTGACTTTCTATGAATTGGGATACACCTGCGCGTGCAAGTGCTTACACGCCAGTATAGCAGGCGGAAAGTCTGCGTGCAAGTACCCACTTGCACCGCCGCCTGTGCCCTCCACGCCCTCGGGGGGACGAGGAACCGGGGGCCGAAGCCGCATCCGATGCTCACCCCCGAAATCGTCCTTGCGGCCGCCCACGACGCCGGCTTGGAGCCCTCTTCCATCGTCCTGGCCCCCGTCGACGGGCGGGGCGGTCCCGAGATTCGGATCGAGCCCGAACGCTATCTCTACCCGGCAAGCATGCTCAAGACCCCGCTGGCGCTGGCCGCGTACACGGCCGTCGCCGACGGCAAGCTGCGTTTGGACGACGTCTTCGAGGTCGGTCCCGGGGTGATGACGACCAGCGACGATACGCCCCTGGTTCTCGGCTCGCGCGCGAGCGTTGAGGAACTGATCGAGTTGATGATCACGATCTCGGACAACATCGCGACCAACATGTTCTACGACATCCTCGGCCGTGAAAACGCCACGTCGATCGTGCGCGATCGCTATGGTTTAACGCGCACGGCCTTCTACCGTAAACTCTCGGGCAGCGATCCGCTGATCGTCGACCCCGATTGGGATCGGGAACATCGCAATCTGCACTCCGCCGGCGACGCCGCCCGCACGTTCGAGTTGATCGCCGCCGACGCCGCTCCCTACGCCCAGACGTTGCGCGCCGTGCTTTCACGCCAAAAACACAACGACCGTCTCAATCCCGGCCTGCGCCCCGGCGATCGCTTCGCGCACAAAACCGGCAGCACCGACGAGGTCAACCACGACGGCGGCATCCTAGAAACCGCCGAGGGCCGCACCTACGTCATCGTCGTCTACACCGGCCTGCCCTCCAGCGAAGAATCCGACGCCCGCTTCGCCCCCTTCATGAAAGCCGTACGAGCGGAACTCTGACAACGCCGCAACCGTCATGGCGTAGTCGCGAAGCGACGAAGTCGAACCACCGGCGTCACGAGGAACGCGTGCCGCTGCCTAGGCGTTCGGCTATGCGTGCGGTTTGTTGGGCCGCTTCGATGGCTAATGGAGAGGGGGCACCGCTGTAGACTCGGCGGCCGTTGACGTAGGTGGCTTGGACCCAGGCGGATTCTCCTCGGTACACCAGCGCGTTGACCGCGGGAGACCACGGATCGATGCGCGTTCCGTCGAGCACGACGAAATCGGCGAAGAGGCCGGGCGCAATGTCGCCGGCGCTAACGCCTAGCGCGGCGGCGCCCTCCGTCGTGCCCATGGCGAAGGCTTCCGATGCACCAAGCGCGCTGCCGTCGCGGCGGGCGAGTTTCTGCAGCATCGATGCGGCGCGCATTTCGTCAATCAACGACGGCTTGACGTCGGCATCGGTTCCCAGCCCAACGCTGACCCCTAACGCCCGCAGACCGACGACGTCGCACGTGCCGTCCCCGAGATATTGGTTGGTCGTCGGACAGTGAATCACACGGGTGCCGCGCTCTGCGAGCAGTCGCATTTCGTCGGTGGTGATGTAGATCGCGTGAATCGCCACCGTGCGCTCGTCGAGCGCTCCCAGCCGATCCAGCAGCGCGATGGGCGTCGCGCCGTGCTCGGCGAGCGTCTGTTCGCCCTCGTATGACGCTTCGGCAACGTGAACGTGCATGGCGCGGCCGTGCGCGCGCGCGAACTCTGCGGCCGCGCGCACCATCTGCGGCGAGGCGGCATGCAGGGAATGCGGCGCGACGCAGACGTTGGCTTCGGGAAAGCGGTTCATGAGTTCCAGCGTGCGTTCCGTGACTTGTTCGATCGTTTCGCGAAAGGCCGCGGGTGCCGTCGGCGCGTCCATCCACGTGCGCGCGAATACCAGGCGGATGCCGGTATCGCGCGCGGCGGATATCGCAGCCTCCGCGCGCGCGTTACCTTCTCCGTTGAGATAGAAGAACTCCGCAACGGTCGTGATGCCTGCCGCCAGCATCTCCGAGAACGCTGCCACGAAGACCCAATACACATCCTCGACGGTCAACTGCGGGACGATGCGGTAGAGCGCGTCGGAGCGCCAGCGCGCGAACGTCCAATCGTCCGCCCACCCGCGCAGCAAGATCTGGTACGCGTGGCTGTGTCCGTTGACGAAGCCCGGCACGACGAGGCGGTCGGCGGGGAAGCTTCGCGTCGGCGGCTCGGCTTCGGCCCGTTCGGGCCTACGCTCGCCGTGACACTCGGCGAAACGGCCATCGCGTACGGCGAATGTGTAGTCGCGTTGCTCGCGGGCGCCGGCGATTGCACGGCCGCAGCGAAACACGTCGCTCACGGGCCTGCCCACGGTGACGGCATGATCTCCCCGCCGCGGCCGACGTACTCGGCGAGGTTCCCGCCGAACTCCCAGCCGAAGTCTTCGGGGTCGCCGATGCGCAAAGCGACGAAGTCGGCGGGCCCGTCGACGCGCAAACGCCCGACGGGCATATGCAACGACGCGGCCGCCGCTCGCGTGACGCCATCGAGTGCTTCGGCGGCAGAGAGCCCAAAGAGCGTGCGTCCCAAATGCGCGACGGTCTGCAAGTTGAAGCACGGCGACGTTCCGGGATTGTAGTCGCTGGCCAAGGCGACGCGCCCGCCGCGTTCGAGCAGCGCGCGCACGGGCGCACGGCGTGCGAGACCGAGGTAGTCGATGGTTGCCGGACAGGCGACGGTCACGATGCCGGCCCGAGCGATCGCCGTGACGTCGCGATCGTCGATGAAGTTGCAGTGATCGACGGCATCGACGCCGAGATCCACCGCCATGGCGGCCGCGCCGCCGTAGGACATCTCGTCGCAGTGCACGCGCAGGCGTAATCCCGCGGCGCGCGCGGCCTCGAGGTAGCGCCTGACCTGCACGGGCGAGAAAAATCCGGCCTCGCAGAAGGCGTCGGCATAGATCGCGCCGTGCTGCTTGGCCTCGGGTAGACAGCGTTCGATCAAGTGGTCGATGAACGCGTCGGCATCCGCAAACTCCGGCGGCAGCGCGTGCGCGCCCAAGAACGTCGGCACCAAGCGCGGGAGGGCGGGATCGCGCATGTACGTGCGGATCATCGCCAGCAGTTCGAACTCGCCGTCGCGATCCAAGGCGTAGCCGGTCTTGGTCTCCAGCGTCGTGGTTCCGTGCGCGAGCATCGCGACCAGGCGCGGGCGAACGATTCGGTCGAAGAAGGCTTGCCCGTCGGCCAGCGCAGTGCGCGTCCGCGCGATCGTGTGCGCCATGCCTTGGGGCGGTTGTTCCCCACGCTGGCGCGCGGCAAAATCGCGTTCGCGCTCGCCGGCAAAGAGCGGGTGCGCGTGGGCGTCGACGAACCCCGGCACGACCACGCGGTCGCCAAGATCGATCTCTTCGAGCGTCGCGCGACCGTTGTCGCGCGGAAACAGGAGCGCCGGCGTCACGCCGACCCGCTCGCGGATGCGCGCGACGTGCGCGTTGAAGCGCGCGGGGAGATCTTCGAGCAGCGCTTCGACTTCGGCGCGCGGCCCGATCGCGTCGACGTAGCCGCCGAAGCACAGCATCGCCGCGTCGTCGATTCGCCCTAACTGTTGGAACGTGACGCCGTTTTGCGCAACGTCGGCGTCGCAGGTCACGATGGTCTTGGCGCGGATCAGTTGCGGCGGGCGCGAGCGGCGCA
>Ga0208357_1001056_pt1 | contig 20845 bp, 20 predicted proteins | sample NGESurdeep092012_6_FD_184487 | JGI IMG/M metagenome (GOLD analysis project Ga0208357, IMG submission 184487) | Arctic peat soil microbial communities from Barrow, Alaska - NGEE Surface sample F52-2 deep-092012 (SPAdes) | ecosystem: Environmental > Terrestrial > Soil > Wetlands > Peat ... | reverse complement strand
TCATAAGCTCATTATAGCAAAATAAGCCTTATTGTGGACGCGTACCTATCTCGCGTATATATGCCGTCGCCATCGAAACTGCTGGGACGGGTATAGCTCTACGCGACGAGCGTTGGAACGTAAAACGTGGCCTGATTGAGACTAATCCACGTTCGAACAGCCTCAACAGTCCGCAGCCGTCCCATAATTCACTGAGGGCGGCGATGGTGGTCTGCCTCGTGAGTCGCTTTTGCGGTAACTTGGGCGCCCGGATTTGACCATGTCTCGAGTTGGGATTGGGGTATAGCCACTGTACGGGAATGGTTAATTTTTCTTTTCGTGCTTCGCTTTATGGACCAGCGTAAAGCGTTGCTGTACTCCTTCATTATTCGGAGGAACGTGTTTGCCTTTGATCAGGGTAACTTCGTATTTGCTCCCAGCGGGACGATACTCGCCGGACTCGGGAACTTTTCCGCCTGTGCGCACTACAATTTTTTTAGTCATAGTAATTATTAGATGTTATATATTTTTTTATTCGAAATCCGGTACGGTTGCGACGACGATCCCCTGAATCTGGAAATCGCGATCGAGAATGATGGGCTTGTTCTCGGGATTCGTCGAGCGCGGCTTCAAGATGACGACATCTTCCTTTGGGTGGTATTCCTTCACAGTCGCTTCGTCGTCGATGAGTGCGATGACATGGTCACCATTCTCCGCGACGGGCTGCTGGCGCACGAGCACGAAGTCTCCATCGGTGATGCCCACTTCATCCATTGAGTCGCCCGTCACGCGCAGAAGGAAGTATTCGCCACCTGGCTTCGCGAGTGAAGTGGAGATCGAAGCGAATCCCTCGATGTTCTGCTCCGCCAAGATGGGCGTACCGGCGGCAACGGTGCCGACGATGGGAACGTTCACGGTCTTCCCATGCATTTCCCCAAGGTCGGGGTCGCGGATAAGCTGGTAACCGCCATCGTCAAACTTCTTTATAATATCCTTCTCGGCGAGCTGTTCCAGAATATCCTGCGCAGAACGGGGTGACCTATACCCCAAATTTCCCATGAGTTCCCGTATGGATGGCGTCCGGCCCCGATTGGCAATCCAGTTGCGGATATGGCGTATCGCCTCGGCTTGCTTACTGGTCAGGTTTTCCATACCATACAATCGTATGGTAATATATGGATAAAGTCAAACTACCCCTTATCCCATGGAAACCGATCAGAAAAATATACCCTTCCCGCTCATCGATACCAGCGGAATCGAAAGAATCATCCTGAGCGCCGCCGAAGCCATGGAGCCGATCCACGCATCGTTAAGCTCCATTCTGAAGAGCAACCAATATCTCTTCGGGCAGATGCAAGAGGCCGCCGATGCAATGGAGACCCTCAGCAAAACAATCAACGACGCCTACGCGATGACGATACCGGCGATCGACGCTGCGAACGACATGGCGGACATTTTTAAAAATATTTCGCAGGTTATTGCTCCCTTCTACGGAATCTCGGAAGCGAGATCGGCGGAGGTAATTGCTCGTCCAGCGGCGAGCGAAGCGAAAGAAATCATCCGCAAGCGCCTCCCCGTCAAAAAAATAATTGTCTCCTTAAAATTGCCGTCTGACATTGGCTGGAAAAACGTTCGTGCCAAATTTATTGACGCCCATACCTTATTCATAGAGACAACACCTTACGATTTGAAATATGCGGCGGCATATCGCGACATGGGGATGCGCAATGAGCATACGGGAGGGCCCAATATGCAGTGGAAAATGCTCTTTGGTCTGGCGCAGATGGGCGGCGTGATATCATGGAGCGGATCAGAGATTGTTCCAGCGAAGGCGAAAAAACAGAAGCAGCTACTCTCAGATGCGCTGATGGCGTATTCCATCGCGACCACTCACAAAGAAAGAAGCGGATCAATACCTACTCACTTCAAATGCCGTGCACGGTTCGTGGTCGTTCGACCTCCTCCGCGAATTTCCAAGCGACCTACTGCTCGACATCGGATTCGATCCCGCCGAGCTGAACGATGTCTTCGACAATATCCTCGCGACCGAGGACGATCGCTTCGATGTCCAGAAGGAAATCCAAAAGATAAAGAAGCCGACCGTGCGGCCGGGCGAGTTATACGCCTTGGGAAATCATCGCCTGATTTGTGCCGATGCCCGGCAAGAAGCGGTGGTGCGCAGACTCGTCGGAAACGCGAAGATCGATCTTGTTGACGTGGACCCACCTTTTAATATTTCGCTCGCATACAAGGGAACAAAGGGACAATACGGTGGCAGCTATAAAGATAAATTGCCGGAAGACGAATACCGCACATTCCTCGACGCGCTCATTAAAAACAGCATTGCGGTCTGCAATGAGAATGCGCACGTCTTCTTTTGGTCGGACCAACGTTATCTGGGACTCATATATAACCTCTTTCGCGATAACAAGATCGAACTCCGTCGCACGCTTCTCTGGGTGAAAGGCGGCGACAATCCCACGCCCCAAGTCTCATGGAATAAGAGCTATGAACCTTGCACGTACGGCACGATCGGCCGCCCTTACCTCGCTCCACGCGTCACCCAATTCAACGAGTTTATGAACCGTGAACTTAGCAATGGTGCGCGACTCCTCGATGAGATCTCGGACATCTTCGACTTGTGGCTCGTCCGTCGGCTCGCGGGGTCAGAGTATGAACATGCGGCTCAGAAGCCTTCCACGCTTTACGAGAAGCCGCTCCGACGCTGCAGTCGCCCGGGCGACAACGTCCTCGATCTCACAGCGGGATCGGGCAGCATCATGGTGGCATGTGAGCAGATGAAACGGCGGGCGTTCCTCGCCGAGGTCGATTCCATATTCGCGACATTAATAATCAAACGCTATGAAAAACTCACCAATAAAAAAGCAAAAAGAATCTCCTAAATACGGCGACGTATTCCGCATCGGCGATCGCGGGCTTCTCGCATGCGGCGACGCGCGAGACGAGGTACTCATAAAAAAGCTGGCTGGCGACAAAAAGATCGCGGCCGTGATTGTCGATGTTCCTTATGGGATCAAGGCGGTCGAGTCCAAAGAAGGATTCGGCAAAATATCCGTGCAAAAGAAAATTTTGAACGACGACATCGATACCGATGCGTCCTACACGGCATTCACCGAAGCATGGATCAGACCCCTTCTCCCGCATCTTACGAGAAAGAACAGCTTCTATATATTCAACGCCGACCCGATGGTCTTTGCACTACGGGAAGGCATGCTTCGCGCAGGACTCACATTCTCGCAACTTTTAATCTGGGCGAAAACGGGCGCGACACTTACCCGCAAAGACTACGCGGTGCAACACGAGTTGATAGCGGTCGGATGGTACGGGACACACGCGTTCCGCGCCGCGAAGGATCGCTCAGTCCTCGTCTATCCCAAACCCGCGCGGAGCCCTCTCCACGCCTCGCAAAAACCCGTAGGCCTTATCCGCCGCCTGATCCTGAACAGCACACATCCCAACGACATCGTCTGCGATCCCTTCGCGGGTTCCGGCACCCTTGGGGTCGCGGCATTCGAAACGCAAAGGTCGTTCATATTGATAGAACGCGACGAAGCATACGTGCAAACGATTATCGATCGCTTTGCCCGCATGGGCATCGTCACGACTTCAATCCATGAAAAAAGATAAGAGCAAAGAACTGTTTCTTGAGCAGATTAGAAAGACGCCGATCATGCAGGTCGCGTGCGACGCCGTGGGCATCAACCGTTCTACGGCGCACCGATGGCGACACGACGATCCGGCGTTCGACAAGGCGCTCGAAGAAGCGCTCGGCGAAGGGCGCAGCCTCGTGACGGACGCCGCGATCTCTCAGCTCTTGACCTCGATCAAGAACGGCGATCTCGGCGCGGTTAAATATTGGCTGAACCACTTCGACGAGAACTTCAAAACGAAAGTGGAGTTCAAAGGAACGATGCAGCATATTCGCGAGGAGCTCACCGAAGAAGAAGCGAAGATGATCGGCGAGGCGCTCCTCATGCTCGGCCTTCCCGACCTCGATGGCGAAGAGGGGGAAGACGGAGAAAAATAAATTAATCAATTAATAAAATGAAATTAGAAAATTATGAAACGTTAATGAGCTGGATCCGGCGCAACCGGTTCCTTAGAAAGAAGCTTGCGCGGCTCAGTCACACGATGTTCTTCGTCATATATTTCCACGGCTATATGAAATATAAGACGGCGGACTTCCAGCGTGAGATCTTCCGCATCACGGAAGACAGCAAGACAAAAATGGCGGTCATCTCCGCATTTCGCGGATCCGCGAAGTCGACGATCTGCGGGATGTCGTTCCCCATCTGGGCGATGATATCCGACAAGGCTCGTTTCATCGTGCTCGCAAGCCAAACAAGGAATCAAGCGCGACAGCAGCTCAAGAACATCCGCGAGGAGTTTGAAAACAACCCGCTTCTTAAGAACGACTTCGGCCCGTTCGCGCCGGAAGCGGACGAGTGGGGTGCTTTCGCCCTCAACTTCACCAACTATGGCACGCGCATCATCGCGGTCTCCACTGAGCAAGCGGTGCGCGGCATCCGCCATCGCGAACATCGTCCAGATCTCATCATCCTAGACGACATCGAGGATTTGGATTCGACCCGCACAAAGGAAGCCCGCGACAAGGCGTGGCAGTGGTTCACCTCCGAGATCGTGCCACTGGGCAATCCCCAGACCCGCATCTTTGTCCTCGGTAATTTCCTCCACGACTTTTCTCTCGTGGGACGCTTGATTGCGCAGATGAAGACGGGTGTCCGTGACGGCATCTGGAAGCGCTACCCATTGGTAGATGAAAACGGCGTTCCATCATGGCCCGGCATGTTCCCAAGCGAGAAGGAGGTCGAAGATCTCCGGCGTACGGTGGGAGATGAGGTTGCGTGGAAGCGCGAGTATATGCTTGAGGTCATCGCCGACGATCTACAGGTAATCCAACCGGAATGGATCAAGCGGTACTATGAGTTACCCGAGGATGCGCCGCACACCATCTTTATCAGCGCCGACCTTGCGATCTCCGAGAAGGAAACCGCCGATTATACCGCGATCGTGATCGGCTATATCTATGGCTACGGCAAGGACATCACGGTATATCTCCAACCGTATCCAGTGAGGAAGCATCTAAGCTTTCCCAAGACGGTTGAAACACTTCAGGATCTCTACGATCAGCAGCAGCGCGTGTGCTCCAACATCATCATCCTTATAGAGGACGTTGGATATCAGAAGGCCGCCATCCAGGAATTGGAGAATCGTAGGTTCCCGGTGAAAGGTATGCCGGTGCAGGGCGACAAGCGTTCCCGCCTCATGACGGCAAGCAGTTTCTTCCAAGCGGGAAGAGTACTTTTCCCGGCAAGCGGCGTGGATGATCTCACGACAGAGATATTAGGGTTCGGGCGCGAGCGCCACGATGATCTCGTCGATGCGACGACTATGCTTCTCCTTTCGCTCGTCATGGATCGCCCTGGCATTCCGACGATCGGGTGGCTTGACCTCATGACGATGAAGGTCTCGTGGGGCGGTGGCGATTCATATGCGGAAACACATGACAAGCTCATGGGTTCAATGCATGACGTGGCGGAGCGCATCTTATATAAAGATTCCGACTCGGGGAACGAGCCTCTCGCGTCTCCGCCACCCAGTTCTTGGGGCGGTGGCGGTTCGTCCTCATCGAGCGGTCCGGGCATCCATATTCCTCCGCCGAGCGGCGGGAGGAGTTCCGGCGGTGGCGGAGATTTTATGGGTCGCTGGTCGCGCGGTGATTTCTTGAAAAGGTGATGCTAAGTGGAGTAAAGTAGCTTCATGGCATCGCCAACATTAGACGTCATTCAAGCTTGGGTATCTGCCGCCACTGCAGTGGCAACGATCGTCGCCGCAGTGGCGGCGGTACTTGCCGCCCTGTGGGCAAAGCGCATCGGCGAAAAGCAAAATGAAATTAATACCAGGATCGAAGCGTTGCAGACCAAACAAACCGATGCCGAGCATTTTGTAGAAATTTCAGTGCAAGCGGTACCGCTGAATATCAGTGATGCCGCCCTTACCGCAGGTGCCGCACCGGCAAAATGGGGATTGGTCGTGAGAAGCATCGGAACATACCCCGTGTACCTCGAAAGTTACACGTTCAGCTTCGCGGCAGGCACAGTGAATGCCTTGGGATTGGCGATCATCCCTTCCAACGGATACACCATCGAAGTCAATCAAGTGGATATCGCTAGAATCCAAAATCGCACGTTTGCCCTCGATATTTATTTCGAGGACTACAGCGGCAAGCGATACAAATCACTTCACGCGGGTATGCTCATGAATGCCGACACGAAGCTGATTATACAATCGAATAAGAAGGTTGAAGCTCCAGAATAAAGAGAATGGACCACTTCATGAAGTAGTCCTGCAGTTGGAACATCAAGGTGACAGATTGGGTCCAGCGCTTCAAATCATAAAGCCCCTCATCGCGAGGGGCTTTATGATTTTAGGAGAACCTCCCGGCCGGACTTCGCCGCGCGGTTGGCACATTAACAACACCAATATCATGAAAAGAAAAAATAAAAACTTGTCGGATCGTTCCGACTCAGATGGAAGAGTGACGACGGGGCGGATCGGAAGACCGCCTAAATTCGCCGGGATGCCCGCATCCGTCTCGGATGAAAGCTGGCGACCCGCCGTCTCGCACGAGATCGAAGAACGGATTATCGCCCTCTACACGAAAGGGCTCACGACGCGGGACATTGTGAACTACCTGCGCGAGCATCATCAAGTAGAAGTCTCACAGGCGACGATCTCGACGGTCACTGATAAGGTATATCCATTGATGAAGGAATGGCAGGCGCGACCACTCTCCTCCATCTATCCCTTGGTGTATCTCGACGGCCTCCGATTCAAAGTACGGGATGGTGGACGGATCGTGAATAAATGCGCGTACATCATCCTCGGCATCAACGATCAAGGTTACAAGGAAGTGCTTGGCATCTGGATCAATGTCACAGAATCGGCAAAGTTTTGGATGGGAATCCTGAACGAACTCAAAAACCGAGGCGTCGAGGAGATCCTCATCGCGTGCGTGGATGGGCTCAAAGGATTTGGCGATGCCATCAAGGCCATCTATCCCGACGCCGAGGTGCAGCGATGCATCGTGCATCAGATACGACACACGATCAAATTCATGCCAATAAAGGATCGAGATGACTTCTGTGTCGACCTCCGCACGATCTACGGCGCACCGACCGAAGATGCGGGACGGGAAGCGCTCGAGGCAGTGAAACAGAAATGGCCGCGCTACCAGCCGTATCTCAAATCATGGGAAGACCACTGGGCGGAACTGACGCCGTTCTTCGCATATCCCGAGCCGATCCGGCGATCAATGTATCCCGAAGGTTTCAAGGCGGACGCGGTCGATAACGCTCTCGATACAAAGATCATGCAGATACATCTGCTCGCGGTCAACGATCTTGGAAAGTTTTTCTTTGACGAAACGTTTGTGCCGCCATCCGACGAAAAAGAAACCAAATAAGAAATGCTCCCGTCCTTCGACATCTTGGAAGAGGTGGCCGCCGCTTACAACGTATCCGTGGATGATATGTTGGCAAAAAATCGGACAAAAGAAATTGCCGAAGCAAGACAGTTGGCGGCGTACATCTTGCGCGAGCTTAACGATCTTTCATATCCCGCCATCGGGAAAATCATGGGGCGAGATCATACCACAATGATCCACTCTTACAATAAGATTTCTCAAGAGATAAAAACGAACCCGCAGTACAGGGATTTCGCGGAAAAATTATTTGGCGCTTTGAAGGGCGCGGAAGTGACGGCAGACGTCGCCGATGTTGCCTCGCTCACTTCGGATGAAATAAAATATCTTCACAAAACGCTTTCCAAAGAAACGAAGGAGAAAAACGCGTACGGGTTCGAAACCTCGGAAGACATTTTGAAATTGGAGCGAAATCTGGAGATTACGGAAAGAGAAGCCGATATCTTGGCGAAATATCGAGCTGGAATGACGTTGGAAGAAATAGCGCCGACGGCCGGAGTGACGCGCGAACGCGTGCGACAAATCGTTATGCATACCCTGATAAAAGAGCTTGGGCAGAAGGCTCGCAACGGCTTCAAAATCGACGTAAAAGAATATATCGGATCTCAGAAAAGCATCCACAACAGATCGCGCTACTTGCCAGAGGGACGGCGCAAAGAGATCGCCGACAAACTTGAAAGCGGCTTAAGCGTGGAGGAGGTTTTAAAAACGTACAAACTTTCCGAGGAGAAGTTTCTCGAATCTTTTCCCCAGTACGAGGGCGGGGCCGAATTGGAATTTGGGAAAAAGAAGCGGTGGAGTCGTTCTTACGATAAATGCCGCGGGTGCGGAACTACCGTTACGCCGCATCTGAGGCGAGGTTATTGCGAAGCGTGCCTCGGAGGCTTGAGAAAGAAAAGACGGGAAGAAATAATACAGAAATTCGGAAACAAATGCGCTCGTTGCGGTATAACGCGACCCGAATGTTTTAGAAAATACAAGCGAGATTTTTACTTAACCAAGAAATTGGCGGGAGAGCCGTTCGCTCCCCTCTGCAGAGGATGCTTTCTCCAACTTGGAGGCGTGAACCTTGCTAATAAGCGCTGGGGCAGATGAGGCGTTCTCCTTTTTGTCTCTAGCCAACAAAATTCTCTTAACCGCTCCGGCCACGGCCTTGGCCACTGGCACGGTGACGGCGTTTCCCAACTGCTTATAAGCGACCGTCGTAAAAGCAGGCAACTGAAAAGAGTCTGGGAACCCCTGCAACCTCGCGCATTCACGAACGGTCAGCTTCCTGATCCCAAATCTATTTTTTAAAACCTTCTTGTCTTTGATCAAATTCCTTTCCCGTCCCATATTCCCGGCTACCAACGTATTTGAAACCCCGTTCTTATCGAGAACCACGCAGCCGAATCCGTTACCGCCTTTCGCGTGTCGACTCTTATGTTTGAGTAATCCTCTGTAATACTTCTCGGAGAGGTAATATGACTCATCAATGCGCTTTTCCAAAATCTCTTTCAGCTTGGTTTTTTTGTTTCTCTCGTATAAAACGAATGGTTTTTTGGAGTCAAGAAAACCGACTATGTATAAACGTTCGCGATGCTGGGGAACGCCGAAGTTTTGCGAGTCGAGCACCTTCAGGTGGACTTTATATCCGAGCCATTCTAGATTTTTAATCATCTGGCGCAAAACCTCTCCCTTGTTGTAAAGGCTTAAGTGCTTTACATTTTCCAAGACGAACGCTGATGGACGTTTCGCGTTTAGAATTCTCACGATTTGAAAAAATACTTTCCCGCGCTCGTCATTCAACCCCAACCTCTTTCCAATCATCGAGTAGGGTTGGCACGGAAACCCTCCAAGGAGAACATCGAAGTCTGGCAACTTGTCCGTGTCCACCTCCTTGATGTCCTTGCAGTCGATCACTCCGAAATTCTGGGCATAGGTCCGACAGGCGTTTTTGTCGATGTCGTTTGAATATACGATTTCGAATCCCGATTTCTCGAAGCCCATGCGCATTCCGCCAATTCCGGCGAAAAAGTCCGCCGCGGTGAGTTTTGATCCTTTTCGCTCCTTCATTTATGCTAATTATAACTTACATGACGAAGCTTAGGAAATCTGGGGACATCTTTTCTCGCCGCGAACGGAGCGAAATCATATAAGCGGTTCGGTCCAACTATCCCTCGGGATGCTGAACTCTATATACGTGCCACTCCAAACCCGCCCCTTTGGACTCGGCGTCACGGATTACTTCCTTCAAGCTATTTTCGTGATCGTTGAGGCGAGGATGTTTCCCTGACTTTACCTCGAGAAAGGTAATTTTATTAATCTTTCCCTCGCTCATTCCTTCAAAAAACAGATAGTCAATTGGCTCTCCGATAAATCTCGCATCGGCGATATTTAAATTTGGAAATTGTTGTTGAAAATCGGGAAGAAGGGGCGCGATGTTCTCGGCAACCTTCCCTTTGATGCCAGCTCTTTGCCCTTCCAACGCTTTTTTTGTTTCTTTAACGGATTCTTCCCGTTGTTTTCCCTTCCCCAAGAGAAAACCGAGAAACAGGAATGCGATTGCGATAAGAGCGATCATTAGCACGATTTCCATGATAAAATCTTAGCACGAAAGAATTCGCTTCGCTTGCATTTCTCGCCCTTTCGTCGCCTTATAGCACTTTCCTACCCCTCTGGACTCTCAAGAGGGTCTGCGTCATCCCTTGTAGTATGACTAACCAAACTACGGGGCCGATGGGAGCTGGGGCCTCAACGCAAGTCCAGCTCCCCATAAAGGTCAAATACTGCTTGTATGCAAGAAAATCAACGGAATCCGAGGAGCAGCAGATCCTCTCTATCGACAGCCAGATCAAGGAGATGGAGACAATGGCAGCCCGGGATAATCTGGAGATTGTGGAGATTAAGAAGGAGAGCCACTCCGCGAAAGAGGCCGGGCAAAGACCCGTCTTCAACGAAATCGTGGACGAGATAAAGAGCGGCAAATTCAATGGCATCATCACCTGGGCCGCCGATCGTATTTCAAGAAACGCGGGCGATCTCGGCAGGATCGTCGATCTCATGGACTCGGGTCATCTCATCGAGATCCGCACCTTCGGGCAAAAATTCACGAACAGCCCAAATGAGAAGTTCCTCCTTATGATCCTGGGGTCACAGGCGAAGTTAGAAAACGATAACAAGGTGGTAAATATAAAGAGAGGGCTAAGAGCGCGATGCGAAATGGGACTCTGGCCCTCTACCGCACCGACGGGATATCTCAGCAGCACAACAAAGGATAAAAGCTGCCAGGTGGAGATCGATCCGCACCGGGCCCCAGTGGTCAAAAAGATGTTTGAAAAAGTCGCCTACGAGGGTATGAGCGGGAGACGATTATATATGTGGCTCAGGGATGAGATAAAATTTACAACAAAGAGCGGGAAGCCGCTCACGCTCAGTAATGTTTATATGACCCTGCGGAAAACATTCTACTATGGAACATTCGAATATCCTCGAGGCGGGGGTCAATGGTATATCGGCAAGCATACGCCGATTATTACGAAGGAGCTTTTTGATCATGTGCAAGAAAAATTGGTGGGATATGCGGCGCGAGGAGAAACAAAGGAGTTCGCTTTTACGAGGCTCATGACCTGCACGCTCTGCAAATCGGGGATAACCGCAGACGAGAAATTGAAGAAACTGAACAACGGCACGATGCAGCGATACGTATACTACGGATGTGGTCGTTTCCACGATAAGAATTGCAAAGGGGGCTATATACGCGAAGAAGACCTCATTGAACAACTCGCCAATCTTATGGATAAGATTGATATCGACGAAATTAGTATGAAGACGCGGATCAAGGCGGAGATTGAACGGCACAAGAAATTCGCATCGGGGCTACTTGGTATGAAGGGGCAAGCCGTGAAAGTGGATGATGTCGATATGCGAAATTACGCAAAATATGTCTTACGGGAAGGAACCATTCCTGAGAAGCGGGAGATGCTTTCCTGTCTGCGAAGCAAGTTCACGCTGGCGCACAAAGAGGTAAAAATAGGTTAAAAATCTTTGCTCTGTTTTGGCACAAAAAAATCCCGAGCAATTTTCTTTTTCAGCCCTTTGGCTTTTGTCGGATCGTTCTCAATAAAGATCTTTGCTTTTATTCCTCCGCCTATCGCCCTAATCGCTCGCACCGCTTCGCTTGGCGAACTGTACTCACGAAAGATCCTATCAAGTGATACGCTCCCTTTCTGGGAGAGCTTTACGGAGAGGATATAGTCTCCGATTATTGCAATGGAATGCGGGCTTCTGAATAACGAACTCAATGAGCAATGGATTTTCTCTTGGGACGCCAATCGCACTGTTTCCTTGTCGAGCAGCGTTCTGCCACCGATAGAAAGGAATATCGGCCGTTGCTTGTATCTGAGCCGATCGGCATGGATCCGGTCGGTCTCCGGTTGTGCGAGAATCGTCCAGTTGTGTGGATTATAAAGATAGAGCGGATGCTTGGCGCTTATCTTGTTCTCTATATTGATAAATGCTTCCGACCAAAGAGCGTCCGTTTCCGTAAGCCCCTTGCCTTCAATGGTGACCTTTTCTTCTTTCTTCAAGGAACTCAGGTCGCCGAACATCGACGCGCCGGACAAGCCCTTAGTCATTGATCGCAATTTCTCAATCCACAGAGTGTTCATAGAAACAGACGATTTATAAATGACTATCTTCCCGTCGCGTTTCAGCTTGCGCAGCACACGATAGACGCCCTGTTTAGTGACTCCTCGGCGTCGCTGATCTACGCGCCGAATAAGCTCCTCAATCGATATCTTCCGATCGCCGAGAAATAGCTCGAGCACAATTTCCTCTATACCGCCGTCGAATAGCTTCATATCATTAAACAGTTTGTTTACTACATATATAAAAATACCACCTTCCTCGAAAACGTCAATGCATTCGGCGATACTGCGAGCGGGATAAAGAAAGCTCTTTGAAAAATCCCAAAAGAGAGGAACGCCATGGCAATCTGCGGATACAATGAAAAGATCGGCAACGGGCTGAAACAGCTCGTCGAGGGTATGATCGAAGCCCTTGAAAAGAAAATGGAGGCCGGTTCCGCGAATGCCGTCCTCCAACGTGAGCTCGTGGAGCTCGATAACATCGTCACGGTCTTAAAGACCGCTCCCGGAGAAGTTCTGCCAGAGATGTTCATCGGACTGAACCTCCTCGCTCGTGCGATGTTCTCGGAGGTTCAACGAGAGCTCGCTATTTCCGACAGTAATGATCTCGCGGGCGGTTGCCGGAGAGTCGGAGATAGTTTCATTGGCCTATTGGCACAGACCGAACTCAAACACCAGGAACTCCGCTCGCATGAAAACGGCCGGACGTCGGTAGCCGCGCAAGCGAGGACTTTGGCGCAATGGGCCCTCGAGAGAAGCTCGTCGTATGAAATAGGCCGACAGTAAGTCATGAGGCCGGACTAATGTCCGGCCTCACTTTTTTTACTGTCTCCAACCGGGACACCTTCGAGTTAGCGCTGCGTTGTTTGCCATCGGCATACCGTCAATGCCTTCGTAACCCACTCATGGGGAATGACAGCGAACTCTCAGGATGTTCTCAAAATTTTTAAGCGTCCCGGCCGACACAGTTGACCTTACGACCCCTTCACGAAGAACCTGCGGTTAGGGCTTGCGTTGGCCCACGCCGAGAAAGCGGCAATCTGCTGCTTGGTATGCTGGGAAGTGATGGAATCGGCGTCCTCTATCTCGATGGCGACCGCCTCAATCCCCTTCACCGCATACACGTCGGGAATATAGCCGCCGATCTGAGGAGGCTGCTTGTAATCCGGCAGGTGGACCCATACGGTCCAACCCTCTTTTGCCAACGCATTTCCCCATGCCAAAACCGCCTTATCGTGCTTTGTGGTTACTGAAGAATTCATGCTTTAGAACCTGATTGGTTTATTATTTTGTCCCGTTCGACCTCTTATGAAAATAAAAATCGGCCACCATCAGGCTCCGAGAAGGGTGAACGCGGTATCTCACGCGATCTTCGCGAATCGGAGGAAAAAAGGTTGTGTGACGTATTATGTGTGACAACCTCCGATGATTAATTGGCAGATATTCAGTTTTGGGAACGCTCTCGGGACGAGAGCGTTCCGCTAATATGTAGAACGTTTTTCCGCGCGGAAGGTTACGCATAATAATAAAAAACCCGGGTCGCTTTCGCTTCCCGGGCAAGTCCATAAGGAAAAGAGTCCCGATGGTGAAATTGATATCAGTGCGCAGTGTGCGCGAGGGGTCGATTCTCGAGAAGCGCGAGCTCCTCTCCTGCCTGCGGAGTAAAATTACCATGGCGGAAGGAGAAGCGAAGATCGTTTCGTAGCGACTCAATAGATTTCCCGATTTTGTAACTACTATCCTTGTGTTTTTCTCATAATTATTTTATAATATCGCCAGCACGTAACAACTGAATATCGTTGCGTACCTGCATACCAAAATCCAGAATGGAAAGGAAATCGGCATGTTCACTCCTTACGTTTACCAAGGGCGTTGCCGCAAAAAACTTCGCGCCGTCAGGCGGGAAGGAAAGAAGCGGGCGCTCGTTGTTATGGCGAGCGGGCTTGGAAAGACAGTGGCGGCCGGATTCGACGTGCGCGATTTCCTTCGCTCGCTTCGGTCCGCTCGCGTGCTGTATCTCTGCCACCAGAACGACATCCTGAAAAAAGCACGGGAAACCTTTGAGGAAATCATCGGCGGCGATCTCACGGACTACGGCTTCTACCACGGTTTCAAAAAAGAGCGATCAGCGAAGATTCTTTTCGCGTCGTTCCAGACCATGGCGGAGCATTACCATGAGTTCGGGCGCAAGGAATTCGACTACATCGTGGTCGATGAATCGCACCACTCGCAGGCGGACACCTACCTCTTGGTGCTCGCGCATTTCACTCCGCGATTCCTCTTGGGTATCACGGCAACTCCGGACCGCAAGGATCTTCTCGACATCCGCATCATCTTCGGCGATGAAATATTTTCAATCAACCTCGCCGAAGCGTTGGCGAAAGGATATCTTACCCCCGTTGATTACCGGCTCATTACCGATCCAGTGGTCGACTTGGGCAAGATAGAGAATCCTTACCGGCTCAGCATGAAGGACCTCAACCGCACGATCTTTATTCCCCGACGGGACGAAGAGATCGTACGCATTATCCAGGAGAAGTGCACGGAAGAAGGCATCGATCATCCGCGCATCATGGCGTTTTGCAAGTCGATCGCTCACGCGGAACGATTCGCAAAACACCTCAAGGGATCGCTTGCCGTCCACTCGGGCCTCCCGCATTACGAACAGGAACGGCGAGTCAAAGCCTTCAGGGAAGACCGCGCTGCGGGCCTCGTGACTGTCGACAAATTCAACGAAGGAGTCGATATTCCCGAAGTGAACGTGATCGTCTTTCTTCGCTCCACCGGGTCGCGGACGATCTTTTATCAACAGCTTGGCAGGGGCCTTCGCCGCGCGAAAGGGAAGAAGAAAGTGCTGGCGCTCGACTTCGTAGGCAACTGCGAACGCATTCGTCTGATTGATGCTCTTAAACGAGAGATCGAACAGGAAAGCGGCGTCGAATACGTCAGTCGCGGCAAAGAAACGGCAACCGTCTTCAGCTTCGGCAGCTTCACCTTTACCGAACAGGTAAGGGATGTGCTTGCCGTCCTGGAGAAGGCGGGACAGGTCTACTCCAAAGAGGACCTCATCGCGCAGCTTCAAACGGAAGCGGAGCGATTGGGAAGGACGCCGGGAATACGGGAGATTAACCAATCTTCCAGCATCGGGCGTACTGCGAGCTCCATAACTTTTGCGCGAGCGTTCGGTTCTTGGAACGCTGCCCTCAAGGCGGCAGGTCTCAAGGTCAATATGACCAAAGATTATTCCAAAGATGACCTGATCGCGCAGCTTCAAACGGAGGCGGAGCGATTGGGGCGGACGCCACGATCTATGGATATTCCGCGCGCATCAAAGGCCGGGAGAACGGCTAGTCTCCACACGTTCACTATCTTTTTTGGTTCTTTCGATGAAGCTCTCATTGCTGCGGGCTTCACAATTGATCCAATGAAGGATTACTCCCGCGAGACGCTCATCGCCCAGCTTAAAGCGGAAGGCAAAAGGTTGGGAAAAACACCTTCCATCCCGAGCATCAACGCCTCATCAAAAGCCCGCAGAACGGTAAGCGTACAGACGTTTGTGAAAATCTTCGGCTCTTGGGGCGATGCTCTAGGGGCCGCAGGGTTCACGGTGAATGTCTTTCGCGCCGATAAGTCTTCCCTCATCGCCCAGCTTAAAAAAGAAGCGAAGCGGTTGGGGAAAAATCCAACCAGTCTGGACATCAACGCTTCATCACAGGCTGGCAGGACGGCGAGCACAACGACCTTTTTGCGAGCGTTCGGTTCGTGGGGAGATGTTCTCAATGCCGCCGGACTTAAAGCGAGTCAGAATTACGACAAATCGACCCTCATCGCTCAGCTTCAAGCCGAAGCGAAGCGATTGGGGCGGGTGCCAATGGCGCTCGACATCATTGATTCGTCGAAAGCTGGCAGAACTGCGAGTACGGCAACCTTCAGAACATTCTTCGGCTCTTGGGAAAATTCTCTCAAGGCCGCAGGGTTGGCGGTGCACAGAGTTCGGCGGGACAAAGCCGCTTTGATCGCCCAGCTTAAAAAAGAAGCGAAGCGGTTAGGACGGCCACCGAACATGTCGGATATCGAATTGCTTTCCAAAGAGGGAAAGATGGCGAAGCTCGGTACCTTTTTGGGAGAGTTCGGTTCTTGGACCAAGGCGCTTGTCGCTGCAGGTCTGAGAATAAACGCCGTACAACGTTATCCGAAGGATGTCCTTATCGCCCAGCTTAAAGCTGAAGCCGAGCGATCGGGATTGACGCCAACTATGCCGCATGTTGATGCGATGTCGAAACAAGGCAAGATGGCGAGCTCGGCATCGTTCGTGGGTGCGTTCGGCTCTTGGGGTAACGCACTCGCGGCCATAGGGCTCGAAAGCAACGTGAAGCGGTACACGCCGGACATCCTCATCGCTCAGCTTAAAAAAGAAGCGAAGCGACTGAGGAGATCGCCGAACGCAAAAGATATCGGAAAGGCTTCTGCGGCAGGCAGGACGGCGAGTCCGTCGAAGTTCGCGCATGCTTTCGGCTCCCACAACAGGGCGCTCGAAGCTGCGGGACTCAAACTCAACAAGAAATAATTTAGGCCCCAATCGGAGAAATCTGATTGGGGCATTTTCTTTATTAAATTTTTTATAGAATAGATACCTTTAAAAATTTGGTGATGCCTTAAATTTGTTGCGAGTTCGATTTCCAGGCGGGGTAGCTTTGACTGCCTTCAAAAAACGTAGCATTTACCTGCCCGGTCTGGTCTCACTGCGTTGTGCCCTCTATGGGAATCTAACCGTCATGGTCGCACAGGCGGGGTGGGCCCGTAAAATATAAATAAAATGGCACCTCCTTCTTTAGCGCAACCCCACAGAAACCTCGCCTACGATTCGATCAAGATCGGCATAATCTTTCGCGTCATCGGGATAAAGATTGAAGTTGTATACCGTTCCGCTCGCGAATAAAAACTCAGACTTGAAAAGCTCACCTTCTGCTCCCTGCCCCCGGATAGTAAACAGGCGATAGTTATTGAGCATGCCCCAGCCCGATTCGAAGATTTGGCCTTCCGGCCCGTCAAAACCCTCATGCGCGATATAGTCCTCCGGAGAAAGCGTGGTTGTCGCAACGTCTACATCAATCTGCTCACCCCATGCCGTCCCTTCGGTCGCGCCGATATTAGGGAGGGTGGAACTTCGGGTGTAAAGGATAAACTGAGGACCGATATCGTTCATGCGATGCGCATACCAGCCGCTCGGCGCGGCGATATCCGGCAACGCTAAAACGGCATCGTTCGGTCGATCCTTAAGCGCGAAGAAAACGAGCGCTGCGGCGATGATCAGTGCCGCAACGATAATAACGATGCCGATAAAATATTTTTTATGAAAGAATGCCGTCATAGCTAGAAAACAATGGACTCCGAAGGCGGCGGCGATTGGAATATGAGCGGCACACTGCTCGCGGTCTGCGGGTTAAAAAGCATCAAGCTTCCCGTTGCGCTGCCGCCGTAACAGCCCAAGTCCTGACACGGATTCACGGCCGCGAGCGGCTGATAGACCACCCCTTCAAGATTGCCTAAATCGCGGCCGCTATACGGCATCATCAAGGCATTCTTTATAAGAACAGTGCTACTCCCGGTATTCACATCATATGCGCTGATCTCAAAAGGGGCGCCAATAGACGAAGTCGGCGCATCGGAATATATGATGCGATCCCCGAGGATACCGAATGACATCACACCTGGAAGCGGCACGATCACTGTCTGTATTTTTGATGCCATGTCGTAATAGCACAATCGCGAGCCCCAATCACCCATGCTATCAAGCACAACGATGTTGTTATTGAGCCATACGCTATTGTTGCCCGAACAACCTTTTGAGATATCCTGCCATCGATCCGTGCGAGTATCGTAGATCTGTTCCGCAAAAAAGATATACCGTCCGTTAGGAGAGTGGCTGACGATGGATCCATACGGGATCATGGCCGAGCCTGTTCCTATTTGTTTTGTCGTACCGCTCGCGACGAGGAATATATCCACCGGCGGAGGCATGGACCCGCTCGTCGCGTTTTCCGATTCGGTATACGCGAACTCATCGGGAGAGATAAAATCGAAGCTTTGAATGCCCGTACTAGGAGCGATGTCCAGCTTTTTTGCCGTTTCGCCTGATTTCAGGTCGAGAACATAGACGGACGAAGACGAACTCCAGTTTCCAACGGCAACATCAAACCCCAACAGGCCATCGCCCAGCCGCTGTGCGTGGACGATAGACGAACTCGGGGTAATGAATGACGTAGGGATCTGCTCCGTCTCATTCGTGTTCAGATTGTAAGCGAAGAGACCGCCTTGGTATACGTAAAAAAGCTCATCCTGCATCGTGGCAGCGAGCGGCGCGGTCGACGTCGCAACGGAAATCTGCGCGGCGCGAGGCGCGGAAGTTTGAGGATAAAAACTCAGGTAGCAATAACCACCGATGACAGCAGCAAATATGACAATTACGGCCCAAAAGACCAATTTTCTCTTCCGGAGTTTTGAAATCCCTCCTCCGTAGAATCGTCCGCTTACGCGGGCGCTTTCAGCGGGGCTGGAAGCATTGTCATTCAGGCCGAACTCGCGGGGATCGAGCTTCTTCATAAGCTCATTATATTCCTATCTAAACTATTTAGTACGAAGGCCTGAAAGAATCGAGCCAGCTCAGTCACCCTGCCAGGGTACTCAGAAAAATGTTGCGAGTTCGATTCCATCCGGGGTACAGCTTTTTCGCCTTCAAAAAAGTCAGCGTTTATGCACCTCGGTCGGTCTCACTGCTCTGTGCTCTCGCGTGGAATCGAACCACGACCACCTCCTTCGGAGGGAGATATTCTATCCATTAAACTACGAGAGCTTGCGCTCTCTTTATACTACGAAATGGCAGATCTCGTAAACCGCAGCGCAGATGAAAACGATGGCGACGATATCGAGCAGGACCTTCTCGCGCGTAGCGAGTGCGAGCGTCCTGCGCCCGACCGAGATGATCAAAAGATATTGCGTGCTGATGAAGATGCCGCCGGCGATCCCGACGATCGAGAGAAAATTATTGAATCCCAGGAGCACCGCAGCGAGCGGCAGAAAGACGATGATCGCACGCGAGGCGAGCGAGCTCCATCCGAGGTCCTTTTCCATCGCGCCGCGGATCTCGCGGGCGATCGGCACGGACACGACACAAACCGAAAGCAATCCCACCGCCGCAAGGATATCCTTGCGCCAAAGCGGCCAGCTCGCGATGCCGGAGACCGTGTCCGTCGTGACGTGCGGCACCGTGCCGATCACGCCGGCCGCGAAAAGCCAATAGAGCAATCCGGCAAACGCGGTGCCAAGCGCAAAGAGCCAAAATGCGCCGGGGAGTGCGAGCGGTTTTTCATTAGTGTCCGGAATTCCTTTATCTTCCTTCCGATACGCAAGTTCATACACCGGCTCGACGCACGTCCATCCCGCGAGCGCAAAGATGGCCACGCCGAACGGAAGAAAGAATCCGCCCGGCACTGCAGCGGGCACCGCGCTAAAGATCGCCCCCGGATGTCCGGAGAAAAATATGAAAAGGATCGCAAGCGATACGAGCGCGATCCCCACTCCCTCAAACCATGCGATCTTCCCCTCACTCCCCCACACGAGGATCGCGAGAAGTATCCAAAATATCGCGAGGGCGACGCCTGAGGTCATCCCGGGAAAAAGTATCTGCAGGAACTGTGTGCCGAGGACGAGATATGCCACGAAGCCGAGCAGCAGGCCGATGACGATCGCGATGAAGCCGATCCAAAATCCCGTCCCGCCAAAATATTTGCGCGCGAGGCCGAGCAGGCGCTCGCTTTCATCGGTCGCCGCGAGTGTGCGCAGGTAGAGGATATGTGCGACGGAGACGATCGCGACGACGGCCACGAAATAACCGAGTGCGACGAGCCATCCCGACGCCTGGATGATATACGGCACAGCGAACACGCCTTCCCCGATCGTCGCCGCGGCGACGATGGCCGCAATGGTCAGGTGTTTGATGGACATACCGGCCTACGCTTTATACACCAGATCCCCTTCGCGGACGCGTTTCCTGAGCTTGATGCCGATCTGTTTCTTTGCCGGCGCGATGGCGATGGACTTGTGATCGAACTGCATGGACTTCGCCGCTTCGGTGAAGTCCGTCGTCGCCCCTTTGAAATATAATTCCGTGCCAGCCTTCACTTTGGTATTGAACTTCACGATCGCCACTTTGATGTGGGTGTAATAGTGCGTCACCTTGCCGATGGGCTTTAATTTTTTCGCTGGCGCAGTTTTTTTGACGGCCGCGCGCTTTGCTGCCTTCTTCTTTACCGCAGGCTTCTTATTCGATTTCTTTTTTTTCTTCTTCTTCATGGATTAATTCTATCACTTTTTCCACAAGTGTTTTCGGATCCGGATCGAACACTGCTTTACCGTTGCCGCGATGCGCGATCTTGAGGATGTGTTCGAGCTCGTCGCTCGTGCCGCCGGTGTTCGTGAGGACGCCCTGTGGCTTTTTGTCCTCGAACGCGATCGTGAATTCGTTCAGTGTGCCGATGCGGCCGTAGATCGTGATGACGGCGTCCGCCGAGCGGGTGAGCAAAAGATTGCGTCCCGAGTAGCCGAAGCCGGTGTAGATGATGAGGTCGTGATAGTCGAGCGGCAGATGATACGTGCGCACGTGCGCGGCTTTGGATTCCGCGGGCGAGAGGCCGATGACGATGCCGCCCGCAAG
>Ga0208357_1001053_pt1 | contig 20852 bp, 20 predicted proteins | sample NGESurdeep092012_6_FD_184487 | JGI IMG/M metagenome (GOLD analysis project Ga0208357, IMG submission 184487) | Arctic peat soil microbial communities from Barrow, Alaska - NGEE Surface sample F52-2 deep-092012 (SPAdes) | ecosystem: Environmental > Terrestrial > Soil > Wetlands > Peat ... | reverse complement strand
TGGCGTGAGCGCTTCGCGGGCGCTCACGTAGTGCGCGTGCACGCGCCCGCACGCCAACACGATCAGCGGAACCAGCACCACGACCACCCAGGCGCCCTCGGTCAGCTTGGTGGCGGTGGCGATCAGCACGACCAGCGCGGAGAGGACCGCACCGAGCAGGTTGGTGGCCAGCGCCGAATGCCACCTGGGCCCGCGATGGCGCCACCAGTACGCGACCATCCCGCTCTGGGCGAGCGTGAAAGCGAGGAACACTCCGATCGCGAACAGTGGGATCAGCGGAGCGGTCCGACCGCCGAAGGCCGCGTAGATCACGGCCGCCGGGACGGCGAGCACGAGGATGCCGTTACTGAACGCGAGGCGATCGCCCATACGCAGGAACAGCCGCGGAACGTAGCCGTCACGGGCCATGAAGTACAGAAGTCGCGGAAAGCCGTTGAAGGCCGAGTTGGCGGCGACAAGCAGCACCAGCGTCGTCGCCAACTGCACGAAGCCGTAGGAAATGCCGCCGCCGACGCTGTCATGCGCGATCTGGGAGAGCACCGTCTCGCTCCCGCTCGGCGCGGCGCCGTCGAAGTGGGCCACGAGCACGACGCCGATGAACATCGCGATCAAAAGAGCCATCATCACCGTGAGCGTCTGGCGGGCGTGCCTGGCCTGCGGTGGGCGGAATACAGGGACCGCGTTCGAGATCACCTCGATCCCGGTCATCGCCGTGGCCCCGGAGGCGAACGCGCGCAGCACAAGCAGCACGCCGAGCGCCTCGGTGGCCCGATGAGGTACCGGGGCCGTGGGGTGAAAGTTGTGGGAGCCCGCCTTGAGGAGACCGGCGATCACGACCAGTGCGATCGCTGCCACGAACAGATAGGTGGGAGTCGCGAAGGCAGCGCCCGCGTCGCGCACGCCACGCAGATTGCCGGCCACCAACAGCACGATCACGACCAGCCCGATCGCCACACGGTCCGAGGCAAGCGACGGTATCGCCGAGGTGACGGCTTCCACCCCGGAGGCAACCGACACAGCGACCGTGAGGATGTAATCGAGGATCAGCCCGGCGCCCGCCAGCAGGCCCCACTGGCGGCCGAGGCTGTCGCTCGCGACGATGTAGGAACCTCCACCGTGCGGGTAGGCACGGATCACCTGGCGATAGCCGAGACCAACGGACAGCATCAATATCGCGAGGGCCGCTCCGATCGGCAGCGAGAGCTTCAGCTCGGCCGAGCCGGCGAGCACAAGGACCGCCATCATCGCTTCCGGCCCGTATGCCACAGAGGAGAGCGCGTCTGGCGAGAGCACGGCGAGGGCGAGCAGGCGCCCCATGCGCTCCTCCGCGATCGCCGTGCTGCGCAGCGCCGGCCCGATCAGGGTCTTGCGCAGCGCGTGGCCGACACGGCCCGAGCGCGAGTCGGTCTCCCCCGCCTCAACCGTTGCTTCGAGCTCGTCGTCATCCGCCTCGCGTGGCGCACTGCGGATGTGCACAAAACGTCCGCTGCGCGATTGCTGCGGATCGCCGAAATCAAGATGGCGATCGACAGGCAGCGCCCGCTCCCAGACTTGGCGGGGCGGCATGCACCCCGTCCAGTCGCGTCCAACCTCGCTCAGCGCGGCAAGCGCACGTTGGTCGAGCTCGGGCAGCTGTGCGCTCGCCGTGACCGTCGCGCCGGACCCGTCCACCCCTGGGCCGTCGTTTGAGCTACCACGCGGCCTGTCGCGGTCGCCCGTGCTGTCGGAGGGTGGGCTTGACAAGGGCTAGCTGACGAATCCGAAAGTTACGAGCCGCAGGCGTCTTCGATGCTGTCTTGGAAGGATCGTACCGGTGCCCGCAAATCAATTCACATCTGTTCAGTCGTCGTTTGCGTGGCGGGCCGCTCGGGTACCAGGCTTCGGTAAGTCGACGGTGGAAAGGATGTATGTGCCGAACTTTGTGACCATCGCATATGGAGATCGCGCAGGGTATGACAGGACTGACCCCGCAATCCGCGATGTGGCCCATCAACACGACGAGAACCTACGCGCACAGGGAGCGTTGATCGGTATCGCTGGCGAGCCCGTGCAAGTGCGCAATCCCGGTGGAGCGGGCGTGGATATAAGCGAAGGAGCATTCCTGCGCTCGGACCTTCCAATCGCCGGATTCGCGATCATCGAGGCCGGTACTCTCGAAGAGGCGGTCAGCCTCGTCTCCAAGACCCCTTGTGCGGTCGCACACGGTGTCGTCGAGGTGTGGCCACTGAAGTCGACACCATAGGTTTCGCGCTCGACAGAGCCAGCTAGCCCGCGCCCTGCCAATGGGTGCGGCTGTGTGCAAATGAGCGCCGAGCCATCGAGCGCGGAAGGGAACAATCATGGGACAATCGGTCGTCCATTTCGAGATCATCGGAGCGGACCCAGAGTCGCTCCGCACCTACTACGGTGAGCTATTCGGTTGGGAGTTCGACCGCAGCAGTCCGGTCTCTGATGCCATCTCGGAGCCGAACAGCTACGGGTTCGTGCAGCACGACGCGACGAACGACGGGGTCGGAATCCCGGGGGGTGTCGGCGGAGGATCGGCCTACGACACGCATACGATCTTTTACATCGGCGTTCCCGACGTGGAGGCAGCACTCCAGAGAGCAGAGCGTCTCGGCGGAACTCGAAGACTGGGGCCCGAGCGTTCCCCTTCAGGGCTCGTCATCGGCCACTTCACCGACCCCGAGGGCAACCTGATCGGGGTCGCCGGGACCGCCTAGTCATCACCTCTTGGGCCGAACCCACCTCTTACGCCTAACCGTGCTAAGCACAGTCTGCAGCTACGTGGGCTCGGAGAAGTAGACGTCTATCGAAACCACAAGCGGGTATACGACTTTACAGTCCAGGGTCCGACTCCGCAGGAGGCAGTCATGGCCACGCCATATACCTTGAAGAAGCTCACCGACATAGAGGATGCCGCGCCAAAGTCCGGGTTCGGCGACGTCCAAGAAGCGCGATTTGCAAAGGATGCGCTCGACACCGAAGACACGGGCTTCAGCTACCACCGTTTGAAGGCGCGACAGCGCCAGCCCTTCGCCCACAAGCATCAGCGCGCCGAGGAGGTCTACGTCGTCCTCGCTGGCTCCGGCCGAGTGAAGCTCGACGAGGAGATCGTCGAGCTTCAGACGCTCGATGCGATCCGAGTCGCTCCCGAGGTGACGCGCGCGTTCGAGGCCGGGCCCGGCGGCCTCGACCTAATCGCCTTCGGCCCACGGTGCGACGGGGACGGTGAGGTACTGATGGGATGGTGGGCCGACTAGATTGGGACGATCGTTAGAGGCACGCGGTCCACGCGCATTTGTCCGGCCGTCCGTCGGTCGGCCCGGCTGAGCCGTCCTAGAAAACAACAGTCCGCTCGCCTGCCTACGGCACGTTCAGAAATACGTCCTGGCGGACCGTCTTTCCGGCCTGGATTTCGACCGTTGTGGGGAACGATTCTCCCGGCTGGCTGTTGAGAGTCGCGTTGGCAAACGTGCCTTGGATCGTGTACGTGCCGGGGGTTAGAGGGATCGTTGCGAGATGCCCCCGTGTGACGGTTTGAGAGGCCACGATCGAGCCGTTGGCCGGGTCTCGGACCGTAACAGTCCCGGCTCCTGGTTCCCCTGAGCGGGGCACGCAGTGCGGTTCCGACCACAGCCTGAGCGGTCCGCCGACGATGTACAGGCCGCTGATCAGCTCCGTGGGGCCTGTAGTGAGCAGCGGCTCGCTTATCCCCGGTCCGGCGGCTGCCGAGCCGTCGCATACGGGATTGACCCACACGGTGACGGCTCGCCCGCGCCGGCCGGCGCGAGGGGTCTGCCTGCGGATCGTTTGAACGCCGGGCGCCTGGACGTGTGCGCCCGCGAGGCGGATTCGGCAGCCCGCCTTCGCTGATCGTTCGCGAGCGACCGACAGCACGGGGCCCGTCAGCCGCGGGACGCGACACGCACTTGCCTTATTTGTGGGCACTCGTTGATGGGAGCCGACCTGGCGAGCGGCTGGGGCAGCGCCAGCCACCAAGGGCACCAGTCCGAGCGCCGCCATAACCACGACGCCCAAGACCAGCCCAACGGCTCGCGTGCGGCCAAGGCGCAGACCCACAAGCAGACGCATATGCGCATCCTCGCAGGTCGGCAGACCAACTTATAGTTGACTGCACGGGCTGTCACGCGCCGAGGAGTCGTCCAGAGGAGGCACGATCGGCGGGCAACGGTACCTTGCGCGTGGTATTTGATGAAGCATGCTTCCGACCGACGAAGCCCTACTCGACAATCCTGCGTACGCAGCGCTGTGCGGGGCTCATGCGCGGTTTGCGCAAGTGCGTGGGCGCGCACGCCGGTATCCGGTCGACGTCGCGCCGTTCCTTGCTCTGCCGTCGGCGCCGTCGGCACAGGACTGGCGCGACGCGGCTGGTCTGGTTGCACCCGGTACCTACGCAGCCGTTCGGCACAGCGGCGCTGAGCTACCCGACGCTTGGTACGCGGTCGAGGCGTTCGATCTGGTGCAGATGATCGGAGAGCGGGTCACCGGGATCAATTGCTCTGAGGCGGTCCCACTTGTGGCCGCCGATGTGCCCGAGATGCTTGAACTCGTCGCCCAGACCAAACCGGGGCCGTTTTTGGCCAGGACCGTCGAGCTTGGAGATTACCTGGGGATCCGCTGCAATGGGATACTCGTCGCGATGGCCGGCGAGCGGTTTCATCTGGATGGTTGGACCGAGATTAGCGCTGTCTGCACCAAGCCCGACTATCGCGGTCGGGGGCTGGCCTCTCGGCTCGTGGGAGCCTTGATAGCGGGCATCCAGCTTCGGTCGCAACACGTATTCCTGCACGTTCTCAGCGCCAACACCGGAGCGATCCGGATCTACGAAGAGCTTGGATTTCGCGTACGGCAAACAGCGACGATTACCATCGTGACGCGCAAGCCGTCCTCGCCGACTCCGGTCCAGTGAAGCTCGAATCTGGACTAAGTCGCCGCCTGTCAAAGACTCATAGGCAATGCCTGCTTTGTCGCCGAGCCCTACCGCCTCAGGCGCGCGCAGGATCGGCCAGAGCTGTAGCCATCATCTGCACCCAGGTGTGGACCAGCGCAAGGTCGTCTACTTGCGCTGGGATGCCGAGTACGTCGCGCAGCAGGCGGGAGGAGAGCAGCGACCCGAGCCCGAAGGCAGCTATCGCCGTCGCTTCCTCGGCGGTTATGGCGCGCTCGGCGCGCTCGCCGATCCACGTGGCAAAGCCCGTGAACGTGGAGCTTACGAGCTGCTCGACGGCGGTTCTCAGCAACTGAGGACGGTTGCGTAGGTCGGAGGCGAGGATGCGCAGCAGCTCGGACTCGCTGTCGAGCTCGGCGAGGACGTAGCGAGCCGTCAGCGTCAGTTCGGCTTTGAGGTCTCCCAACGATCCGAGTACGTGCCGGATCTCACGGAGCGCGCCGAGTCTTGAGAGATGGCGCTCGATGCCGGCGGCAAGGACCGCTTCCTTGCTCGCGAAGTGGTGGTAGAGCCCACCCGCTCCAGGGGTAAGTCCGGCGGCTGCCTCGATCTTGGCGATGCTGGTGGCGGCATAGCCGTGCTGGCTGAACAAGCGCATCGCTTCGTCGACGATGCGCTCGCGGGTCGGGGTCGTGTTTGACATGGAGGCTCGCAACTAAGGATACACTTGGCTGAAGTCAGTATGAGAAGGAGATGTGTTTGGTGTCCTATCCTGGGCTTCCCTCAGATGCAGACGAGTCGCCGGCAAAAGGGGATGGCCTCAGCCGCGGGCGATTGCGGCGTACCGCCCCACTGGCGGCTCTGAGCGCTCGCACCGCGGGCGAGGCGGTCGTGGTTGGGTTGCGCAGCAAGCTGACGGGCGCGGACAGCGCGGAGTTCCACATCCGCACGGCCGAGCGCTACGCCCAGCTGTTCGGTCGCTCCAAGGGCGCGCTGATGAAGGCCGGGCAGATGCTCTCGTTCATCTCAGCCGCGCCCGCGGTGCCGGAGGAGTTCCAGCCGATTTACCAGGCGGCGCTGAGGCGACTGCGCGATGATGCCCCGCCGATGGCGCCCGAGCTCGCGCGCGCCGTCCTCGAGCGCGAGCTCGGGCAGCGGACCGAGAGCGCATTTGCACAGTTCGACTGGGAGCCGCTCGCGGCGGCATCGATCGGCCAGGTCCATGCAGCCAGGCTGCACGACGGTCGGGCCGTCGCGGTGAAGATCCAGTACCCCGGAGTGGCGGACGCGATCGAAGCCGACTTGAAGAACAGCGAGTTGCTGGCCACGTTTTTCGGATTGTTGTTCGGTCTGTCAGCGAGGAAAGCGAGCTTCGACCTTCGCGGCATGGCACGCGAGCTGGGAGTCCGCATCACTGAGGAGCTCGACTACAGGCTCGAGGCCGACAATCAGGCCGAGTTCGCCGACGTCTACCGCGGGCACCCGTTCATCTACGTCCCGGAGGTGATCGGCGAGCTATGCACCGATCGTGTACTGACCCAGGAGCTCGTGCATGGTAAGTCGTGGAGCGAGGCCCTCACTTGCGAGCAGGATCTGCGCAACAGCTGGGCGGAGGCGATCTACCGCTTCGTCTTTGGCACCAATCTGCGCTTCTGTATGTTCAACGCCGATCCGCACCCCGGCAACTACCTGTTTCACGACGATGGCAGCGTGAGCTTCCTGGACTTCGGCTGCGTGAAGCGGCTGAGGCGCGAGCAGGTCGACGTGATGATTGCGGTCGGGCGCGCGTGCATGCGCGGCGATGTGCTGGGGACCTGGCGCGCGTGCGTGGAGGGCGAGTTCTGTCGCTCCACGGACCCCGTCACTCCCGAGGAAGTCTATGCATTCTGGCGCGAGTCATGGGAACTGTTTTGGGCGGAGCAACCGTTCACGGTAACACCGGAATGTGCGGCCAGGTGGATCGAGCAGAAGTACTCGCCGACCGGCCGCTCGGCCAACGCGTTTCGATACTTCACCGCGTCACCCGAGTACGCCGCTATGGGCCGAATCGAGCTGAGCACTGAGTCTTTGATTGCCGAGCTGCACGCCACCAACTACTGGGGATCGATGGCGGACGAGTTCTTCGAGGGTGCGGCTCCGCTGACTGCGCTGGGCAAGCTCGATCACGCGTTCTTCGAGGATCGCCAGGTGGCGAGCAACTACGCCTGAGTGGTGAGCCTAGGCTGATCGCTTACTCCTGCAGGGCGACGCTTGCCGGCACCCCTGTCGCCAGATACCCGGGGAGCGCGAGTACCACGAGCGCGGCGGCAACTACAAGTCCGAGGCTCGCCAGCGCGGGCAGCGGGCTGAGCGAGTGAGCGACGGGGAAGTTGATCGTCCGTGCGAGCGCGCGGTCGGCAAGGTGCTGGCCATAGAGACCGAACAGGGCACCGGTGGTGCAGCCGGCGCCGAGCAGGAGCAGGCTCTCGAGCAGGATCGTGCGCCACAGCTGCGCTCGCGCGAAACCCTCAAGCTTGAGCTTGGCGAGACGCGCTCGTCGCTGCCACACCATCGCCCCGATCGCGGCGGCCATCGCGAGAATGGCGAAGATTGGAATCAGCGTCGCGATCTGCGTGAGGCGAGCCAGCGCACGCGTGTCGAGCGCCTGGAGCGCGCCGCTGCGTTGCCGGGCAGTCTGCACCGACAGCGCGCCCGGGCTCGGTCCCAATGCGCTCTGTATCTCACGCGCGCCGCGGCTGGACGGAATGCCGGGGGCCAGTTGGATCGCGTACGCGCTCGCGTCTGTGCTGCCCCATGCACGCGCATAGCTGGGCGCGCTCATTACGATCGCGCCTGGCTCCCAGCCAATATTGGTGGACAGAGCCGCGACGCGCATCCTGGTCGGGTCGGGGGTCGGCAGTGTGACGCTCTGCCCAACGCGCAGGTTGTGTTCTTCGGCGATCGCTCGCGATACGGCAATCCAGCCGCCACCACGCACGAGCGCTTCCGCTCTGTGCGCGTCACTGCCCAGCAACTGTCCCGTGGGCAGCAGCGACCGCGCGGTGAGCGGCGGGGCGATGACGAGCGCACGCCGGCGGCCATAATCGAGCAGCCCGCCGCGATAGAGCCCAACGGTCCGCACCCCCGGAACATGCCGCAGGCGGGCCTGTGCAAGCGGAGCAAACGGGGTTGTCATCAACAGGTTGTAGGAGCCGGCCGGCTCCACCCACACCTGCGCCGTGGCGGTCGTTTCACGCACCGCCGTTCGCAGTCCCGCGAGCAGGTCGCGGTGAGCCCCTTGAATCGCGACGCTGCCGAAGACGGCTACGGCACCTGTCGCGGCTATCGCCACCGCTCGCGCACCCCCGGCGCCCAGCTCCATCCGTGCGAGATGCGGCACTGGAGTGACGAGGAGTGCGGCGAACCGTCCCGCGAGCGCGAGCGTCATGCGCAGCGCGAACGGTAGTACGCACAGCAGCGCCGCGATCATGAGCGCCATGCCGGGGATCGCCGCGTCGGCTTCGATCCTCGAGAGCGCAGCGGCCGCAGCGAGGAAGGCTAGTCCGGCAAGCGCCGCACCCACGCCGGCCCACCTGGCGCCTGCGCGCTCGCGCTCGCCGGTCGCGGCGAGCGGGTCGTGCGAGAGGACCGCGCGCAGTGGGCTGAGCACCGCCGCGAGCGCGGCGAGAATGCCACCTCCCACGGCGATAGCCACGTCTGTGAAGCTGACCGATTGCTCAGAGCCGGCAATGAACGCGAGTGAGAAGGAGGCGGCGTCCGAGCGCAGCACGCGTGTGAAAAGCAACTCGCCGAGCGCGAGCCCGAGCCCAGACGCGACCACACCGAGCACGAGTGCATCGAGGCAGAGCACCACTATCACCGTCCGCGGAGCGTAGCCGTCCCGGCGCAGATCGACGATTAGCCGGCACCGTGCCGGGAGCGTGAGCAGCGTCGCGTTGAACGCGAACAGAAATCCGACGAGGGCGCTGACCGCGGAGAACAGCGCGCTCGACTGGCTGCTTGCGCTCACGGCGTTTGCGAACAGAGTCGCTTCGTAGTCGATCGGCTCGACGTTCGCTCGATCCGCGGCGAGCGCCACGAGCTCCGCCCGTACGCGCGCCCGGGCGCCCGGCTCCGGTTGGATGAGGACGCGACTCACGCGCCCCTGAAGTCCCGCCATTTCCTGGGCGTATGAGAACGGCGCAATCACGACGGGGCTACGTGCAAGCTGGCCGATCTGCCGTTCGCCCAGCCGCGCGTAGAGCGGCGCTTGTACGGTGTGGCCGGCGAGGTGCAGCGTGACTTCCTGGCCGAAGCGGACGACTCCCAGCACGCGTGCGAGCGGTGCCGCCATGACGATCGCGCCGATCCCGCCAAACGGCGTGAGTTCACCGCGCGGAACGAGCGTGCCACCCAACGCCGACAGACTCTGATCGGCGCCGATGAGCTCGACAGACTCGCTGCCGCGTGGCCCGCTCGCCTGCGCGTTCGTTTCGAGTAGTGGCGCGGCAAAGCGCACACCCGCCAGCCTCCGCACCCGCTCCACCACATCCTGCGCCAAGCCGTGCGGATCACGCGCGGCAAGCTGCAGCGTCGCATTGCCGACGATCCCGTGCTCGAGCTCGCCGACGGAGCCCTGGAGGCTCGAGCTCGAGACCTGTGAGGCGAACAACAAGGCCACGCCCGCCGCTATGCCGGCGATCGCAAGACACTCCTGCACGGCTCGTGCACGCAGCCGCACCCGATAGAGCAGGAGGATGTTGGACAGCTTCATGGCCGCGTGAGGCTCGTGGACTGACTCCCCGAGCGCCCAGCCACGCTCTGCTCCGTGGACACGTCGGCCGTCACACCGGGGCGTCCGACACCCGCACTCGCGACGAGTCCATCCGCCTCCACCCCGAGGCCGAGGTCCGGGTCGTAATCGCCGAGCCGCCCATCGCGCAACGCCAGCACGCGGTCGGCATAGTGGGCCGCCATCGGATCGTGACTGACGAGCACGATCGCCACACCCCACTCACGGCACAGCTCGCGCAGCAGTTCGAGCACTTCGCGACCTCGTTGCGTGTCGAGGCTTCCGGTTGGCTCGTCAGCGAGCAACAGGCGTGGGCTGGTGGATAGAGCGCGCGCGATCATCACGCGTTGGCGCTCACCCATCGAGAGCGTCTCGGAGCGGTGGTCCAAGCGCTCCCCCAGCCCGAGACGAACGAGCAGCGGTTCGATCTCGCGTCGCGCTTGGCGCCAGCGCATCGCACCCAGCAGCTTGAGGATCGCATTGTCGATCGCGCTGACGCCCGGCAGCAGGTCGAAGTTCTGGCGGATGAAGCCGAGCTGCGTGAGTCTGAACCGAGACGCCTCGCGCTCCGACAGCGAGGAGGTATCGCGTCCGCCGATCAGCACAGCCCCCGACGTCGGCGCAAGCAGCGTGGCGATCATCAACAGCAGTGTCGTCTTGCCCGATCCACTGGGTCCGTACAGCGCGACCATCTCACCTGCCCGCACGGTCAGCGAAACGCCCTCGATAGCGCGGACGGGCTCCCCGGCGAAGTTGGGGTAGTGCTTGACCAGGTCACACAGCTCCAGCATGAGGTCTTGGCGCTCGCGCGAGAAGTGCCTGTGCGACTCAGTCAACGGCCCGGCCCGCCACACGCACGCTAACCGCGTCGTTTGAGCGCTGAATGATGCCGCTGAAGCTCAGACCTGACCCTCGCGCGTGCGCATAGCTGCCAGTGCCGCGTTCGATCGAAATGGAGCCGAAGAAGTGCGCGCTCGCATGTTCCCTGTGATAACTCGCGCTGCCACGCGCCGTGATCGAGCCTCCACTGGGGTAGATGTTCAGTTCGGCGGTAACGCGGCTACTGGAGACGATACTCAGGTGAACGTAGATCGTGCCCTTCACCGTGCCCGACGCGAGACCCTGCTCGTTGAGCGTGAAGCCGTGCTTGCTCGTCAGGTGAAGGCTGCCGCTCTCGTTCAAGGAGAACGCCCTCGCGCTACCTGCCACCGCGGCGCGAGCGGCGCCCCCAGTAAGCGTCCCAGGGGTCCAGCTCACCGCGAGTGAGACTGTCATCGCGACGCAAAGCAAGCATGTAAGCCTGCGAGTTCTCGTGCTGTCATTTCGCATCTGACATGCCTTTCTGGGTGGTTCATCATGGACAGGCATCTGTCCGCCTACCCCCCGACAGGTGCATGCGGGTTGGTGCCCCAGAAGACCTGTGTGCCGAGCATTCCGATCAGCGTGACCAGGACCAGGTTCAACACCATCGACTTCGCGGTGGCGGCTCCCACCCCGACAGGACCGCCGCCGGCGTTATAGCCGTAGTAGCAGCCCACCAGCACGATCGCAGTGGCCATTGTCATTCCCTTGATAAGGCTGAAAAGCAGGTCCGGTGGACTTTGAAACTCCCAGAAGGGCAATAGATACCCCCCGGGGGATGTGTATCCGATTTGCAACACCACAGCGATATAGGAGGCCAGGTACGCGACGCCGATCGAGGCGATGTACATGAACGGCAACACGATCCAAGAGGCCAACAGCCGTGTTCCACATAGGAACGTCATCGAGTCGAACCCCATTACCTCCAGGGCGTCTATCTCCTCGCTGATCCGCATCGCCCCAAGCTCGGCTACGATCCCAGTGCCCACCTTCGCGGACATCATGTACCCAAACGCATACGGCACGGCCTCGCGCAGATCGCACAGGGCAGTGAACACGCCCGCGTACGCCGGAGCGCCCTGAGACTCGAGGAAGTAGGCCCCCTCGATGCCGCACGTGCCGAGACCGGTGATGAACACCAGTCCCCAGATGACGAGCGTCGAGCCGACGATCAGGGTGCCCGCCTGACGCAGCACCTCGCCGAAGAAACGCAGCACGCGCAGACCCCACACATTGCGCACGACCTCGCTCGTGAAGCTCGCGATCTCGCCGGCCGCGGCGATCCATTCACGCGGCCACGCCAGCAGCTCAATCATCGCGCGCACCCCTCCTGCGATGTGATGGCCGGGCTGGCGATCACTTGATCACCAAAATGTTCGGGTGGGTGGCGAGCAGAGTCTGCGTGAACACGTAGTTGAACGAGCCGATCCCAAGGAACGAGATCACGACCGCCTGGTTGACCGCCCGGCCCACACCCTCGGCGCCCCCTGACGCGGTCATCCCCTTGTAGCAACAGACGATCGCGATGATCGCTCCGAACAGCGTGGTCTTCAGCACCGACCCCCATAGATCGGTGGATGTGGCGTTCGCGAACAGCGTCGCCCAAAACGGGCCCAGCGGCTGTCCGGTGACGGTCGCGGCGGCGATACCGCCGAAGATGCCAAACAGCAGCGCGTACAGATCGAACAGGGCCGTGATCAGCATCAGCGCCAGAAACCGCGGCACGACCAGATTCTTGACCGGGTCCACGCCCAACACCTGCAATGCGTCCAGCTCCTCGCGAATCTTGCGCGCTCCCAGGTCGGCGGTTATAGCGGTACCAGCAATTCCCGCGAGCACGATCGAAGTGATCAACGGACCGATTTCACGGATCGCCGCGAGCACAAAGAACCCGCCCAACCGATCGGTCGCACCGAAGATGCGCAAGAAGTTCGCCGCCTGCAATCCCGGCGCTCCGTAGTTGATAGCGAAAGTCGTGACCAACAGCGGAAACCACACCATGCGCAGTACAAACAGAAACTGCGACACGAACTCCTCGCCATAGGGATAGGGCGGGCGCGTGGCGGAGGAGATCGTCTTGCACGTCAGGATCATCATGTCCCCGACCTCCTCGAGCGCGTTCCTGGTTGGAAGCAGCGCCCGCTCGAGCATCTGCGGCCCAGCGCTGCTCTCCGTCGATCTTCCCGCCATCTTCGGGCCTCCTCGCGGCCGTGCTCAGCACATTCCCTTTCAGACCTTTACCAAGTATACACTTAGCTGAGGTCAGTAGATCGCTAGGAAGCTATACTTGGTCTGTCCGATGCCGGGCTTCCTCCACATGCAGATGACGCGCCGACAAGCATCGCGCGGCCCCGACGTGATCCACACCGAGCTGGACGTGCTCGCGCCAACCGCAGACCTCGACAAGCCAGCAAGGTGCTCGAGGACTTCACGATCTTCTGGGCCACCGGGACCGGCCCAGCCGCCAAGCGACAGTTCCTCGTCCTCGGCGACGTGTGGCTCGACCACGACCGCGTGGTCGCCGTCCAGCGAACTGCATTGATTGAGACCCAGCCGTTGACTGAAGCTGTTGTAGTCGAGCGCGGAGCTTTCAACTATCGAGCCCAAGATCGCTGAGCTGCAGGATCGCTCTGCGGCGCGCCGCGAGTCGCTCGCGCCGGCCCATGAGCACGTCGAGGAGTTGTCGCAGGAGTTCAATGAAATCCTGCGCCGCTTTACGCTGCCCTGACTTGAGACAGCCGAGGTCGATCGGACCAGCTACCTGCCTCGGGGGAACGGACGCAGTCTACGTGAGCTTTCCTCCGGTGGGATGAAGGCGACGACGAATGTTGCTTACTACCTAGCAATCCTCGTCACAGCACTCCGTGATCGCGAAAACCTGACACCGAACTTCCTGATACTCGACGGTTTCCATAAGGACATGGGAAGGGATGAGAAAGGATCTCGCGCGCAGATCGGATCTATGACTATCTTCGAACGCTCCAGGACGCTCGCAATATTCCAGGAGCACTTGGAGCAGACTTCCAGCTCATCGTCGTAGACAACGACTTGCCTCATCGCTTACGTCAGGCCTTCAACACGATCCATATTGACCCTGATCGCCCACTGATCCGCTTTTCCTAACGCGGCCGTACCAGCCAATGACGGAGACTCCACAGAGTCGGACAGTCAACTAGAGATCTCCGGGCGCTCAGTCGCCGATGACTCGTCGGCCCTTATTTGGCTCCGCGCCCAATCCACGCTCGCCGTCGCCCAGTTCAGAGCCGTCTCACGGCTGACGACGCCCGGCTGGTCGTCGTCGTATCGCAAGCCAGCCGCATAAGGCGTCAGTCCATCGACGCCAGCTAGCTCCTCCGGCAGACTTACTCCCGCCTCCTGACAAAGATCCGCAAGGCCCCCGATGTCGTGAATGAATGGGAAGTCGACATCTCGCGCTGCAAGCACGGCCTTGAGCGACTTCTCGACCGCCTGTTGAGCGTGGAAGCCCATGATCGCGTTCGTGACCGACTCAAGCGGCAACATCGCCCGCGCCGCTGCCTCGTCGTCGGCCGCCCTGCGCAGTAGCTGCTCTGCCAGGTCACGGCCAGTTGCCATCAGGCAGCCAACTCTCGTCCCTCGGCGAGCGCCGCGTGGATCAGGCTCCCTTTGACATCGCGCCAGTCGCGAACTCTCTGCTCGCTCGCGACGATCACGTCGGCTGCGAACAACAGACCGCGCAGCGTCCTACGCAAGCGGACGGACTCCTCGGCCGCGTTCTCCACCTCGGGCTCGATCACGAGGAAGTCGAGGTCGCTGTGCTTGCCAGCCTCGCCTCTTGCGTGTGAGCCGAAGAGGATGACGCGCGTACCCAGAGGGGAAGCGTCATTGAGCCGTCGTCCTGCCTCGTCGATCGTCGCCGCGTCAATCACGCGCTCACCGTAGCGCGATGCGATGCGGATACGCAACCGCGCAAGGGTGCTGCCAAGCGGGCCGCACGAGCGCCGTCACGGTGCTGATTCCCGCTCGACTTGCTTTACGCATGGTTTCGAGCTAGACCTTCGGTCGTCCCGAAACCAAATAGTGGTCGGACGGGTGTTGAGCGCACCGCGCCTTCGGCGTGGACAACGTGCGCGAGATGCTCTGCAACATCGCCTACGCGGGCCACGTCTCAGGACGCCGCAACAAGAGCAAGGCGATCACGGGCTGGCACGAGGCGATCGTGGACGAGGCCCTGTACGACCGCGTGCAGGAGATGCGCCGCCAGCGCGCCCGCACGTTGAAGCCCGGTCGTCCCTCAAACCGCTACCTGCTGAGCGGGATCGCCCGCTGCGAGCGCTGTCAGGGAAAGATGCACGACACCGCTGTCGGGCGCAAGCTCGTGCCCCCACGCTACTACTGCGCCACCCGTCGCGCGGAGCACACATGCGACCAGCCGCTCGTCCACACCGAGGTTGTGGAGGCGCAGCTTGTCGAGTCCATCGCCGACTTCAAGCCCGCTCCCGGGATCTGCGAGGAGATCCTCCGCCGCCTCGCGGGTACCGCCACCACAGATAGCGCCGACACTACCAAGAGGCGCTCCTCCCTCTATGAGCTTGGCGATCTCACCCGCCCCGAGTACATAGCCCGCCGCGACGCAATCAACACCGAGCTTGCCCAGCGCGGTCCCCTGATCGTTCGCCCTATGTCCTTCGCCCTACGTCCCCGAGGGGGCCGGCGCAATCCCGCCCCGTCGACACGCGCCGTGGCCCCCTAGAGCGGCCGGGCGGGGAACCCTAAGCCGACACCGTGGCTAACCGGTCTGCGAGGAGTACGGGCCGGGAGGCGAGCCCAGCTCATCAATGTACGGCGCCAAGAGGAAGCCGGCGCGAATGAAAATCCAGTGGTACTGCTGGAGCGCGCTGCGCAGGGACAGTCCGTCCGAGACGTACTGCGCCACGTCATTGAGCGCGTTGATTACGGCCTGCGTCGTTCTTCTGCTCTTCGGTTAGGTCATTGATCTTTGTCCACATCGCGAACTTGTCGTCCTCACCGCAGGAGATCTCTCTCGACAACAGGCTCGTGTGGACCGGAAAGCGTTGCATCAACCCGGTCCCTCTTGACGACATGACGTTGACGACATACGCTGTGCGGAACTAAAACCTAAATGGAACCGCGACGATATTAGCGCCCCGGCCCTCTGGCACCCGAGAGCGCAAACTCCCGGCACGCCAGCCAAGCTACCAGCGCAGCTTTCTTCGCTTCCTTGCCAGAGCAGTCCTCCAATGACGCCCGATCGGTCTCGCGGGTTACTCGCTCAGGTCGGCAGTGATGTCGTGGTTGTAGACGTAGACGGCCATCCCATCTCCGACGTACGCCTCGGCCAGAGGCCGTCCAAGGCTATTTGGAGGTGCCGTCACCTCGCCTGGAACATTTGGCCGAGTATCTGTAACTAGGAAGGTGCGGACGCCAGGGTGAGCGTCATACCACGTACTTATGATGTTGGCGTAGAACAGGCACAGTCCTGTCGGGGCTGCGCACGGTGCGACCGGATAGACCCTAACTTGCAGACCGGTCTCCCACATAACAGGCGCGGCTTCCCAGTAACCGCTGTATCCGATGCTGGCACCGTGAGCAAGTGTAAAATGCTCAATCGCACCCGCTACCTGCTGGCTCGGACCTAGAGCCCCGGTCTTTACTCCGCCCGCAAGCTCTGTACGTATATTAAGCACACCAAATAGGGATACAGCGATAAGCATTACCGTTCTGGATAGCGGCGTGGTGATAAGAATGCCAAGCAATGCGGCCAGAGCCGTCCACGCGCCTATGAGATACCGGCCATCGCTCGTGTTACCTGAGACTGACGTCAGTGCGAAAACCCCGAGCGTTATCAGCAAGACAAAGCCCCAATAGGCCACAAACAGTTCACGCAAGCCCTCGCTTGGCGGATGAATCTCGGATGACCTGTATATTGAGTTGCGCCAGCTCCACAGAACCCGGAGCACTGCGGCCAGTCCCACCAAGGTGAGCGCGCCGGCAACGAATGTAAGTAGATTCATGCCGCTAGCCGAGGCACCAAAGAAATCCCCGCCACCAAGAGTTGCCAAGGTAGCAATTACATTCTGTAGATTCGTCAAAAGCACTTCGGAGTTCACGAAAGCAACCGGGAAATTCGCGTGAATCACGTGCTGTTCCTGCATGATATTTGTCAAGAACAGGCCGAACAGCACCGAGAGAACTCCTGTCACGAGCGCAAATAGACTCACTGTGCGCCAAGTCCTAGATTTGAACCGCAACCAGCACAAGAGCGGCGCCAGCATGTACGGGCCCAAACCACTGACAAGAAGTAGCTGATCTGTGAGACCAGCGCCAGTAAACACCACGAGAGCAACGCCGACCAGTAGTAGGACGACCCACTTGAGACGTAGATTGAGCGCCATTCGGTAGATGATCAATAGGGCCCCACAGAGCACCCCGACATGAAGTACGATCGCCCCGTGACTCTCAGGTACATAGAGGATGCCGCGTAGTGCTTCACTAGTCGCAAGTAGCGTCAGCCCGCACAGAAGCCCGGCCAACCGTCCCAATGCACGCCATGCACATGCGCTCACCGTGGCAAGGCCGAGTAGTCCAAACAGGAAGGGTGCAGCCTCCCACAGGCTGCGGTAACCTGGAAGTCCAAAGGTCGCGCGCATAAACCACCAAGGCTCGTACCAGGGATGATTGCCAAGGTTCACGATAGAGCCGGCTGGAGCGTGACTCACGAGCGCCGGCAAAACTAGTGCTGAGGCATTGTCGGCGTTGAGATAGACGTTGTGGATGAGCGCATGGGCCTGAGCAATCAGGACCCCAAGGTTCACGCAGGCCACGAGCACGGCAACCCCTACCAGCCACCAATACAACCTTTGCTGACCAAGACGGCCAAGTGATCTGGCGAGGGTCCCCTCGCGGCGAGTAGCTGCCTCCACGCGAGAACGACTCTATCAACAAGTTTGGATGAGACGTATCCTCACGGAGGCTTTAGCAGTGCTAGACCTGCTACTACGTTCGAGCCCGCTCTTGTTCGGGCATACGTCTTGCGATGGGGCCGTCAGGCGCGTGTGGCCCTGGCGAAACAGCTGAGATGCTACTCCACCCTTGGAAGTGGTCGCGTGAGTCGAGCGAGAACAGACCGCGCCGCCCGTCTCGTCAACCGAAGCTTCAGACAAGTGCACAACTCCTTTCGTTTGAGGCAGCTTCTAACCCCAAATTTCCACTGTTTGAGTGAGTCGATTTGTTCCGTAGGTCTTGACGTACCGTGGTACGCCAGATAAACTCGCCCCCGCCGGGATGGAGGCTTGACTTATGCTCCATACATATCACCACCAAATCGAAAGGTGCTGGGATGGCATCGTATTTTGTTGAACCACTCGTCAACAAGAGAATTCAAATACTCGGGATAATGGTTGGGATACTTACCACTATCTGCCTGTTTGCGGCCCCCCGCGCTGATGCGTGTACCGCATACTTTATCGAAGGACAGAACTATCACTGTTATGAGGTCGTGGAATGGGCGAAATCCTATGGCGGTCCGTCCCAAATTGAGTGGGGCTACGCCGCAATCAAGAGTACGCAGATGAACCCACCTCACGAAATCCCAGACCGTTACCAGAACGAGTTGTGGGTGTTCCCAGGAAACGAAGGTGGCGGTCCCTGGATTGAGGTCGGGGATACAATCGGCTATACCGCCATTGGGTGGCGTACGACACCGACGTATTTTTGGGCGGTCCAACCTCCAGGCTACACCTTTCAGGAGTACGACATGCCAAACGGCCCGGCGGTCGGCGAACTGTTCTGGGCATACGCTCGTGCAGCTGGCAATGGAGGTTGGTGCGCAATTATCAATAGCACTCAGCTTGGATGCCAAAACGCATATTCGACTTATGCCGGTGGCGAGGAATCAGGTTTGGAGGCCGGCTCCAATACACCACCCGATACGCTCGTTAACAGCGGATCGACCGCCATGTTCTATCAGGAGCTAAACGGTGTTAATTATCCGAGTGAACCTGCACGTGCGGCTACCCCAACTCCGTTTCCTCCGAAAGTAGCATGGTGCTATATCTACCCTAATCCATATAAAAACGAAATCGCCTTTGGTACAGGCTATGCACCATGCCCCTCCGGAGAGAAAGAAACTAAAAACGAAGCGCCGGGCGCCTTCGTCTCAGGCCCCCTATCAACATCCCTATCTGGCGAAACACCCCTCACCGAATCATCTAAATCGCCCGAACCAGCGGAAGGCTTTGTGAAGCCTACCGGACCAAAGTTGACTACTGACCAAATCAAGTCTATGGTGCACAAAGTCAGCTCCGAAGACAATGAGAATAATCAGGAACCATCGAGTTCGACAGTGTATGCAATGAACCTATCGGAAGCTCAACGTGCGATGGAGTCGGGTATGACTCCATCGGCATCAACCAGCACTGGCATGAGGAACTGGCTCGAAAGTGAAGTATACCTAATTGTACTCAAAGGTCACTTTACGCTAGGCAATGCGCCCATTCCTAAGTCCAGCAAAGAGCCAACGGGTTCAACACTTGTTTTGGCGATAGATGCTCATACAGGAGTAGTCGATGGCGAGGGCGTCGGAAATACAGTTCCAGCCGAAGGCGCTTCGTACAGCGCAAAGCAAGTTCTGGCGTGGTAAACTGAGCAAGAGATGGTTGTTTTGCGGACACGCCATAAGCTAGGGTGGGCGCTGCTCGCCGTCGTCGTGCTAGGCGTGTGCTCGATCTCGCTTTTCCCGGGCACCGGCGTTGCGTACGCGCGCGGGTGCCCGGGGGAGCGAGGAGCACGAGCCGTAATTTCAGGTAGGAATGTCCTCGTCTTTGCTCGGGCCACGTCGTCTGAGGTAAACTACGTCGCGTGCTGGCTCCCAACTAGTCGTAAGACGACGCTTGTCCGCGAGCCATTGAGAAATCATAAATCGCCTTCTAGCGTCGGATTCTCGATCTCGGGCCCGTGGGTGGTGGTAGAGCAAATCGCAAGTGGATCCTGCAATGCGTCCCGAACAGTCCGAAGTCTCAATGTCATAGACGGACGACGAGGGTATACAGTCTCTACGCATACTTGTCGTGTCGGATCGCCTGGTAATCGAGACGCCGAAGGTGATATTGCAGATGGACCCTGGCCGCCAACGATCCTTAATAACGGGCCAGCCCCAAGAGTCCGTCACAAGGCGATCTTGGGTATAGCCATCGCGACTAATGGCAATTTCGCATGGACTGCTACTGGTAATACATATCCCGGCTCCTTTGATCGTGCAAGTTTTGGTGCGGTGGCGTCCGGGCTATTCGTTCCGGCTGGTAATCGACACGACACAAATTTGTCGATAGCCCGACTTCCCAGTTTCCCGGCGCTTCGCATCCACGAAAATATGCTTTCGTGGAATCTTTTTGAAAAGGCGTTTGCTTATACTATGCCCGACCCTGGTAGTCCCATATTGCCTATCACAATCCAGGGAACTCCCAAGGTCCATCCGTTCACACCGAGTCCGGCACTACCAGAATCTAACTAACATATCGCCTTGGCTGACTGACTAACAATTTTCACTCCACTTCCGGAGATTGTTTCACGGTGACTTGGACTGAGCCGCCTTTTCTTAGTAGCGGGGGTAGGATTCGCGAACCTGCGACCTTCGGGTTATGAGATCGCCTGGCGGCCACGCCATCCCGCCATGAGGCGTCGCTATTCACGTAGGCCGGTTTGTCAGTCGCCGGGCACGGCGCTTGGCCAGGATCACCGGGCGCCGCGCGGAAAGCTCATCAGCATCCACCGGCTCGACGGCCGACGGCACCTGCCCTATGCCGCGTGCTTGTATTTCGGCGGGGGTTTGTCCGACATCACGCCGCGAGGGCGAACGACAACAGACCTACTCGAAAGACCGCATCAGGCATAGTTCCCACGCAGCTATTCCGTACGTGGCCATCCGGTTCAAGCCTCAATGATTAGATTCGCCGCCTGTCTCAGCTTCGGCCCGATCTGCTTGAGGAGTTGCGCGTCGGTGTATGCGTCTGATGGCACGGTCACGTCGATGGCCATTGGTTGTTTACCGCCGGGTCGCGAGATGAGGATGGCGATTGATCTTCCGCCAAAGACGAACTCTTCATCGCTAACAGTCGGTGCGCGCGGGTCCACTCCGTCAAGCTCGGTGAGGAGCTTCTGTTGCTCGGTAGTCGAGCGCGGACCCTGTGGCACAAGATGGATCGTCGCGACTCGCGTACGGCGCTCGGCATCGGGCAGACTCGCAAGCATCACCTTGCCCAGCGCCGTACAGTACGCAGGGACATATGCACCCACGCGCAGTTCACGATC
>Ga0208357_1001052_pt1 | contig 20859 bp, 21 predicted proteins | sample NGESurdeep092012_6_FD_184487 | JGI IMG/M metagenome (GOLD analysis project Ga0208357, IMG submission 184487) | Arctic peat soil microbial communities from Barrow, Alaska - NGEE Surface sample F52-2 deep-092012 (SPAdes) | ecosystem: Environmental > Terrestrial > Soil > Wetlands > Peat ... | reverse complement strand
GAAGCCGACGAGGGTTCCACGGCCCACGTGTGGCAGCTGCTTATGGCCGGGCAAATGCCCCTATTGGCTTTCTTCGCAATTAAATGGCTGCCACGCGTCCCCCGACAGGCGCTTGGTGTCGTCGCGTTACAAATCGTAGCGGCGCTCGCGGCCGTAGCGCCGGTTTTCTTTCTTGGTTTGTGACCGCATCGTCGTCCGAGAACACTGCAATTCTTGAAACGCGACCATCGCTACGGGTCTGCATGGTACGGCCAGTATTTGCCGCGACTTCAGAAAGAATGGACTCCCGCAAAGCAGCCGTTCCCGACCGACTCAAACGGGTCGGTCAGCGACCATCGGGATAGAACCCCCAACCGACCAGTCGGTGCCCTCCGACCAAAGGTCGCTGACCGGCCAACACCTGCCGGCTATCTCAAATTCACGCCCGGAAGGAGCCGTTCGCGAAATTCCGCTTACCGCAGATCCTTGGATATCTTGGCCGAGGATAGCGCTCACTGGTGACGAGCCGAATCCGGCGAAGGTCCGGGTTCGGTCATTCGTACAGCAACCATCGGACAACGGCCGGCAATGAGCTGAATGACGCCCGTCGGCCAGCGCTCGCTGATGCCTACTACCGGGCGTTGGTGTACCCGAAATCGATGCCCAAAGCATGGTCATTTGCACCAAGATGGCCTCTTGCACAGTACTTCAAAATGAAATATGATGATCGTCATATGAAGCGATCTACCTCTAAATCCAAGGAAGCCACCCACGATCGCATCGTTGATGCGGCCGCGCGTGCCATCCGGCGCAGCGGTTACAACGGTGCTGGTGTGGCCGAGATCATGAAGGATGCTGGGCTGACTCACGGGGGCTTCTACGCGCACTTCGCGTCACGTGAGGCGATGCTCGCCGAGGCAGCTGATCGTGCGGGCAGCGAAGCTGTGGCGTTGATGCAGCGGATGACGGCGAGTTCGCCACCGCAACAGGCGCTTCCGGCCATGGTGCGGGCCTATCTTTCACAGGAGCATTTCGAAGGGATCGAAACCGGCTGTGCCATTGCCGCGCTGGGTTCGGAGATGCCGCGCCAGGCGCCGGAGGTAAGGCGCGCCGGCACGCGCCGCATCAAGGAGATGATCGACCTTGTGGCGCGCCAGTCGCCCGACTGGGGTCAGCCGGCGGCGCACGAACGCGCTCTGGTCACTGTGGCAACGATGGTGGGTGCATTGATGCTGGCACGTGCAGTCGACGAGCCTGGGCTTTCCGACGGGATCCGCGAAGCCGTGCTGAAGCAATTCGCTCCCACTCAACCCTGATCCGCTCCTTGGCACTCACAGCATTTCGCTCGACCACAAATATGACAAACATCATATTTACGCTATTTTCTACTCACCGATTGAAGGCACTCCGATGAACATCCATGGATCCATCGCCTTGGTCACCGGCGCCTCGTCAGGCATTGGCGAGGCGACCGCATCGCGGCTCGCACAGGCGGGCTACAAGGTATACGGCACCAGTCGGCGTGGTAGCCAGTTGGGTCAGTCGTCGTTCGAGATGCTGTCTCTCGATGTGACCAGTGAAGAATCGGTCGACGCTGCCGTCAACGAGCTGATTCGCCGGGAAGGTCGCATTGACCTGCTGGTGAACAACGCCGGTTTCGGTGTTGCCCCCGCCGCGGCGGAAGAGAGCTCGCTCGACCAGGCTCGCGCCATTTTCGATACCAACTTTTTCGGCATCACGCGCATGACGCGCGCCGTGGTGCCGCACATGCGCCAGCAGCGCAGCGGCCGTATCATCAATATTGGCTCGGTGCTGGGTTTCCTGCCGATGCCGTACATGGCTCTGTACTCAGCCACCAAACACGCGGTCGCAGGCTATTCGGAAGCGCTTGACCACGAGCTGCGCACGCTGGGTATTCGCGTCTCGCTGGTCGAGCCTGCCTACATCAACACGCCATTCGACGCGAACCTGATGAAGCCCGATGCACCCCTCGACGTGTACCGCAAAATTTGCGCTGGCGTGGAGCGACGCGTGAAAGAGGTACTCGTGGGCGCCGATGGGCCTGACGTTGTCGCCGAGATGGTGCTGAAGGCGGCCACGGATGAGCGGCCCAAGCTTCGTTATGCACCGGGACTGGCGCGTCGCCTGTCCGGGTTGCGCCGATTCGCACCTGCCAGCGTCTTGGACTCGGCGGTTAGAAAAGACCTGCGGCTCCCAGCGTAGGCCGCGTTGATCTTGCTGCCTGGTTCAGCACTGAAATGACGTCGACGCATGGGAACAGGCCAGTGAGCGTGCTCCTCTGCCGATCCATACACGAGAGAGAAACATCATGAAAGCATTCATCATTGATCGGTACAGCAAGAAGGATCCGATGCGCCTCGGCGAGATGGCGGAGCCGAAGCTTCGCGACGACGATGTGATGATCGAGGTTCACGCCGCCGGCCTGAACGTGCTGGATTCCAAGCTCAAGAGCGGCGAGTTCAAGCTGATCCTGCCTTACCGCATGCCGCTGATCCTTGGCCATGACGTGGCCGGCATCGTGACCCGGGTTGGATCGCGGGTGCGGCAGTTCAAGGTAGACGACGAAGTGTATTCGCGGGTGCCTGATCACCGCATCGGCACACTTGCGCAGTTCATCGCCGTCAATGAAAACGATGTCGCTCCCAAACCCGCCAACCTCAGTATGGAGGAAGCGGCATCGATCCCGCTGGTCGGTTTGACGGCCTGGCAGGCGCTGGTCGAAAAGGCGCAGCTGAAGAAGGGCCAGAAAGTCTTTATCCAGGCCGGCTCGGGCGGCGTGGGCACCTTCGCGATCCAGCTGGCGAAGCATCTGGGCGCCACTGTGGCCACGACCACCAGCACGGCCAATATAGATTGGGTGAAGCACCTCGGCGCCGACGTCGTCACCGACTACAAGAAGGACGACTTCGAAAGCATCCTGCATGACTACGACGTGGTCCTGAACAGCCAAGATGGCAAGACGCTGGAAAAATCCCTGCGCATCCTGAAACCTGGTGGTCAGCTCATCTCCATTTCCGGCCCACCCGACCCCGCGTTCGCGAAGGAGATCGGCGCGCCTGGCTTCGTGAAACTGATCCTGCGCTTGTTGAGCTCCGGCGTACGACGAAGGGCAAAACGTCTCGGTGTCGACTACTCGTTTCTTTTCATGAAAGCCAACGGCAGCCAACTGCGTCGGATCACTGCGCTCATCGAGGCCGGTGCGATACGTCCGGTGGTCGACAAGGTCTTTCCGTTCAAATCGACCAACGAGGCCTTGGCCTACGTCGAAGCAGGCCGCGCGAAGGGCAAGATCGTCATCAAGGTCAAGTGAGTTGGTTCATTTCAGTGTTGCCGGAAAGCCGAAATCTAGTCCCGTTCTTTGGAGTCTCCCATGAAGATTGAAAACGCTGTTGTCCTCGTCACCGGCGCCAATCGCGGCATCGGCCTGGCATTCGCCAACGAACTGCTCGCCCGTGGTGCGCGCAAGGTCTACGCCGGCGTGCGCGACACCGCAGTCGCCCCCCTCCCGGTGCTCAGGCGCTGCGACTCGACGTCAACAACCCCGGCGACGTGGCTGCCGCTGCTGCACTGGCATCGGATGTGACGCTGGTGATCAACAATGCCGGCATCGCCCAACCCGGCGGCTTTCTTGCGCCGGACAGCGAAGAGGTCGCACGACGCACCTTCGAAACCAATTTCTTCGCGATGCTGCGCATGAGCAAGGCGTTTGCGCCGATCCTCAAGACCAACGGCGGCGGCGCCATGCTCAACGTGCTGTCGATCGCCTCATGGGTGAACGGCGGCGAGCTGGCCGCCTATTCAGCCAGCAAGTCGGCCGCCTGGTCGCTCACCAATGCCTTGCGCAACGAACTGGCCGCACAGCACACGCAGGTGTTGGGGCTGCACATGGCCTACGTCGACACCGATCTCACCCGCGGGCTTGATGCGCCGAAGTCCACCCCCGAAGAAATTGTCAGGCGCGCGCTGGATGGTCTTGAGTCCGGCCTCGATGAGGTCCTGGCCGATGACCTGACCGTGCAGGTCAAGCATGGGATGGCGGCGTCCCGGCCCAGCTATCTGCCGCAGGCCGCCTGAGACCGAACCTTGCCGGCCAACGACCCAGCACTAACGATCCTCACTTTCCCAAGGACCATCATGCTCTTCGAACCTCTCGTCACCGCCTCCCTCCAACTCGCCAACCGCGTCGTGATGGCGCCGATGACGCGCAGTCGTGCCGTCGATGCCAACACCCCCAACGCCTTGATGGCCGAATACTACGGCCAGCGTGCCTCGGCCGGCCTGGTCATCACCGAGGGCACCTCGCCGTCGCCCAACGGCCTGGGCTATGCACGCATTCCCGGACTCTTCAATGAGGCACAGGTGCGTGGATGGAAGGCAGTCACCGACACGGTGCACGCCCGGGGCGGCAAGATCTTCGTGCAGCTGATGCACACCGGCCGCGTGACGCATCGGGCGAATCTGCCTGCCGGCGCGGAAGTGCTCGGTCCGATGGCCGATGCCTGCCCTGGCGAGATGTACACCGACGCGCAAGGCATGCAACCGCACAGCACGCCGCGCGCGATGACCGCCACTGACATCGCCCATGCCGTTGACGAATATGCGAAGTCGGCGCAACTCGCCATCGAGGCGGGATTCGATGGCGTCGAGTTGCATGCCGCCAACGGTTATCTGATCGAGCAATTTCTCAACGCGCATGTCAATCAGCGCACCGATGATTACGGCGGCAGCATCGAGGGTCGCAATCGTTTCGCGCTCGAGGTCGCGCGTGCCACCGCAGCCGCCATTGGCGCCCAGCGCGTCGGGATCCGGCTGTCGCCTTACGGCGCGCTCAATGGCACGGGCACGTTCCCTGAGGTCGAGGCTCAGTACCTGACGCTCACGCACGAACTGTCGAAGCTGGGCTTGCTGTATGTCCACTTGCTCGACCACTCGGCGATGGGCGCGCCGCCGGTGCCGGCTGAGTTCAAATCACGGCTACGTTCCGCGTTCCATGGCTTGTTCATCCTAGCCGGCGGCTTCGATCGTGCCGGTGCCGAAGTTGCCCTGAAAGCAAGCCAGGCCGATCTCATCGCCTTCGCCAAGTCATTTCTCGCCAACCCCGACTTGGTGCAGCGCATGCATACGGATGCAACGCTGAATGCCATCGACATGACCACGTTCTACACGCCGGGTTCGAAGGGCTACACCGACTACCCGGTCCTCGCCGACTCCAGCGCCCAGTAAGGCTGACGGGGCCGCCCACAGACGCGGCCCCGCTTTCCGCACCACGCTTTCCAGCGTGGGTTCACCCAATCAAGAGAGCAATTGCATGACTACCCATTCCACCGTCTTCATTACTGGCGCCTCCTCCGGCATCGGCGCCACCTATGCCGAGCGCTTCGCGCGTCGCGGCCACGATCTCGTACTGGTGGCCCGCGACAAGGCGCGCCTGGACACGCTCGCAGCCAGCCTGCGCCAGGCGCATGGCATCACCGTCGATGTCCTTCAGGCCGACCTCACCCAGTCCAACGACCTAGCCGCCACAGAGGCCCGCCTGCGCGATGACGCGCGAATCGGCATCCTCATCAACGCCGCCGGGGCCACCCAGTCCGGCAGCTTCATCGACCAGGCGACCGACGACGTCGCCCGGATCGTCGCGCTCAACACGACCGCGCTGGTCCGACTCGCCAGCGCCATCGCGCCGCGGCTTGCGCAGGCCGGCGCAGGGGCGATCGTCAATATCGGCTCGGTGGTGGGATTGGCGCCGGAATTCGGCATGTCGGTCTACGGTGCCACCAAGGCCTTCGTGTTGTTCCTCTCCCAAGGTCTGAGCTTGGAGCTCACGCCCAAGGGGGTCTATGTCCAAGCCGTGCTCCCGGCGACAACCCGCACAGAGATCTGGGAGCGTGCAGGCATCGACGTCAATGCGCTGCCCGAGGTGATGGAAGTGGACGATCTGGTGGATGCAGCGCTAGTCGGCTTCGACCTCCGTGAGCTGGTGACCATTCCGCCATTGCACGACCCCGCCCGCTGGGACACGTTGAATGCCGCGCGGCAGGCCCTTCTGGCCGACATCCGGCAGGCGCACGTCGCAGTGCGGTACCAGCCGGCCTCGTAGGCCATAGGGGAGCAAAGCGCTAGCGATGACGCAGGATAGATGGATCGACGCCCATGCCAAACAGCGAACTGATCATTCATCCCGCTACGGGCCGCGGCGCGGTGTTCCAGTTCCACGCCGACTTCGTGCAACGAGCGCCTGCGTTTCTTTCTCGCTGATCGGACGACTTGTTCGCTGAAAATCAGGCCATTCACCTAACCCTATCGTCGCGACGCGATCGACGTCGTCCCAATGCAAAACATGCGTCGCGACTCGGTATACAGGACGCTGTCTTGCCAATGCCGTTCCATCTTCCGGCTCAACACTCCTGCGAGGTCAGCCATCCATGTTTACAGCGGATCACTTCAACCGAATCGGCGTCGACCATTTGCCCGGCCGCCTCGGCATCGTCATTACAAACGTCGCTGCGTCCGAAGTCCGTGCGGAGCTATCCGTGCAACCTTCGTTGATGGCACCGAACGGCTACCTTCACGCGGCGAGCGTGATCGCGCTGGCTGATACATCGGCAGGCTACGGTTGTGTCGCGAACCTGCCGGAAGGCGCGTCGGGTTTCACCACGATCGAGCTGAAATCCAACCATTTGGGCACAGCGAAGGAGGGGACGATCGAGTGCGTTGCCACCGCAGCGCATCTGGGCAAGACGACCCAAGTGTGGGACGCCACGGTAACGCACCGCGAATCCGGCAAAACCCTCGCGCTGTTCCGATGCACGCAGATGGTGCTCTATCCAAAGGAACGCGCTTGATGTCCTCGGCGACGCAAGTGCGCCAACATCATCCGCAACTTAAATGAAGCGCTGCTTTTTTGATGTCACTCCGGGAGGCGACACGCCGTCAAGGGATATATCTCTTGGGCACTTGGGCAGCAATGTCCCGTGGCAAGGTCGTCGTCAAGATGAGATAGAGGCGATCAGCAACCGCAACCTCCCCGGATAGCCTGGCTAGCGCCAGTTCTCACTCGACGAAGGAGAACGAGTTGAATACACACAACCCCTAACAAGGGCAAGCGCGCGTTGGTGGCCGGCGCATCCAGCGGCATTGGCGCGGCCATCGCGCGTGAGCTCGCGGCGCTCGGCATTGATCTCGTGCTGACGGCGCGGCGCCGCGACGCACTCGACGCGGTCGCGGCGACCTGCAAGGGCGTGAAGGTCGATATCGTCACTGCCGATCTCGGCAAGCCCGATGCCGCGCGCGCTGTGGGACGCCGCGATCGCCGGCGGTCCGATCGACATCCTGATCAACAACGCCGGGTTCGGCTATTTCCGCCGGTTCGACGAGGTCGACTGGGCGCGCGACGCGGAGCTCGTTCAACTCAACATGACCTCGCTGGTCGCGCTCGCGCGATGCTTCGTTGACGCGCACAAGGCAAGCACCGGACCCGCGCACATGTTGAACATTTCGTCGACCGGCGCCTGCCAGTCACTATCGAACATGGCGCTGTACGCCGCGTCGAAGACGTTCGTCCGCAACTTCAGCGAGGGTCTCCATGATGAGCACCGCGGCACGCCGCTGTCGGTAACATGCATCTGGCCTGGCGGTACCGAAACCGCGTTCCACGCCGCGTCCGGCGGGGGCGACTACTCGTGGATCGCGAATGCGTCGACGAACTCCAGCCCTGCTCGTAACAGAATCGACGCTAGTCATCGCTGCCGTATTGCCTCTGTCTTGCCGTCACTCTCGGAAAAATTGACTTCCCCGAAGCGGCCGTTCGCGACCGACCGAAATGGGTCGATAGCAGTCATTCTTGGCGAGGAATTGGGTAGGGATGTTTCTAGCCACGAAATATGTTTTGCTGCACTTTGCTTTGCTCAGGGGCGCGTGCCGGGGCACTCAGCCGACTGACGGTTCAGCCCTTCAGCATCCTTCTCGAAGCTGACCGAAAACGGCTTGCCGTCCTGCCACTTCACGGGCAGGACGTACAGGGAGTCGAAGTCAACGTCACTATTCGATATAGTGTGTATGATACACATCATGAATAGCAAAGCCCTGATCCTGCTACTCCAGACCCACGGCTTTGTTGTCATCGGCGTTCGCGGCAGTCACCACAAACTGCGCAACGCCGCGAACGTGACGGTGATCGTTCCGCATCCAAAGAAAGATTTAGGCAAAGGACTTGTTGCCGCCATCCTGAAACAAGCCGGCCTCTAGGGCAGGAAGGACACCTTATGCGTTACCCCATTGCTATCGAACTCGGCAGCGCCAAGTCGGCTTACGGCGTGGTGGTTCCCGATCTGCCGGGATGCTTCTCGGCGGGCGACACCATGGACGAAGCCATCAGCAACACCGAAGAGGCGATCCTGGCATGGATGGAGACGGAAGAAACGCTGTCTCCGCCACGCGCATCCAGGATCGAAACCTTGCGCCGTCGTCCGGAATACAAGGGCTGGGCGTGGGCTTTCGCCACGGCCGATCTTGCGAAGCTCAACGACAAGGCTGTTCGTATCAACGTGACCATCCCCGAACGCGTGCTGCATGCGATCGACGGATTTGCCCAGTCGCAGGGAGAGTCACGCTCAGGCTTTCTTACTCGTGCCGCACTGGAAGTGATGCACGACCAGACCTGACTTCGCAGTCTCGAACGGCATCAAGATCGGGTTGAGTTCCGTGATTTGGTAGATGGCGGGTTTGTTGCTGGCCCGCTCGCAAATTCAGTGCCGTGCGTCGGGGCACTCAGCCGACTGACGGTTCAGCCCTTCAGCATCCTTCTCGAAACTGACTGAAACCGGCTTGCCGTTCTGCCACTTCAGACGCAGGACGTACAGCGAGTCGTAGTCATCGTCGGGCCAGGGCGGTACCTGCTGTGCCTTGCCCCCGACAGTTGAAACCAGCTGTTGCACGGCTTGCCAAGCAAGATTGTGTTCCCACGCCACGTAGATCGTCGCCGAACTGTAGACGGGATTGAGCAGCTCATGCTCCAGCTGCTTGATCTGCTGGAGTCCGAGCGAGGTGTTGACCGGCAGACCCAGGCGAATGGCGGTCGGCTCGATGGTGGCCAGCGGGCGCACGTAGTTGTATTCGACGCCCTTGTCTTTCGCCGTGGCTCCCGGATCGGGCGCATAGATCGCGGTGGGTGTGCCGAACTTCGCCTGCAACACCTGCGGCAGCGCCAAGGCGCGATTCAGGCCCTGACAGTCGAGTTGACCGAGCCCAAGCGGCGGTTTTTCGCCGTGACGCAGGAACACGATGGTCTGGTCGGCGTGGGCCATCGGCATCAGCAGGGTGAACGCCAGAGCAGCAAGCAGCACAGCGAGCGACTTCGTCATATCGACTCCTTGCCCGACGGGGCCAGAACGATGCGCGAGTGTATCGCGCCAGATCCAGTGCCGTAGCCCGCGACAGCATTCGCGCACAGGGTGCGCTTCTGCCAGGCGGGTGCCTACCGGTGATAGACGAACGCGATCGACTCATTCCACTGCGTGCGCGAGCCGAAGCGCGTTACCAGCGGGCTGTTGCCGGCTTCGCCGAGCAGGCGGCCGTAGACGACGGCCAGTGCGAAGCCGGTGTGCTTGCTGGTGGGCACGAACAGGTCGTATTCCAGCGCAGCGAGCTGGCTGCCAGCGGCAGGTTGCCACGGCGGTACGGCGAGCGCGTCTGCCTGGGTGGGGCTGATGCCGAAGAAGCGATTCATGGCGGCGCCATTCATCGCCTGCCAGCTCAGCTGCAGCGAATGCTGCAGCAAACCTACGGCTGGTAGGTCCCATTCGCCGTAGAGCTTCAGATAGGCACCGGCGCCCTGGGTGTCGTGGCTGAGGTCGCCGCCGATGTCGATCTGTCGGCTGAGTTGCCATTCGAGGTAGCCGCCCAGAGCCAGCCGTGGCGCCAGCGGCTTGATCCGATGGCGCAGGGCGCCGAGGTCGTTGCTTTCGCGACCCCATTGGTAGTCGCCGTAGATACCGCCGTGCAGTTCCGAGCCGCCGATCAGGTCGACGTGCAGACCGTCCTGGGTGGACAGGCTGAGGTGGTTGGGGATCTCGATGTCGATGTAGGGGATCGGCTGGTAGCGCGAACTCCTGGCGCCGGCCCAGCTCGGCAGGTGTTCCACCCCGACGCCGGCGGCCCATGTCGTTTGGCTGCCTGTCGGCTGGCTGTCGGTGTCGGCCATGCACGCGTTGGTCCACAGGCTGGCGAGCAGGCCAGCGCACAGTGCCAGGCGATGGAATCGAGCGGTTGGCCGGGAGATGCAGATCATGGGGGCGCCAGCATAGCGTCTCGCATGGCCGTCGGGACGTGGCGATGGGCTGACGCTCAGCATCCGTTCCGTCGACGTGTGGGGATGGGCGACTGGCGCCACCGATGCAGCGCGACAGCCGCCGAGCCGATGGGAGTCCGGGCATGCGCTACGCTGGCTCGGGTCAGCCAGCCAGCTAAGCGTTTCGCAAGCCGGTTGCGAGACAGTGGCGGCCAGGTCGGGCACGGCGACGCGACATGAAGGAGGTCGGATGCACATCATCCTGGTGGAAGACGATCCGCAGCTGGGCGCGGCGATCCAGCGCGCGCTGGAGCGCCTTGCCTACACGGTCAGTTGGCTGCGCAATGGCCGCGAGGCCCTGATCGCGCTGCGCGACGAGACCGCCGATCTGGTGTTGCTCGATCTGGGTTTGCCCGGCATGGACGGGCTGGAGGTATTGGTCGAGGCACGCCGGGCCCACGTGAGCACACCGGTGATTGTGATGACCGCTCGCGATGGCCTGCAGGCGCGCGTGCATGGGCTGGATGCCGGCGCGGATGACTATCTGATCAAGCCTTTCCATCTGGATGAGTTGTGCGCGCGGATCCGCTCACTCAGTCGTCGTAGCCAGGGGCTGGCGGCCAACCGCATCGAGGCCGGTGCGGTGGTGCTGGACCTGGGCACCTCGCAGGTGACGTATCGCGGCGAGGCGGTCGAACTCACCCGGCGCGAGTTTGCGCTGTTGCAGTTTTTGCTGGAGCGCGCCGGTCGGCTGGTGCGCCGCGAGAGTCTGATCAATTCGCTCTATGGCCTGGACAACGTGGTCGGCAACAACGCGCTGGAAGTGTTGATCCATACACTGCGCAAGAAGCTCAGTTATGACGCGATCAGGACGGTGCGCGGCTTCGGCTACATGATCCCGCGGGAGGTCGAATGATCCGGACGAGCCTGCGCGGTCGACTGCGCTGGCTGATCATTCTGGTGATGCTCGTGGTGCTGCTGCCGCTGGCGGTATTCAGCTTCCGGCGCACCATGCAAGAGGTCAATGAACTGTCCGACGGAAGGCTGGCGCAGTCGGCGCGCACGCTGCAGGTCATCATCGGGCAGGAGGGTGCCGAAGCGCTGCCCGGTCGCGATCAGGAAGACAAACTGGTGCCGATCGAGGTGCCGGGAGCCCCGGCCATGCAGCGACGCAGGTACTCGTTTGAATCCGAAGTTGGCTTTCAGGTGTTCGACGCCTCTGGCCGGTTGATCATGGCCACCGCCAATCTCTCTGCGTTGCCGCCTCCCCGAGTCGGAGATGCGAATTTTCGAGACATCGACGCCCGCGGGTATCGCTGGCGTTTGTTCACCCTCAAGGACAAGGCCGATGGCGTGGTGATCCGCACAGGCGAACGCTACGACAGCCGTCACGACATCCTGCGTGCGTTGTGGTTCGACCATGCCTTGTCGTTGCTGATCGGCTTGCCGCTGCTGGGGTTGCTGGTGGGCTGGGCGGTCAAGCGCGGACTGCGTCCGCTGGAGTCGCTGACCGGGGCGCTGGGCTCGCGCCCGCTGGGCAGCCGCGAGCCGATCGTGCTGGAACATGCGCCCCTGGAGTTGCGGCCCGTACTCGATGCACTGAACGGGCAGCTGCAACGTCTCGCCGATGCACTGGAACGCGAGCACCGCTTCAGCGCCGATGTCGCGCATGAGCTGCGCACGCCGCTGGCCTCGATCATGCTGAACATCGAAAGCGCCACGGCCACCAGCGATCCTGCGGAGGCCGCCACCAGTCTGGCGGGTGCACGACACAACGTGGCCGCGCTGGCCCGGCGCGTCGAACAACTGCTGGCACTGGCGCGGCTGGAATCCGGCATGGCGTTGGAACAACGCCGGTCGATCGACCTGGTCGGTGTCGCCGTCGACGTGATCGAGGAACTGACGCCAGTGATCGCCGAGAGCGGCGCGGAGCTGGGCTTTACCCATGACAGCCATGCAGTATGGGTGCGTGGGCACGAGGCGGCACTCGCAGCCCTGCTGCGCAATCTCATTGAGAACGCCATGCGTCATGTGCCCGCGGGCGGCCAGGTGCAGCTATCGCTGTCGCAAGACGTGGAGTTCACCGTCATCGATGTGGCCGATGACGGGCCGGGCATACCGCCCGAGCGCCGCGCCGCGGTATTCGCGCGCTTCCATCGCGAGTCCGGCAGCCGCGGCGAAGGCTACGGCCTGGGGCTGTCGATCGTGCAACGGGCGGCCGAGCTGCATGGCGCCAGCATCGAATTGCTCGACTCGCCATTCGGTCGCGGGCTGCGGGTGAAGGTGAGCATTCCGCGGCAGACCTGACGCTGCGCGGTCGTCTGGTGTCTTCGGCGGGGCCAAGCCGTGAGCACCAGGCTTCGATCGCACAGTATTGGCGCCGGCCTTAAGCGGAATGAAAGACGGCCAGCACAAGACTACCCGTCTGGAACTCCATTCAGCCCCGCGACGAAGAGTAGACGCGGATTCAGCGTGGGTGCACCATTTCCAGCCGTAGCCGTTATGGCTCGGGTGCGGAGCTCCGTCAGCTCCAGTTGGGATCCTCGTGAGAACCACTTGCAGCCCTGTGGTGGTGCGCTTCGGTCGCCTCGGCGATACGGTGCTGCTGCAGCCATTGCTGCACAAGCTGTGCTTGCGCTATGGCCAGCCCTGCCACCTGCTGGCGCTGGGTGACTGGCCGTTGGCGCTGTTCTCGGCCCAGCCGGAAGTAGGCCATTGCATTCCACTGACAACCCAGTACGGGCCGTTGTGGATGCGTCCGGGCCGCTGGCGGGCTACCTTTGAGTTGAGCCGTCTGCACGACTGTCCGTTCTACATCGCCGAGCCAGCCTTTCGCGCACGCACGAAGTTGCGACCCATGTTGAAGCTGGCTGGCATAGTGCCGGAGCACTGCCAGTTCATCGAAGATTTGCCGGCGTGCGAGGACGAGCACTGGCTCGACTGGCTGGCGCGCTTCAGCGACACCACGCCGACGGCGTTTCGCGAACGATGGGAATCCGGATCACTCGAGCCATGCGGGGCGCCCGAACTGCGCGTGAGCGAGGCGGAACGGGCCGATGGCAAGCGTTGGCTGCGTGCGCGCGGACTGGCGCAGCATCCGCTGGTGCTGCTGCAGCCGGCCAACAAGCGCACCATGCGCTGGAACGGGGTGCGTGCGGCTGCTGATGACGTCAAGTCCTGGCCGGCCGAGCGCTGGGCCGCGGTCGCCCGGGCGATACGACAGCAGATGCCGCAGACACGGGTGCTGTTGTGCGGGTCGCCCGCCGAAGCCGGCTATCTGCGCCAGTTGCAGGCCGTGGTTCGCGTCGGGACGCCCGATGTCGAGGTCGCGGCGTTGCCGTTACGATTCCTCAAGGCGTTGCTGGAGACAGCCCACAGCATGATCTCGGTGGATACCGGGCCGGCCCATCTGGCGGCCGCGCTGGGCTGCCCTCTGGTGGTACTTTTCGGTGGCCGCTCCCCGCGCACGTGGGCGCCGCGCAGCGGACGCGGCAGTGAGGTCGCCGTGCTCGGCGGGTTGCCGGACATCCTGCGGGTGGATCAGATCGAGGTTGAGCAGGTGGTCCAGGCGTGGCGCCGATTACCGCTCTGCGGTGCTGCCGCGACAGCATTCGTTGACGGCGACATCAAGGTCGAACGCTCCGCGTTTGAGCGGGGGACAAGCTAAGCACAATCAAAGCCGGACGTGCCAAGGTGCAATTCCCCCTACAAAAAGGCAGGAATGATCATGCGCAGATTTTTCGTGTCAGCGGTGTCGCTGTCGTTGCTCTTGGCTGGAGGCGCAGTTGCAGCCCAGGCGTCGCCAGCGGCAAATCTGAACGCGCAGGCAAAGGTCACCATGAAGGAAGCGCGGCAGATCGCGCTCAAGACCTACCCCGGCAAGGTGGTCAAGCAGGAACTGGAGAAAGAGTCCGGTGGCAGCGGCCTGCGCTATTCGTTCGATATCAAGTCAGCCAAGGCGACGCACGAAGTCGGTGTGGATGCGAAGACCGGCAAGGTGCTGGAGAACTCGGTGGAAGGCGCCGACAACGATTGAGCGCGGGCAACCAGCGCTTCGGTCGATTCAATTGACCGGACCGCCTTCGCGTCTCGCCGTGCCATCCCATGGAATCTGGACCGAAAACCCTCTATCACCGCGCTTTTGACGTCGGCATCGTGCTGAAAGGGCTGGACGGACTGCTCGAGGTGATGGCGGGAATGACGTTGGTGCTCACCACCCAGCCCGCCTTGGTGGGGGCCGTGCATTGGCTCACGCGGCAGGAGTTGATCGAGGATCCGGGTGATCCGGTCGCCAACTGGCTGCTGCATTTCGTGCAGGGGCTGCCGGTGGGCAGTCGCCATTTTGCCGGTGCGTACCTGCTCGGTCATGGCATCGTCAAACTTGGCCTGGTAACCGGACTGTTGCGCGGTGCCCGCTGGTCCTACCCGACAGCCATCGTGATCCTGACAGCCTTCATCGGCTACCAGGGCTATCGATGGATGCAGCAGGCGTCGTTTTTTCTTGCTGCCCTCACCGTGTTTGATGCCTTCATCGTGTTGCTGATCGCCGTGGAGTGGCGCTCCCGCGGGGTCATCGCATGATGAACCGGCGGTGCGTGCTGCCAGCCATTTAACTTGAACCTCACGGGTCAATAAGCGTGCTGAAAGAGACTTCCTTCATGCTGGGGCGATGACCATCCTACACACCATGCGTTCTCTCGTAGCCGCGCCATTACCGGCTGCCGACTCCCTGAAACGCTCGACCTCATGGGATGCGCGGGGGCGTGCGTGGGCGGCCTCGGTCCTGCGCCGGCTGTTCCGTCGGGTCGGTCGCGACTTGTGCGAACCAGGCGGGTTGCCGAAAACCGGCATTCACCGCGTGCTGGTGTGCCGGCCAAACCACCGGCTTGGCAACAGCGTGCTGATCAGTCCGCTGATTGCAGAAATCGAGACGCTCTATCCGGGTGCAGAGATCGACATACTGGGCAGCGTCGCAACCGAATGCCTGTATGCAAATCGATTCAGTGTCCGCACCGTATTCGTGCTGCCACGGAAAATCGCCCGCCATCTGTGGCTGTCAGCGGGCGTGCTGCGCGCACTGCGGCGATGCCGTTACGACCTGGCTATCGATGCCTGCAACGGATCGCAGTCCGGGCGCATCGTGCTGGCTTTGGCGCAGGCCCGGTACAAGCTGGGATTTCCCGACCCGAAACTGAATCCCGCATCGGCGTGGCATGCTCTGGCCTGGCCCGATCATCTGGCGCATCGCAGCGTGTTCCTGCTGCGTCAGGCGTGTGCGGGGGCGACGCAGCCGGGCTACCCGCCGCTCAATCTCGAGCTGACACCCGATGAGAAGCTCGCGGCGGCCCGGGTCATGGCAAGGCTATGCAGTGGCTCGCATGAACCGTGCCGGGCAACGGTGGCGATTTTCCCCAACGCGACCGGTGCCAAGTGCTATGGCGAAGATTGGTGGCGCACCTTCGTGGATACCTTCCAGTCGCTGTGCCCGCAGGTCAGGCTGGTTGATTTGCTGGCGGCGCATGGGCGCTCGCAATTGGGCTCGCGGCTGACACCGTTCTATTCGCAGAACCTGCGGCGGCTGGCCGCCATGACCGCCTGCATGGACGGCGTCATCAGTGCTGACTGCGGCGTCATGCATCTGGCCGCCGCCAGTGGTGTGCCCACGCTGGGGCTGTTTTCGGTCACCGACCCGGCCAAGTACGCGCCCTACGGTGGTGCCAACGCTGCACTGGATACGCGCGGGATGGATGCCGTGGGCGCTGCGACGGCAGCGGCTCGCTGGTGCAGCACGTTGTTGTCGGCGCGAGCGGATGCCCGGCAAGTTTCGAGCTTGCTCGTTCCGTCAGCATAGGGCCTTGCCACGCCCCATCTCACGCATGGCGTGAGTGGGGCCCATGAATTTTCCAGCGTCTGGCGGGATCAGTCAGCCTTGGCCATGGTCGCGATCATCAGGGTTGCCCCACCGTCAGGATGCCGAAGCTGTCCGGCTCGATCGTGTGTCGGCCATTCGGCTGGCGGGTGGTGCCGAAGCGGGCGGCGGAGAGGTAGAGCCGGTGCAGCTTCGGATCCAGCGCCTCGGTGCGGGCACTGACCTGGGTGGGGATGGTGGCGCTGACGTGGTAATGGTCCGAATCATCCTGATGCACGGCCGTGATCGTGCCGCTTTCGCCGTTGGAGCTGTAGATCGTCGACGTGGCGGCGTCGAACACCACCGCATCGGGGCCCTCGCCGATCGGCACACTGGCGACCTGGTGACCGTCGAGCGCATCGGTGACGGCCATCAGTTGATTGTCACAGACCGAAAACAGGCGGTGATGCCGAGTATCGATGGCCAGCCCGCTGGGTGACTGGCACGGGGCCAGCGGCCACACGTGCAGCACCTTGTTGCTGCGCGTGTCGATCTCGACCAGCTCGGATTTGTCCTCGATGTTGTTGTAGACGTGGCCGGCACCGTCGGACACCGCGAACTCCGGCTTGCCGGGCAGGGCGATCGTGGCAATCACCGCGCCTTTGGCCGGATCGATCACGCTGGCGTTGTTGCTGTGACCGTTGAAGGTCAGCACGTGGTGCGAGGGTCGGTCGTAGAGAATCGCATCGGGGTTCTGGCCGGTGCCGCTGATGGTGGCGACGGTTTTCAGGGTGGTCAGGTCGAATTCGGTCACCGAGGCCGCCTTGCCGTTACTGGTGAAGCCGCGTCCCAGATCGGGGGCCAGCGCGATGCCATGCACGCCGGGCGTGTTGGCGATCGTGCCGATCTGCTTGTGCTGGTCGACATCGAGCACCAGCACGCGATCTCCACGACTGACGAACAGGTGCCGGTGCGGTGCGTCGAAGCTGAGGTAATCCCAGCCGCCCGGGCCGCCCAGAGACATTGTCGACAACAGCCGTGGCGCAGGCGACGGCGACGCTGCCTGACTGGTCATGGGCAGCACCAGCAGCAACGCAGCAGGCAAGAGGGAGTGGAGCAGCAGTTTTTGCATGGCAGTCACCTTGGAGGGATGGCGGGGAGGTTCAGCCTGCGAGTGCAGGTCCGGTTGAGCTTTGACTCGCCGCTGGTTTGTCGCGACGACGCAACAACGAATACAGCACCGGCATCACCAGCAGCACCAGCGGCAATTGCACCAGCATGCCGGAGATGATCGCGATCGCCAGCGGCTGCTGCATCTGCGAGCCCTGGCCGATCGCCAGCGCCAGCGGCAGCAGGGTCAGGATCGCGGCGAGGGTGGACATCAGGATCGGCCGGGTGCGGTGCTCGCCGGCTGCGTGCAGGGCATCGTGCAGCTCGCGTTCTTTTTCGGCCTCTTGCAGTTCGGAGAAATAGAAAATCGCCAGCTCGGTGACGATGCCCACGATCATCGTCATGCCCATCATCGCCGAGATGTTCAGCTCGATGCCGGTGATCCACAGTCCCACGAACACGGCGGGAATAGCCAGCAGCGGCATGGCCAGGATGGTGATGGCCACGCGGAAACTCTCGTACAGGAACAGCAGCAAGGTGAACACCAGAGCGATCGCCGCTACCATCACGATCATGAGACCGCGAAACGCCTGCTGCTGCTGCTGGTAGGTGCCGCCCAGCTGATAGACCACGCCCTTGGGCAGCAGCCCCTTGCTGTTCATCACCTTTTTCACGTCGGCGACGGCCGAACCCAGGCTGCGACCGCTGAGGCGGCCGGTCACCGAGACCGTGCGCTTCAGGTTGATCCGCGTGATCTCCGGCTGGCCCTGCACCTGGGTGATGGTGGCCACACGCGACAGCGGTAAAACGTGGCCATCGGGAGCGCGGATCAGCAACTTGTCGATCCGCTCGATGCGCTGGTGCGCGCTTTCCGGCAGCCGCACGCGCACACCCACCAGCTTGTCACCTTCGGGCATGCTGGCGGCGACGGTGCCGTCGATCGCCGCGGCCACCTGGTCGGTGACGCTGACCGGGTCGAGGCCCTCGAGTGCGGCCCGCGTTTCATCCACCTTGATGGTCAGCGCATCGCCGGCCGGGTTGATGCCGTCAAGCACGCTGACCACGCCGTTGATCTTGCCGATTTCCGCGGCGACCTTTTTCGCGGTGGCGTTCAGCGTGGCTGCGTCGGCGCCGGAGAGCTGCACGTCGATCGGCTGCGGCACGGCGACTAGGTCGCCGATCAGGTCTTCCATCAATTGCGCCACGTCGACATCCAGGCCCGGCACCTGCTTTTCCACCTGGCGGCGTACCTGTTCCATCACTTGTTCGGTCGAGGGTCGCGAGCCGCTTTTCAGGCGCACGAAGAAATCGCCGGTGTTGGCTTCGGTCAGGCCGCCGCCCAGCTGCAGGCCGGTGCGCCGTGAGTAGGTGTCGACGTAGGGATTGGCTCGGACGATGGTTTCGACCTGACGCAGCAGGCGGTCGGTTTCTTCCAGCGAGGTGCCCGGTGGCGACAGGTAGTCAAGAATGAAACCGCCCTCGTCCATTTTCGGCATGAAGCCGGAGCCGACCTGGGTATAAGCCAGGCCGCCCAGCGCGAGCAGCGGGAGGATGATCACCAGCACCAGCCACGGCCGCTTCAATCCGCGCGCCAGCGTGTGCTGGTAGCCGGCCATCATGCGGCGGGTAAAGCGGCCCTGCTCGGGTTCGGCAAGATGTTTCCGGTCCAGGAAACGCTCGGCCAGGAGCGGTACCGCGACCCAGGTCAGCAGGTAGGAAATGATCAGCGCGCTGGCCATGGTCAACGACAGCGCCTTGAAGAACGCGCCGGTGACCCCGGACAGGAACGCCAGCGGCAGGAAGATGATGACGGTGGCGGCACTGGAGCCGGTCAGCGGCCGGGTAAATTCCCACGCCGCCCCAGCCACGCGCTCATGGATCTCGCCAGCGCCGCCGCCGACCCGGCGCATGATGTGTTCCAGCATCACGATAATGTCGTCGATGATCAGGCCGACCGCAGCCGCCATGCCGCCCAGGGTCATCATGTTGAAGCTCATGCCAAGCACGGACAGCAGCAGCATGGTGATCGCCAGCACCGCCGGCACCACGATCAGCGCGATCAGGATCACCCGCGTGTTGCGCAGGAACACGAACAGGATCAGCCCGGCCAGCACGATCCCGATGAGGATCGCGTCGCGCACGCTGCTGGCGGCCGCCGTCACCAGCTGGGTCTGGTCGTACCAGTTGGCGATGTGCACGCCCGCGGGCAGCTGCGGCGCATAGTCGGCCAGTTTCTGCTTCACGTCCCTGGCGATCTGCACGCTGTTGCCACCGGGCTGCTGGTAGATCTGCAGCAGCACCGCGTTCTGGCCGTCGGCGTTGACGCGGATCCACTGCGGCACATGGCTGAGGCTGACGCGCGCCACATCCTTCAGGCGGATGACGCCGCCCGGTACCGCCCGCACCACGATGTCGCCCAAGGCTGCAAGGGTGGTCGGCTGATTGTCGGCCAGCAGCAGGTACAGCTTGTAATGATCCGACACGCGGCCCATCGCCTGGATCGTGGCCGCGTTGCTCACCGCCTTGGTCACGTCGGCCAGGCTCAGGCCCAGCGCGCGCAACTTGTGCGGATCCACGTCGGCATGGAATTCGGCCACCGCGCCGCCCTGCACGTCGACATGCGCGACGCCGGTGATGCTGCTGAGCAGCGGCCGCAGCTGGTACTGGGCCAGGTCGTGCAGGTCGCTCGGCGACAGCGTGTGCGAGCGCAGGCTGTAGCCCAGTTCGGGAAAGGTGGTGGGGTCCATGCGCCGGGTGGTCAGCTGCGTGCCGGCGGGCAGCTGCGCCAGCACCTGACCGGCGGCGCCGTTGATCTCCTGCAGCGCCGCATTCATGTCGAAGCCCCAGTCGAAGGTCACCTCGATCTGCGCACTGCCACGGCTGGTGGTGGACTTCACGTCGCGCACGCCGCGCACCCGGCGCACTGCCACCTCAACGGGCGTGGTCACCTGGATCGCCATCTGGTCGGCCGGTCGGTCGCCGGCGTCGATGGTCATCTGAATCCGCGGGAAAGCCACGTTGGGAAACAGCGCCACCGGCATGAAGAACGCGCTGGCGATGCCGCCCATGGCCAGCATGAAGGCCAGAAACAGCAGCGAGCGGCGGTGCCGCTGCATCCACACGCTGAAGTTCACTTCGACGAACCCGTGCTGGCCGGAGCCTGCGTAGCGGTGGCCGGCGAAGTCGCCGCGAGTGGCTGATTGGCGTCGACCTTCTGCGTGCCGACTGCTACCGCGTCACCGTCGCCCAGTTCGTAGACACCCAGCACCACGATCGGCGCCTGCGGGTCGATGGATCCCTGCACGCCGACGGTGGCGCCATCGGGGCTGCGCAGCGTCACATCGACGCGCCTGGCGTGGCCGTCGTGGACCTGAAACAGATAATCGCCCTGGTTGTCATGCAGCACCGCATCACGCGGCACCGCCCACGCGCGGAAATTGCCGGCGTCGATCTGCGCCGTCACGGCGGCTCCGGCCACCAGCCTGGTGCCTGCGCTGGGCGGCAGTTCGACCTGCGCCGGCAACAGATGGCTCTGTGGATCGATCGACTGGCCGACCATGCGCAGCGTGCCAGTGAAAGCTTCCGCTGGCCCGTACACACTCTTCAGTTGCACCGG
>Ga0208357_1001051_pt1 | contig 20862 bp, 16 predicted proteins | sample NGESurdeep092012_6_FD_184487 | JGI IMG/M metagenome (GOLD analysis project Ga0208357, IMG submission 184487) | Arctic peat soil microbial communities from Barrow, Alaska - NGEE Surface sample F52-2 deep-092012 (SPAdes) | ecosystem: Environmental > Terrestrial > Soil > Wetlands > Peat ... | reverse complement strand
GGTGGCTGCTGCGTCTGGTCGGAGTCCAGGCCGCCGTGCTGGATGGCGGCTACGCGACTTGGCTGGCGGCGGGCCTGCCGACCGAGTCCGGCGAGGCCGTTGCGCGAGCGACCAGTACGCTGTCGTTGCACTATGACGAAGGCCAGCTGCTGCTCGATCACGCCGCGGTAGCCGATGGCGCGTCTGGCCAATTGCTGGACGCGCGCGCCGCACCGCGCTATCGCGGCGACGTGGAACCGCTGGATCGCGTGGGCGGCCACGTATCCGGCGCATTGAACCGGCCGTTCGCCGACAACCTGGACCATGCCGGCCACTTCAAGCCCGCCGTGCAATTGCGCGAGGAGTTCACTGCGGCGCTGGCTGGCACCGAGCCGGCGCACGTCGTGCACATGTGCGGCTCCGGTGTCACCGCCTGCCACAACCTGCTGGCGATGGAGCATGCGGGTCTGCACGGGTCACGCCTGTATGCGCCGTCGTGGAGCGGCTGGGTCAGCGACCCGTCACGCCCGGTGGCGAAGGGTTGATCCGAGTCCCGTAGGAGCCCGCTGGCGGGCGATGCTTTTTGCCCGGGATTCGGGATTCGGGATTCGGGATTCGGTAGAGCATCGCCCGCCAGCGGGCTCCTACGGGCGCCTATTTCTTGGCCTTGAGGTTTGCCACCAGTTGCTGCAGCACGGTCTGCGTCTCGGGGTGGAAGAACGCCTCGGTGAACTCGTCCAGCGGCAACGCATCCACGTCGGCATAGGCGCCGGCAAGATCCGCGCGAGCCAGCCGGCGGGTGGTCAGCATCGCGTGCGAGGGCAGCGCCAGCAGTTCGGTCAACCAGTGGACGGCACGCCTGGTGACCTGGTCGACCCCGGTGAGTTCGTCGACGAAACCGCAGGCATGCGCCTCGGCCGAGTCGATCATCGCGCCGGAAACCAGCAGCCGCTCGGCACGATAGGCTCCGACCACGCGGCGCAGCGCCAGCTGGATCGCCTCAGGCACGATCAGGCCGACCTGGACTTCGTTGAGGCCGATCCGGTACGGGCCTTCCGCCATCACGCGGTAGTCGCAGAACAGCGCCAGCACTGCGCCACCGGCCGGGCTGTGACCGGTGATCGCGGCCACCATCGGGACCGGTACGCGCGCCAGGGTGCCGCACAGCGCAAAGAACTCGCGCCAGTACGCCAGCACGCCGTGGCGGTCGCGCTGGAGCAGGGCAGGTACGTCGACGCCGGCCGAGAAAAGCCCGGGCGCGCCGGACAGCACGATGCCGCGCACGCCCTCGCGCACACTGTCGTCGATTGCCTTGTTCAGCGCCTGCAGCAACTCCAGGTTCAGCGCATTGACTGGTGGACGGGCCAGCTGGATTTCGCGGATGGCGTGGTCATGGGTGGTCAGGTTGAGCATGGGGTACTCCGATGGGCTCACTGCGGCTGCTGCTCGGCAGTCCAGCTGTAGTGCACTGCATAGGTGAGGGTGGCCTTGCCGTTGGCCGGAACCTCGACGCGGAATTCCAGTGTGTCGGCGGTCTGGGTAGTGGGCTTGCTGCTGGAGGAAACCAGCGTCCACTCGCGCCAACGGTTGGGATGCTCGCGCACCGTCACCGTGCGCGGGCTGTCGCCGGCATTGTTGAGCTGGATGCGGAAGGCTTCATCCAGCGTGCGGCCGTCCTTGTCGACGTGGAAACTGGTGCGCGTGCGCTCGGCACGCAGGTCGAAAGGCGTGCCCAGCGAAATGGTGGCCTCGCTGCCTTTGGGCGTGTCGTCGATGCGGCCCTCGCCGACGAATTGCGGAACGCCCTGGCGATCGGCGCTGAGCACGCGCAGGTAGCCGGCCGGCAGGCTGTCGAATGCCTTCAATTTCAGCGTGCTGACGATGGCCCCGCCGCCCTCGAAGAAATCGCGATTCAGGTTGGGTTGCTGTGGCTGGTAGGCATTGCCGTTGTCGAGCAAGGTGGTGCGTTCGCACTCGAGCGTGCGGGTGGCGTACAGCGGCACCTGGCTGACGCTGCCATCGGGCAGGCTCACCGCGCCGGGCAGGGTGAAACTGCGGTAGTCGCCAAGACTGTCCTGTTGCGGCATCGCGTCGGCCTTGGCGCTGAAGCCGCGCGCCATCGCCATCATCGGTCGCGGTGCAGACGGCTTGGCCATGTTCGGCTGGCCCGCGATCAGGGTCAGTCGCGCGTCGTTCCAGTCGCGGCCGCTGCGGTTGGCAATGCTGGCGCGCGATTCGAACTGCATGCGGCATGCCGCACCCGGTTGCAGCGTGGCCACATAGGCGGCGCGCCAGCCGAGGCCGGCGGTCGGGTAGCTGAGCAAGGCCTTGGCCGGGCCATCGCCCTTGGCATCGACGCGCAGGTCCAGGCTGGAGCCGATCGGAAACGAACCATCGCCTGAACGCACCGCCGCATATTGGCGCACCAGCGTGGTGCCGAGCACGCCCTTCACCAGCAGGCCGTCGCCGGCACGCAACAGGGTGCCGGCGGCCAGGGACTCACCATTGCTGCCGAGCACGTGGATCTCGTGTCCGACCAGACCGGTCAGTGAACCCGAGGCACCCTCGGCGAGCCGTAGACGTTGCGACAAGACCCTGGCATCGCCATCCGGAAAACCCAGCGCGATCGCTTCGGGATCGATGTGGATCGGAAGATCGCCGAGGATCACATCATGCGTGCCGGCCGTGAGTTGCAGCGCGCGCTGTTCGCGCACCACGGCATAGCCGTCATCGACGCTGCCGTCGCCGATGCTGGCGTACAGCGCGCTACTGTCGCTGCGGTAAACAGTCAGCGCGGTGGGAGTAGCTGCCTGGACGGGCGCAAGCCCGGCCAGTGCGAGAGTGCAAGCAACGGAAAGGGCCAGCATGTTGCGCGGTGATGTGGTCATCGGGCGAACTCCAGGGCGAAAACCGGGCTTCCATCATAACGGCGGCAGGTGAATGATTTGCGTGGGCCAGATCTCTGCGCGAGGTTTGCGCGGCTTCAGGAGGCGGATTCGTGTGCCGCCGCGCGGATGGAAGCAGGCAACGGCGCGGACTTGCCGCTTGCGGGGTTCATCCACACCATCACTACGTGGCCGTCGCTGTACAGGCAGCTGGCATCAGCGGCATCGACGATGCGGTGGGCGATCGTCATCGAGCTGTTGCCCAGTCGCGTGCAACGCAATTCGATGTGCAGCGTGGCCGGCCATGCGATCGGCCGGCGATACTGCAATTCACTGGCTGCCAGCACCGGCATCGCCTCTTCGCTGAACCAGTCGCGCACATGCTGCAGCCACTGCAGGCGAGCCTCTTCCAGGTAGGTCAGGAATTTCGAGTTGTTGACGTGGTTGAACGCATCCAGGTCGCTCCAGCGCACGCCAAGGGTGGCGACGAACAACGGTTGGTCGGTGGTGGCAACGGCGGTGTCCGGGTCAGCTGGTTTCACGAGTCTTTTTCCTTCCGCGCATCGGCTTGTACTTGTCGGCCGAGGCAATGTGTTTGGTGGCAGCCTTCACGCGCTTGGCAGTGCCGGACTTCTTCGGTTTCGCCGGTTTCAAGTGCGGCGCCAGGAAATGACCGGTGTGCGAGGCGGGCGTGGCCGCCACGGTCTCCGGCGTACCGGCGACCAGGATGCGGCCGCCGCCGTCACCGCCTTCGGGGCCCAGGTCGACGACCCAGTCGGCGGTCTTGATCACGTCGAGGTTGTGTTCGATCACCACGACCGTATTGCCCTGGTCGACCAACTGGTGCAGCACATCGAGCAGTTGCTCGATGTCGTGGAAGTGCAGTCCGGTGGTCGGTTCGTCGAGGATGTACAGGGTGCGGCCGGTGTCTCGCTTCGACAATTCCTTGGACAGCTTCACGCGCTGCGCCTCACCGCCGGACAGCGTGGTCGCGCTCTGGCCCAGCTTGATGTAGTCGAGGCCGACGGCGCGCAGGGTGTCGAGCTTGCGCGCGATGGTCGGCACGTTCTCGAACAGCTTCAGCGCGTCCTCGACCGTCATTCCGAGCACGTCCGCGATGGTGTGGCCCTTGTACAGGATTTCCAGCGTTTCGCGGTTGTAGCGCTTGCCGTGGCAGAGGTCGCAGGGCACGTAGACGTCGGGCAGGAAGTGCATCTCCACCTTGATCAGGCCGTCGCCCTCGCACGCTTCGCAGCGGCCGCCGCGCACGTTGAAGCTGAAGCGGCCCGGCGTGTAGCCGCGCGCGCGCGCTTCCGGCACCTGCGAGAACATGTCGCGCAGCGGGGTGAACAGGCCGGTATAGGTTGCCGGGTTGGAACGCGGCGTGCGACCGATCGGCGACTGGTCGATGTCGACCACCTTGTCGAACAGGTCCATGCCCTGCACCGACTTGTACGGTGCCGACTGGGTGCCGGCGCCGTTGAGCTCGGCCGCGGCAAGGCGGAACAGCGTGTCGTTGACCAGGGTCGACTTGCCCGAGCCGGACACGCCAGTGATGCAGGTGAACAGACCGGCCGGAATCGCCAGGTCGACATTTTTCAGGTTGTTGCCGCTGGCACCCTTCAGGTGCAGCCACGAATCGGCGTCGATCGGCTGGCGGCGTTCCTTCGGCACCTCGATCGCGCGCTCGCCGGACAGGAATTGGCCGGTGACGGAGCGCGGTGAATCGAGCATGTCCTGCACGCTGCCCTGCGCCACGATCTCGCCGCCGTGCACGCCGGCGCCGGGGCCGATGTCGAGCACGTGATCGGCCATGCGGATCGCGTCCTCGTCGTGCTCGACCACGATTACCGTGTTGCCCAGATCGCGCAGGCGGGTGAGGGTGCCGAGCAGGCGTGCGTTGTCGCGCTGGTGCAGGCCGATCGACGGTTCATCCAGCACGTACATCACGCCGACCAGGCCGGCGCCGATCTGCGAGGCGAGGCGGATGCGCTGGGCTTCGCCACCGGACAGCGAGTCCGCCTGGCGATCCAGCGTCAAGTAGTTCAGCCCGACGTCGTTGAGGAAGGTCAGCCGTTCGCGGATCTCCTTCACGATCTTCACGGCGATCTCGCCGCGCCAGCCGGCCAGCTTGAGCTCGGCGAAGAACGCCAGCGCGTCGTCGATCGAGCGGTGGGTCAGCGATGGCAGCGCATGGTCGGCGACGAACACGTTGCGCGCGGAACGGTTCAGGCGTTGGCCGTCGCAGGCGGGACAGGGCTGGTCGCTGATGTACTTGGCCAGTTCCTCGCGCACGGCGGCGGATTCGGTTTCCTTGTAGCGTCGTTCCAGGTTCGGCAGGATGCCCTCGAACGCGTGCTCGCGGGTGACCTTGCCGCCGCGTTCGGTGAGGTAGCGGAACGCGATCTTGTCTTTGCCGCTGCCGTACAGGATGGCCTTCTGGACGTCCGCAGGCAGCTTGTTCCATGGCTTGTCCACATCGAAGCCGTAGTGCGCCGCCAGCGACAGGATCAGCTGGAAGTAATGCGCGTTGCGCCGATCCCAGCCACGCACCGCACCGCCGGACAACGCCAGTTCGGGATGACCGACCACGCGCGCCGCATCGAACACCTGGGTCACGCCCAGTCCGTCGCAGGACGGGCAGGCGCCGACTGGCGAGTTGAACGAGAACAGCCGTGGTTCCAGCTCGGGCAGAGAGTAATCGCAGACCGGGCAGGAGTAGCGCGAGGACAGCAGCTGCTCCGGTGCCTTCGCATCGGCCGCTCCTGCGCGTCCTGCGCCCGCGGCACTTGGGCTTTCCTGCCCGGCGTCCATGTCGACCACGATCACCAGCCCGTCGCCCAGCCGCAGCGCGGTTTCAAATGATTCGGCCAGGCGCTGCTTGATGTCGTCACGCGGCCGGAAGCGGTCGATCACCACCTCGATCGTGTGTTTCTGGCGCAGGGTCAGCGGCGGCACCGCATCCAGGTCGACCACCGCGCCATCGACACGCGCACGCACGAAACCTTGCGCTCGCAGTTGTTCGAACACCTGCACGTGCTCGCCCTTGCGCTCGCGGATCACTGGCGCCAGCAGCATGTAGCGCTTGTCCGGTTTCAGTGCCAGCGTGGCGTCCACCATCTGGCTCACCGTCTGCGCCTCCAGCGGCGTGCCGTGGTCGGGGCAGCGTGGCGTGCCGACGCGGGCGTACAGCAGGCGCAGGTAATCGTAGACCTCGGTGATCGTGCCCACGGTCGAGCGCGGGTTGTGCGAGGTGGATTTCTGCTCGATCGAGATCGCCGGCGACAGCCCTTCGATGTGGTCGACATCGGGCTTTTCCATGATCGACAGGAACTGCCGCGCGTACGCGGAAAGGGACTCCACGTAGCGCCGTTGCCCTTCGGCATAGATCGTGTCGAAGGCCAGCGATGATTTGCCGGAGCCGGACAGGCCGGTGATCACGATCAACTTGTCGCGTGGCAGGTCGAGATCGATGTTCTTGAGGTTGTGCGTGCGTGCGCCGCGGATGCGAATAGTGTCCATGGACGCCGTATATGGGGTGGTTTATTACTATACCAAGGAGTTCTGTCGGTCCAGTAGGGTGGGCACTGCCCGCCGCCTCCGGAAACGTGGCGGCAGCGCCTGCTTGATGCGGGTTTCCCTTGAACTCCGTGTCTATGGCTAAATGACCCGCTCGCCGCCTCGTGCGGTCTCCCCTCGAACAGCAGGAGACGACAATCATGCGCAAATGGATCGGAATCGCCGCCGGGGTGGCATTCGCCCTGGGCTCAAGCTGCCAGGTCATGGCGGCACCGCCCAGCGACCAGCAGGTGCGGCAGCTGTTCGAAGTCATGCACCTGGGCAAGATGTTCGGTCAGATGAATTCGCAGATGGCCGGCATCATGGGGCAGGCGGTGCCCTGCGTGCCGGCGTCGTACTGGCAGAACTTCATCGATGCCAGCGGCAGCGAACAGTTGCTGGAGCGGATGGTGCCGGTCTACCAGCAACACTTCACCGCAGCGGACGTGACCGGCCTGCTGAAGTTCTACAAGTCGCCGCTGGGCCAGAAAGTGATCACGCAGATGCCGGTGACCATGGCCGAAGGCATGAGGATCGGCCAGCAGTGGGGCCGCGAGCGCGGTGAAGCGATGATCAAGGAGTTGCAGCAAAAGGGTACGCTGGATGCCAGCGGCCGCTGTCCGGCCAGTCCCGCCGCGGCGGGGTCATCGAAGGCGCCGGCGACCGCCCACTGAGCCCATCGCCGGTCCGGTCGCGATGCCTGCGCAGGACCGCCAGGCCGGTCTGGTCAGTATTTGACCAGCCCCGACTTCGCTCGCTATAATCTGCGGTTCGCCAGACCTGAATGGGTCATGGCGATACCCAAGAGAATAACGACAGAAGGGCATTCCCATGAGTTACGCAGTCATCAAGACCGGTGGCAAGCAGTACCGTGTGCAGCAGGGCGACGTGCTGCGCGTGGAGCTGTTGACCGCCGATGAAGGCGCCACCGTGAGCTTCGACCAGGTGTTGCTGGTCGGCACGGGCGAGACGATCACGGTCGGTGCGCCGGTCGTCGAAGGCGCCACCGTCAGCGCCACCGTGCGCCAGCACGGCCGCGCCGACAAGATCCGCATCATCAAGTTCCGCCGCCGCAAGCACTACAAGCGTCAGCAGGGCCATCGGCAGCATTTCACCGAAATCGAGATCACGGGCATCAACGCCTGAGCAACTGGAGCATTGAGTCATGGCACATAAAAAAGGCGTAGGTTCCAGCCGCAACGGTCGCGATTCGAACCCGAAATACCTCGGCGTCAAGATCTACGGTGGCCAGGCCATCGAAGCCGGCAACATCATCGTGCGTCAGCGCGGCACCCAGTTCCATCCGGGCGTGGGCGTTGGCCTGGGTCGCGACCACACGCTGTTTGCGCTGGTCGACGGCAAGGTTCACTTCGCCGTCCGCGGCGACAAGAACCGCCGATTCGTCGACGTCGTTCAGGCGTAAGCTTCACCGACGTGGCAGCGAAGGCCCCGCTTCGGCGGGGTTTTTCGTTTGGAGCGGGGATTTGGGATTGGGGATTCGGGATTCGTAAAAGCCGAATTGCTCTCCGCCCCGTACCCTGTCCGGAATCGCCCGCTCTTCCGAATCCCGTATCCCCACTCCCGAATCCCGGCCCCAAAATGAAATTCGTCGACGAAGCAAATATCAAAGTCCAGGCCGGCGATGGCGGCAATGGCTGCATCAGCTTCCGGCGCGAGAAGTTCATCCCGTTCGGCGGTCCCGATGGCGGCGACGGCGGCTCGGGCGGGTCGGTCTGGCTGGTGGCGGACGAAGGCATCAACACCCTGGTCGACTTCCGTCACCAGCGCAGCTTCAAGGCGCAGCGCGGCCAGAACGGCATGGGCAGCCAGATGTACGGCAAGGGCGGCGACGATAACGCGATCCGGGTGCCGGTGGGCACCATGATCACCAATGTCGACACCGACGAAGTGATCGGCGATCTCACCAGCCACGGCCAGCGCATGCTGGTGGCGCAGGGCGGCAAGGGCGGGCTCGGCAATATCCATTTCAAGACTTCGGTGAACCGCGCGCCACGCAAGGCCACGCCGGGCACGCCGGGTGACATGCGCGAGCTCAAGCTCGAGCTGCGACTGCTGGCTGACGTCGGCTTGCTGGGCTTCCCCAATGCGGGCAAATCCACCTTCATTCGGGCCGTTTCGGCGGCAACGCCCCGCGTGGCGGATTATCCGTTCACCACGCTGCACCCCAACCTGGGCGTGGTCAGCCTCGGCGTCGACCAGAGTTTCGTGATCGCCGATATTCCCGGCCTGATCGAGGGCGCCTCCGAAGGCGCCGGGCTGGGCATCCAGTTCCTGCGCCATGTGGCGCGCACCAGTCTGCTGCTGCATCTGGTCGACATCGCGCCGATCGACGGCTCCAACGTGGCCGATCAGGTGCGCGCGATCGAACTGGAGCTGGAGAAGTTCAACCCGGAATTGCTCGAGCGTCCGCGCTGGCTGGTGCTGAACAAGGCCGACATGCTGGCCGCGGACGAGCGCCAGGCCGTGGCGGAGAAGATCGTCGCCGAACTGGAATGGACCCAGCCGTGGTTCCTGGTCTCGGCGATTGCACGCGAGAACACCATGGCCGTATGCCAGCAGGTGCAGCGCTTCTTCGAGTCGCAGCGCCAGGTCAGTGAGGAACGCACCGAGATGCTGCCCGGCGACGTGCGCCTGCGCGACGTGTGACCTCTAGGAGCGTGGGCCGCAGAAACCGTCCGGGCTGCAAAGTCGCCTGCTTGGTTCACTATCCGCCGATTCTTGACCCATAGAACGACTATGGGCCGGCGAATCGTCGAAAAACTGCCCTGGCGCAGGCAACTTTTCGCCTCGAACGTTTCTGCGGCCCACGCTCCTAGGAGCCCGCTCGCGGGCGATGCCGTTGTTTTTGATCCCTATGTCGCACCAAAGCAAAAGCATCGCCCGCGAGCGGGCTCCTACAGATGTGTGCCGAACCGGCGACGCACAGGAACCCAACTACATGCGGAACACGCCATAGCGTTGCGGTTCGATCGGCGCGTTCATCGAGGCCGAAATTGCCAATCCCAGGACACGGCGTGTATCGACCGGGTCGATGATGCCGTCGTCCCACAGGCGCGCGCTGGCGTAGTAGGGATGGCCCTGGCGCTCGTATTGCTCGCGCAGCGGCGCTTTGAATGCCTCTTCCTCGTCGCTTGACCACTCGCCGCCCCGCGCTTCGATGCCGTCGCGCTTGACCGTGGCCAGCACCGAGGCGGCCTGTTCGCCGCCCATCACGCTGATCCGCGCGTTCGGCCACATCCACAGGAAGCGCGCGCCATAAGCGCGACCACACATCGCGTAGTTGCCGGCACCGAAGCTGCCGCCGATCACCACGGTGAACTTCGGCACGTGCGAGCAAGCCACCGCGGTGACCATCTTGGCGCCGTCCTTGGCGATGCCGGCCTGCTCGTACTTCTTGCCGACCATGAAGCCGGTGATGTTCTGCAGGAACACCAGCGGCACATTGCGCTGGTTGCACAGTTCGATGAAGTGCGCGCCCTTGAGTGCACTCTCGGCGAACAGGATGCCGTTGTTGGCGACGATACCCACCGGGTAGCCGTGGATGTGTGCGAAGCCGCAGACCAGGGTCTTGCCGTAGCGCGCCTTGAACTCGTGCAACTCGGAACCGTCGACGATGCGCGCGATCACCTCGCGGATGTCGAACGGCCGCCGGGTGTCCGCGGGGATAACCCCGTACAACTCCTCGGCGGGATACTTCGGTTCGACCGGCGTGCGCAGCGCCAGCGGCATCTGCTTGGTGCGGTTGAGGTGACTGACGATGTCGCGCGCGATCGACAGCGCATGCGCGTCGTTCTCGGCAAAGTGGTCCGCCACGCCGGAGATCGCCGTGTGCACGTCCGCTCCGCCCAAGGTTTCGGCGTCGACCACCTCGCCGGTGGCTGCCTTCACCAGCGGCGGGCCGCCCAGGAAGATGGTGCCCTGTTCGCGCACGATGATGGTTTCGTCGCTCATTGCCGGCACGTAGGCGCCGCCGGCGGTGCACGAGCCCATCACCACGGCGATCTGCGGGATGTTCAGCGCGGACATCCGTGCCTGGTTGTAGAAGATCCGGCCGAAATGCTCCTTGTCCGGGAACACCTCGTCCTGCAGCGGCAGGAAGGCGCCGCCGGAGTCGACCAGATAAATGCAGGGCAGGCGATTTTCCAGCGCCACTTCCTGCGCGCGCAGGTGCTTTTTTATCGTCATCGGAAAATAGGTGCCGCCCTTGACCGTGGCGTCGTTGGCCACGACCATCACCTCGATGCCGTTGACCCGGCCGATACCGGCGATCAGGCCGGCCGCGGGCGCGGCATCGTCGTACATGCCGTGCGCCGCCAGCGGCGACAGCTCGAGGAAGGGTGAACCGGGATCCAGCAGGGCGCGGATGCGCTCGCGCGGCAGCAGCTTGCCGCGAGCCACGTGCTTCTCGCGCGCCTTGACGCCACCGCCTTCCGCGCTGCGGGCCAATTCACGCTGCAGGTCGTCGACCAGCGCGCGCTGCTGCGTGCTGCTGGCCTGAAACTCGGCAGAACGCGGATCGATCTGCGATGCGATGACGCTCATCGGAGAAAATTCATGGGGCGGGCCTGTCTTTTCAACCAAGTCCTGCATGATAGCGGGCCGGCGTCGGCTGCCAAAGTCGGGAACCGGCCTGTCGCAAAAAAAACGGCCGCTCGAGGCGGCCGCTTTTTCACACTTGATACCGGGATCAGTGCCCCTTGGTGGCGTCGTCCTTGGCATCCTTCGCGTTGGCGGCAGCCTTCTGCGCAGCGTCCTTGGCCTTGGCGGCCATGTCGGCGGCGTTGGAAGCGGCGTTCTGCGCCTGGTCCTTCACGTCCGACGTCGAGCCGTTCTCGGCAGGAGCCATCGCGGAAGCCGCCGTCGCAGCCTGCTGAGCCTGGCCTGACGCCTGGTCGGCCGCACTGGCCGCCGTCTTGGCCTGATCTGCTGCCTGCGTGGTTTCCGTGTTCGGAGCGGCCGCAGCAGCCTGCTGAGCCTGATCCGCAGCCTGCTGAGCCGAGTCAGCCGACTTCTGGGCGTCTTGCGCGGAATCCTGCGCGCCATTGCTGCATGCCGCCAACAGCGCGACGAGCGCGGCGGCGAGTAGGGTACGCGTAAACTTCATGGTGAATCTCCTTTGCCGTGGGATGCCGTTTGGCCGTGTATTAATAACGCGTTCGTGGTGATTGCGCCACATCTTTGTGGAGTTGACTCCACGGGTATTGGAAACTGATTTACGCAAACGTCAGGTGAAGACGCCGGAATGCCCGGGTCAATCCGCCCGGATTCATTCAGTCGATGCACTCCAGCGCGATCGCCGTGGCTTCACCGCCGCCGATGCACAGGGTAGCCACGCCACGACGCACGCCACGTGTTTTCAGGGCGTTGATCAGGGTGACCACCAGGCGTGTGCCGCTGCAGCCGATCGGGTGCCCCAGTGCGCAGGCGCCGCCATTGACGTTGAGCTTGTCGTGCGCGATGCCCAGTTCCTTCATCGGCGTCATCGCGACCACCGCGAAGGCTTCGTTGACTTCCCACAGGTCGACGTCCTCGACCTTCCAGCCAGCCTTGGCCAGCACCTTCCGGATCGCGCCCACCGGCGCCGTGGTGAACCACTCCGGCTCCTGCGAATGGGTCGCGTGCGCCACGATGCGCGCCAGCGGCTTCAGGCCGCGCTTGGCCGCATCGTCGGCCGACAGCATCACCACGGCGGCGGCGCCGTCGGAAATGCTGGATGAACTGGCCGCGGTGACGGTGCCGTTTTCCTTGCGGAAGGCGGGGCGAAGGGTCGGGATTTTGGCGACGTCGGAGCGTCCGGGCTGCTCGTCGGTGTCGAACTGCACGTCACCCTTGCGCCCGCTGACGGTGACCGGCACGATTTCGCCGGCGAAGGCGCCGTTGGCCTGGGCGGCCTTGGCCCGGTTCACCGATTCGATCGCAAACGCATCCTGGTCCTCGCGGCTGAAGTGATACTTGTCCGCGCACGCTTCGGCGAACACGCCCATCGACTTGCCGTCGTACGGGTTGGTCAGGCCATCCCACGCCATGTGGTCGACCAGTTGGCCATCGCCGTAACGGATGCCGGTGCGGGCGTTGACCATGTGCGGCGCGTTGGTCATCGACTCCATGCCGCCGGCCACCACTATGCTGGCCGAACCGGCCTTGATCAGGTCGTGGCCCAGCATGATCGACTTCATGCCCGACCCACACACCTTGTTGATCGTGGTGCAACCTGCGCTGGCGGGCAGATCGGCGGCCAGCGCCGCCTGGCGCGCCGGGGCCTGGCCCAGGTTGGCCGGCAGCACGCAGCCCATGATGACCTCGCCCACGTCCGCCGGTGCCACGCCAGACTGTTCCAGCGCCGCACGGATGGCGGTGGCACCCAGCGTCGGGCTGGGGACGCCGGTGAACTGCCCAAGAAACGAGCCGATGGGCGTGCGCTTGGAACCGACGATGACGACACTGGGATCCGACATGGGGACACTCCGCTGGGTAACTGGAAGGCGCGAACGCCCGGAAACGATCATCCGATTATCGCAGTCCCGCCGGAAGGGCAGCAAATTCGGGCCTCTCGCGCCCGAACGGGTGCTTCCTCACGTTTCGTTGCATTTCCGTTGTGCCAAGATGCAGAAAGGGAGCGCATCCATGCCGGCCGGCGATGCATGCGCTGGGAGTTCATTGGGAGGAAGCGAACATGAGTCGGATCGAAGCTGGAAAGCGCGGCAGCAACGTGGCTCTGGTGGCCGCGTTGGCCCTGGCGTTGAGCGCTTGTGGTGGCGGTGGTGGTGGTGGCTTGGTCAAGCCGCCGCCTGTCACGCCTTCCGGCCCGCCGGCGCCGCCACCGGCGCCGCCACCCGCGCCCCCGCCGGCGCCGCCCCCGGCGGATACCCCGCCGACAGACGCGCAGCTGGGTATCACCAACACCTATCCGGCGCACGCGGACGGCTTCGTCGGCACCGGCATCACCATCGGTATCGTCGATAGCGGCATCATGCGCAGCAACCCGACGGTGGCCGGGCGGGTCACGCAAGAGTTGATCTATGTCGATCCAGGCGGCAGCAACACCTCGATTGATGATGTGATCGGGCACGGCACCTGGGTGTCGGGGATCGCCGCCGGCACCCCGTTCGACAAGTTTCCCGGCGGCATCGCGCCGGGCGCCACGCTGGTTTCGGCGCGCATCCTCAGCGATACCCCGCCGAAGGATGATGGCTCCGGGAACGGCAATGCCGTCACCGCCGCTGATGCCGCGTTTTTCGCGCAGACCCTCAACCCGGCAATGATCTCCGCCGGCGTGCAGGTAATGAACAATTCGTGGGGTGGCATTTATTGGGATACCACCAACACGTCGATCAACCAGGCCTTTGCCGATGCCTACCGACCGTTCGTGGTGCAGCATGGCGGCCTGGTCGTGTTCGCCGCGGGCAACGATTCCAAGAGCGATCCCAGCGACATCGCCGCCTTGCCCAGCCTGGACGCGCAGCTTGAACAGGGCTGGCTGGTCGCGGTAGCGGTGGACAGCAACCACCCGGACCAGCTGGCCAGCTATTCGAACGCCTGCGGCAAGGCGATGGACTACTGCCTGGCGGCACCGGGCGACGTGATCGTGCTGGACAAGGACACCTTGTCCAGCACCACCAGCCCGGGCTACTACATCGTCAAGGGCACCTCGTTCGCGGCCCCCATTGTTTCGGGCGCTGCCGCCGTGGTGTGGCAGGCATTCCCTTATTTCACCAACGACCTGGTGCGCCAGACCCTGCTCGGCACCGCCGATGATCTCGGCACGCCGGGGCCGGACCCGGTGTTCGGCTATGGCGAGGTGAACGTCGGCAGGGCGGTGAACGGCCCGGGCAAGTTCGATTGGGGCGACGTCACCGTCAATTTCACCGGCACGTCCACCTGGAGCAACCCGATTTCCGGTGCTGGCGGGCTGATCAAGCAGGGTTCGGGCACGCTGAACCTCACCCAGCCGTCTACCTACACCGGCATGACCCAGGTGCAGGGTGGCGTGCTGAGCGCCAGTTCGCTTGCTTCCTCTGTCGTTATCGGTCCAGCCGGTGCTTTCAGCGCGCCACAGGTCGGCGGCTCAGTCAACAATACCGGTAATCTGGCTGTCGTAAATAGCAACATGACCATCGGCGGTGACTATCAGCAGTCGGGTGCCGGGGGTATCGAACTCGTGCTGGGATATTCGCTGCATGTGATTGGCCAAGCGTCGCTTGGCAGCGCCGGCGTGCTTTCCGTAGTCGGCAAGACGACAGACTACGTCGTAAGTGCGCATACCGACGTCATCAGTGCAGATGGTGGATTGGCTGGTACATTCTCGGGCTTGAGTACACCACCCAACGTGCTGCTCACCGCAACCCTGAACTACGATGCCAATGATGTATGGCTCAACGTGTCACAGGTCAATGTCACGGCTGTCCAGGGTGCCTCCTATACCGCAGCCTCGTATGGCGCCGCACAGCGGGTGCAGACCGCGTTCGACCAGATCAACACCCTGTTGGGGCCGGCGGCTCCTTCGGGTATCGCGCCGGCGTCGGCCAGCTTTATCCAGGGTGCGGGCAGCCTGCAGCACTCGTCCAGCATCGGCACGGTGCAGAACTCGCTGCAGAGCCTCTCTGGCCAGTTGCATGCGGCCAGCACGGCGATGACGCTGCAGGCGATCGATGCGGGCACGCGCGCCTTGTCCGATCACTTCGACGATCTGGTCGATCATCCGCAAGCCGGCGGCTGGACCCAGAACCTGGGTTACCACGGCAACCTGTCGCGCAGCGGTTACAGCAATGTCGGCGTCGACCTCAGTGGCTGGCTGGTGGGCCAGGACTACCGGGTCGCCGGCAATGGCGTGGCCGGCTACGCGATCAGCCAGAGCCAGGGCCTGGGCCGGCTGGCGGACAGCGCCGACCAGGGCCGCAGCCATGCGCTGGAAGGCATGCTGTACGGCGGCGTCATCCGCGGTTCGTGGTATACGATGGGTCGCTTCGGGGTGGGCTCGTACCGCGAAGACATGCGCCGACAGCTGCAGCTTGGCGATCAGTTTGCCGGCGTGGCCAGCAACGTGAACGGCCGCTACGGCGTGGCGTACGGCGAGAGCGGTTATCGGCTGGCGGTGGGTCGGACCCAGGTCACGCCCTATGTCGACGTGCAGTACGCGCAACTGCAACGTGACGGCTTCGATGAGTTGGGGGCTTACGGTTTCGGCTTGAAATCCTCGGCGCAGACCACCGCACTGTGGCAGGCGGGGATGGGGTTCCGTGCCACCCGTTCGTGGGCACTGGCCAGCGGCGGCAGTCTGAGCTTGCAAACGCGCATGCTCTGGCAGCGGTCGTTCGGGGTGCGTGGCGAGCAGCTCGATGCCAGCTTCAGCGGCATCAACCAGTTCGCTCCGATCGGCGGCATTGGCCTGGCGCGCTACGGCGGTGTGGCCGGCACCACGCTGGACTGGAGCATGAACCCGCGCGCCAGCCTGCAGCTCGGTTACGACCGATCCTTCGGCCAGCGCGAGCAGGGACAGATGGGCACGCTCAACTTCAACTGGACGTTCTGAGCGTCGTGACCCTGTCGACCCCGCCACCTTGGCTGCGAGGTCGACAGGGTGGTGACGGGTGTCCCGCCGTCAAACCAGGATGACTTTCACGCCCGCGGCCTGCAGCACTTTGACCACGTCGGCCGGGGCGCTGCTGTCGCTGATCACCATGTCGAGGTTCTGCATCGGCGTGATCACCGACAGGCTGCGCTGCCCCATCTTGCTGGCATCGAGCACGGCGATGCTCTGCCGCGAGACGCGGATCATCAGCGCGTTCAACGCGGCCTCGAGTGGGTCCGGCGTGGTCACGCCTACTTCGGGATCGAGTCCGTCGACGCCGAGGAAAAGGCGATCGGCGGAAAGCTTCGCCAGCGCCTGTTCGGCATCCGGGCCGACCAGCGAATACGAAGTCTGCCGCAGCATGCCGCCCAGCATCATCACGCGGATATGCGGCAACCCGGACAATTCCATGGCGATGTTCAGCGCATTGGTGATCACGGTCAGCGACTCGAATTTCCTCTGGCGGATCTGCCGGGCGATCTCCACCGTGGTCGAGCCGGAATCGAGAATGATCGTCTCGCCATCCTTGATCATCTTCGCCGCGGCCTGACCGATGCGCAGCTTCTGCGCGTGCCAGCGGGTTTCCTTGATGTTGAGCGGGGTGTCGTTCGTTGCCGACGCCACCGGCAGCGCACCGCCGTGCGAGCGGGCGATCGCCGAACTGCGCGCGAGTACGTCCAGGTCGGCACGGATCGTGACGGTGGAGGTGCCGAAGCGCGTCGCCAGTTCCTCCACCGTGGCTCGGCCCTGTTGTTCCACCAGTTCGACGATCAGGCGGCGGCGTTCTTCAACCAGCAGTCGGCGCGAAACGATGGGGGCTTGGGTCATGAGTCGATATTCAGAAGTCGGGCGGCGTTGTCATGGTAAACCTTGCGTAGCACTTCGTCCGACAAACCGAGCCCGTAGATCGACCAGCGCCCCTGCGGCGGCGTGGGCGCCGGTGCGTAGTCGAAGTACTCGTCCTCGGTTTCCAGAAAGCGGTAGTAGATCTCGTACAGCCCGTCGCCGAACAGCTGCTGTGGCACGTCGTCGCCATAAGGCGAGGGCACCGCGTCGGTGCCGAACATGATCCGGTCCTGGTAACGGTCGAAGAAATGCTGCGCGATACGTGGCTGGCGGCCCAGTTCGCCGACGCGTGCGCTGATGTCGATCACGGTGTTCGGGTAGCGATCCAGGCAGGCGGCGACCGCGGCCAGGTTCTCCGCGTTGTTGCCCACATGCAGCAGGGCGAAGGTGGTCTTCGGGTGGCGCGCGATCATGCGGTCGCGCGCAGCGAGCAGCTCCGCATTGCCGGGGAATTCCGGGCCGTAGAACGACCAGTCCGGATGATTGGCCAATTCCTCGTAGCGCTCGTTGCTCGCGTCGGTGGGGAGGAAGAACGCCTCCGGATCGGAAACGTGCAGGAACACCGGCATGTCGTACGCGGCGCACGCCTCCCACATCGGATCGAAACGGCGGTCATCCACCGCGACCAGCGGACCTTCGTCGATCCGTTCGCGCAGATACAGGCCCAGCGTCTTCAGCAGTTTCAGACCGCGTGCGCCGACCCGTTTGGCATGCGCGATCGCGTCACCCTGCAACTGCGCGTAGTTCGATTCGGGGAAGTGTTCGTACGACGGTTCGGTGAGGGTGAGGAAGCGTCCCGGCGCGGCCTGGTCGAAGTTGCGGATGCTCTTCTCCAGCCCGGCCCCGACGCCGCCGGTGAGGTTCACCAACGTGCGCACGCCCTTGCGATCCATCACCGGCAGCAGGTCCTCGGGCTGGGCGAACAGGGTGACCTCTTCGCCCACCGAGACGCCGTTGCGCACGTTGCTGGACCAGGTCAGGTGCGTGTGTACATCGATCACCGGAAAGCGTGGGCGCTCGATGTAAGTCTTGGGCACATGCAGCATGCTGCGCGGCCGGAAGTCCTTCAGTCGCAGATCACTCTTGCCGGCGTCCGGCTGGGTTTGCAGCGGATTCTTGTTGGCTTCGATGCGGACCGTGCCGGCACCGCTCGGCGGTGCGCAGCACAGGCAGCCAGACTGCACGGGCCGCGGCGTTGACTTGGAGGAATCGTGGCCCATCGAACGGTGTGCCTCACTGGCGCTGTTCAGCGCGGATATTTCGCCATGATGTCATGCACGGCACGCGTCAGTGTCACCGCCTGATCGAACGGACGCAGCCACATGTTGCGGCCGAACATCACGCCGTTGGCGCCGGACTGCATGTAGAACTCGACCTTGCGCAGTACTGCGTCGTCATCGTCGTTCTTCTCGCCGCCGGAGAACAGCACCATCGTGCGGCCAGCCGAACGCACCACGCGGGCGCAGCGGGTGCCGGCGTCCTCATGCAGTTGATCATACGGTGCCGGCACATTGGCCACGCTATCGTTCGGCTCGTGCAACTTGACGATGTCGGCACCCAGCTCCAGCGCGACGCGGGCAGCGTAATCCTGCGCGTACAAGGTATTGGTGCCGCCCTTGGCATTGACGGCGCTGCCACGCGGGTACGCCCACATCACCAGCGGCATGCCAAAGCGCTCGCAATCCTGGCGCACCTTCTCGAACTGGCGGATCTCGTCGTGCTGGCGCGGCGAACCCACGTACATGGTGTAGCCGACCGCATCGGCACCGAGGCGCACCGCATCCTCGACCGAGGCGAACAGCGGCGAGGTGGCCTCGGCGTCGCTGGCGATATTGGTCTTGCCGTTGAGCTTGAGGATCAGTGGCACCTTGCCGCAGTACTCGGCCATGTACTTCTCGGCCAGGCCAATGCCCAGCGCGATGGCAGAAAAGCCCCCGGCCGCGGCGAGCTCGAACTGATAGCTCGGATCGACGGCCGGTGGGTGGGGAAAGAAATCGGTGGGACCATGCTCCAGTCCCTGATCAAGCGGCAGCACCAGCAAGCTGCCGTTGCGCGGGCCGTGGCCGTACAGCAGTCGCCACAGGCGGGTGCGCTTGCCGTGGGACAGGGCGAGCCGGGATAGGTGGCTGCCAGTGTTCGAAACCTCTTGCAAGTTTTGTTTCATTTCGAATACTCTCGGTTCGGTGGCTATATACTTTCATATTAGATTGAATTTAGCAAAATGCCAAAATTAAGAAAACGAACGAAAGTTTCGATCAAGCTGAATGCCTTGTGCGCGGCCCCGTTGGTGGCGCAGCAGGCGCACGGCTATGCCGACACCCTGCGCGAGATTCTGCAACAGCCGGCGACCTGGTTGGGTACGGCCGATCTGCTGTGCCAGCCGCACCTGCGCGAGCAACTGCAGGCAGCGCTGGTGCCGCGACCGAGCCATATCGTGCTGACCGGTTCGGGCAGCTCGATGTACATCGGCGAGGGCCTGGCACCCAGCCTGCAGCTCGGCCTGGGCATCCCGACGCAGGCGATCGCCGCGGGCAGCTTGCTCACGCATTGGCGCAGTGTGCTACCACCCGGTGCCGGTTTGCTGATTTCGCTGGCGCGTTCGGGCGACAGCCCGGAAAGCAGCGGCGTGGTAGACCGCCTGTTGGCGGATGCCCCCGACTATCGCCACCTGGTGATCACCTGCAATGCCAACGGCAAGCTCACCACCAGCTATCGCAACGATTCGCGCGTCACCGTGTTGGTGCTCGACGAGCGCACCAATGACCGCAGCCTGGTGATGACCAGCAGCTTCACCAATCTGTTGCTGGCCGGCTTCGGTCTGGTTTCGCGCGAAGGCAACGACGCCATCGCGGCAGTGAACCGGCTGGCGCGCAGCGTCCAGCATGTCTTCGACGAACAGGCCGATGCGCTGGCGGCAATCGCCCGCAGCGAGTTCAGCAACGTCGTCTATCTCGGCAGCGGAGGCGCGCTCGGCGCGGCCCACGAGTGCGCGCTGAAGATGCTGGAGATGACTGGTGGTGCCGTGGTCACGATGGCGGAAACCTATCTCGGCTTGCGTCATGGGCCGATGTCCAGCCTCGATGAGCAGACTCTGGTCGTCGGCTTCCTGTCACCGGACCCGGCGGTACGCGCATACGAACTCGACCTGCTGCACGAGCTGTCGCGCAAGCAGCTGGGCATGACCCGAGTACTGGTGGGCGAACACATCCCGGCCGATGTAATGGGTCCGCACGACGTGGCAGTGGAGTTGGCCGGCCTGGCTGCGATCGACGATGCACTGCCGTTGCTGGCGGATGTGGCGGTGGGTCAGCTGCTGGCGTTCTTCCGTTGCCTGGAGCTGGGTGGCAAGCCGGACACGCCATCGCAGGGCGTGCTCACGCGCGTGGTGGAACACTTCCCGATGCACTCGGGGAAAGCATGAAGCGCATCCTGGTCGTCGGCGAAATCAACGTCGACCTGGTCTTCAAGCATTGCCATGCGTTGCCCGCGCCGGGCCGCGAGGTGTTGGCCGACGATTTTTGCATGACACCAGGCAGCTCCTCGATGATCTGTGCGATGGGGCTGGCCCGACTGGGAAATCCCGTGGCATTCCGCGGCAAGCTCGGTGCCGACAGCTGGGGTAGCTATTGCCTCGATGCGCTGCGTGCCGCCGGCATCGACATCGCCGCCGTGCAGCCGGACGCCACCTTGCGCACCGGCGTCACCGTCTCGCTGTCGACGCCACAGGATCGTGCCTTGGTGACCTTCCCCGGCGCGATCGGCGCGCTGCGTGCGGACGAAGTGGATGACGCCTTGCTGGCCGGTGCCGATCATCTGCATGTTTCCTCGTACTACCTGCAACGCGCGTTGCGGCCCGATTGCCGCCAGCTGTTCGCGCGGGCGCATGCTGCCGGCCTGAGCACCTCGCTCGATCCCGGCTTCGATCCGCAACAGGCGTGGGCATCCGACCTGTTTGGCACGCTGGAGGAAGTCGACCTGTTTCTGCCCAATGAGCTGGAGCTGGCA
>Ga0208357_1001048_pt1 | contig 20896 bp, 21 predicted proteins | sample NGESurdeep092012_6_FD_184487 | JGI IMG/M metagenome (GOLD analysis project Ga0208357, IMG submission 184487) | Arctic peat soil microbial communities from Barrow, Alaska - NGEE Surface sample F52-2 deep-092012 (SPAdes) | ecosystem: Environmental > Terrestrial > Soil > Wetlands > Peat ... | reverse complement strand
ATGAATAATATTGAGAAGCATTAAGAAGTACTTTTAGGATGAATTTAATGTAATTTAAATTCAGTCACATACCTATTTTAAAGGCTATTATGTAATTGAGTCTTTTTTCAAGAATTTGAAATCAAATTGGTGGACTCGTTTATTTCCATCCATCTCCTTACAAAAATTATAATACTCATTTTTCGCCTCTTCAATGCCAGAGACTTTTTGTACATACCTGCAGGAAATTTGCGATGGAATAGCGGGTGAAAAAGCAGGCAAACCAGGGGTTGCTAAAATTCTGATAAGCTATGGCGTTCACAAATCTGTAGCAACTGTTGATTTCTTGAACCTGATCTTTGCTTATATAGAAATAGCGCTTGAAAATGAAAAGCTGACCGACGATGAAAAGAACAATATTAAATTTTTAAAAAATTTATTCCACATTCAACACGGCGATTTTTATTACGATAATAAATGGGATGTGGAGAAAACAATACTGGGCCATTTATCAAAAATTTACGCGGATGATTTTATAACAGAAGAGGAAGCAGAATTAAAATCAGCCATCCAGGAAATATTCGATCTGACGTATGATCAAATGAATGACTATGCTAAAATAAAAGCGGCATTGTCTATTAAAAAAGGCGCTGACCCAAAAGATTTGGATATATTTTTTACCTATGAAGAGTATTTTAAATTAAAATCAAAGAATTAATTCTGTATAAGAACCTCATCTTTAAATGCTTTTATATTTTTACTATGCATTTTTTCACTGGATGCAAATAACCCGCCAGTACCGGCAAGCCCAATGCAATGAACCAAAGCGGAAACCGTTTTAAGAAGGTGGTGTATAATTACGACCTTATTAGTGGAAAAGTAAACCAGGTGAGTTACCAGCCGGGGCAGGCGGATGCATATTATCACCGTTATAGTTATGACGCGGAGAACAGGCTCACTGATGTCTATACCGGCAGAGACAGCACAATTTTGTTATTGTTCCCTGAAAAAGAAGCGCATTATTCTTATTACAAACATGGCCCGCTGATGCGTACTGTTTTGGGGCAGTTGCAGGTTCAGGGGCTTGACTACGCTTATACTTTACAGGGATGGCTGAAAGGAATCAACCCGGTAATGGGCGGCACACTGACTAACGGCACGGATACTACGGAAGCATTTCCGGTAACGCAGGATGTGTATGGCTTTAGTTTGAATTATTACAATAAAGATTACCGGGCTATCGGATACTCTCCATCTTCAACAACAGTACTCGGAGCATTGACAACAAATGCTGCACCATTATACAATGGCAACATAGGAGCGATGGCAGTAAATATTCCGCAACTGAGCGCAACAAAAGTTTACAACTATCATTACGACCAGCTTAACCGCATAGTGTCAATGGATATGTACAATGGATTGAATCCAAATGCAGGAACCTTTACTCCTGCAAGTGATACCAGTTACAAAGAAAGGGTAAGTTACGACCCTAATGGAAATATTTTAGGATATTTGCGCAACGGCGATGCTGGTAACACAATGGATAGCTTGAATTATAAATATTATACCAACACCAACCAACTCTCACAGGTGAGGGATAATGTATCCGCGACAAAATATACAACAGATATAGACAATCAAGCTGCCAACAATTACACCTATGATGCTATAGGAAACATGACGAGCGATGCAAGTGATACCATTACAAATGTTACCTGGAATGTGTATGGAAAGATAATGAGTGTAACCAAGAACGGTCGAGCGATAAAATATATTTACGATGCATCAGGCAACCGGGTCATGAAGTACACAAATGCAGATACAACCGCGTATGTGCGTGACGCAACTGGTAATGTAATGAGTGTATATTACAAACCTGCAGGGGGAAGCCTGGTACAAAGTGAGATGCATCTGTATGGAAGCAGCCGCTTAGGTATGGCAACACAACATACAGCAAAAGACACATCATTTATTTTAATAGGTGGTTTTGGAAACATAACAGGCAGTATCTTTACACGAGGAGAAAAGCTCTTTGAATTAAGCAATCACTTAGGCAATGTATTAGCAACGGTAACGGATAGACGAATACAGGTAGATGCAAATTCAGATGGAACGGTTGATAGCTATAAAGCCGATATGGTAAGTGCGAACGACTATTACCCTTTCGGCATGTTGATGCCTGGTAGGTCTTACTTCATTGCCAATACCAATTACCGTTATGGGTTTAATGGTAAAGAAAGAGAGACCGATCCTGTACAATATGATTATGGATTTAGGATTTATGACCCAAGACTGGAGAGGTTTAAATCTGTTGATCCGTTAGCTTCTAAATTTGCAATGCTTACTCCTTATCAATTTGCGAGTAATAGGCCGATAGATGGCATAGATTTAGATGGTCTTGAATATGCAACTTTTACAATTGTTGTTGATGGAAATACTGGAAGAACTACAAAAATTTCAGTTTCCAAAGATTATGAGTTAAAAAATAAAAATAGTCGAGGTCCTGGAATTCAATATAATGTTGTTACCTCTTCAGGAGTAGAAGTTACAAGGTACATGATAAAAAATCTGTATGGAATTTATCAAGGAGGTAGTAATCCTCAATTGCCGAAAATAGGAGAAAATTATACAATTTTACAAGATGATTATAGTTTGGAGCCAATTGATGAAACAGACGCAAACGCTAAGCATCATGATAGAGATTATGATAAAAAGCGTATCGCAGGCCTTCCAGGAATCCTTAGTAAAAAAAGTTCTGAAGCAAACGAAAATTATATAAAAAGGGCAGATAAGACAATTGATAAGTATAAGAAAAAAGAAAAGGATGATATAACTGGTAAACCAGTAACTAAAGAAGCAAAGGAAGCTGCAGAATTTGGTAAAAAATGGTTTAAGATAGCTGAAGATTTAAAGAAACCTGTTGATCCAAAAAATGAACATCCAGTTAAAATATCAAATCCCAATGATCCATCAAACGGAGGCATAATGTAATCTTATGTTCTACAAGTTTATCAAAAAATATTTTTTTTTATGTATGTTAGTGATGCAATTATTTAGTTGCCTCATAGCTGGTACTCATGGATCTATTGAAGCATATGATTATCCTGTTTCAAAGAATGTATTACAAAAAGCTATAGAAAAAATTATTGTTGAAAGTTCAGATATTCATAAAGACAGTACAAAAAATTATATAATTGATGTAACAAACGGCAAAAATGATACAATAATCGATAATCAGTATAATAATGGGATAGAATATTTCACTATTAATATTGATAATAATGAAAAAGGAAAAGGTACTAATAAATACGTTGTTCAATATGGAAATGAAGGAGATGAGGATACGGCAAATACATCTTTCATATCTATAGCCTATGGGTATGATAAAAATGGTAACGGAGGAAGTGATGTTAATGGAGGTGTGGCTTGGTATAGACCGTTCTTAAAGAAGAAACTCATAAATTTATTTGAGGAAAAATTTATTAATAGGATTGATAAAGAATTAGGGAAAAAACATACCCAACCTAAATAGTCAACCCTCAAAAAGTCAATTTTAGATTTTGAGTAATAAAATTCCAATAAGCACTTACAATAAAGTTGTAAATAAGTAACCAGCATCTGATTGCCTCTGTAGGCCAGAGGTTCATGACTCGTTTAAAGGTCATTGCCGCAGCAGCCAAAATCCCAGAAGAGTTTAAGAGTGCCCAACATGATTATATAAAAAGAACTCATTATGATGTTGTGGTTTCAAGCGTTAATAGGAGTTTAGGCTTGGATATTAATAGCCGATCATCTTTATTACAAGATGTGGTTTGGTCAACGGCAGTTCAACATGGACCTGGCAACAATATAATTCAAACAGCCCTTAATGGACAAGATGTAAGCAAATTATCTGATGCCGAAATAATTAAATTAATTTATGCCGAAAGAGGAAGGATTAATGATAATGGAACCTTAGCGCATTTTAGTCATAACAGTAAAAGTGTTCAAGCTTCAGTGCCTGTTGCACAACTCACATTGTGTTGATAAAGATAATTGCTTTTTGATTACCTTATAAGTAACTTGAAGCATGCAAGGAACAAAACAATATCAGGAAAAATTAATCACTAATTTTCATTTAAGTGAACACATTCCGCAGCAGAACTTTTATCGCCGATTGAAAGAAGTTCTTCCTCTCCAATGGTTATAAAATGAAACGATATGGAGTTTTTGTTAATGCACAGCACACATCAAATCCTGTTCCTGCAGTAAAAGTATATGGGAAAGACAATAGTGGTAAAGCAACCGAAAGTGGTTATGTAGAGCCTCAAAAGAAACCTTACTAAAAATCAAATGAAAAAAGGTATCCTATACATTATTTTTTTGTTTTGCATATGCTCCTGTAAAACCAAAAAAAAGACATTAATACATGATTTATGTAATAATAATTATAAATATTGGTACCGTTATAATAAAGACACATTAAAGCCTTACTCAATAGGATTTTGTTTTTACAAAAACGGAACTTATGTTCGTTATATTAATACTGATGCACCTGTAAATAAAAGGAAGCGTTTATTGGATAATGACCCTGTTTATCCTAAACCTTATTGGGAATTTATTGATGATACTGCTATATTATTTGATAAAGTTAGTGTTCTTAAAATAATATTTTTCAATCAAGATAGCTTAATTCTTCAAGACTTAACACATCCAAATAGGGGGTATCTTAAATTACATAGGGAGAACGACCAAGAAACAAAAATTGACACTGATTTTAAGGATAGATTGAAAAGCGCACCTACTTTATAGAGGCTTTTAGTAAGTTTAAAATTACTTATCCATAACCGTGATATCCCGCCTTTGTTGGTATGTAGGGCAGGTAAAGTGTGAAGGCTGTACCAACAAATATTTTTAATAGCGAAAAAATAGGCTTCTATTTTCGTTTATACTTAATTGTTATATAGTGATAAAAAATAGAAATCGGTGTTATTTGTTGGTTTACTGTAAGAACTAACCCTGTGTTTTTTATTTGGTACAATTATTTTTTTTCATCCAACAATTAATCAGTGAGTTCATTAGTCCAAGTATGGTTAACGCACAAAACCATGGTTACAATGCGCTACAGAACTTCTTAGATACCTGGACTAACAGGGGGCACAAGTGGACACTTGCACCACAAAACTTCTTTTATATGCCTGGACTAATAAAGGCCGCAGAACTTATTATATAATATACCTGGACAAATAGGGTGTACGGCAATATAATAATTAAATTCCCGTTTATTTTATTTGGATTGTTTAACCACTTCGAAAGATTAGGCCTGGCGTAGATACTTCGTTTACAACTTTGGAGAAAGGCCTTTGAAATAAACCTTTTATTTTAAAATTATAGTCTAACTACTCCACTTTACTATCAAAAAAATCAACCTCTATCATGAAACACGCATTAGTATTGGCGTTATCAGTTGCCATATTTTCCACATCTTTATGTCAACAGTCACATCTCACGATTTCAAATGACTTCAAGATCGTTGAAAAAGAATACAAGGATCAGATTATTACCAATTCAGTCTATCACAACAACTTTTTTTATACCGTTGACAACTCACATTTTAGCGCCAAAAAATGGTTGTTTACAAAACTGTACGACCTGGTATATTCTATGACAGTATCCAAATACGATAAGGACATGAACAAGATAAAAGAATATACCATTGCAAATGGGGAGAAGCAGTTTGGGCCGCTAATACCACAACTGGTTTTGATCAATAACAAAATGGCGCTTGCTTACTTTCAGCCAGGTGAAGATAAATCTTCTTTTAATTTTTATATGACCCTGGTGGATGAAGAAAATTTGTCATTAAAAAATCCGCAAAAATTCTGCACTGTACAACAGAATAATGTTAACATTACTAAAGCAGAAAGTGTTCTTAATGCAGGCCTGGTTTCATTTGCTTATTCTCCGGATAAAACCAAAACACTGGTGATATGTGTAACAAATCCGAACATGATGCAAACGTATGTAATTGATAACGAACTGCATATACTCAAGCAATCAGATTTACATACAGCCACAAGCGGGTTTACCGTTTCTTCCGCTGCAATCAGTAACGATAATACTGAATGTATTGTTCTCAATTCTGAAGAGGGCACAAAGATAGTTGCCAATAGCGCCGATAAAAGAAAAAGCGAAATGAAATTGAATGGCGCAGGGAATTTGAAACCATATCTTACAAAGGCGATTTCTTCAAAAGATGGTAAAACAATTTATATCTCGTCATCAGGTACGGACGCTTCATCAGATGATAAAAATTGCACTGGTTTTTTGATTTATCAACTTGATTGTGCCACCGTGCATTTATCAAGGCCTTTTGTTTATTCATTTACACCGGAGCAAATTCAAACTTTTTGTGAGAACGGCGCCGGAGCCAGACATAAAAAAGAATATTCCATGTTCCCTTTTTTGCCGGCTATTACGGAACTCGACAATGGGAACATTGTGATACTTGGCTGCCCACAACAAACTACTACATCTTTTCATACTTCATTTTCTGCTGCTAACATAAATGATAACACTGGCCATCAGGTCGCCGTTACCAAAATGGATGTTGGCCCCATAATGGCATTTTACCCGGATAAAGCAGGTAAAAATTTTGACTATGCACTTATTCCCCGCCATATAAGCGTTTCAAATTCTGCCAGCAGTGGTTCAGGCAGTCTTCAAATAGTACAGGCTCCCGGCATTACGCAGGCATATTCCGGTTTTATCTCTGTAAACCTGGGCAATAAGATTATGGTTATTTATAATGATGATCCTGATAATGTGAACAGTAAGGATAATTCTAAAATTGTAAAGGCCAATTCACCGAAAGACCTGGTATTGGCGGAAGGAATGTTTGGTGCAGACGAAAAACTTCAATACAAAAAACAAATCGGGGAAGATTTACCGGGACGAGGCTCGTATTATTTGGGAAATCTTGCGCCCACTTCTTCCAACATGATTATATTCCCAATTGCAAAAGGAGGCGTTGGTTTCAATTTAAAGAAAACATTTTATACCAACTGGATTTTTATTGATTTTTAAAAAGGAATAAACATGAGCCTCTCTTGTGGAGAGGGAGGGATTAGAATCCTCCTTACAATTAATTGCTTGTTATTTATTTAGCGCATACAAACCGGAAGGCTCACCGCTTACTCATCCAAATGTCTTTTTTTGTGACAATGAACCCATATAGGTTCTCAGTTCATCAAGCTCAATTTGCCTGCAGCTAAATGGAATTGGTGGCTTCACAATTTTTTCTGCAATCCATTTTATTTTTCTTATTACCGTTGTCAGCGCTATTTTCAAAATTCTTGCTATACCTCTTATGCTTACGCTTTCGCAAACAAGTTTTGGGATCATTCAATCGTTTCCGTCTTTCAAATCAGCACAAGTATGGCTAACGCACAATACCATGGCGGTATCTTGCGCCACAAAACTTCTTTTATATGCTTGGACTAATTAAGGGATACCTTGAATCCAGACTTTGTCGTGAGGCTTTTCGCACATCATAGCAGCAGTTTCTCAAGTTCAGTTTAACAGCCTGTGTAAAGTTCTTGTAGCCAATAATCAGGTAACCGCTACAATTTTTTGTCCTATCTGCCGCAAGATGCCTATAGTTTTGACAGGGGCTACGTTATTTCGATATGTCATCAACGATTCGCTTTCGCTCAACTCCTTTACACCTACCTGATGGATTAATCCACCTTTTCTTCATCGCTCACCACTACAACTTTTGATTGCAGCAGCAAGAAGTAGTTTATACACTCCGCCTGAACAGCATGTATGAGAGGCCTGCTCTCATCTGTTAAACAGTTTATCTGCCGTTTTAGGCAGGCATGTAAAAGAACTATTCATTTCCGTTTACTTCTTGACACACCTTGCGCCACCACCGGGAGAATCTTGATTTTTTGTTCGTTTACCGTAAGAAAAAATTACGACATCTCTTAGTCGCAAACATTTACTAATCACTTTTATAATAGCTATATTTTATTTTTGATAGAATTTCCGTTTCAAATCTTGATTCAATTTTTTCAATTTCATTGCCGCTCATCTTTTTATCTCATTTTGGCGCCGAATGTAAATGCATTTCAAAGAACTTGTTTTCTCTTATACATGGTATACATTTCAATTTACAGTAAACCAATGAATTAGCAATATTTCACCTTCTGACTTAGTTCATATCTCCTTCACGAAGAAAGAATTATTGGTAAATTCGAAAATAGCCTTCGGTACTGTCCGTACGGTCTACCATTTTACTATTACAACTGTCGGCATCATTTTCGTTATTATCACTTTTTTTTATTTCTACGCAATTTTTGTAACTAACGAATGCCCTTGAAAAGAACATGGAGTCCTGTGGTAAATTGCAAGCCTTGAAATCAATCCTTTCTTTACGCTTATCGTTAACGAGTTTCAAAAGATCCGGTCGGCCAAAAAAAATTTGAATGCATACTCTTCCTATTATTCCTTGTTCAACATTAAGATTTATGAACTTTGAACTGTCTCGCTCCTCCACGGGAATAATAAAACATCTGGCCCCAAAGGTTTTCGGGTCATTAAAAATAAAAGCGTTGCCAGTGTAGTTTTTAACATCAGTAACTCCTTTTTTATTTTGTTTCTGCGAGCCCTTTTTGCTATTATTCTGATCACATGAATAGATATTTAAGACAAGCAAATAAATTATTAGAATTAAAATGTTTTTCATAAGTTATCTTTTAATTTTTGTTTTACCATCCTCATACTTCTTATCTAAAGTGCGATCGCCATAGATGTACTTTAGATTCGGATGCTGGGGAAGTAATATTTCATCTTGCCTTTTTGTAAATTCTATAATATTCTTATAATGAGAAATCGAAAGAGTCGTTTTTCCATAAACTCCCATAATATCATTATTATAATTGATATACGGTTTTCCAGTCAATTCAGAATAACGATCGGATAGTCCTAAGAGATGCAAACTTTCGTGTAAAACCGTATAATTGACCTTCCCAGAATTATGTATTTCTCCCGTATTTCCAGTTGTTTCAATGTTGTACCTTCCAAACGGATTCAGAAAACCATTAACATGTGAAACATCTCTGGGAAAGACATTGTCATTCTCTGGTTTCTTAGTAAAAGTGAGCAAGTTTTCACCCAACTTAGAATTAAGGTCACTTGATTTTTTATTAGGATCATAAACATACTGCACATCGAAGCTTACCTCTACGCCATCTACGATTTTTGTTTTGTACGTTTTTAACGCTGCCTTCGTCAATTCCGAAGCCCTTTTGGAGCTTGCTCCATCTCCTTGAATATATATTTTAGCGGAAACTTGTATGTTAGTTATTTTTCCATCCTTATCCTTCTTTGTAGTAATCCCGTAAGCATCACCTTCCGGATCATTGTGATAAATCGGATTACCACCAAAAGTTAAATAAGAACTTTCATTTGGCTTTACAAACGGATCAATATTCCAGCGCCGCGCTATTCTGCTGTCATATTCCCAATAAAGTGCAGTCGTTGTATTAAATGCAATTTCGTCACTCTTTTCTTGCCCATTAATTGAAAACCTGTAATTCGCATTGGCAATCGAATACTTCCTTCCCGGCATCAGCATGCCGAAAGGATACATTTTTTATGTTCAAAGAACTTGTTATTCAAATATAGCCACAATAAAAAATCTCTGTAATCAGATATTTCAAACATCGTTTTATTTTGAACTTGCTTGGAGTTTATCTTTGTAAAATTTTAGTAATAGTAAAGGCAGTCATTATAGTTGCTTAAAAAATCTATTCTTGTTTTTTAGAGGACTGAAAATTACAAGTGTTCTATTTGAAATTTATAAAACAACATTTCTGATTAACTACTACCAATAACCGGGCGTAATATGAGTGAAACTTATTCTTGCAATTTACCAATTTTATTTTCAAATAGAAACCTTTCTTTAGATGTAGAATCAAACTTTTTGCCGACATAAAATAAAGTGCCAAAAATCTTTTTATCTCCATGATAAAATGTAATCGTTCTATTAAAATACACACCTTTCACGTTACTGTTTTTTGTAGGGGAATTTATATAAAGTAACTCATTATAGCTATTGAAATTATTTTTTTGGTAGTAATGATTTTTGATTCCCCCTTCGTAAAAAGAAAATTTTGATTTTAATATGCCGGAATCTGGAATAAAAAAGTTCATTGTATCCGAATTAATTCCATTTTTTGAATATAGCACAGCAACATTACCTTCAAAGTCTTTTGGAAGATAATAATTACACACCTTCTCTTTACAAGAGCAAAATAAAAAAATTATAATTAATACTTTAAGACTATTTATCTTCCTTCGTTTTAATTTTTCCATTATAACTAATTTTTGTAGAAATTTGTGTATCCTTAGGATCAAGGTTTTTGAAAATATTATTCCATTCCTCTCGGCTGTATTCCTTCCCGTTTAATTCTACTCCTTTAAAACTTTCGTCCTTATTGAATAAAATATTTAAAGAAAATTGCTGCATTTTTCTATGATTGTTTCCTGGAAGGTTTTTATAAGGCCCAATGTTTTTGCTGTTATTAGGACCAGACACACCAAGAATTAATTGATTTCCAAACTTATCATTTAAAATAGTTTCATTTGCAGGAAATCTATCTCCATTTACTGATCCAAATACAAAAACTTTTGAATCACTAATTTTTAAGAAATTAATGTTTAAATGGTTATCAATATCAGCTGCATATATCGCTGCTTTATTTCCGCCACTTATTTGCATATTAAGGTGAAAAAACTTTTCATTTGGATCTGAGCTATATGTTTCTTTTATGAACGATGGCGATTGATGAGAATAATCAGATCCAAAATACCTTTTATATGTAGAAAGAGTATTTCCTGCAGTGAATTTAGGTTTTTCAAACGTCGTCAAATTGATGTATGCTCTTCCTGAAGTCCTATATGTTCCACCATCCCCAAACTTCCTTTTCTCTCCATCTCCTGAATACGAACCAAAGAGATCATTACCAAATAAGTCGAAAGGTGCAAAGCAATTATTACTAATATATATAGGTTCTAATCCATCAATATCAATAGCTTGCATCGGTGTATTACCAGCAAATTGATAAGGAGTAAGCCATGGATATGTTTTTGTTAATGGGTCTGCAGATAAAAACCTTCCCAGCCTTCCGTCATAAATCCTCATTCCATAATCCTGCGCACTATTTTCAATATCATTATCATTCTCTTTCCCATTAAATCCATACCTATAATTCGTATTCGCAACAGAATATTTCCTACTCGGCATCAACATGCCGAAAGGATAAAATAAAATACTTATTCAAAGAACTTTTTTTGTTTATAAAAATAGGTATAAAAAATAATCAATTTCAAAATAATTCTCAACCATATTTTACAGATGGAGTAGATGATAGAATAAGAAATAAAAATTTCAGTTATTTGTTTATTCACTGACATGAAAAACAAAAATGCCTGTAGTCCAAGACATACGAACAGCAGTACTTATTTATTTGAATAATTACGAACTATAACTTAAATCAATCAATCCCTTACATGGCACAGGAAGTCAATGCTCTATCTCTACGCCTCATTCTTGCGCCACTATCAGGACGCTTGCCATAAAACTCTGTAACAGTTTAATATTTTGTATGCTCTCATTAATATTAATAGCTACTTTTTTTCAAATTCATAGGAAAAATGTGGAGACGTAAAATTTGTGATTTTTTCTAAAAATTTAGCAAGTTCATCCTTCCTAAATTTTTTATCACGAGAATAAATAACTGTACCATTATTTTCAGTCTTTTCAATTTTGAGTGTTAGGCTATCCCCGTCCGTTGTAATAAAAATCATTTTCGTCTCCCAAATTCTTGTTGGATGATTAGGGTAATAAATCTCTGTTTTCTGGAGTAAATCTATTATATGATAAATTTCATATTTATTGAAAACATTTATGGAAGAATCCGTTAAGTTAACCTGCCATTCGGGCTGTGATGGCTGTAAAAGTATGCTGCGGACGACTTTTCCTTTTAATGTTTTTACAGAATCCCATTTCCCAAGAATCTGACGTGGTAAATATAGTGGAGCAAATAAAATGATTATTGCAAATGCAAATAAAACTTTGCTGATTTTTTTCTCTTTTCTTCTAATTAAAAAAAAGACAATTAAAAATAGTATTCCTAATAAAAAAAACCATTTATCGAAACTCATATAAAATACTTTGGCATTTCCAATGTCTTTTTAAAATCTTAGTACTCCACCTTTATTTTTAATACTAAAAACTGCAATCAATAATAAAAATAAGAGCGATAGATTGATATAGTCAGTTCATTTTACTCTTACATTATTTTGTACCTTGTTTAATTGTAGGCTGTTCTTTTTTTGCATCATCTTCCTTCGGATGTTCTTTATTAAATTGATCAATTTTATCTTGCAATGATTTGTCTATAGCAATCACTTGTCCTTCCTTTGAGCTTGATAAAGGGCCAAGTAATGAATAAGATGTGCGGCTTACAGAAACAGCGAGAGAAGTAGGTGTGGCGCCTTCACCAAACCAACTAATTTTCCCAAACGGAGAAGGCCATTTATTGTCGGTGGCATAGATGGTATTATGAATGCCTAATTGTGTTGTATAAAATGGCCCCTCATGCTTTCTTTGGTAACATCTTTGTCATCAACTTTGGTTCTCTTATCTCTCATATCGTCTATCATTCCGTAAGGTTTATATAAATTTAAAGCTGCTACAGAAACATTAACGTTGCTCCCTGCATTTACTCCAGCACTAAGACCTCCATATCCATAAACTTGGGGCCTGCCTGCATCAGGTCCACGCGTAAATAACACAATTTCTACCCCAGCAACGCCTGATACTTTTTTCCCTTTTGAATAAGAAAGCCCTACTACAAATGCGTCCTCGTAATTTTTATGTCCGGAATACCAAGCTTGATTAGTCTTTTGAATAACAGGAGTATTTAAGGCTTGCCCAGATGAGTAATTTAATTGAATAGCTATATCCTTATAATCTGTTCTAATAACAGCCATAATATTTTTATCCTTATCAAAAACATACACATCTCTTCCGTCAAAATCTTTTAGATAAATGGGGTTATTAGCACAGAAATTATAAGGAGAAAAAGAAGGGTATTTTTTTCGTAATGGGTCAACACTCAACCACCTACTTACTCTTGGATCATAAACTCGCGACCCAAAATCATAAGCATTTCCTTCGCCATAAATTTCATTGTCCTTTCGCTTGCCACTAAATCCATATTGGTAAGAGCCGCTACCAGCCTGATACTTCCTCCCCGGCATCAGCATACCGAAAGGATAATGATGTATTTCGCGTGTAATTCTTTCGGGTCAAGTAATTCAAAGATCTCAAATAAGGCTAAATATAGCAACAAAATGTGGAAAATCGTAATTTTTTAGAGCCTAAACTTCTATATTCCGGCTCTCAATTTTTCGAAAACTTTATCTGTTTCTTTATCTAAGTATTTTTGAGCAATGGAAACGTATTTATGAAATTCTGTGCTATTTGGAGCATGGCCGCTTATTTTTCTTACGAGGTGTTCAGGCATTTCATATCTGAGCATGGTAGTAATTGCGGTACGCCTCATAATATGCGAGCTCACCAAATCGCAAAATCGAAAATGGTTCTTTTTTTTGTGATCTTTATAAATAATTAACGCCTTACCTCTCTTTTGCCTGGTTTTCACCACCTCATCAGTCCATCCCATAAGTTCTGCCAACTCTTTCAAGTATTTGTTTAGCCTGCCTACATTAAAATAAGGCAAAAGCCTGTTGCTTTTTTTGGAATATTTTTTAAAAATTTCTATTGCGTAGGGCGGCAACTTTATATCTGTATAAATACCGGTTTTCTTTGATTGTGCCCGTAGGTAATATTGCTGATTGAAAAACTGGAAATTTGCTTTCCTCAGGTTCATGAGGTCAGAATATCTTAACGCTACCGTACAACCTGCTACCAGTATATCTTTCACTTTTAACAGTGACGGCCTCAGTTTTTTGTTATTGGTAATATATATTAGGCTTTTAAGCTGCTCCGGTTGAAGAGTAAGAATTTGAATATCTTCTTTGAAAATAAAAAACTGGGAATGAAAATTTCCTATGGAAAGGTTTTTTTCTTTAATCAGGTAGTTGAAAAATGTCCGGATGTCTTTGACCACCGAACCAACGTAATTGTCATAGCAATCAAGGTCATGATACAAATAATCAGTAAATTTCGTGTAAAATCGCTTCCAGTAAAATTTTTCCTGGTTCAGTTCCCTTTTATTTTTTTGAACAATTTTTATTCTTAATGGAAATTGCTTTTCAACTGAGAATCTTTTTAATAGATTACATGTTGATTCAAATTTCTTTAACGAACCAGGATTTATTTTGCATCCGTCCTTTTTTAATCGCTTTCCCTTTAGAATTGCCTTATTGAAATTTTCAAATTCCTGTAAAAAATCAAGTCGGCCGACAGTAGTTTTTTTCATAAAATCTTTTAATTAAATTGACTAACAAATGTTTAATATCCCTGAAATTTCAATAATTCTTTTTCGTTGAATAGTAAAGCAACAGTTGAAATCCGTCTATGGAATAATGGCCTCTAAAATTTGATTGATGTTTTATAAAATATTTTCATGCTATTATCCCGGGATTAATCTCGTTGTAGTTGATTGCGGGATCTATCATGGATGTTATTTTGTATTCGTATGTACGTTATATTATACCAAAACAAAAATAAAAATTCTTTTTAATCTTCATTTATTATAGAAGGGTATTTTTTGACCTCAATCTAAAAGTTGGGAGCCAGTTGAGACAAATAATTATATCTATTTCATTACCTTCGGTACCGGAATACAAATTAAGAGTCCTTTTTCAAATTGGTTTTCATGATAATCAGAAATGACAATTACTGCATTTGGATTTCTTTTTTTTTCGTTCAAAATTTTTGAAATCCCTTTGTGCCTTTTTGAATACCCGCCATTTTCATTTATGAAATCTTTTTGAAGGTCTATAAATATGATCCATTCTTTTGCCATTTTTTCAGCTTTGATTCTATCTTAAATTGAAGGGACTTTTTTAATTACTTGGACAATGTGATTCTTTGAAATAGTAGGCAAGGTCGTGACGTGATTGAATCATGTCAGAAGTGATTTCTTCTTTATCGCGGGCGATTAATAACTTATTTTCGTCTATGCGTTACTGTTTGGTAAATACACTGCAAAGGTTATGTAGCTTTGTAACCGGGTAATGACATGGTATTAAGCAACTTGTCTGTTAATGTACCCCGTTCCTGCAATTTAAATTTTTATTTCATCACGCTTATGGCGAAGCAACTTTATCTCCCTCTTCTTTTAAAATGGTTTTTAATTGGCTAACTCAGTAATAGTCTCTTTATTCTTTTTGTAGCTCTCATCTTTTGTTCCCTGATCATCCTTTGTTCCGGCTTTCCGTTTCTATCTTTTTTGCTTTAAAAAACAAAAAAGGATATACACTGCAATCCGGCAGCCTCTCAACTTTGTAGTTGAATAACGAATTTTTTATAACTACTTTTTCAAGCAGTAAAAAAGATTGTTTGCTTCGGGCATCTAAAAGAGTATTGCATGTTAAAACAAATGTTATTCAAAACTTATAGTAGTATAAGCACTCTTAATAATTGCAAAACATATCATTGTGCAATTTTATTTTCCTTTCATAAACAAAATTACCAACCAGAGATATTCAAAAGAATGAGCTAATAGAATCTTGTTGATTGCGCAGTACACCCGTCTTATTTCTTTAACGCCTTTGGCAAATAAGCCGGGAGAACTGCACCGGATAAATATATGGGTCATTGAGATTGGCTCATTCTTCACCAAACACAATTCCTGATTATTCAAATTATAAAGACGGCTTAAATAATTGCTCAAAAATAGACTTAACAACAACTATTGCAAAGGCCGATGCAGTACACCCGTCTTATTTCTTTAACGCCTTCGGCAAATAAGACGGGAGAATTGCAGCGAATAAATATACGGGCCATTGAGATTGCCTCGTACCTCACCAAACACAATTCCAGCTACTTCAAATTATAGAGACGCTGCAAAACAGATTGTATTAAAATTGATTTCTTAAAAACTCATTCATCCTGATCTATCGCAAATTTCTTGACAGGCTTTGACAAAAGCAAGGTCTGCACCTCCATTGCATTGCGGTTGGCATCCTGTTTTGCAAAAACAATCTCCACCCCGGTTTAGCCTCCGCCACAGCGGAGAAAATATTTGTGGGGTCGTATTCTTTTTACAAAAACCTTGCTTTTGCCAAATCCTTTTTCAAGGCCGGGTTGCTACGATTAGAACGAACGAGGCGTATGCCGACTTTAAACATTAATTAAACAATTAAAATTTACAATCATGGAAATGACAGCAAGATTAACAGGTGATGCAAAAATCAGCACCCTGAAAAATGACAAACAGGTAGTGAACTTTAGTGTAGCCATCAATGATAGTTACAAAGCAAAAGGCAGTAATGAACCAACCAAAATTGTAACTTATGTACAATGCGACTATTGGGTAAATTCCGGAATTGCACCCTATCTGACAAAGGGCACATTGGTAGAGTTGCAAGGCCGTGTTGGTGTGAACGCTTACAAAGCAGGTGATGGAGAAGCCAAAGCCACCTTAACCTTTCATGTAAACACCATTAAACTACACGGAAGTGCAGGTGCAAAAAAAAATGAAACACCCGTTAAAGCAAATGCCGAAGCAGTTGCAGAACCTGCAGAAGATTTACCATTTTAGAACAGAAGGCAAATGGGCATTGGTAAAATGCTGATGCCCTTTTTTTTAAAAATTATTTTCAAAATTTAAAACTTACAATCATGGCACACAATTTAAATTTCAACGAACAAACAGGCAAACACAGTTTCTTTTCAGTAAAAGAAAAAGCCTGGCATGGATTAGGACAAATAGTAGAAGGCTATCCAACCAGTGCAGAAGCATTAAAATTTGCAGGGCTTGATTATTCCGTATCCAAAAGAAAACTGTTTACGTTTGATAGCGAAAACGAAATAGCAAACGGAGATATGGAAATCAAAATTCCTGAAATAGAAGTACCCAATTTTTACGCGACTATCAGAACAGATAATGAAACTGTTTTAGGTGTGGTGGGTAAAGATTATGAAGTGGTGCAAAACATGGATGCTTTCAGTTTCTTTGATGCTATCGTTGGTGGTGATGGCATACAGTATGAAACCGCAGGCGCATTGGGAAAAGGGGAAAGGATTTTCATTACTGCTAAATTGCCCGATTATATTAAAGTGGGTAATGATGATTTGATTGAGCAGTATTTGTTTTTAACTACTTCGCATGACGGTAGCGGCAGCATTACAGCAGCTTTTACTCCCGTAAGAATTGTTTGCAACAACACTTTGAATGCAGCCCTTCGCAACCATAGCAATGCTTTTAAAATCAGGCATACCGCCAATGCAAAGGAACGTTTGGAAGAAGCCCACAAACTCATGGGAATTACCAATCAATTAAGCAATGAACTGGAAGGTATTTTTAATCAATGGGCTAAAATTCGTATTACAGACCCTGAAGTAAAAAAGCTGATTCAAATGGCTTTGGTACCTAACAAAGAAGTGTTGCAAAATATACAGGCTGGTAAAGATGATGAATTATCCACCTGCTTTAAAAACATGACGGATGCTGCTTTTGAATATGCTATGACCAATGACAGCCAGCAATTGGAAACAACTAAAGGCAGTTTGTTCGGCGCTTATAATGCGGTGACTGGATATTTTCAAAATGTGAGGACTTACAAAAATGAAGAAGCAAAACTGAAATCTTTATTGCTTGGTGGTACCGGACAATTGAGGACACAAAAAGCATTTAATCTTTGTGAGAGTTTTGCAAAGGGGATAGAGTTTTTAAATTAAGATTTTTAAAGGGGTAAGTTGAAAACTTACCTCTTTTTTTCAAAATTGTTAAAGGCCAAAAACGAGCCGCACTTTAAGGCGCGGCTCGTTGTTTTAATGCAATATTTTGGTAATTATAGTCTTTCAATATTTGATTTTATTCTTTGAAGCAATATTTCAAAATCTAACTGCCCGTTATAATAAAGCGCTGCAGATTCTTTATACCTTTTTATGAAATCCGCTTTTATCCCAGAATCGTTCAATAAAAATGCTTCATTTTCTCCAATGGGAATCTCCCTGTCTGCTGCCGGAAATCTTTTTTGCTTATGTGCCAGGTATTCAGGTGTTCCGATAAATTGTTGTACTGCATCGTCACCCAGCAGGCAATACACATCATAATATTGACACATAAAATTAGGTCGCTCCTTTTCGCCACTTTGTTCCTTCCTGAATTTTGTTGCAATGGTCTGGAGCTTTTCAACAAATGTATAGCCCCTGTCATAGCAAACAATGTCAATAGCCCTGTTATCAATGATATCAATTCCCGCAGTTTGGATGGCTTTATCAAAAGCCCAGGAACTGATAGTTAGTTTTTGATTAGGTGTGATAGTATCGAATCCTGCTTCCAGTAGGATACCGTCCTTAACGCCTTCGATTTTATCAAAAACGTTTTTGTAAATTAACCGTATGCCACCGCTGCGGTAGTAATCAGGATCATCAAAAGCTTCATCTCTTTCTACAGCAACGATTCCATCAATTTTAATATTTGTTGCTAACCAGTTGTAGAATCCCTTCCTTGCCGAAATATTTGCCGGCTTCGTATTATTCGGATTTTCATTGATCTTAAATGCTGACGGTGGCGTTATGTGAATATCTATATCTTCTGAAAAACGCTCAATAATCTTGTATCCTTTTGATAAGGACGTGCCACCTTTTAATTCAAACTTAAAACCTTGTTTTGATAATCCGTATAATACGTGCATGATCCAGTAATCCTTCTCAACAAGCGCAGGGATTATGCTCTTCTCATCCGCAACAATGTTTAACAATGCAGGGAATTCTTTATAATGGTGTAAATAGTCCGTTGCCATTGTTTTACTTTTCATTGAGCATAGGTGAGAGTATTGTTTTTGCTTTTAGGTTTGCATACTCTTTCACAGAATGCGATAATTTTTTATGATTCATCAGCGGCACTTTGGCTGCTACATTTTTTAATACTTCATCCGGATCTTCTGCCAGATGATCGAGATTATTCACCAGGTCTACCAACAGGAATTCTTTGGACAATGCATTTGGAAAATGATGCTTCATCTGGAAATGGAATGTACGGTTACCAAGTTTAAATTCTCCATGGCGCTTATGATTATATACTGTTGTTTTATTGTATAACTGCGTGGTGCCAACCCCTAAACTATTATAAGCGTTCGGGGAGGTCATGAGAAACCGGTTATCCTTTAAGAAAGCACGGACAAGTGCTATTTCCTCGGGGGGGAGTTTACCAAATACAGATTCCTTAGGGTAGTAGTAAACACCTGGCGATACCTTTTGAAGAGTACCCTCATCTACCAACGCAGCGAGGTGACGGTCCACGGCATTGGACCATTGGGCAAGTTCATTGCGGCGGTAAACATTACCCGGTTTCAGATGCTTTTTTAATTCTTTCAATTGTGCCATAAATGCAAATATAATACATTTATCTAAATTTGGCATGTATAATTATTAAAAATTCATGCATATTAATATGCTAACATACTTATTATCAACGATTAATATTTTTGATTAAATTTACATTTACTAAATCGTGAGTTGTGCCTCCGTGCATCCATCATTCCTTAACTCCTTACGTCAAAATCATTTTTATCTTTTTTTAGAACTTTAAGTAAAAAAGTCGCAATTATCTTTTAAATTTTCCTTTGGGTATTCTGTTACTTAGCATTTTGCCACCCGCTTATATTATTATTGGGGATAGCCTCAGCCAACTGGCAAACTGATCTGCCGTCCCAAATTTACGAATGCCATTTCCTACTTCACTCATCACGGCAAGTGCTGTAGCATGGCTTACACCTTCAATGGCCAACAAATCAACGCCACCAAAATACTGGTACGATAGCAAGTTGATGTCTAAGTTTTTTGGTGTGTTTTTATTTATTTTTTTGTAAACCTTTTTATCAATAAGGTGTTGTTTCTTTTCAGTGTCATTATTGATTTGTTCCTTTAGTAATTTTTCTATTTCCACATCGCATTCATCCATCTTTTGTTGAAAGTTTACATACAACTGGTATTCCTGCTTTAATCCAAAAAGATAATCTTTTCTTCCGTTACTTTGAAGCGCTTTGGCAATCTCCTCTTCTGATTTTTTGCAATTACAATGTCTTAGCCCTGCTAATTTTTCCGGACTCTTTCACCTTTACAAATTGCATCAATGATGGCAGGGCCGGTGAGTCCTGTTATATCTTTTTTAACTACCACGTCTAAACGCAAATTGAATTGGCTCAAATACTTTTGCATTTTGCGGGTCGTATCTGCTGCTTGCTGTACGCAATACAAAAATGTTTATGAAGCAGGTAAATTTGGATTCTGGATACAAAGGCAATTAACGTCTTTAGGTATCGAATGCCTGGTAGTAAACCCCGCAGATATTCCTTAATCACAAAAAGACTCTTTGCAAAAAACAGATCCACGTGATGCCCGGAATTTAGGGCTTCGCCTGCATTCGGGTGTTTTGCATAGCATCCACATTCCCGACGAACAACAGGAAGCCGATCGTGTATTTTTTCGCCATAGAAAAAGAATCCTCAAAGATCTTAACCGCTTCAAAAACCGCATCAAGGGAATGCTTGCATTTAGCGGCATTGATATCCCCGAACAATACGACAATGCCAGTTGGAGCCACAATTTTATCAACTGGCTCAAGGCATTGGATTGTAAACAACAAAGTCGCAGAAGAGCGCTGGATTATATGATCTCGCAAATGGAATATTTACGAAAAGAACTTTTACAAATCAGCAATGAAAT
>Ga0208357_1001047_pt1 | contig 20951 bp, 20 predicted proteins | sample NGESurdeep092012_6_FD_184487 | JGI IMG/M metagenome (GOLD analysis project Ga0208357, IMG submission 184487) | Arctic peat soil microbial communities from Barrow, Alaska - NGEE Surface sample F52-2 deep-092012 (SPAdes) | ecosystem: Environmental > Terrestrial > Soil > Wetlands > Peat ... | reverse complement strand
CCTCGCACAGCGCCAGAATGCCGGCGTGTTTTCCGGAGCAATTATTCATGAGGACGCTGGGCGCTTGGCCGGTGCGCTGCAGTTCGGCCGCCGCGCGTTCGTCGTAAGGTGCGTGCGTTCCGCACTGCAGGGCACCGTCGTCCATGCCGATCTTGGACAGGATCGACGCGACGGCTTCGACGTGAAAGGCTTCGCCGGTATGCGATGCGGCCATCACCGCGATCTCGTGCCGGTCGAGGCCGAATCGCTGGGCGGCACCCGACGCGACGACCGCAGCGGCGATAAACGGCTTGGCGCTCGAACGCAAGAATACGGGCACGTCGATGGCGCCGGCACTCGAAACGACGTCGCCGCGCTCGTCAACCGCGCAGTATGCCACGTCGTGCACCGATTCGACGTAGCCGCCGCGCGTGATCTCAACGAGCGGTTCTCCCCGCAGTGCTTGCGTCGCGATGGTCTGCGCCCCTATGCCAGCGAGGCTTCTACGACGACGGGTTCTTGTTCGCTAAAGACCGGGTTGCTCAGATAGCGCTCGCCCGTATCGCAGCCGATCGTCACGATCGTCTTGCCTTTGGACTCCGGGCGCGCGGCCACGTGCAACGCGGCCCAGACGTTCGCACCGGTCGAGATGCCGACCAGCATGCCTTCTTCACGAGCCGCGCGTCGCGCGGTGGCGATTGCGTCGGCGTCGCTCACGCGCAGCACCTCGTCATAGATGGCGGTATTCAAAATCGATGGGACGAAGCCGCCGCCGATGCCTTGGATCTTGTGCGGCCCGGGTTTGCCGCCCGAAAGCACCGCGGAATTTTCGGGCTCGACCGCAATCACGCGCGTTGCGGGTTTGCGCTCCTTGAGCACCTCGCCGACGCCGGTGATCGTGCCGCCGGTACCGATCGCGGATACGAACACGTCGACGGTGCCGTCGGTATCGCGCCAAATCTCCTGCGCGGTCGTTCGACGATGGATATCCGCGTTGGCTGGATTGTCGAACTGCGCGGGCATGAAATACCGCGCCGGATCGCTGTCGTGGATTGCGGTGGCCTTGGCGATCGCGCCCTTCATCCCATCGGGGCCGGGCGTCAGCACGACCTGAGCGCCGTAGGCGCGCAACAGATTGCGCCGCTCGATGGTCGCCGTTTCGGGCATCGTCAGAATGATGGGATACCCTTTGGCGGCGGCGACGAACGCCAACGCGATCCCGGTGTTGCCCGACGTCGGTTCGACGATGGTGACGCCGGGGCGCAGACGTCCCTGACGCTCGGCCGCTTCGATCATCGCCACCCCGATCCGGTCCTTGACCGAACCCGCGGGGTTGAACGATTCCATCTTCACCAGCACCGTCGCACCCAGGCCCTCGCTCAAGCGCGGCAATTTCACCAGCGGGGTGTTGCCGAAGGTATCGGCCAGGTTCTCGTAGATACGCATCGTCCCACCATAACATCCGCTCGTTCCGATACGTTGCGCGTCTTTTTGGGCTCGGACGGCAGAGGGAGCCGCGGCGCACGTCGAACGGTTGTTCGACGTGTTCAGCCTGGATGGAAAGTCGCTCTACGTTCGCGAGCTCGATTTGTGGATCGATTCGATGCGCTCGCGGGATCGCTGCTACGTGTCGCACGGCCATGCCGATCACGCGCGCGAGCACGACGTGGTCGTGGCCACGCCCAACACCGCGCGCATCTGCCGCACCCGCTTCAAACGCAAGTCGCGGCGCGCGTGTTCGTTCGAAGAGCATGCCTTCAACGAGCCGTGGGACGTCGGGGACGCTTGCCTGACGCTGTTCTCGGCCGGGCACGTGCTGGGCAGTTCGCAGCTGCTCATCGAGGGCGAACGCGGGCGTTTCGTTTATACCGGAGATTTTAAGCTGGCGTCGTCGCTGACCGCCGAGCCGACCGAGGTCAAGCGCTGCGACGTGCTGCTCATGGAGTGCACGTTCGGACAGCCGCACTACGTCTTTCCGCCGCGCGACGAGGTTGCCGCCGAGATGACCTCGTTCGCGCGCGATACGCTCGATCGCGGTGCGATCCCGCTCTTCTACGCCTACTCGTTGGGCAAGGCGCAGGAGGCGATGGCCCTGCTGGGCGGCGCCGGGATTCCGCTGGTCGTGCACCCAACGATCGCGACGATGGCGCAAACCTATGCCGACTGCGGCGTCGCGCTGCCCGCGCATCGCGCCTACGACCAGCAGACGTTCGCGGGCGACGCGGCGGTCATCTGGCCGCCATCCGCGCGCGCCTTGCCGTGGGTCGCCGGTCGCCGCGTGCGCGATGCGGTGCTGACGGGGTGGGCGATGGATCGCAGCGCACGCTATCGCTACGGCGCCACCCGCGCCTTCGCGCTTTCGGATCACGCCGACTACCCGTCGCTGCTTCGATACATCGAAATGGCCCAGCCCACCAAGGTGCTGTTAATGCACGGCCGGCGAGATTTCACCGATCGCTTACGACGCCTCGGCATCGACGCGGAGTATTTGGAGGAACATGCGCAGCTCGCACTCTTGTAATACCACCATACTCGCCGCGGCGGCGGCGATCGCGCTCCTGGCGCCATCGGCCGCACCGGCGCAAACCGCGCCGGCTAAGCCGACGCTGCAAGATGCCTTGGACGCCATCGCGAGCTACGCGCCGCAGGCCCTGGCCGTGCAAGGAGCGCCCGGCGCCTCGATCGCCATTACCGACCCAAGCCACACGCTCGAGATCGTCACCGTCGGGTACGCCGACAACGAAAGCAAGACGCCCGTCACGCCGCAGACGCGCTTTGGGATCGGCTCGATCACCAAGTCGTTCACGGCGGGTTCCTTGCTGCAGCTGCGCGATGCCGGAAGGTTCGATCCGCAAAAGCCGGTCACGGCCTATCTGCCGTGGTTTAGCATCCATTCGAAGTATCGCCCGATCACGTCTGCCGACCTGTTCACGCATTCCAGCGGGCTGCCCGACGGCGGATTGGCGACCGGCCTGGCCGGGCCGTACGAGCTGCGTGACTGGGAGACCGGGTTCGCGCCGGGTACGCACTGGTCGTACTCCAACGTCGGCTACGACACGCTCGGCCTCATCCTCGAAAAACTCGACGGCACCGACGACTACGGCGCGATCGTGCGCCGGCGCATCTTCGCGCCGCTGGGCATGAACGATACCGTGGCGGTGTGGTCGCCGCAAACGCTGGCCAACGCCGCGCGCGGCTATCTCTACGTAGACGACGACCGTCCCGTGCTTCCCGGCGCACCGCTGACGCGCGCCGCGCAAACCCATTACGAAGACCCCGCGGGTTCAATCCTAACGACGCCCGGCGACATGGCCAAGTACATGCGCTACATCATCAACCGGGGACGCGGACCGCACGGCCGATTGCTGTCACGATCGAGTTGGAACCTACTCACGACCGCGGCAACCTATCGCGGCAAGACGATCGGCGAGGGCGGTAGCGGCACGTTCGCCGGATACGCCTACGGCTTGGGCGTGCATACGGTCAAGGGCGATCGCGTCGTCGGACATACGGGCGGCGTCTTGCAGTACACGGCCTGCATGCAGATCGATCTGACGCGCGGCTACGGTGCGATCGCGATGTCGAACATCGCCTACGACGGCCCGCGACCGTGCGGCATCGTCAACTACGCGATCGCCGCGCTGGTCGCATACGCTAAGGGCGACCCGTTACCGGCGCCGCCCAAGGTCGGCGATCCCCTGCGCGTGCGCAACGCAGCACAATACGCGGGGACGTACGCCTTGCACGGAGGGTCGCGCGCGATCGCGGTGCGCGCCGACGGCACGCGCCTCACGCTCGATGTCGGCGCGGGCGCGATGGCCCTCGCGCCCGCGGGCGGCGACGACTTCATCGTGCGGGACCCGGCCTGGGGCGCGCACCTGCTGCAGTTCGGACGCGACAAGCACAAGCGCGTGGTCGAGGCATTTTGGGGAGCGCAGTGGTTCACGGGCGCTGAGTATCGCGGCCCCACGTCCTTTCCCTATCCGACGGCATGGAACGCCTACGTCGGACGTTACGAAACGCTCGATGCCAACGGCTACTACAACGAGGTCGCGGTCATCGTACGAAAGGGCAAGCTCGTCTACGACGATGGGACGCCGCTGACGCCGTTGGGCGGCGGCCTATATCGCGTCGGCGCCGACACCTGGTCGCCCGAACGCGCGCGCTTCGGCATCGTTCTCAACGGCAAAGCCCAAGTATTGCGCACCCCCGGCGCCGATCTCTACCGCTCCATCACCTCAACGCGGTAAATTACAGCGGTTCGCCATCGTCCGAAGAGCCTAGCAAGATCGGGCGCAGGAGCGGAATTGGCGGATCGCCGTGGGCGAGGAACGCGTCGTGGAATTTCTCGAGCGTGTAGGCCGCGCCCATCTTCCTCGTGTAGTCCGCACGCAGCTTGAGAATCATCAGCTTCCCCAACGTGTAGTAGCCGTACATCGGGTCCTGCGTTCCGCGCAGGGTCTCCTCGACGGCGACTTGGCGTGGTTGGAAGCAGCGATTCACGAACGTGTCCTCGGCTTGCGCGATCGTCATGCCGCCGGTGTGCAGTCCCACGCCGACCACGTAGCGGCAGTTGCGCAGCATCGCTTCTTCGAGCTGCGCCAAGCGTACGCGTGGATCGCCGTTGCCCCAGCCCTCGTCCACCATCATCTGCTCGCTGTAGTGCGCCCAGCCCTCGGCGTATTCCGAGCTCTGGCTGAGCTTGCGCGTTAGGCTCAGGTGCAACGTGCGGGCGATCGCGAAGTTCGTTGCGTGCCCCGGATAGACTTCGTGCGCCGAGATGATCGGAAACTCGAAGTTGTTGAACTGTGCGAGGTAGTCTTTGGTCTGCTGGGCGTTCCATGTCGGATCGACCGGCGTCACGTAGTAGTACGTCTGGGTCGCCACGGTCTCCAACGGGCCGGGGGAGTCTTCCGCCGCCGTGGTCGTCGTGCGTTCGAACTGCGGGGTCTCGATCGCCTTGACGTTCATGCCGAGCGGCAAGGCCACGATATGTTTGGCGATAATGAACGAACGCAGTTGCAGCAGTCCCTTTTGAGCGACCGCCACCAGGTCGCCAGGGGCCGGGCCGATCTTTGCAATCGAAAGATAGACCGCCAGCGGCGACGCCTTGGGGTTAATCTTCTTGGCCGTTGCGACGAACTGCGCGTGCGTTGCGTCCAGCGCCTTTTCGCCGACGGCAAGGTAGTCGGCCACCGACATGTTTAAGCCGTCTTCGTAGAGCAGGCGCTGACGGTAGGCGTCCGCGCCGATCGCGTAGGTGCCGCTGGGCCGGATCGTGGCGATCCATGCGGCGTAGGATTTCATCGCCGCGGCGGCTCCGGCGTTGGCCGCGGCGAGCCGTTTCTTGAGCGCCGGATCCGTCAGCGCCGCAAAGCCTTGCGGTACCGTGTCGGTAAAGAACGAAACGGATCCGCGGGCGTCGTCGGCGGCGATGCTCTTCGTGGTCGCGTCGACGGTCGTAATGTTGGCGCGCGCGGCGCGCAACATCGCCGGGATCTGCAACTCACGTGCTATCGCGTCGTTCGCCCGCGCCGACAAGGGTGCGTAGTTGCGGCTCATGATCGAGAAAATCGCCCCGCTGGCCGCGCCGGTATAGTCGTCGGGCGAATGTTTCCACTGCGCCATCGTCCCGTTTAGCAGCAAGTCGTCGCGCAACGAATACTCCAGCAGTTTCGCGTCGATCTTGACCTCGGGCGACAAGGCACTCGTATCGATGGCGCGCAGACGTGCGAGATAGGCAGCGTCGGTGGCCAGTTGTGCGCGGAAGTGCGCCGCCGAAAAATCGCCGAGTTGCGCGTCGTAGGCGTGCAAGCCGGACTCCGTCGCGCTGATCGGATTCGCGGCAAACGACTGCGCGAAATACTGCTTGGCCAGCGCGGCGTAGCGGTCTTCCGCCGACATCGCCGGCATCGGAGCCATCGGTCCCGCGCCCAAGAGCGCCGCCAACGACAGGACCGCCATCGAGCGCAAATACGTCATAGACATCGCACTTCTCCCGTCAGTCGACGCCGATATCCCAGAGCAGGCCGAGATCTTTCTTGGCTATCGAACGGAACGCGATCAGCGTTTCGGTCGCTTCGATGCCGTCGAGCGACGCCAGATGCTCGGTCACCAAATCGTTGAGTTGATCGTGCTCTTTGACGCGCACGACCGCTACCAGATCGTAGGGGCCGGCGACCGAGTATACCTCGGCAATCCCGTCGATTTTGAGCAGCCCCTCGGAGACCGCCTTGAGCTCTCCGCGCTCCACATTGAGCAAAATAAAAGCCGTAACCATCCCAGCGCCTTCGCGCCCCAACCGCTATCGCCTCCGGCGTAACCTAGCGGCCTTTGAACTTTGCGGTTCGCTTTTCATTGTAGGCGGCGATGCCTTCTTTGGCGTCTTCGCTCTTGAACAGGAGCGATTGCAGTTCGCGTTCGAGCGCGAGAGCGTCGTTGAGGGGAAGTTCCATGCCGGTTTGCACGCTGCGTTTGATGTGCCCGACGGCCATCGGTGCTTTGTTGGGCGAGCAAAACTGTTTGGCGTACGTGAGGACTTGCTCGCGGAAGGACGCCGCGTCGCCTTCGAAGACGTCGCTGACGATACCCCAGTCTTGGGCTTGCTCGAACGAAAACGTCTTGCCGGTCACCATCAGTTCGATGGCCCTGGATTTGCCGACCAAACGCGCGAGACGTTGCGTGCCGCCGGTGCCGGGCAGAACGCCCAGCGCGACCTCCGGCAATCCGATCTTGCCGGCATCTTTGCGTGCGATGCGAATGTCGCAAGCCATCGCGATCTCCAGGCCGCCGCCCACGCAGTGACCGTTGAGCGCGGCGATCACCAATTTCGGCGTCTGCTCTAATCGCGATAACGTCTCGTTGGCGTGCAGGCAGAACATATACTTAAATTCCGGGGTCACCGCGTTGAGCATGGCGATGTTCGCTCCGGCACAGAAGAATTTTTCGCCGCTTCCGGTCAGCAGAATCACCTCGACGTCGCTGTCGAAGCGCGCGTCCAAAATCGCCTCGTCCAACTGGCGCATCATCTCGTGCGTGTACGTATTGGCCGGCGGATCGTTCAGCTCGATCACGCCGACATGGCCGGCCTTCCACGTGTCGACGACGCGCTTGCCCGGCAACGGACGCTCGTCGCGGCCGAAGGGCGTTTGGGATGTCGTGCCGTTAGCGGTGCTGCTCATGCGTTTTCTTTCGATGCGGCTCGGGGTGCGATCCAATCGGGATTCTTGAAGAAGTCTTTGAGAAACTCGTCATCGGCCGGCGTCGGCAGGACGGATCGGGCATAGGCGTCCCACTCGACCTGGGTCAGGCGCCGCCCATCGGTCGTCCAGCGCTCGTCTGCGTGCGCGCCGATCTTGCGATTGAAGCGCATGTCGGGAACGTAGAAACGGGTCGGCGCGACATTGACCTCGTTGACGCGATCGACGGTCTTGGAAATTTCATCGTAGAACTGCGAACGCGCGCGCTCGTTGAGGTGCTCGCGATCGGCCTGCTCTCCGGTTTTCTCTTCGTCGACGCGACCTTTGATGCCCCAGGCGTAGGCCCACTGCGCCGAGCCGGAATGATCGGTGCCGAATAGATCCAGCGAACCCGAAATCCATTTGTTGTAGTACTTCTGCTGGACGTCAACCGGAATGATTCCGGCCTTGGCGATCCTGCGCAGACCGGTAATGCCCGTGCCCATGTGGTAGGCTTCTTCGCGCAGCATCGGTCCCATCGATGCCGCCAGCGGGGCGAAGCCCGAATGCGAGAGCATCGTCAGTTGAAATTTGCCGTCGCGATCCATGAAGTTCGTGTACGCGAAAAAGTCGAGCCAGTGCGTGACGTCGTCGTTGAAGGCGTTGAGCAAGCGATTCTTCTTGCCGAACGCGCGACGTTCGAGCATCTTCTGCGCCTCGATCTTCCCGTCGCTGCCGAACTGCGATACGAGAAGATGACACATCTGATAGCCGTGGCGCGTCTCCTCGACCATGATGCGCACCAGCGACGCGAGATCGTATTCCGAGGGCGCGTTGTGGACCAGGAAGCGCTGCTGCTCGTTAGACGCAAACTCTGTGTCGCCTTGAAACACGACCATGTTGAGCACCGCATCGCGCATGCGCTGATCGGGGATCTCCAGAACCTTCTCCCAGCGGCGCTCGCCCTTGTAATCGCCGAAATAGATTTCGGACGTGGCCAAGTCGCCGTATTTGGCTTCGAACCGATAGCCCGGCATGTACCGGTCGATCAGTTCCTGATCCAAGCCGATATCGTTCTGCCACACTTTGAGCAGATCGATCCAGTCGTCGAAGGTAGAGATACGGCTCATGGTGCCTCGTCGGGATGATATGTGACAGAAAAATCAAATACCGTTGGAATACCGTCATGTTAGTCTGTCGGTTCGGAGGTGTCAAGTCGCAATCCAGGCGTCCGTTCGCTCGGTAGGTCCCAGTTCGTTTATCTTCACGCTGTATGGCGACTTCGTCCATCATCGGCCCGAGCCGGCCGATCGAAGCCTCTGGATCGGCAGCGTGATCGAGCTGATGGGCTGCTTGCACGTTTCCCAGGCAGCCGTCCGCCAGGCGGTCTCGCGCATGGCTCGCCAGGGATGGCTGATCCCGGAACGACGCGCCAAACGCGCCTTCTACCGAGTGACCGCGCACGGGCAGCGTCGAATTGAAGGGCTGAGCCCGCGCATTTACGGCCCGATCGTCGAATGGGACGGGCGCTGGCGGATGCTGACCTATCGGGTGTCGGAGTCCGGCCGCAAGCGGCGCGACCGCCTGCGCAAGGACCTGACCGTCCTGGGTTGGGCGCCCCTTTCCGCCTCGACCTGGATCTCGCCCAGCGACGCCCTCGACGACGCGCGCGAAGCCGCCCAAGCCAACGGCGCCGGTGGCGAGATCGCGCTCTTCAGCGCGCTCTATCAAGGCCCGCGCAGCGATCGCGCGCTGCTCGATGCTTGCTGGGATTTGGCCGGAATCGCGGCAGCCTACGACGCGTTCGAAGCGGCCTATCGGCCGCGCCTGGAGGCCGCAAGCAGCGGGCTCGACGACGAAGGCGCATTCGTCGAACGCATGCACCTCGTCCACGATTTCCGAAAATTCACCTACATCGACCCGGGATTGCCCAGCGTGTTGTTGCCGGCCGCTTGGTCAGGTTCGTCGGCCGCGGCGCTGTTCCGCAGGTACTACGCCGCCCTCAAAGTCCGCTCGGACCGCTTCTTCGAACGGGTTGCGGCGCGCCAAACAATCTGAGAATCGGCACAGAGGCCAGCGAGAAGCCGCGCCGAACAGGACGGCGCTATGCCCAAGAAGATTTGGTTCGCGGTCGGCGCGCTCGTGCTGGGATTGTCCGCCTGTAATTCCAATTCCAACATCTACGGAGGAGCCGTGCCCACGGCGTCGCCGTCGCCGATCCCCACCGGCACCATCGCGGTCGTGACGGCTTCCTACAATGGCACCCGGCTGCCGAATCAAACCATCAACGAAACGACCGAGGTCAACGGCGGCCCGAACACCAGCGCGACGATTGCCACGATGGTCACCAACTCGACCGGACAGGCCACGTTCACCGGGCTGACGCCGGGAGCATCGTACTGCTGGTACTTCGACTACGTCGTCAACTCGACGACCACGACCCGACAGAGCGCGTGCACCAACAGTTGGGCGACCGTCGTCGTCGGTACGTAGGAAGCCTTACTCTTCTTCTTCGTGCAAGTGTAGATGACAGCCGTCCTCGGCGTCGTCTAAGACCTCGCGCGCTTCGCTCAGCACGTTCTCTGCCAACGGCTGCGCGGACGCGATCGAGCCGTCGGGGGCCAGGAAGTCAGTCTCCGCCCAGTCTTCCCACGTTTCCAGCGGCTCGTCGTCGGTCTGCGCCGGGAAACGAACGCAGTAGCCTTGATCGACGTGCATCCCGACGACCAAGACTTGCGTGCCGCGCGGAAAATACGTCCCGTCTTTCCAAAGCGTACCCGAGGTGGTGACGTAGGCTTGGCCGATGCGTAACGGTTCGATGGGCTATTACACTCCAAACGGGTTGATCGGCTTCTCGCCGATGTAGCTAAGGACGCTCTTGGTCTCGGAATACTGATGCATGGTTTCCAGGCCGAGTTCGCGACCGTATCCCGATTGTTTATACCCGCCAAACGGTATCCCCGGAAAGACGGCGTACGGCGTGTTGATGGCGACCGTACCGCTGCGCAAGCCGCGCGTGACGCGCCCGGCTCGCCCGATGTCGCGCGTCCAGATCGACGCCGACAGCCCGTACGGTGAATCGTTGGCCAGTTCGATAGCCTGGCGTTCGTCGTCGAAGCGGACGAAGGTGACGACCGGGCCGAAAATCTCTTCGCGCGCGATGCGCGTTTGCGCCCCGGCTTCAAAGGCCGTCGGCAGCCAGAACGTTCCGCCTTCGCAGCCGCCATCGACGGTAGCCGGCGTTCCGCCCAATAGCCGCGAGGCGCCCTCGCCCGCGGCGATGCCGCAGTAGGATTCGATCTTTTCGTATTGTTCGATGGTCGTAATCGCACCGATCTGCGTGTTGGGATCTTCTGGATTACCGACGCGAAGCGTGCGCGCCCGATCGACGAAGGATCCCACGAAGCGATCGTAGATCGACGACTGTACCAGCACGCGCGACCGCGCTTCGCAGGTTTGGCCGGCGTTATAGTAGACGCCGTAGATCGCGCCTGCGACCGCCGCATCCAGATCGGCGTCGTCGAAGACGATCGACGGGGACTTGCCCCCCAACTCCAGCGTCACGCGCTTGAGCGTTTGCGCCGCGGCTGCCGCGACCGACTTGCCGGTCGCGGTACTTCCCGTAAACGCGATTTTATCGATCCCGGGATGCTCCACGATCCACGTTCCCAACTCGGGCCCGGAGCCGGTCACGATGTTGAGCACGCCTTCGGGCAAGCCGCATTCCAGGGCGATCTTGCCGAGTTCCAACGCGCTCAGCGGCGTGGACGGTGCGGGCTTGAGCACGACCGTGCAGCCGGCGGCCAGCGCCGGCGCGACCTTCCACGACGCCAATAGCAGCGGAAAGTTCCACGGCACGATCGCACCGACGACGCCGACGGGCTCGCGCAACGTCGACGCAAGGTACGCCGCCGTCGGACCGGGCATCGTCGTGCCGTAGTTCTTGGTTGCCGCGCCCGCGTAGAATTCGAAGCACTCGACGATCGCGCCCAACTCGCCCTTGGCCGTCAGCAGGGCCTTGCCGTTATCGCGCACCTCGAGCAGCGCGAGCTCGCCCGCACGCTCGGCGATGCGTTGCGCGATCGCGTTGACGATCTTCGCGCGGCGCGACGCGGGCATCGACGCCCACTTGCCCGACTCCAGCGCCGCGCGCGCGCCGGTAACGGCCGCGTCGACATCGGCTTGCGTCGCTTCGGCGACGTGCGCCAACGGCGCCCCCGTCGCAGGATTGCGATCGTCGTACGTGCGCCCGTCGGCGCTTTCGCGCCATTGGTTGCCGATGAGCAGCTGGGTCGTGGGCGGCACTGCCGTGGTAGTCATCGGTGCGTTCTACCCTATTCTTTCAAAGATGGTTGCTACGCCCTGGCCGACGCCGACGCACATCGTCGCCAGCCCGTAACGACCGCCGCGCCGGCGCAGTTCGTGCAGGAGCGTCGTGGCGATGCGCGCGCCCGAGGCACCCAGCGGGTGTCCCAACGCGATCGCGCCACCGTTCACGTTCGCGACGGCCGCGTTCAACTCCAGGTCGCGGATGCAAGCCAGGGATTGCGAGGCGAAGGCCTCGTTGAGCTCGATCAGGTCCAGGTCGCCCGCGCGCAGGCGGGCGCGCCCCAGCGCCTTGTGCGTCGCGGGGACCGGGCCCAAGCCCATGACGTCGGGCGCGACGCCCGCCGACGCCGTCGCGACGACGCGCGCCAAGGGCACCAGGCCCATCGACGTCGCGGTTTGCGCTTCGACCAAGAGCAGTGCGGCGGCGCCATCGTTGATACCCGAGGAGTTGCCGGCCGTGACCGTACCGCCGGCCGAAAAGGCCGGCGCGAGGTTGGCCAGCGTCTGCATCGTGGTCGCGGGCCGTGGGTGCTCGTCGACGGTCACGTCGCCGATCGGAATCAATTCGTCGTCGAAGGCGCCGCGCTGCATCGCCGCCGCGCACTTCTGCTGGGAATCGTAGGCAAAACGATCCTGTTCTTCGCGCGTGAGATCGTAACGCTGCGCGACGCGTTCGGCGGTAGCGCCCAGCGAAATCGTCCACTCGTCGGGCATCGCGGGATTGACCATCCGCCAACCCAACGTCGTATCGAACATCTCGGGAGCGCGTCCGAACGCACGATCGGGTTTGGGCATGACGAACGGCGCGCGCGTCATCGACTCGACGCCGCCGGCAATCGCAACGTCGCCATCGCCGTAGGCTATCGCGTGCGCCGCGGAGTTGAGCGCCTGGAGACTCGATCCGCACAAACGATTGATCGTGACGCCGGGAACCTCGACTGGAAGCCCCGCCAGCAAACCGGCCATGCGCGCGACGTTACGATTGTCTTCACCGCTCTGGTTGGCCGCGCCGAAGTAGACGTCGTCGATGGATCCTGGATCGACGCCATTGCGATCGATTAACGCGCGAATCGTCATCGCCGCGAGATCGTCGGGACGAATGCCGGCAAGCGCGCCGCCGTAACGGCCGATCGGCGTTCGCAACGCGTCGATCACCCAAACCTCACGCATCGATCGCCTCCTCGAGCTGCTGCTGCTCTTGACCTTCGACATCGAGCACCCACAGCGCGCGCGATGGGGCGAACGCGTCGCCCTCGGCTTTGGCCAGCGCGCGAAGGATGCGCGCGATCCGCGCGCCGCCGATCTCGCGACCCCAGGCGATCGGGCCGAGCGGATAGTTCACGCCCAGCCGCATGGCCGTGTCGATATCGTCGGGCGTCGCGATCTCTTCTTCGACGGCAATCACCGCTTCGTTAACGATCGATCCGATCAAGCGCCCCAGAAAGAGTCCCGGATCGTCGGCGACCAGGACCGTCGCGTGACCGAAGCCTTCGAAGAGTTCTTGCGCGAGCGACAGCACGTCCTGCGTCGCTACCTGCGTGTCGACGATCTCGATAACGCGCTGGCGATCGAGCGAGCCCAGGATGCCGTAGCCGACCAGCCGTTCGGGGTGGCGCATTCGGCGCAGACATCCCTTCAAATCCGTCGCGTATGCGTCGACGAAGATCGCCGCGTCGGGCGGAAGCGCGCGATCGAGTTCCAGAACCGTAGCGGTTCGATCGCTGGCCCCGTCACCCAAGTCGATCGCAATCGTCGTTTCCGGCGACACGTCGCTAACGTCGTCCTCGTTTTCGATGCGGACGACGTGGTCGAAGGATCCGGTCAGCAGCTCGAAGACGTCGTCGCCCAGGCTCGCCAGGCCCAGCAACGCGACGATCTCGTCGCCGTTGCGCTCCGACTCGGCGGGCGCATCGATCGGCAGATCGCCGCGCGGTGATGTTTCCGGCGTCGAATAGTCGTAGAAACCCACGCCGGACTTGCGCCCGAGACGGCCTTGGGCGATAAGGTCGCGCTGCAACGGGTTGGGTTGGAGCCGCGCGGCCTCCGTGCGCTCGTAAATCGATTCGCTGGTTGCCAGATTAACGTCCAGGCCGATGAAATCCATCAACTCGAACGGTCCCATCGCAAAACCCGCGCCGCGCGCCAACGCATCGAGATCGTCGATCGTCCCGACCTCGCGTTCGAGCGCGGCCATCGCTTGCAGATAGAACGGCCGAGCGACGCGGTTGACGATGAAGCCGGGCGTATCGGCCGCTTCCACGCCGGTCTTGCCGAACAGTTCGACGTACTCGCGCGCGCGCTGCAGCTGCGCATCGCCCGTTTGGCTCGTAGGGACGATTTCGACTAACCGCATCGCCGTCGGCGGATTGAAGAAATGCAGGCCCAACGTGCGTTCCGGCGCGGGAACCGTCGCCATAATGTCTTCCACCGAAAGCGACGAAGTGTTGGTCGCTAACAGGGCGTCGCTTGGAAGTGCCGCCGCCAGTTCCCCGATCACGGCGCGCTTGAGTTCCAAATTCTCGGGAACCGCCTCGATCGCCAAGCCGGCATCCAGACCCGATGGCAGCGCGGCCACAACGGTAACGCGCATCCCAATGGCCGAATCGCTCGCACGCGCGACGTGCTTGGCGACGGCCGCGGCGATCCGCGCGTGGGCCGCCGGGTCGGGCTCGACGAGGGTCACGCTCAAGCCGGCTTGGGCTGCGACCAAGGCGATTCCGGTGCCCATCGCACCGCCGCCGACCACAACCATCGTTTGCTTCACGCGCGGTGCTTCGCGCCAGGCCCGTCCAAGCCCGGTCGCGTAGGCAGGTTCCATGGAAAAACCGCGCTGGCGCCGACGTTCCTCGGAATACGTGGTCGACTCGCCCTTCATGCGCTTGCGCAAGGATAGCGTGGAACTGCCCGACGGGACGATCGTCGACGATTACTACGTGCGCGAATCCAACGGCTTCACGATCGTGCTGGCGCTAACGCCGGACGGCAAGGCGGTGGTGACGCGGGAATATCGCTACGGCGCCGATTCGGTGGGTTACGAGCTGCCGGCCGGCGGTATCGATCCCCGCGAAGCGCCCGAAGCGTGCGCGAGACGCGAGCTGCGCGAAGAGACCGGGTACGAGGCGCAGACGTTCGAGCCGATCGCCGTCTCCTTCGCCGAACCGGTGCGCTCGAACTCGCAAGCCCACATCTTCCTAGCGCGCAACGCACGCCGTACGTCCGAGCCATCGCTCGACGCTGCGGAAGCAATCCAAACGCAGGAAGTCTCGCTCGAAGAACTCCGCGCGATCGCCCGCGACGGCCGCATGCACTCCCTCACCGCCACCGCCGCCGTCTACCTGTGCCTCGACGCAATCGACGACGGCACTGGAACGCATCTACGGTGAGGGCATCGCGCCCTCGCTAATTCTTGTTTAATCGCTCGGTCACGATACCCTCACCGCAGATGCTCGATGCGGGCACATGCTCTATGCGGCGCGTGAGTGTCTACGGTCCCTTGGGGTCTTTCGATCGGACGTTGATCTTGCACGACGCGCCGTCGAGATCGATGTCGACCGTCCAGTCCCTGCCTCTGGCAAGGTCTACCTTGAGCGATCCGCACTTGGCGGAGCGCACGTGCAGCTGGACGGCTTCGTTGACGTCGGACCGCTGATAGTGGCCCGTACTCGGCAGCGTGACGCCGGGGAAGAGATAGCTTCCCGTGGCCTTGGTCACGGAGAGCTCGACGGGCGTGCCGGTGTTGTTGCGGACGACGATCGTCTGAGCGGCAAAGGCCGGCACGACGCACAGGAGCATCCCCGCAACGGCGGCACAAGAGGCTTTCGTAAAGAAGTTCAAAGTCTCTCCTAATCCTTTGGTTTCGTAAGGCTCGAGTAGTCGAGATAGAGGTTCTCGACTCCCGCTCTTCGTCAAAAGAACGTTCGCTTTCTGTCTTTGGTTCCAGCGCTAGAAATGTCAACGATCGCTTTGTAATCTTGGAACTCGGAAGCGGGAGCGGGGTGCGGTGTGTTTGCGTTCGCGTCGGAGGGTAGCCTTGAGTTGGTCGAGGCGACCGAAGGGATAGACGCGCTGGGTGTCCGCGGCGATGACGGTGAGGCCCTCGGGCAGCGCGCCTAGGCTGCGGATCGCGGCCGCGCAGGACGTCGAGAGCACGTCGAGACCGCTGGAGTACGGCGTCAGCGCCGGGACGACGATCAATCGGTCGTTACCCAGAAACGCCGGGATCGTCGTGCCGCCGCCCAGAGATAGGCTGGGATGCAAGTGTCCGACGATACAGCGATACGACGGTTTGAAGATATCGCCGTGCGTCAACAGCCAGCCGTTGCGCTCGAGCGACTCGACGGTCGCCCCCAATATCTTTTCGCCGCGCGTTCGTCCCTCGTGGTTTCCGGCAATCGCGATTACCTCACAGCGTTCGCGCAGGGTGTCCAGCGCCCCGGCGACGTGGGATGCCGCACCCTGGCTCATGGAGCTGCCGTGAATCGCATCGCCGAGAAAGACGATTTCGCGGGCGCCGTGGTGCGCGATGGCGATCGCGAGCGTAGCGACCGCTTGCGTCGTCGACCACAGCGGCAGCGCGCCGCCGATCACGTCCTCGTAGCCGAGGTGCGCGTCGGCAACGACCAGCGTTCGCGTTGGGCCGCACAACAACAGACCGTGGGGAAGCGCCCATATGGCGGGCGCGATCTCGTACGAAGCCGCGGCGGCTTGAGGGCCGCTCACGAATAACGCAGATTCAAGGCCGGCTCCGCTCGTTCGAGCGTATCGCTCTCGCCGAGCAGCTGCAGGACCCGGTCGTGCAGCGCCTCGATCATCGCGCTGCGATCGTCGAGCATCACCGAATCGCCGAACGACGAGGTGAGGATGCCAAACGTGAACGGCGACGCGGCGGGTGGATGCAGCACACGCGGTTCGCCTTCGAGGCTCGCGATATAGTCCAGCGTTCCGGGAAGGTCGAGCAGATCTCGCGTGACCGCTCGCATCGTCTCGCGCAGCAGCGGGAAGCGCGGATCGCGCGCGGCGACGCGTTCGAGGATGCGCCCGCTGTTCCAGGCTTGCGTGCCGCGCCGCAACGAGCGCCCGCCGGCGCGCCGCAGCACCAGCAAGCCGGTGTTGGCGACGTAGCGAAAGTAATTCTTGACCAAATGCGTCGAGCGGACGCCCGCAAGCACGTCGGCTTCGAACGACGGCGGCGCGAGCATCTGCGCCCAGACCGAATCGGGCAGGGTCACGCCCGGGGGCAGGGTCACCAGAAATCCGCCGTCGTCGGTGGTGATCGAGGTTCCGGCGCGCAGCCGCGCGAGAACGCGCGCCCCGACCGCGCGTGCGAGCGTCTCGTTGATGCGGCGGCCAGCGCAGGTTTGGAAAACGGCGGTTTGCTTACGATCCATGCGGTAGATTTCGACGATCGGACGCGTCGGTTCGGGCACGGCAGAGAGCGCGCGCTGCTGCGCGATGTAGCGCACGACGTGCGCGGCCGGCGCGCCGTCCAATCCGTAACGCGATGCCAACCACGCCAGCGCGGTCCCGGGACCGCCGGCTAATCGGCGCGCCACCCCGACGCGCAGGTGCGCGATTTCGGCGGCCAGCAACCTTCCGACGCCTTTCATCTGCGAACTCCACTGCGGCACGGTCGGGCGTCCGGCAAACGGTTCGACGGTGATGCCGGTCGTGCCGATCTCCTTGACGCGCAGCGTCCGCCCGTCGAGCAGAAAGACGTCGCCGGCGCGCAGTTCGTTGACGAAGCTCTCTTCCAAGCGGCCGACGTCCTCGCCGCCGAGCACGCGCACGCCGACGTGCTTCTCGTCGGGGATCGTGCCGACGTTATCGAAATAGGCGGCGCAAACTTCGCGCCCCAAGCCATACACGGCGTCGCCATCGAAGCCCAGCCGCCGCACGTGCGCGGGATCGTCGCCCACGCCGCCGCCGGACAGATAGCGCGCGCAGTCGATCAGGTCCCCGCGCGTGACGCCGGCGAACGGCAGCGCGCGATGCGCGCTGCCGAGCAGATCGTCGATGGTCGCGCGCTTGTCGTAGCAGACCGACATCACCATCCACTGTGCGAGCACGTCGAGCGGCCCGTCGGGAACCACGATCTCCTCCAGCACGCCGTCGGCGATGCAGCGCCGCGTGGCCGCGGCTTCGATGATGTCGTCGCGGTCTTGCGCGATCACGATCCCCGCGGCGATCGCGTCGGGGCGATGGCCGGCGCGGCCCACCCGCTGCAGCGTCGAGGTCACGCCGCGCGCGCCGCCGATGACGAGCACGCGGTCGACGAAGCCGATGTCGACGCCCAACTCCAAACTGGAACTGCAGACTACCGCACGCAAGCGTCCCGCGCGCAGCGCCGCCTCGACGCGATGGCGTACGCTGCGCTCCAGGGCGCTATGGTGGACGCCGATGCGTCGGTCGTACTCGCGCGGCGCCTGCTGATCTTCGGCGACTTCGACGCCGTCCTGTGCGTCGATGGCTATGCCCATCTCGTGCGCGACGCGCTCGGCTTGGCTGCGGACGTTGGTGAAGACCAGCGTCGTGCTCCCATCGTCGCTGAGATTCGCGGCCGCGCGAGCTATCTCGGCCAGGGGCGCGCCCGCGCCGGCAAACGGCGCTTCGATCTCCAAGCGAATCGAACGCAAACCGCGGCAATCGACCACCTCGCACGGCCGCCCGACGCCCGAGACGTATTCTGCCACACGATCCAGCGGTGCGACCGTCGCCGAGAGCCCGAGACGACGAAACGGCGCGACGACCAAGTCTTCCAGCGATTCCAACAGGAGCGAGAGGTGCGCACCGCGCTTGTTGCCGGCCAGCGCGTGCACCTCATCGAGGATCACGGTTTCGACGTTGCGCAAGGTTTTGCGATAGGAATCCATCGCCAGCATGACGGCCAAGGATTCGGGCGTGGTCACCAGGATGTGGGGCGGCCGCGAAAGCATCAGGCGGCGTTCTTCTTGGGGCGTATCGCTGGTGCGCACACCGGTGCGAACGAAGCGCTCGCGCACGCGACCGCGGCGCACGCGCGCTCGTTCGCTGTTGGGCCGCTCGAGCAGACCCATCGCGCGCAGCGGCCGTCGCAGGTTGTGCTCGACATCGTAACCCAGCGCACGCAGGGGCGAAATGTAGAGCGCGTAGGTGCGCGCGAAGAGCTCGTCGGCATCGCGCTTTCCCGCCAGCGATGAAAAGACCGGCAGAAATGCCGCCAGCGTCTTGCCCGTTCCCGTCGGCGAGCAGATCAGCGCGCTGCGCCGCGCCAAGCCGATCGGAATCGCGGCGAGCTGCGGCGGCGTCGGCTCGACCAACGCCCGCGCGCACCACGCGGCAACGTCGGGGTGCAAACCGGGGAACTCAAACGGGGACATCCCCGCCAATTCGCAAGGCCGCCCCCCGCAACCCCCGCTCGGAGTGAAACCTCGGGCCGGGGCGTCGGGTACATGGGGGCGTGAACAGATTCCCGAAGTTTACGGCCAACCCGTCGCTCAATGCGTTCATCTACCTCACGCTGGTGGTGGCCGCAGTCCTCATTGCCGTCATCGTCTTGGCCTTCGTGCTCAAGGTCATCATCTTCGCGGCAATCGTCGCCGCGCTGGCCCTGGGCGTCCTCTTCGTGGTGAATCTCTTCCGCCGCCGGCGGCTCAAGCTTCCCGCCGGCCGGCAGTTCTAAGGAACCGCTGATTAAGCCCACGCGTCGAGCGCGGCGATGAGCGTGCCGGGCTCCTCGAGCATCGGCATATGACCGCTGTGTTCGGCCACGGCCAAGCGCCCATGGGGAAACGCCCCCGCCGTCGCGCGTGCCTCTTCTATAGAGAGCACGGCGTCGTGCGCTCCGACGAACACCAGGATCGGCATCTCTAGATCCTGGGCGATATCGTCGGATGGCGCCCGTTGGGCCATCCCCCGCAGGACCGCCGCGAGGCCCTTGGGCCGGTTGTGCCGCGCGATCGTGCGGTAGAGCTCGACCAGGCCGGGTCGGTCCGCGACGGACTCCGACGCGAACATCCGGGCTTCGAAGGCCGCGATCGCCGGATCGACCGAGTCCTCGGCTTCGACACGCTGCGCCAGCATTTCGCGCCGCGCGGCGGTTTGCGCGTCGTCCGCGGCCAAGCGACTTCCAACTAACGCCAGCCCCGCGACGCGTTCCACATACATCCGCGCGAACGCCTGCGCGACGAATCCGCCCAACGAATGACCGACGATATGCGCGCGCTGCACGCCGCATGCATCCAGCACCGCGGCGATGTCACCGGCCATCGTTTCCATTAAATACGGGCCATCGGGCGTCGATGACGCGCCCATGCCGCGCAGATCCGGACTGATCACACGATACCGTTGCGAGAGTATTTCGGCGGTCCGATCCCAGATCGCACGCGTCAGCGGAAAGCCGTGCAGCAACACGATCGGCTCTCCGCTGCCGCGATCGTCAACATCGATAAAGGCGTCGTCAACAGCTACTCGCACGTGCGCGCTCCAACTCCGGTACGTCGCTGAATTTGCATTGTCGCCCATAATACTGTATAAGATAGGCAACAACCCTGGTCACTTGTGTGACCAGAGAAAGGATGACTCCACATACATGGCAGTCAAACGAACAAAGAAGGCCGCGCCGAAACGCGCTGCTAAGAAAGCCGCGCCGAAGAAGCGCGCCACCCGTAAGAAAGCCGCCGGCCGCAAAAAGGCTGGGGGCCGTAAAAAGGCTACGCGTAAGAAAGCCACCCGCAAGAAGGCCGGAGGCCGTAAGAAGAAGGCCACCCGCAAGAAAGCTGGAGGCCGCAAGAAGGCTCGCAAAGCTGGTGGTCGTAAAAAGGCCGCTCGCAAAGCCGGCACGCGCAAGAAGGCTACGCGTCGCAAGACCTCACGTCGGAAAAAGGCAGCCGCCTAACCCGACGTTTTTTATACCCTCAGCGAGCTGCTTCCGCGGCTCGCTTTTTTTTTGCGCGGACGCTAGTGTGGTGACTCACCACACTAGACCGTGCGCAGGATCGGCTTGGCGAACGCGAGCCACGCCATCATCGCAAAGCAGACGGCGCCTGCGATCGCGAATGCGGTGTGAATGCCGATGAACACGGCGATTCCGCCGACGATCAGCGCGCCGCCCTGCACGCCGCCCAACGCGACCATCGTGTAGACCGAGACCGCGCGCCCGCGTAGATCGTCGGGCGATAGCATCTGGATCATCGTGTTCGAAGAGCCCAAGAACGAGAGCGTCGCGCAGCCGATCAAGACCAGCACCGGCAGCGCCAGCCACAGATTCCAAATGAATCCCAAAGCGGCGACCCCCAGGGACATGATCGCACCCGAGACCAGCCAGATCGCACCGCGACGTTCGCGCTGCCCGAGATATGCGGTGAGAAACGCGCCGGCGAACGCGCCGACGCCCGCCGCGGCCAACGCTAAGCTGTAGCCGCGCGCGCCGGCGTGCAGCGCGCTGACGGCAAACGCCGGCAGCAGCGTCCCGTACGGGCGCACCAACAG
>Ga0208357_1001046_pt1 | contig 20956 bp, 21 predicted proteins | sample NGESurdeep092012_6_FD_184487 | JGI IMG/M metagenome (GOLD analysis project Ga0208357, IMG submission 184487) | Arctic peat soil microbial communities from Barrow, Alaska - NGEE Surface sample F52-2 deep-092012 (SPAdes) | ecosystem: Environmental > Terrestrial > Soil > Wetlands > Peat ... | reverse complement strand
GGAAGTTTAGCGGTGAACCCTCGTAGATTGGATGCGCCGACGTGCCGACGTTACCCAATGGCGCGAAACCTTGTAGCAGTGAGTGTTGCCAAAACAGCGCGCTGGCCAAGGACGTGAACCCATACAAATCGGCGACAAAGGACAAAGCAATGAGTACGACGGTTGCCAAGATGCCGATTGCAATTGCCCACGTGGCGCGTTTGATCATGGGTTTGAAGCCTAACGCTAATAAGTTAAGTTGCCGCGCGACACGGCTCGATTTTCGCGCCAGCGTTCGGACGGTCAACTTGAACGCGCTGTTCGACGACGATAGTGCTGATGGCCGCCAAAGTCATTCGTGCCGCATCACGCGAAGTGGCTCCGAAGCGACTGGCTCGAAGCTTCTGAAGATCGGAAAGCGCCACGCGCCGTCGGATCAACAAGAGTTATCCGACGGCGCGTGGCGCTTTCCGAGTATCGATCTTTGCGAGAGGCTGTCAATCAGGCGACCCCACTTCATCATGTCAGCCAGGTGCCCCTTGCGAAGCGCGCAATCAGCGCTATTGCCGGCGAACGCTTATTAGACCCTGGATTGGGTCATATGCAACGATGGTCGTGCGTTTGAGGCGACTTCGTCAAGAGGAGAAATCCTACGACGAACCAAGGGGTTGGCGGATGTCAGGCTCGCCTCTGGAGGTTGAGGATGGACTTTGCATATTGCATGGAACGCGCTGCTATGTCTTATCCCTGTGGAAGTGAAGGAATAAACCGTATGGTGGGTGGTGCGCCGGCGCCGCGGCTGCTGGACGAGGTGCGGCGGGTGTTGCGCCATTCGTGCCAGAAACAATTCTGCGGAGCCTCAGGGGGCGGTGCAGGAGACACCGCTGGCCGACGCAATCGTTTCGCCCGGTTTGAGTGGCGCAAGCCGACCTTCATGCATTCCCTTCGTCCACCACTGCCAATGCTTGCCCACGTAGCGCGCACCATCGGCCGAGATGGCGGTGTGCAGTCGGTGGGTTTGGCCATCAAACATCAACACGGCCGTTTCAGTATCGGGATAGACGGCCTGCACGGTCCGGCCGTCATCACAGGTGTAGGTTAGTGTTTTCGCGCTAGCTGCGGCGGCGGCTGTCGCCGTGGCGGGTTTGAACGGCGTCAGCGTGTAGATGGCCGGCTGACCGCCGGGACCACAGAGATGGCCAGTGAAGTCGGCGGCAACGGTCTGCTTGCCGATCGCGAGAGTGACGATGGCGGGCGACTCGCAATGGCCATGGTCGTAGACGTCGCCGGAGACCCAGCGCATGTCACTGCTGACGCTTGCGCCGGGCGCAAGCGTGATGGGTGTCGATGCGCGACGGGAGTCGGGTAAATCCTGCGCGGCAATATTCAGCCGCTGCCTGTTTGCATCCGTGAAAGCTGGCAGTGGCTGCGCGGCAATCGTGCACGCGGACGTTCCGGTATTGAGCAATACCAGCGTTGTGCCGGAGTGGGACATGCCGTTGAAGCGGCCGTTGCCATCGTCGAGGCTGAAGTCCAGTTGGAGCGCCGGGCAGGTGCCTGGCTGGGCCCCGGCCGAACTTGCCGTGGCTGAACTTGTCCCGGCCGAACTGACTTGCGGCGGTTGCGACGAACATGCCGCGAGGGCCAGCAGCGGCAGGCCGATGACGAGCGCGCGGTGCATTTTCATCCAGCCCGGGGAGGAGGGGCATCGGCCACCGTCTGCATTGGACGACGGCCATGTTGCAGGTCGTGTATTCATGCGCGCAATCCGTCAGGAGAACGAACGCTCACGCTAACACGCTCGTTGTTGTTGATCGCAGCTTACGCGTGGCGTTGGCCCAGGAGCTGATGCATCGGGTCTCAGCGCGCTGACGACGTGCCGGCCGATGCCGGCGTCGCCGGCCTGAACGGTACCGCAGGCCCGGGCTTGAGCCCATTGCGCCATAGCGCCAGCTGTTGCTCGATGCCATCACCGATGTCGATCTGCGGTTCGGAAGGGGTCAGCTTGTCCTGCTTTTCCCACGTCGCGATTTCCCCTCTGGCACGCTTGAACGCGTCGACGAAGTTGTCGGTGTGGTTCAGCGCATCTTCCAGCCAGGCATGCCCGAAGTAGGTGATGTCCGATTCGCTGCCGCAGCCGAATGAGCTGCGGTCGCTGCGCGCGGCGGTGAGTATCAGCGTGCCGGGGCCACGTAGCGGCGGCACGAAGCCACCGGAATAGCAGGCGTTGATCACCAGCACCTTCCATTTGAAGTGATGCATGGAAAGGATGCCCGCCAGGTCTTGCGCGCCAATCTGGTCCAGCGGCAGCGGATCCATGTCGACCAGCAAGCTGTGATCCTCGCTGCCGTGGCTTGTGACGTACAGCAGCAGGATGTCTTCCGACTGCATGACCTGGTCGAGCCCGCGGAGTGCTGCCTCCAGGTTGCTCCAGCTGGCCAGCGGATGCGTGGTCATCGTGGCCGGGTTGTTTTCCAGTATCAGGCTGTGGGCGGTGGGGCCGAAGCGGGTGGTGAAGAGTTGCGCGGCGTACTCCGCCTCGTTGCGGAACACGTCCTCGCCGCCATCGCCGGCGAAAGTCAGCAGGTACAGGTTCGGCTTGCCCACCACGCGCGGAGAAAGTGTCGCCAGTGCATTGCGGACCATGCGCGGTTGCGCATAGATCACCTGTTCCGGGCTTGGACCCGAATCCGGCCAGTCTCGGCTGGCCAGGGCGTTGTCGTCGGTGACTTCAGTGGAGCTTTGCGATGCGATGGTGGCAACTGTCGCGGGCGTCGCTAGTGTCATCTGGGTTGACGTGGAGCTCGGCGCGCGACCCGGTATCCACAGCATCAGCAGGACGCCAGCGGCAAACGACAACAGGATGGTCAGGGCGGTCCGCATGGCGTGGCTCGCGCGTCAGGCCGTCACGGTGACGGTGTCGAAATCACGATACACCGCATGGCGAGGCGCTGCGGGCAGCGGTTGCGGTTCGCGTATCAGCCAGCCGGTGTGGAACCCGGCAGCCTTCGCCGCGTCGAGTTCTTCGACGATGTCGGACAGGAACAGCAGGTGCCGGGGTTGCTCCCCGATGGCGTCCGCGATGCGGCGGTAAGACCCGGTCTCACGCTTGGGCCCGGTTTCGGTGTCGAAATAGCCGGCGAACAACGGCGTCAGGTCGCCGGCCTCGCTGTAGCGGAAAAAAAGCTGCTGGGCCGCCACCGAGCCGGAGGAATAGACATACAGGCGCAGGCCATCGGCACGCCATTCGCGCAGGCGCGCGGCGACTTCCGGATACATGTGGGCACGATAGGCGCCGGATTCGTAGCCATCCTTCCAGATCATTCCCTGCAGGGCCTTCAGTGCGGTGGATTTGCGATCCTGGTCGATCCATCCGAGCAGCAGTTCGACCACTTCCTGGCGGCCGGCTTCGATCATCCCGGCCTCCCGCGCCGCTTCATGCAGCCAGTGCTGCACCTCGGGCTGGTCGCCATGGGTTTCGATGAAGGCGGGCAGGCGCTTGCGTGCGTACGGGAAAAGTACGTCGCGGACGAAGCTGATCGAGCTGGTGGTGCCTTCGATATCGGTGATGATGGCGCGGATTTCGACCATTGGGGGCGGGATTCGGGATTCGGGATTGGGGATTGGGGATTGGGGATTGGGGAGGAGCATCGCCCGCGAGCGGGCTCCTACGGGTGTTGCAGGAGGGGCGACATCCGCGGGAACTGCTCGGCAATTTCATCGCCGGTGAAGTTTGCCACCCAGCCTTCCTTGTTGGTGAACAGGCGGATCGCCACGAAATAAGGTGACTCGCTCATGTCGAACCAGTGGCGGGTGCCGTCCGGCACGCCGATCAAATCGCCCTGTTCGCACAGGATGTCGTAGACCTTGCCGTCAACGTGCAGGGTGAACTGTCCCGAGCCGGCGACGAAAAAGCGCACCTCGTCTTCGCTGTGGGTGTGTTCGCTGAGGAACTTCTGGCGCAGCGTGGCACGGTCGGGATGATCGGGCGTCAGGCTGATCACGTCGACGGCCTGGTAGCCGGCCTCGCCCATCAGGCGGTCGATGTCGCTGCGGTAAGCCGCGATCACGTCCTCCTGGCTGGCGCCGGGGGCAATCGGCTTGTTCGCTTCCCACTGTTCGAAGCGCACGCCGATCTTGCCGAGTTCGGCGGCGATCGCAGCGTGTTCGTCGAGCGTGAGGCGGGCGGTTTGCGGTTCGCTTTCGTCGAAGATGCGCAGTTGGCTCATGATGCCCTCAATGTTCTCAGATCCAGCTCGCAATCGAGCAGGAACTCCAGCGCCTCAAGGTGTCGCTCGGTTTCGGCCAGGTCGCGACCCCAGGTGTAGATGCCGTGGCCGTCGATCAGGTAGGCGTGCAGCGGCCTGCCCGCATCCAGCCACGCATCGACCCGGGCAACCAGTTCGGGCATGTGCTGGGTGTTCGGGAATACCGGAATCTCCAGCACGCTTTCATGAGTGTCGTGGCCGCTGATCGCCTTTTGCAGCTCCCATCCCTGCAGGCGGATCACGCCATCGGCGGCGAACAGGCGCGACGCCACGGTCTGCGTGCGCGAGTGGGTATGCAGCACGGCGCCTACCATGGGCCAGCGCCGATACAGCTGGACATGCAGCGCGGTCTCGGCGCTGGGGCGTGCGTCGGTGCCGACCGCATGGCCTTGCAGGTCGATCAACATGATGTCGTCGCGACCGAGCTTTCCCTTGTCGCGCCCGGACACGGTGATGGCGGCGTGATCCGCATCGACGCGCATGGAGAAATTGCTGCTGGTCGCCGGGGTCCAGCCCTTGCCTGCCAGCGCGCGGGCGGTTGTCGCAATGCGGTCGGCGCAAGCGTTGAACTGGCCGGAAGATATCGTGTCTGGCAGGGTTTGGCTCATGCGGTTTGGACGTCCATATGAGGAATCGATGATAGCACGCGGGGTGACGCCTCCAGGAGGGAATGAGAGCCATTCTCGCAAGTCAGGAAACATGGCGCCCGCCGGCGTACCATCGCCGTGGAACCGGCGCGGTGTGTGTCGGGTGAAAACGATGGAGGCTTGTCCATGTCGAACGAGAAAGATATCGAATCGCGTCGCCGATTCCTGAAGGTGGCCGCCGGAACCACGGCAGCGGCCGTGGTGATGGGGGGTCTGCCGCGTTTCGCGCGAGCTGCCGACTTGCCGCCCTTGACTTCCTCCGATCCGACCGCGAAGGCGCTGGATTACGTAGAGGACAACACCAAGAGCAGCAACCCGAAGCACAAGGCGGGTGACGACTGCACCAACTGCCAGTTCTATTCCGGCGGCCCCACCGGCCGCGGCCCCTGCCAGCTGTTCCCTGGCAAATCAGTGAATGCCAAAGGCTGGTGCGTATCGCACACCCTGAAGAAAGCCTGATTGCAGCACTGAACATCGAAAAGGCCGGCGCAACGCCGGCCTTTTCGTTTGTGCCTGGTCGCTCGTGGGCAGGTATTCCTGCAGGCGCTGGCGTGATCGCGAGATGTATCTCGTCGCGCCGACCGGTGCACCGGGATCCGGACAAAATGCGGCCCGGTGGATCAGGCTGAAGAGCTGCTTGCCTGACGCACCGGGCCGCGATCCGGGGCCCACTGCCAAGTGATATACCTCGGACTGAGGATCATACTCCCGAGATCGGCGAATGGGCGAGCCCCCGGGTGAGTTTTCTCGGGGATGCCGTGAGCAATACGTTTATAATCAATTACTTAACATTGATTTTACAAGTAAGTCCGCAGGTTGCAAGGCCTTCGATCGAATCAACGTTTTCGCCGAACATATAGGAAGTTAAACGCCGTGCGACGTATTTCATCGAAATTCAGCGAAATTTCGTAATCGAGTCGCCCCCAGCCGTCTGGCGCAGCAGGCTATGGCGCCGGCCGTACAGGAAGTAGATCGCGAAGCCGAGCGCGGTCCAGATGCCCAGGATCGCCCAGTTGAACCAGTCGAGGCTGAAAAGCAGGGCGAAACAGCTGGCCACGCCGGCGAGGCAGGTGAACCACACCCATGGCACGCGGAACGTGCGCGGCAGGTTCGGCATGGTGTGGCGCAGGATCAGCACGCCGCCACACACCGCCGAGAACGCGATCAGGGTGCCCATCGAGGTGAGGTTGGCCAGCAGATCCAGCGGGAACACCGCGGCCAGCAGGGCGATCATGCCACCGGTGATCAGGGTATTGATGTGCGGCGTGCGGTAGCGCGGATGCACCTTGGCGAACACCTTTGGCAGCATGCCGTCGCGCGCCATGATCATGAAGATGCGCGGTTGCGCGATGATCATCACCAGGATCACCGACGACAGGCCGATCATCGCGCCGATCTCCACGATCAGGCGCAGCCAGCCCAACTGCGGGATGGCCGCCACCGCGGTGACCACCGGCTCGGAGGTATCCAGCATCGTGTACGGCACCAGACCGGTCAACACCGCCGCCATCGCCAGGTACAGCACGGTGCAGATCACCAGCGAGACGAGGATGCCGAACGGCAGGTCGCGTTGCGGCGCTTTGCACTCCTGTGCTGCCGTGGAGGTGGCCTCGAAGCCGATATACGCAAAGAACACCATGGCGGCGCCGCGCATGATGCCGGACCAGCCGTATTTGCCGTCACCCTGGGGTTCGGGAATGAACGGGTGCCAATTCTCCGGGTTTACGTAGCGGTAGCCGGCGACCACCACGATGATGATCAACCCCACTTTGACCAGCACCATCAGCGAGTTCAGTGTGGACGATTCACGGATGCCGATGTAGCACAGCCAGGTGAGTGCCAGCACGATCGCCACGGCCGGAAGGTTGAACAGGTGGCCGGTGGCGACGAGACTGCCATTGGTGAACGCCAGCGGTGCCTCGGTGAGCGCTTTCGGCAGATGCAGGCCCATGTGGTCGAGCAGGCTGGTGAAGTAACCGGTCCAGCTGGCCGCCACCGCGGAGGCCGATATCCCGTATTCGGCGACCATGTTCCAGCCGATGAACCAGGCGGCCAGTTCGCCCAGGGAGGCGTACGCGTAGGAGTAGGAACTGCCCGAGATCGGAATCAGGGTGGCGAACTCGGCATAACACAGCGCGGCAAAGCCGCTGCAGATCGCGGCGATGATGAAGGAGATCAATACCGCCGGGCCGGCATGCTCGGCCGCCGCCGTGCCGGTGACCACGAAGATGCCGGTACCGATGACGGCACCGATGCCCAGCGCGGTGATCCCCCAGGGCCCCAGCGTACGACGCAGGGACGGCCCGTGGGCGTGGTCGTCGTTACTGAAATCGGTTTTGCGCGCGAGTAGCTGATCGAGCATGAGCCAGCAGTTCCTGGAGGGGCAGGGCGCGTGGTTGCACCGGATGAGTCAGAAGCAGCGCGGCCGGCGCTGTGGGCGTCGGCCGCGGTGAGGTCAGCGGGCGTTCTGGCGCAGCTTGCTGTTGCGGTAGCCGTAGAAGCCGTAGATCAGGAAGCCGATCGCGGTCCAGCCCAGGATCAGCCACCAGCGGGTCACGAACGCCTGCCAGAACAGGAACAGGCAGGCGGCCGCACCGAGCGGGCAGACGATCCATACGAACGGCACGCGAAACGCGCGTGGCAGATCCGGGCGCGTGTGACGCAGTACCAGCACGCCGATGCACACGGTGGTGAACGCCAGCAAGGTACCCATCGACACCAGGTCACCCAGCACGTCCACCGGGAACAGGCCGGCCAGCACCGAGGCGATCACGCCAACGATGATGGTGCCCACGTACGGCGTGCGGTGTTTCGGGTGGACCTTGCCCAGCAGCTTGGGCAGCAGGCCGTCGCGCGACATCGAATAGAAGATGCGCGGCTGTCCCATCAGCATCACCAGCACCACCGAACTCAGGCCCGCCAGCGCAGCGAACACCACCAGCACCTTCAGCGTGCCGAGGATGTGACTGGCGCTGCTGCCGGCGGCCACGGTGCCCAGCACATAGTTGAGTGCGGTCGCCACGGGTTCGGGCGTGTTGAGCTCTGTGTAAGGTGCCAGGCCGGTCAACGCGGCAGCCATGGCGATGTACAACAAGGTGCAGATGATCAGCGAGCCGAGGATGCCGATCGGCATGTCGCGCTGCGGATTCTTCGCTTCACCGGCCGCGGTCGATACTGCGTCGAAACCGATGTAGGCGAAGAACACCAGCGTGGCAGCGCGGATCACGCCACTCCAGCCGTACTTGAAGCCGCCTTCGTTCTCGGGGATGAACGGGTGCCACAGGCTCGGGTTGAGGTAGTGAAAGGTCACCGCCAGGAACAACAGGATCACGATCACCTTGATCGCCACGATCACCGCGTTGACCGATGCAGACTGGGTGATTCCCCGGTAGCACAGCCAGCTGATCGCCGCCACGATCGCCACCGCCGGCAGGTTGATCAGCGTGCCGGTGGTGATGATGTGATGGCCGCTGGCGTCGAAGGTCAGCGGTGCCGAGGCCAGCGCAGCCGGCAGCGAGATGTTGACGCCGATCCAGCCGCTGACCATGCGCAGCATTTCGTTGAAGTAGCCCGACCAGCCCACCGCCACGGTGGACGCCGCGAACAGGTACTCCAGTACCAGGTTCCAGCCGACGAACCAGGCGACCACTTCGCCCAGCGTGGCATAGGAATAGGAATACGCGCTGCCGGATACCGGCAGCATGGCGGCGAACTCGGCGTAGCACAGGCCGGCCAGCGCACAGGCGAAACCCGCCATCAGGAAGCTGATCACCAGGGCAGGACCGGCGAACTGCGCGGCGGCCGTGCCGGTGAGAACGAAGATGCCGGCACCGATCACGGCACCGATGCCCAGCATGATCAGGTGACGCGCGGTCAGCACGCGCTTCAGCGTGACCTCGCCGGTTGCGCCGCCTTCCACCGGCTCGCCGGCATCCACGTGCGGCATGGCCTCGATGGCGTGAGTGGCAAAAAGACCCTTTATCATCAAGTTCCCCTTCGGTGATGTCGTGCCCGTTTCCGCTCTGCGGCGGTGGCTTGTACGGGTAGGCAATGGCGGGCCAACATAGCCCATGCGGCAAAGGATATACAAGCTTCACTTGTGTTGCGGCGAAACATGCCGCGACCGGTTCCCAGCCAACGCAACGAACGTTCATGCAAACCCCCGCCATCTGCCTGATCGACGCATTCCGGCGCTACCGTGACCAATGGCAGGGCGAGGCAGCGTTGATCACCCGCTTCGAGATTTTTCTGCACACGCAAACGGAGGCCTTCGAACGCAGCAACCGGTCCGGTCACTTCAGGTGCGCTCCTACAGATATTTCGCTGGGGCGGGGTTGAGATGGCCGCATGCATCGCAGGTGCGTGCTGTGCGCGAACCGTAGAAGCGTTCGAACACTGGCGGGAAATCGTGCTCGATGCTTTCGAGGGTGAAATACTCCTCATACAGCTTGTGGTTGCACGCTTCGCAGAACCACATCAGACCGTCCTTCTCGCCAGCCACGCGACGACGTTCGATCACCAGTCCGATCGAACCGGCGGCCCGGTTGGGCGAGTGCGGTACACGCGGCGGCAGATAGAAGATTTCCCCGGCGCGCAGCGGGATGTCGCGGGCCACGCCGTCGTCCTGCACCTTCAGCGTGATCTCGCCTTCGAGCTGATAGAAGAACTCCGGCCCTTCGTCGTAGTGATAGTCGGTGCGCGCATTCGGACCGCCCACGATCATGATGATGAAATCGCCGTCGACGATGCACTTGTTGCCCACCGGCGGTTTCAGCAGGTGGCGGTGTTCGTCGATCCAGCGCTGGAGATCAAGCGGCGGCAGCAGGGACATGCGGGTTGCTCGCGGGTAACCAGACTGCACCATAACGCCGCCATCGGCACAAAAAAAGCTGCCCGGGGATCCCCCGGGCAGCTCGCGCGAGATACTGGTGGCTGCGGTATTACGGCATCAGCACCTTGTCGATCACGAAGATCTCGCCGTTGGACTGGGTCACGTCGGCGATGGTGATGTCGGCGACGTTGCCCTTTGCGTCGGTGACGGTCCACTTGCCGTCCTTGTCGGCGACGGTGATCGATTCGCCCTCAACCGTCTTCAGCGTCGCCTTGCCGCCATGCGCCTTGGCCAGCCTGGCCAGATCGTGCGCGGTGTATTTGCCCGGCACTACGTGGTAGGTGAGCACCTTGGTCAGGGTGGCCTTGTTCTCGGGCTTCAGCAGGTTGTCCACGGTGCCGGCGGGCAGGGCGGCGAACGCCTCGTTGGTCGGTGCGAATACGGTGAACGGGCCGGGGCCTTCGAGTGTGGCGACCAGGCCGGCGGCCTTCACGGCGGCGACGAGGGTGGTGTGATCCTTCGAATTGACCGCGTTCTCGATGATATTCTTCGACGGGTACATGGCGGCACCGCCGACCATCACGGTTTGCTCCATGCCCATCGAGCCAGCCAGGGCCAGGGGCGCGACTGTCACCGCCGTGAGGGCCAGGGACAGGCCGATGGCCAGGCTGCGCATGTGCTGATTGATTTTCATCGCGTTCTCCAGGGGTTTCCGCTTCGCGGATCGGAAGCGCATGGAGATACGAGGCGACAGCACTGCCGGATGCAGACCGAACGAAAAGAGATGCAGTCGGGCGAAACCCGGCCCGGCGACCGGATCGTCAGGCGCCGCCAACCGTGCCCTTGGCTACCACTGGGCCGGTGGGCTGGCCGGTGGGCGAGCCCCCGTCAGGCTCCACCGAGACGGCCAGCAGGGCCGTGGCATCGAGACGTGCGAGCAGATCGGCGCGCAACGCGATGGAGGTGGGTTTGTCGCGCGCGATCACGCCCAGCGAGATGGGTTTTCCACCCGCCGGGATCAACCACAGCTCGGGCGTGCGCCCCGGCGCAAACGCCACCGGCGTAGCTGGCACCACGATCATTCTTGCGTGCGGCAGATCCATCGTGGCCGTCCAGCCGGTGATGCCGTTGTCCTGTTCGATGGCGGCGACCAGGTAGCCGGCCTGACTTGCGGCTGGTGTGGCCAGTTGGCGCGGCTGCACCAGCAGGATCGCCACGCTGGCCGCCGCCACCACGCTGGCGCCGAGACCCAGCCAGCGCCACAGGCGCAGGTTGTCCCACAGCCTGGGGCGGGGCCGCGACGGCGCCGGGGCGGCGAGTTGCAGCGCGTCTTGAATCCGTGCCCAGACATAAGGTGCCGGCGTGCTCGCCACGACTTCGTCGGCGAACGGCATCAGGCGGCGTTGCCACTGGGCGACGGCGGCCGCGGCTTGCGCGCTGTCCTGGATTTCCTGCTCCACCGCTGCGCGTGCGTAGGCATCCAGCACGCCGAGCACGTACTCGGCGTAGCGCAGATCGTCGTCGTGGTGGTCGGCGGGTGTGTTCATCGTTCCAGACAGGTGCGCAATTGCAGCAGGCTCCGGCGGATCCAGCTCTTCATGGTGCCCAACGGCACCTTGTCGCGTGTCGCCAGTTGGTTATACGTCGCGCCGGTAAAAAAGGCTTCACGCACGGCGCGGCGCTGTTGCGGTTCCAGCGCATCCAGGCATCGTTGCAGGCGCTGGTGCTCCTGGCTGGTTTCGGCATCGGCGGCGGGCGTGGGCGCCTCGTCGACGCTTGCTTCCAGCTGCAGCGGATCCAGGTGTTCCTCGCGATGCTGGCGCAGTCGGTCGATCGCCTTGTTGCGCCTCAGCGTCACCAGCCAGGTGATGGCGCTGGCCTTGCCGGGATCGAAGCTGGCGGCGCGGCGCCACACCGTGATGAAAGTTTCCTGCAGTGTTTCTTCGGCTTCGCCGCGCTGGCGAAGCATGCGCAGGCACACGCCGAAAAGTTTCGAAGAGGTGCGCTGGTACAGCGCGGTGAAGGCCTGCTGGTCGCCGCGACCCGCATGGATCAACAGGCCGTTCAGTTCCTCGCGTTCGTCGGGGCTGCTGGCGATCACGGGCTTGCGTTTCCGTTCGCGAGGGGGTGAGGGGGTGTCATGCCGGCAACATGAGGGCTGCCTTGCGCGGGGGCAAGCAGCGCGGCCGCCCCGGGTTCAAGTGAACTCCGGGCGAAGGCGCGGAACGATCAGACCTCCAGTGTGGCCAGGTCGCCTTTCTCTTCCAGCCATGCCTTGCGATCGCCAGAGCGCTTCTTGGCCAGCAGCATGTCCATCAGTTTGCTGGTGCCTTCCTGGTCGTCGACGGTCAGCTGCACCAGGCGTCGGGTGTCGGGATGGATGGTCGATTCGCGCAGCTGCGGCGGGTTCATCTCGCCCAGGCCCTTGAAACGCGTGGTGCTGACCGCGCCTTTCATCTTCTCGCGCTCGATCCGCTGCAGCGTCGCCTCCTTCTCGCCCTCATCGAGGCAGTAGAACACCTGCTTGCCGACGTCGACGCGGAACAGCGGTGGCATCGCCACGAACACGTGGCCTTCGCTGACCAGGGTCGGGAAATGCTTGAGGAACAAGGCAGACAGCAAGGTGGCGATGTGCAAACCGTCGGAATCCGCGTCGGCCAGGATGATCACCTTGCCGTAGCGCAGGCCGGACAGATCGTCCTTGCCCGGGTCGCAACCGATGGCGACGGCGAGGTTGTGCACTTCCTCGGACGCCAGCACCGAGGTCGACTCCACTTCCCAGGTGTTGAGGATCTTGCCGCGCAACGGCAGGATCGCCTGGAACTCCTTGTCGCGCGCCTGCTTGGCGCTGCCGCCAGCCGAATCGCCTTCGACCAGGAACAGCTCGGTGCGGGTCAGGTCGGTGGCGGTGCAGTCGGCCAGCTTGCCGGGCAGGGCAGGACCCTGGGTGATCTTCTTGCGCACGATCTGCTTGGCAGCCTTCAGGCGCGCACTCGCGCGCTCGATGGCCAGCTGCGCGATGCGCTCGCCGGTGCCCACGTTCTGGTTCAGCCACAGGCTGAAGGCGTCGTGGATGACGTTCTCGATCATCCCCGCGGCCTGGCGCGAGGACAGCCGTTCCTTGGTCTGGCCGGCGAACTGCGGGTCCTGCAGGCGTGCGGAAAGCACGAACGAGATCCGCTCCCACACGTCTTCGGGCGCCAGCTTCACGCCGCGCGGCAACAGGTTGCGGATGTCGCAGAACTCGCGGATGGCCGTGGTCAGTCCGGTGCGCAGGCCGTTGACGTGGGTGCCACCCTGCATGGTGGGAATCAGGTTGACGTAGCTCTCCTGCACCAGCTCGCCTTCGGGCAACCACGCCAGCGCGACTTCGACCCCTTCGGTGTCGCGGGCCATCTGGTGCACGAACAACTCGTTCGGCAACACCTCGCTGCCGTCGAGTTCACTGCGCAGATAGTCGCGCAGGCCATCCTCGTAATGCCACTCGATGACTTCGCCGCTGGTCTCGTCGGCGAGCTTCACGTTGAGACCGGCGCACAGCACCGCCTTGGCGCGCAGCAGGTGCTTGAGCTTGCCGAGCGAGATCTTCGGCGAGTCGAAATACTTCAGTTCGGGCCAGAAGCGCAGCGTGGTGCCGCTGCGTCTTTTCGCGACCACGCCGATCACTTCCAGCGCGCTGACCTTGTCGCCGTGCTCGAACGCCATGGCATATTCGGAGCCGTCGCGGCGAATCGTCACCTCGACCCGGTCGGACAAGGCGTTGACCACCGACACGCCCACGCCGTGCAGGCCGCCTGAAAAACTATAATTCTTGCCGCTGAATTTTCCGCCCGCATGCAGCCGGGTCATGATCAGCTCGACCCCGGAAACGCCTTCCTCGGGATGGATGTCCACCGGCATGCCACGGCCATCGTCGCTGACCGAGACCGAACCGTCCGGATGCAGCACCACCTCGATAGTGGTCGCGTAGCCGGCCAGTGCCTCGTCCACCGAGTTGTCCACCACTTCCTGCACCAGATGGTTCGGGCGGCTGGTGTCGGTGTACATGCCCGGACGGCGTTTGACCGGATCCAGACCGGACAGGACTTCGATATCGACGGCGTTGTAGCGACTGCTCATGCGTGTGGATCAGTTGGACAAAGACGGTGAAGCATGAAGCGCAGGAGCGGGTGGGGTCAAGGTTTGGTCAGGCGGTCTGGCATGGCCGTGGATGGCTGTGGAGTGGGCGAAGAGCCGCTCGATCAAAGTGAAGGACGAACCGGCACACCCGTCAGTGCATGCCGGTGACTCGTCAGCCGAGCGCCCAGTCGATCGGCTTGCGACAGAGTGGCAGGTCGGGCTGGCGGCTCCGTTCGCTAATGCCGCGCCGCGCCGCCTGCAGTGCGCTGCGCAGTCCTTCTTCGACGGTGGGGTGATAGAACGGCATCTGCAACATCTCATTCACCGTCAAGCCCTGTTGCAGCGACCAGGCGAGCAGGTGCAGCAGGTGTTCGGCATCTGGGGCCACCAGCTCGGCACCGACGAGGCGGCCGTCGGCGGCATCGACGTACAGGTGCATCAGGCCCGCGTTGCGCCCGGCCATCAGGGCACGGGCCTGGCGCGAGAAATCAGCGGCGCCGGTAACCATCCCGGAAGCCGGCAGCTCGCGGTACGACAGACCGACCCGGCCGGCGCCGGGCTCGGTGAACACGATGCCCAGCGGTGCGCGCCGCGCAAGACATGGGGCTTCAGGGTGCATGGCGTGATGGGCGGCTATCCGTCCATCGTCCGCGGCTTCGTGCTGCAGCGGCCGCTGTTGATTGACATCGCCGGCGATATAGATGGGCAGGTCGCCGACGCGCAGTGTCGCCGGATCGAAAGCAGGCATGCCGCGTTCGTCGAGCGCGACGCCAAGCGAGTCGAGGCCGAGTCCCTCGATATTGGGCTGCCGCCCGAGAGCGGCAAGCACCCAGTCGACCGCCACCGGAGCCGTGCCGTTGTCCAGCATGATGCGGTCGCCATCCCGGCGCACGGTGACGGTGGCCTCGGTACTGATCGACATCTGGCGCTGGAGCACTTCGAGGAGGCTGGTACTGACCGCCGGATCGCTGAGTCCGGCGACCGTGCGGCCCTGGGTGAAGGCGTGAACGTCGCAGCCGAGCTGGGCGAAAGCCTGGCCGAGTTCGGTACCGATCGGCCCGAGTCCGACCACGCCGACGCGTCGCCCTGGGGACACCAGTTCAAAGACGTCGTCGGAGGTCACCAGCCGGTCACCCAGCACGCGCCACGCATCGGGCACGATCGGGCGGGTGCCGGTGGCGATGATCACGGCGTCGGCATGAATGCGCTCGCCGTTGACCTCGAGCGTCTGCGCGTCAAGAAAGCGCGGCCGCCCACGAATGCTGCGCTCGCCGAGGGATAGCGCAAGCTGGATCGCGCCGCTGGTAAAGCGATCGCGCAACACCCGCACGTGTGCCATCACGGCCGCGAGATCCACCTGGAGATCCGCGCTGCCGCCGATGCCGACCGCGGCGAGCCACTCGCGCCGCCCGTGGGCATGGGCCACTTCGAGCAGCGCCTTGGACGGCATGCAGCCGACGCGCGCGCAGGTCGTGCCGTAGGGGCCATCGTTGATCAACAACACGTCTTCGGTATGGCGCTGGGTCTCCTTCAGCGCGGTCAATCCGGCGGTGCCGGCCCCGAGTATCACCATGCGGGCATGTCGTGTCATGGTTGCGGCTCCTGGCAGCGTTCTGGTCAGCCCAGCATGGGCTTCAATTCGCAAGATGACAGCCCCGCGGAGAAGGTCCTGTCAACGGTCGGCGCGGTGGCTTGCAGAATCACCGATACCCCTGCGCCTGCAACGAGAACAGATGCGCATAGTGGCCGGCCCGGGCCATCAACTGCTCGTGGTTGCCGCGTTCGATGATGCGGCCGTCCTGGATCACGATGATCTGGTCGGCCATGCGCACGGTGGAGAATCGGTGCGAGATCAGGATCGCGATGCGACCGCCGGAGAGTTCGCGGAAGTGCTCGAAGATGCTGGCTTCGGCCTGGGCGTCCATCGCGGCGGTGGGTTCGTCCAGCACCAGGATGTCGGCGCGCGAACGCATGAAGGCACGGGCCAGCGCGATCTTCTGCCATTGCCCGCCGGACAGTTCGCGGCCGTCGTTGAACCACTTGCCGAGCTGGGTCTCGAACCCGGCCGGCAGGCTGTCGATGAAATCGCTGGCCATGCCCTTGTCGCTGGCCTCGCGCCAGCGCACTGCATCATCGAAATGGATGACGTCGCCGGCGCCCACGTTCTCGCCCACGCGCATCTGATAGCGGGCGAAGTCCTGGAAGATCACGCCGATGCGCTGCAGCAGCACGCTTTCGTCCCACTCGCGCAGGTCGGTGCCGTCGAGCAGGATGCGGCCGCGGTCGGGCGTGTACAGGCGCGTCAGCAGTTTGATCAGGGTGGTCTTGCCCGAGCCGTTCTGGCCGACCAGGGCCAGCGATTCGCCGGGGCGGATGTGCAGGTCGATGTCGCGCAGTGCCGGTTCGCTGGCGCCGGGATAGCTGAAGCTGACTTGCTCAAAGCGGATGCCGTCGTCGGGTTTGGCGCCTTTCTGCACCGCGCCGGTGGCCGGCGGCACGGGCGTTTCCAGATATTCGTACAAGGTCGACAGGTACAGGTTGTCCTCGTACATGCCACCGATCGCTGACAACATGGCCGACACCGCCGATTGGCCCTGGCGGAACAGCGCCAGGTACATCGTCATCTGGCCCAAGGTGATCCGTGCGAATACCGTGCTGGCGGCGATCCAGGCATAGGCGCCGTACAGCGTGATGGTGCCGAGCAGGCCCAGGCCGAAGCCCCAGCTGTCGCGGCGCACCGCCAGTTCGCGATCGGCGCTGTACAAGGTGTGGAAGATGTCGCGATAGCGCTGCAGCAGCAGCGGCCCGAGGCCGAACAGCTTCACTTCCTTGGCGTGGTCCTCGCGCGCCAGCACGGTTTCCAGGTACAGCTGCATGCGTGTTTCCGGCGAACGCCAGCGGAACAGCCGGAACGCATCGCCGGAAAATTTCGTCTCGGCAAAAAACGAGGGCAGGCCGGCCAGCAACAGCACCGCGACCGCCCACGGCGAAAACTGGTACAGCAGGCTGCCGTAGCTGACCAGCGAAATCGCGTTCTGGCCCAGCCCGAAGGTGCGCGTGACCAGCGACAGCGGCCGGCTCGAGGCCTCGCGGCGGGCGCGGGTGAGCTTGTCGTAAAACTCCGAGTCCTCGAAATGCGCCAGCTGCAGGGTCAGCGCCTTCTCCAGGATCATCACGTTGACGCGCTGGCCCAGCTGCGCGCGCAGCAGCGACTGGCACAACGACAGGCCACGCTGCGTGCCAGCCAGTGCTGCCACCAGCACGCCTTCCAGCGCCACCCATTCGAATATCGAGCGCAGCGGAGCATGACCGTTGGCCGCCCACAGACGGCTGGCGGTCACCACCGCGTCGACGATATGGGCGCCGACAAACGCCACGCCGGCCGGCAGCAGACCGGCGATCAGGGTGAGCAGGGCGAGCGCGACCGTCAGCGCGCGGCTGGTGCTCCAGACCAGTTGCAGTGCCCGCCCGCTGTAGCGGAACACGCCGAGGAAGCCGCGCGTGATATCCGTCGATCCGGTAGCCGGGATGGTTGCGTGAGGCGGCACGTGGGGAAGCTGTCAGGAGGCGCACGGCAGCGCACGAAGCTCCCGACATGGGGGCCGTGCCGCCTCACGCAAGTCAAAGTCCGCAGGAGTGCAACCTTGTGCTGCCGGAAGCAGCCTGCGGGCAGAGTGATCTGTTTTCGGTGTTCAGTGTTCAGGAGCCGGCAACCGAACACCGAAAACCGAAAACCAGCTCAATGCAGCTCCACCTCGACGAACTGTCGCCCGGGTTGATAGAGCGACGGGAACAGCTTGTGCAGGTGCTCTACCTTAGGCACGTCGTTGAACACGATGTACGGATTGTCCGGATGCAGCTCGTAGTAATGCTGATGGTAGTTCTCGGCCGGATAGAACGCCTCCAGCGGCAGCACCTGGGTGACGATCGGTGCAGCGAAGGCCTTGGCGGCGCTCAGCTGGGCGATGTAGTCGCTGGCGATCTTCTTCTGCCCGGCGTTGTCGTAGAAGATCACCGAACGATATTGCGGACCGGTATCGGGGCCTTGCCGGTTCAGCTCGGTGGGGTTCAGTGCCACTGAAAAAAACACCTGCAAAAGGCGGCCGTAGCTGACCTGGGACGGGTCGAACTCGATCTTCACCGACTCGGCGTGGCCGGTGTTGCCGTCGCTGACTTCATCGTAGTGCGCGGTATTGGCGACGCCGCCGGAGTAGCCGGCGGTGACCTTGCGCACGCCCTTGACGTGTTCGAATACGGCCTCGATGCCCCAGAAGCAGCCGCCGGCAAGGACGGCAACCTGGTCGTGCCCGGCGGGGGCCGTTGTGGCATCAACGGCCGGAGCCGGCAATCGAGTGACTTCCGTGGCCGTCGCCACCGGCTGGCAGGCAGCGAGACCGGCCAGCAAGACGGCGCCTGCCAGGGGAAAAATTCGAAATGCACGGTAGCGAATCATGGGTAGCCTCGCTGAGGATGGGCATGCGCGAACCCGCGGCATGCATGACGGGTTACGTTGAAGTGGCAGGAAGGGATGCACGCGCGCGGAAGCGCGCTCATCGGGTCATTCGCCGCCGGGCCAGCCACGGTTACCTGCGGCCACGCCGCTCGGTGGCTACCATATGCGCTGATCAACCGGAGAATCGCGTGCCTGACAGAATTGATCTGGATGCCTATCTGCGCCGCATCGGCTGGCATGGCCCGGTGGCGGTTGACCTGGCGACCCTGCGCGGCCTGGCCATGGCGCACGTGGCATGCATTCCATTCGCCAACCTCAACCCGTTGCTGGGCCTGCCGGTGGATCTGGATCTGGCCGCGCTGCAGCAGAAGCTGGTGCATGAGGGGCGGGGTGGCTACTGCTTCGAGCAGAACCTGCTGTTCGAGGCGGTGCTGCGGGCGATCGGCTTCGAGGTCAGCGGCCTGATCGCCCGGGTCCTGTGGGGGCATCCGGAGGACGCGCAGACCCCGCAAAGCCACATGTTGCTCCGCGTCGAGCTGGCGGGCGAAGGCTGGCTGGTCGATGTTGGCTTTGGCGGGCATGTGCTCACCGGTGTGCTGCGGCTTCAGCCGGATATCGAACAGGCGACCGGGCACGAGCCGTTCCGGCTGCTCAGGCATGACGCCGAGTGGCGCATGCAGTCGCTGGCGCATGGGGAGTGGCGCACGCTGTACCGCTTTGAGCTGCGACCCACACCCATGATCGATTACGTGGTGGCCAACCATTACGTGTCGACCCATCCTGCATCACGGTTCGTCAACAACCTCATGCTGGGACGCACGCCGCCCGATAGGCGCCTGAGCCTGTTCAACCGCGAATTCTCGCTGCGTCGGATGGGACACGAGCCCGAACGTCGCATCCTGCGCGACGTGGCGGAGCTGCGTGACGTGGTCGAGCACGAGTTTTTGCTGCATATTCCCTCCGGCGCCGATGTCGACCGACGGCTGGAGGACCTGCCGTAGCCTGGTCGGATCAATGGGGTCGATGGCTCCCCGGCCGGCCATCTTTCAGGCCTTGCGGGTCGGCCAGGACGTGAATCTCGGTGTCGTCGATGACGACCACCTGTCCCGCGTAAATCTTGCACGTCTTGCGCAGTTCGATCGCGCCACCGATCTTGACCGATCCGCTGGCGACGATCGCCTTGCCGGCACCGCCGCTGTCGCACAGACCGACCAGCTTGAGCAGCATGTTGAGCTCGACGTAGTCGCCTTCCAGTTCGAATTCGATGGTTTGCATGGGTATCCAGGAGCAGGGGTCAGGCGGCGGCGTGTTCGTCGAAGGCGCTGTCGGGCATGGCCAGGAACGCAAACCATGGTATCTCGCGTTCTTCGCCGAAGGTGGCGGCATCATCAAGGATGCCGAGCAGGATGGTGTAGTCCGCTTCCGCACACTGGCGCAGTTCGTCGGCATGCGCGAACAGCAGCACGTGGCCCCAGCCCGGCAGCCAGTCGAGATCGCGCAGGCAGTCGGCGAGGGCGTCCCAGTTGTGGCCGAAGGTCGCTGGCAGCTGCAGCGACGCGGCGAGGCGGCGCAGCAGTTCGTCCTTGTCACGGCACCCGGTCAGATCGGTGCGACTCACGCCCAGTTGCTCGCGCGCAGCGCGGCGCGCCAGGCGATCGAGATCGTGCCTGCCCACGAAATACACCCCGCTCTGGCTGGGCCGGGTGAGGTCGAGCTCGAAGTCCTGCCTGCTCACGGATGCCACTCGAAACGGCGGAAGCTGCGGTAGTGATCGTCGGTGTAGTACCAGACGGCCGGTGGCCTGCCGCCGGTGATGATGCGTCGTGCACCCCGAGTGCGCGCGCCAGGGGTCTCCACCGTGTATTCGTGGTAATAGCCGCGTGGCTGCTGCGGCAACAGGCCTTCGTAGTTGCCGAACACCACGCCGTCCTGGCTGTGCTCGAACGGGCCGCCGTGGGCGATTCGCGCCAGCGTGTCGTGCGCCTGCGCTGGCAGGAAGGCGGGAAACGCTTCGCCATGATCGATCCCCGCCGTGCCGATACCGGCACTCGTCGGACGATTTGCTGCCGCCGGATCAGACGCATGCTGCTGCTGCCACCATGCGAATGCGACGACCAGCACGCAGGCAAGGCTCAGCAGTTTCTTCATGTGCATGGGCGCCGCGAGGGAAGCAGCCGCAGGGGCCGGTGCGCACAGTGTAATCGGTTGAATAGTCACAGCCTCTCAGAGCTTGTGAATAGTCGACGGGCTGGCGCGGAGCCCAGTTTTTCCTTCCCCCGCTGCGCGGGGGAAGCAAGAGCGATTTTTCACAGCCTCTCAGCGGTCGGTAGCGTCGACGCGTGCCTGCAGCGCCATCGCGGCGGCTGGATTGCGGTGCTTGGCGGCGCTGATGAAGAACACGAACACGTCGCGGGTGGCGCCTTGCGGCTGCACGGCAGCGACGTGCGGCAACGCCACGACGTCCTTGCCGGCGGCCCAGTCGTGCGCGTGGCTGGCCCAGCGCTCCAGTTCGGCCGGGACGTAACCGGCAGGGTTGTCGCCTGCGCTGCGCATCAGCCTGGCATAGGTGAATTCGCCGGTGATGTCGGCCAGCGAGGGGTAGTCCGGCGAATCGGTGAACACCGTGGGTACGCGATGCGAGCGTGCCAGTGACACGTAG